>Ga0302319_10000509_pt1 | contig 87836 bp, 84 predicted proteins | sample Bog_T0_2_FD_203319 | JGI IMG/M metagenome (GOLD analysis project Ga0302319, IMG submission 203319) | Peat permafrost microbial communities from Stordalen Mire near Abisko, Sweden - Bog_T0_2 | ecosystem: Environmental > Terrestrial > Soil > Wetlands > Peat | place: Sweden: Abisko, Stordalen Mire... | reverse complement strand
CGCCTTTCCAACATCTCGACAAGGGCGTTGGTTGGAACGGGAGCCGATATCGTGATTCCCGGGTTCGTGGTCTCCGGTGCAGGCACTGAACAGTTGCTCGTCCGAGCCGACGGCCCGGGTCTCACTCAATTCGGGGTAACGGGCGTGCTCGCCCAACCAAGCCTGAGCGTCGTAAACAGCGCCGGTACAACGATAGCGAGCAACGCCGTATGGGCATCGAGTCCCGACGCGGCGCTCATTGCGAGCACCGCCGCCGAGGTCGGAGCCTTCACCCTGGCGGCAGGGAGTGCAGATTCAGCCGCAATTGTCAGTGTGACAAGCGGCGCGTACACCATGCCCATTTCCGGCGTAAAAAACTCCAGCGGCGTCGCTCTCGGAGAGATCTACGAAGTACAATAATGTACGTTGGCGTGAATCTTTACTATTTCCTAGAGAATCGGGTTCGCGAGTAATTGACCCGCGAATCTGGAAACGCTCGCCGATCTCGCCCCAGTAATAGTCTTGGGGGAGGATCCCGTTTTCAAAGGCCAATGAAGTGTAGAATTGTGGAGTAGAACGCCGAAAAACGGCTCTCAGATGAACACCCGATAAATCGTAAGTGATTATCTATCAGTATGGTGCCCGAGGCGAGACTCGAACTCGCATGCATCGCTGCACAGGCTTCTGAGACCTGCGTGTCTACCAATTCCACCACCCGGGCGACGATCATCTGACCCAAAGAACATTTTCCATCGGGCTATCCTAAGCCCGGCAGAGGGTCAGTAATACCTCCTCGATAAAAACAACGGCAAGCCGAAACAAACGGCCGTCTCAGGACATACATTTGCTCGATCGCTGCCGGGTCAACGAGGTGTAAAACGCCTCTCAGCAGCGATGCGCATTGTCACGGTCGGTATAACTCGTTGATGTACGCGTGTTCCATGCTCCGCAGCCCTGCAATCGCCGCATGTGTATTCGGCTTGGCTATCGCTGCCAGGGCGGCTGATTCCCTTCCGCCGGAGCTTCTTGCGCTCCATGCCAAGGCCGAGAACGGCAATGTAATAGCCCAATACAACTTAGGGTTGGCCTACGAAACGGGCGACGGCGTCGACCAGGATCTTCCCGAGGCCTACGTGTGGCTTTCGCTCGCCAGAGAGCAGGGAAGCACAGGTAAGGAGCTGGATGTCCTGGTGACGCGCATGAGCCCGAGCGCGATCGCGGAAGGCAATCGTCGTCTAGCCATCGAGCGGCCAAGCCTAGGTGTCACCACAAAGAAGGTGTCCCCGGCCCCAGTCCGCACCTTTGCAGACGAGGCCGTGGCTCCTGGCAAGGAGACCCTGATCGAGGACATGCCGAAAGCGGCCCAGCCTGCGGCCGTTGCTCCGACACCCGATCCCCTGATCGCGACGCTCAAAGCAAGGACCAAGGAACTCGAACAGACTGTGGGCCAGCAGTCCGTCGTGAACCAGCAGCTGACGACACAGCTCGACGAGCGCAGCCAGGCGCTCGCCCAGGCCATTGGGCAGCTGAATGCCCAAAAAGGACTCCAGGACAGCCAGGACGCCGCGATGGCCGACGATCTTTCCAAGACGAAGAAGGCACTCCAGGCAGCGAACCAATGGCTGGAAGACACGAAGAAGGACGATGCGGAGCAAATCGCCGAGCTTAAGAAGCGCCTCGCCGACACCTCGGCCAATGCGGACGACCTCTTCAAGAGACTGGCCGACGATGAGGCGAAACTGAAAGTCTCCGGCGACGCTGACGCCAAGGAACAGGCATCCAGCGCAGAGCTCGCCCAAGCCAAGACAGACCTTGCAGCCGCTCGTGACCAACTGGCCGTGGCAGCAAAGAATGCCGACGCCTCGGCAGCCGCTGCCTCAAAGGCGAAGAGTGATGAGGTGGCATGGTCCGCCTCCCTGGAAAAGGAACTAGCCGCCAAGTCCGCGGCGATCGACTCCCTGACAGCTAAGCTGGCCTCCGAGGACGCCGCGCTCAAGGCAACGGGAGATTCCGGGGCAAAGGCCCAGGCGCTGAGTTCCGAGCTCACGCAGGCCAAGGCAGACTTGGCCACAACCCGGGAACAGCTGGCTGCAGCGACAGCCGACGCCAAGGCGGGCGCCGAAGCACAGGAAGCCGCGAAGACGGCGTACCTGGAGTCTTCCCGGAAGGCTCTCGAAGACTCCAATGCCGCCGCAGCGAAGGCCAAGAGTGACGAGGTCGCCTGGTCCGCGTCCCTTGAAAAGGAGCTCGCGGCCAAGTCCACGCAGATCGATTCACTTACGGCAAGGCTGGCCAATGACGAGGCGGCGCTAAAGGCGACAGGCGACGCGGGTGCCAAGGCACAGGCTTTCGCAGCCGACCTCTCCAAGGCCAAGGCGGACCTCGCAGACTCTAACGACAGTCTCGCCAAGGAAAAGGCAGAGGCCGCGTCCTTGGCTGCCGAACTTGCCTCGACCAAGGCGTCGCTGGCTTCGGCCAGTGACATGTCCGCCAAGCTGGAGTCCATCTCGGGGGACCTTGCCAAGGCCAACAAGGAGAACGACCGCCTGACGGCAAAGCTCGCCGACGACGAGGCGGCGCTCAAGTCAGCGGGTGACTCGGGAGCGAAGGCCCAGGAGCTCGCCGCGGAGGTTTCCGCCTCGAGGCGCGCGCTCGAAGCCGCGAACACGGACACCTTGATCGCCAGCAAGAAGGCAGAGGCCAGCATTGCGGAGCTGGGCAAGGCGAAGTCGGACCTTGCAGCCAAATCGGCAGAACTCGAGCGCTCGCAAAGGAACGAGTTTGATCTTTCTGCAAAGGTCGCGGCCGATGCGACGGTGATCGCCGCTGCAAGCGATTCCAGCGCCAAGGCCCAGAAGCTCTCCATCGACCTCGCCGCCGCGCACAACGAGATCGAGAACCTGACCTCAGCCGCGGCCTCTTCGAGGAAGGAGGCTGCCGATCTTACAGCCTCGCTCGAGGAATCGAAGCGGATGCTGGCCGACACCCGGGCCAAGCTCGACCACTCGGAGAAGGCTGAATCGAGCCTTGCCGCAAAGGTGGCGGCAGATGAATCGGCGCTCAGTTCGGCCGGCGATGTTGGCTCAAGGGCGCAGAAGGCAGCCAACGATCTGGCGGCCGCCAACGTGGCCCTGGAATCGGCCAACCAATCGGCTGCAGTAGCCAAAAAGGAATCCGCGGAATTCGCGACGACAGCGAAGGTCTACAAGGACCAGGTCTCGGAGATCCAAGGAAAGCTCGACGACGCAACCAAGGCCAACGCCGACCTCAAGGCCAAGCTGGCATCGGACGAGTCAGCGCTCGCCGCCACAGGGGAAGCGGGAGCCAAGGTCCAAGAACTTGGAACCGAACTCGCCTCCACCCATGCTAAGCTGGATGCCGCCAAGGCATCTGAAGCGGCTTTGAAGAAGGATTCCTCAGAGCTCTCCGCCTCGCTTGAAAGTACCAAGGGCCAGCTTGCCGAGACTCAGTCGAAACTGGACCAGGCCACCAAGGCCAACGCTGAGCTCAATGCAAAGCTGGCTTCGGACGAATCAGAGCTGGCCTCCTCGGGTGATGCGGGTGCCAAGGCCCAAAGACTCGAGGCCCAACTCGCCTCCGCCAATAACGACCTGGATGCCGCCAAGGCGTCCGCCGCGGCCTCGAGGAAGGAATCCGCCGAGCTCTCAGCCTCGCTCGATGGAGCAAAGGGCCAACTCGCCGAGACCCAGTCGAAGCTCGACCAGGCCATCAAGGCCAACGCCGACATTTCCGCAAAGCTCGCGGCCGCCTGGGCCTCGACGAGCTCCTCGTCCGATTCCTCCGCCAGGATCAAGAGCCTGTCGGCTGACCTAGCGACGACGCGCCAGCAGCTGGAGACGGCACGGGCCGAGACGGAAAGCGCCAAGGCGGATACGGCCACGAGGATGGCCGCCCTTGAGGCCAACCGGAGAGCCTTGGACGATGCGCGCACGCAAATTCAGCAGGACCGCAAGGATTACGAGGCCGCCAAGCAGGAGTCCGCCGGCAACGACAAGCACCTCGAGACGAGTGCCAGCGCCACGGCCGCCGAGCTAGCCCAGGCAAAGTCCGATCTGGCGGCCGCCAACGCGAAGCTGTCGCAGGCCCAGCAAAGCATCGATCTCTCGAAGTCGGACGCCGCAGCCCAGGTGCTGACGCTCCAGCGAGACCTGGACGAGAAGACGGTCCAGGTCACTTCCCTGGGCGCCAAGCTCGCGGCCGACGAGGCAACGCTCAAGGCGTCTGGCGACTCGAGCGCAAAGGAGCATGAGCTCTCGGCGCAGCTCGCAAAGACCCAAGCCGACCTCGCGGCAGACGAGGCGAAGCTCTCCGATTCCGTGAAGGCTGAGGCCGCCACGAAGGCCCAGGCGGCTGCCTTTGACGAAGCGCAGCGCCAGGCGATCGAGAACGCCAAGGCCGAGAAGGAGGCGCTTGAGGCCAAGCTCGCCAAGGCCAACGAGGCGCTGGCGTCGGCACAGGGCACGTCCAAGGACGAGAGCCAGGTTGCGGCCCGGAACCGCGAGCTCTCCGATCAATTGGCCAAGGCGAAGGCCGACCTGGAGTCGGCCCAGGCCCAGGCCGCCACGGCGCAGGCCAACTCGGTGGCGCAGATTGACGAACTCAGAAAGGAAGTGGCCGACGCCAGGGCTCGGACAGCGGTTGCCGTCGAGGATGCCCGTCGCGCGGCTGAACATTCCAATGAAGGCTCATCCTCGCGAATCGCGCAGCTGGAGGAGGCCCTGGCCGCCAAGACCTCGGAGAACGAGGCGCTGGCCGCCAGGTTCAAGACCGAGGACGACGCCCTGGTCGCCGCAACGAGCACGAGCCTGAAGACGCAGACGCTCGCCACGCAACTTTCGGAAGCCCAGTCCGACCTCGCGACGACCAAGGAGCAGCTGGCTGCGGCGCTCAGGGATGCGGAGGCCGCCAAGGCGCAGGTGGCGACACCGGCGCCCGTCCCAAGCCCGTCCACGGACCGCGAGGTCGCCGACCTGAACGACAAGCTCACCGCGGCGCTTCGCAGCAATTCCGCCCTCGAGGCCGAGAACGCGCGGCTGCGCCACTTCTCGCCGCTTCGCCCCTCGTCTCCCGCCGCGACGCTCGCCGTGCAGCAGTCGCTCCCCACCCCGGTGCCGACGCCCGTCCCGCGCACGCACGAGGTCGTGGACGGCGACACCCTCTCCAGGATCTCGCTCGAATACTACGGCACGGCCAACCGATGGCAGTCGATCTACGAGGCCAACCGGAACGTGATGCGCAGCCCGGGCAGCCTGTCCGTCGGGGTGACGCTCGTCATTCCCTAGGCCGGGCTCAGGTCGCCTTGGGCAGATACTCCGCGATGTGCGGGATCTCGTGGACGCGGCGGCCGCCGTTCCTGCGCTCGAGGTACATGTCCTCCTCGGGCTTCATCTCGGTCTCCTCGCCGTCCTCCAGGTCCTCCTCATCCTCGTCCTCGTCGACCGTGACCCAGTCCTGTTCGTCGAAGACGTGCGACATGCGCCGCGCCACGGGGGCCAGGATGAGGGCGGGGTTCTTCACCTTGTTGTCCCGCACGAACTCCCAGAGGCACGGATAGAACTTCGACTCGAACTTCCCCTTGAAGTCGCCCATCCACTTGTTCGGGACGCCCTCCCTCTGGTTGAGGAGCACGACGTCTGAGAAATGAATGCAGGCCTCGTACCACGCGAAGAGCTTGGGGTTCTTCTCGGCCAGCTGGCAGTTGACGACGCAGATGACGCGCGCGACCTCCATGCCCCGGTTCGCGAGGTAGTTCTTGAAGGCCTCGATCTGGTCGACCGGGTTCATCCGCCCGTCGAAGAGGATGAAGACATGCGAGGCGCCCATCGGCATGTCGGCCTCGACCGACATGTCCTCGAGCATCTTCCAGCGCGTGGCGTCGGGGAACCTGGCATCCGAGGGATCCGGCCACTCCTTCTCCGAGAGCATGACGGCGGCCTTGGACCCCTCGCCCAGTCCCTCCTCGATCAGGTCGGCCAAAACCTCCCTGCGCCCGGAACCCGCGGCCCCGAGGACCAGATATACCAGCGGCTTGTCGTCCTGCGTGCTCAGAATGTGAAGGTCTTGTTCTGCGCGGCATCGCGCATCCAGTGGTCGATCAGGACCAGGGCTGCCATCGCCTCCACTATGGGCACGGCACGGGGGAGGACGCAAGGGTCGTGCCTGCCGCGGCCCGTGAGCTCGGCCGGCCTGCCGTCCGTCGTCACGGTGTCCTGGGGCTTCATGATGGTCGCCGTGGCCTTGAAAGCCACGTTGAAGACAATCTCCTCGCCGTCGCTGATGCCGCCCTGGACGCCGCCCGAGCGGTTGGTGCGGGTGCCGATCCTACCGTCCTTGAGTATATAGGCGTCGTTGTGCTCGGAACCCTTGAGCCTCGTGCCCTCGAACCCGCTCCCAATCTCAAAGCCCTTCGTTGCCGGCAGCGACAGCATCGCCTTCGCGAGGTCGGCCTCAAGGCGGTCAAAGACCGGCTCCCCGAGTCCCGGGGGGATCCCCTGGATCCGGCAGGTGATGATGCCGCCGACGGAGTCCCCGTCGGCCCGCACGTCCTCGATCCTCTGCACCATGGCGGCCGCCGTGTCCGGGTCCGGGCAGCGGACCGGGCTCGCGTCCACTTGGGCTTGGGTCGGAAGGCTCGCCGAGAAGCCGGCCGGGATCCCGATGTCGTGGATCCGGGTCACGTAGGCCCGGATCACGACCGGGCCGGCCAGGGACAGGAGTTTCTTGGCTACGGCGCCCGAGGCCACCCGTCCGATGGTTTCACGCGCAGAGCTCCTCCCACCCCCCCGGTGGTCCCTTAGGCCATACTTGGCCTGGTAGGTGAAATCCGCGTGGGAGGGCCTGAACTTCTCCCTCATCTCGTCATACGCCCCCGGCCTCGCGTCCGCGTTCCGCACCAGCATGGAAATCGGTGCCCCCGTGGTCTTTCCCTCAAAAACGCCCGAGAGGATCTCGACGACATCCCCCTCTTTCCTGGGTGTCGTGATCGAGCTCTGGCCGGGCTTCCTGCGGTCCAGGTCCGGCTGGATGTCACTCTCCCCGAGCGGCAGCCCCGGAGGGCAGCCGTCGATCACGACTCCCACCGCCGAGCCATGGCTTTCGCCCCAGGTCGATATAGTGAAGAGTTTTCCGAAAGTGTTGGGCATCGCTTTTCGTGAGGGTTGGCCTCCAAAACAACCCCCGCAAGCCGCAAAACGCCCAGATAAAGGCAACCTTCCGAGCAAGAAGGCGTCATATCACAACGCCATTTACAATCCGGGCGCTTTTCGCTTTTATCTCCGTTCCCAAATCTGCATGACATTGCGCCTCGCACGCTTGTGGTTCTCCACAAGCCTCCTTGCCGCGGCCCCTGCGCTGCTCGCCCAGGTCCCGTCCCCGGCCACTGTCAGGCCCACGCCCCCGCCGCAGGGCTCCCCGAACCGGGTTCTTCTTCCAGCCGTGCCCCAGAGGCCCGGTTCGGACATGGTGGACTCGTTCAAGGTGAGCGACGTCGACATCGACGCCATCCTGAGCGCGCTCGAGACCTACACCGGCAGGACGATCATCCGTCCCGGCCAGCTCCCGACGCAGCCCTATTCGCTCAAGATCAGCCGGCCGATCCCGAAGGCCGAGCTCGTGACGGCGCTTGAGACGATCCTCGAGCTGAACGGCGTCTCCGTCTCGCCGATGGGCGACCGGTTCCTCAAGGTGACGCCGCTCTCCCAGGCGAAGAGCGAGGCGCCCGAGATGATCACGGGCTCGACGCTCGATCTGCCGGCGAGCGGCCGGATCGTGACGAAGATCTTCGAGCTCAATTTCCTGCGGGTCTCGGAGTTTGTCCCCCAGATCCTGACCTTCATGACGCCGAACATCGGCAACGGCATCGTCTCCCTCGAGAAGGCGAACGTCATCATGGTGACCGATTCCCTCGAGAACGTGCAGAGGATCGAGAAGCTTCTGGTCGAGATCGACAAGCCCCGCGAGAGCGGCCTGGAGCCCAAGTTCTACAGCCTCCACAACGGCGCCAAGGCGAGCGACGTGGTCCAGAAGATCCACACGATGCTGACGGGCCCGGCCACGACGTCGCTCCGCGCGACGACGACCTACACGCCCGATGACAGGACGAACCAGATCATCCTGATCGCCGACCCCCGCGAGTACCCCCTCTTCGATTCCCTGATCGCCCAGCTGGACGTGAAGTCGGACCCGACGACCCGCATGGAGGTGATGCCGCTCAAGCACGCCGACGCGAAGGACGTGGCGACGCTGCTCGGATCGCTGATCAGCGGCCAGACGACGGCCGCCCAGAAGAACACGAATTCCGTCCGCCCGGGCGCCATCACGACCCCCGGGCAACCCGCCACTCCCGCCGCCGCGGGAGCGCCGGCCACGGCCGCTGCGACGCCGGCCGCCGACACCAATACCGCCGCCACGAGCGAGTTCAGCAGCTTCATCACGGTCGAGTCAGACGAGCGCACGAACTCGATCGTCGTCTCGGGCACGGTGGACGACATCCGCCTGATCCGCGGCATCGTCGATAAGATCGACGTCCTCCTGGCCGAGGTCTCGATCCAGGTCGTGATCGCCGAGGTGACGCTCTCCGACACGGATGACAATGGCCTCTCCGCGCTCAACCTCGTGATCGGCAAGGCGCCGAACGGGGGCACCTCGATCATCGGCGCCTCAGGCGCCGTGTCGGGCTGGACGTTCGGATCCCCGTCCGGTATCGGCTCCCCGGCCACCCTGAATCCGCTTTCCTTCCTGGCGTCGCTGCAGTCGGCCGGCGACAGGCACAAGGTGAAGATCCTCCAGTACAACACCGTCACGACAACCCACAACAAGCAGGCGGTGTTCACGGTCACGGAGCAGAAGCCCGTCATCACCGGGACGACGGGAGTGCCCCTTGCCTCGACGACGGCGAACGCGTCCTTCGCCACCTCCTCCCAGGTCGCCTACAAGGACATCGGAATCACGCTCAAGGTGACGCCGCTGATCGGCGACGACGGCCACATCCAGCTGACGATCGACCAGACCGTGGACGACGACCAGGGCAGCGTCACGATCGATGGCAACGACCAGCCCATCATCGGCCACAGGGAGGCCACCTCCTTCATCAACACCACGGATGGCCAGATGTCGGTCCTGGGCGGCCTGCAAAGCTCGGGCCTTTCCACCGACAAGCAGAAGCTCGGGATACTCTACGAGCTGCCGATCATCAGCAACCTTCTCGGCTACCGGACGAAGGACCTCGAGCGGACGGAGCTCCTCCTCTTCATCCTCCCCCATGTCATCCGCCCCGACGAGGAGACGGCCGACACGATCAGGCAGATCAACGGAATGTCCAACAAAGAGCAGGTCCACAAGTTCCTGTCCAATCCCGACGCCATGCCGGACGCCAAGGAATCCATCAAGGAGAAGCTCCAGAATTGAGCGGAGTGGCCTCGGAAAGGACGCCATGCCAGCGATGCTTCAGGACACCCTCCCAGACTCCCTTGCCGCCCGCCTGACGGACGAGCAGCGCCAGGCCGTGATCGAGGCCCCGAGGGGCATGAGACTCGCGGCCCTGGTCGCGACTCTCAAGGTTGACGAGAATACCGCCCTCTCCCTTGCCGCCGCCTCGGCCGGCCTGGATGTGGCGCTGAACCTCGAGACGGACCCGGGAGCGCGCGGGCTTTTCCCGGCGCGGCTCATCCACGACTTCCAGATCATCCCGATCCTCTTCGGCCCGCAGGTTCCGCCCGAGGAGCAGCAGCCCCCGGCCCCGACCACCCCCCTTCACTTTGCCTCCGCCTGGCTTCCCGACGCCTCGATGGCCGATTGGCTTAAGACCTTCACGCCGAGGCCGCTCGTGTGGCACCTGGCTGTGCCCGAGCGCGTTCACCAGCTGATCATCGAGAACTTCGGCGTCGGCTCGGGGGCCCTCGAGGATTCCGACGAGGGCTACGTGGCGCCCGAGGCGATCCGCGACGCCGAGGCCGAGGTCGACGAGGAGGCCGCGGTCGTGCGCTTCGTGACGGACGTCATCTCCCAAGCCGTGGACGACCAGGCGACCGACATCCATTTCGAGCCCCAGGAGGGCCAGCTGCGGATCCGCTACCGTGTCGACGGCCTCCTTGTCCCCGTCTCCGTCCCGGAAAACCTCCTTCGCTTCCAGGACGCCATCATCTCGCGCGTCAAGATCATGGCGCGGCTCAACATCTCCGAGAGGCGCCTGCCGCAGGACGGACGCATCAACTTCAAGGCCGCGGGCCGCATCCTCGACATCCGCGTGTCGACGATCCCGACCATCTACGCGGAGTCAATCTCGCTGCGCCTCCTGAACAAGAAGGAGGCGTACACGATGGACCGCCTGGGCATGAGCGCCGAGGAGCAGAACCAGATAAAGCAGGTGCTGGACTACCCGCACGGCATCATCCTCGTCACGGGGCCCACGGGCTCGGGCAAGAGCACGTCGCTCAATGCCTTCCTGCGGCAGATCAATTCCACTGACCTGCGCATCATCACGATCGAGGACCCGATCGAGTACGAGGTGCCGGGGGTCAACCAGATGCAGGTGCACACCGAGATCGGGCTCACCTTCGCGAGCGCGCTCCGCCATGTGCTTCGCCAGGACCCGGACGTCATCATGGTGGGTGAGATCCGCGACCGCGAGACGGCGGACATCGCCATCCGCGCCTCGCTGACCGGTCACCTGGTCTTCTCCACCCTCCACACGAACGATGCGCCGGGCGCCATCACGCGCCTGGTGGACATGGGGATCGAGCCCTTCCTCGTGGCCTCGGCCATCGAGCTCGTGATCGCCCAGCGCCTCGTACGCCGCCTCTGCCCGGAGTGCAACAGGTCGCAGCCCGTGACCAAGGTCAGGCTCCTGGAGTCGCTGGCCATCCTGGGCTGCAATCCGGCCGAGGCCGAGACCATCACCCACCTTCAGGGACCCGTCGGCTGCGACCGCTGCCGCGGCACGGGCTACCGCGGCCGCATCGGCCTCTTCGAGATCTTCAGGTTGAACGAGGAGATGCATTCCCTCGTCCTCAAGCGCGAGAGCACGCGCACCCTGGCGCTGACCGCCCGCGAGCACGGCATGCGGACCCTCGGCCAGAGCGGCTGGGAGAAGGTCAAGGCGGGCTACACCACCCTGGACGAGGTGCTGCGCGTCATCACGATCGCCGAGCAGTAGGCGGGCCCCCCAGTCCTCGATGCCCAGCTTTGCCTACAAGGCCCGCGATGCAGCGGGAAAGAGCGTCGACTCGGCCATCGAGGCCCCGAGCCGCAAGGACGCGCTTCGCCTCCTGAGCGCCCGGGGACTCACGGTGTCCGCGGTCGCCGAGCCGGTCGCCTCGGTCGCGCGCTCCACCAGCGGCAGCCACAAGCGCCGCGCGAAGGCCGCCACTCCCGACTTTGGAACCGCGGCGGCGAAGGCCCAGAGGCGCTCCGACACCGATCCCCGGCGCGCCGAGCGCCTTCCCTTCCTCGAGGCGCTGCACGATCTGACTTCGAGCGGCATGTCCGGCGGCGAGGCCGTGAGGCTCCTCTCCGTGAGGGTCAAGGAGCCGCGCCTGCGCACGCTCTGCGAGGGGCTCTGGGCGCGCCTGAGCGAGGGAGCGCCCCTTTCCAGGGCGATGGATTCCTACCCGCTGGTCTTCGATCCCTCGACGACCAACCTGATCCGGGCCGGCGAGTCCACGGGCTCGCTGAACGAAACGCTCGAGCGCCTGATCACGGTCCTGATCGAGCAGCGGGAGATGCGCTCCGCCCTCCTGACGGCCCTCACCTACCCCGCCGTCATCATCTTCGTGGCCGTGGGCGTGGTGCTCTTCTTCCTCTTCTTCCTTCTTCCGAGGCTCCAGGCCCTCCTCGTCTCCCTGGGCGGCAAGATGCCCCTCTCGACGAGGATCCTGATCGGGCTCGCGGACTTCACGCTCCACTACGGCATCTTTGTCGCCATCGCGGCCGCCATTGGCGCCGTCTCGCTCTGGCGCTGGCGCTCGACCGAGGCCGGGCTCGAGAAGAGCGACGCATGGCTGCTCAAGCTGCCCGGCGTCGGCCCGTTCATCGTTTCCCAGACGGTCCTCGATTTCAGCCAGACGCTGAGCGTCCTCCTGCAGAACGGCATCACGGCCGCCGAGGCGCTGCGGATGACCGAGAAGCAGATCACGAACCGCGTGCATCGCCGGGCGTTCGACGGGGCCATCGACCGCGTGCTGGAGGGCGAGGCACTGTCCACGGCCCTTGCACGCACGGGCTGCTTTCCGGACCTCGTCCTTGACCGTCTCTCGGTCGGTGAGAACACCGGCAACGTGGTGCCGAGCCTCAGGGACATCGCAAAGAGCTACCAGCTGAAGATATCGAAGCAGCTCAACATGTTCACAAAGGTGTTCGCGAGCGCCATACTGGTCTGCGTGTTCATCTTCGTCGGCTTCGTGGCGATCGCCATGGTGATGGCGGTTCTCCAGGTGAGCTCGAGCTTCAAGACCTAAAGCCTACGGGACCTCGTAGACCTCGACGAGCGCCACGCCCGCGTCGCCGCTGGCCCCGGCCACAAGCGCCGTGTAGTTGCCGGGAGGGAGCGTGATGAGGAGCGCCGAGTCCAGGCTCGCAGGATTTGTCCATGCGAAGCCGCCAACGGCCTTGGCCGTGCTGGAGATCTCGGCGTCGCCACCCCATCCCGCATTCGAGGCGATGATCGCGCCTGACGACTGATATTCCAGTGTGAGCGTGGGATCGGGAAGCGTGCCCGGGACGCCAAAGCCCTGAAGCGCCGGGCCCGAGGCCCGAATGAGCACCGTCATCGCCGTCGATCCCTTGATGACGAAACCCGCAAAGAGGGCGTTGGAATTGGAGCCGACAAAGACCCGCGCCGAGAGGTTCGTGAGGTGGGACGGTGCCGACGCATAATTTGCCGCGGCCGTCGCATCATAGACTTCCATCAGGGCCACGCCGGTGTCCCCGCTTTCCCCTGCGACCTGCGCCGTGTAGCTGCTGGTGGCCAGCGACAGGTCCAGCGCCGCGTCATGGCTCGAGGTATTGGTCCATGGAAATGCGCCGACGGCATTCGCATCGGCCTCGACCTGGGAATTGCCGGCCCAGCCCCCGTTGATGTCGCCGGGTATCGCGACTCCCGAGTGGTCGAATAGCTGGAGCTGCGGGTCCGGCAAAGTCCCGGGGACACCGAAGGGCACGAGCGCCGGCCCGGAGGCGCGGATCAGGACCGGCAGCGAGCCGCTGCCCCCGATCGCGAACCCGCCGAAGATGATGTTGCCGCCGGTTCCGACGGCAGCCCTGGCCGAGATATTCACCATGCGCCCGACATCGGGCGTGCTCGTGAGGCTGACGGTCGCCGGATCGCTCGTCGAGGTGCCCGAGGCGTCGGTGGCGACGCATGTGTAGGTCCCGGCCGACTGGGCGGCGTTGGATATGAGCAGCGTATGGTCGGTGGCGCCAGCGACTGGAGTCGATCCATTCACCATCCACTGGTACGATGCAGCTCCGGGCGCCAGGGCATCGAGGGCCACGGTGCCGCCGGTGACGGTCACGGACAAGGGCTGCGTGGTGAACGCCGGGCCGTTGCCACCTGCCGGCGTGGGTGTGGGCGTCGGGGTCGGAGTCGGCGCGGCAGTGACGACCACCTGATAGTTGAACTGGCTCGAGAATATCCCGGTCCCCCCGGTGAATTCCCACGCCTGGAGCACCATGGTGTACGTACCCGCGGTGGTCGGTGTTCCCACCAGCGTCGGGTTCTCGGTATTGATGAACCCGGGAGCGGTGATGTAGGTGCCGTTGACTCCGAACTTGAGGCCGGGCGGAATGCTGCCGGAAATCGTCCACGACTCCGGTGGGCTCGCCGTCGGGGGGTTTGACTGCAGCACGAAGACGACCGGCGAAATCGCGGCACCCTCGGCCACCGTGTAGGGGCTGGGGTGCGCCGGATTCGCCGTGGCCAAGGAGTAGACCGTCGCGCCCGCCACGGAGTCAAGGGCACCCAGAGCCGCGAACGACGCGGCCGCCTTCAGGAGAAGGCCCGCATGGGCCTCGACCAGCGAGTCCACGCCATGAACAACCCCCTGCAGGGCAGGCAAGCGCTGGAGAAACCCCGCCAGGAGCGCCACGGGAAGACGCAATCCCGGCAGTCCTGCAAATCGGCCCGTGGGTCTCATTTCCCTATGACGCCAGCCACGCCGCGAGGGTTTCGAACCCCATGCGGTTCTGTTCCTTAACCGCGTCCGCGCGCGTCTCTTTTGTCGGCATCGTCTGCATTTCGACCTTGGACAGCGCGGGTGGATCCATTGCCACGCGCGGAAGGACCGCGGCCTGCGTTTCTTTACAAAAAATTGCGGATCCCCGCGCGCTCAAGTCGCGACGTAGTTGAAGAACCCGCGGCTCTGCGCGCGCTCCTTTTCGGTCAGGATGATACCCTCCGCGCCGGGACACGAGCGGACGAGCTCCATGCCCGCGTCAACGCCAGCCACGAAGGCCGAGGTTGAGAGCATCCCCGCCTGAAGGCAGGTGTCCGCGATGACGGTCGCCTGGGTGCAGCCGTTCGAGACAGGCTGGCCGTTCCTGGGGTCGATGATATGGCCATAGCGCCTGCCTCCCAGGGTGAACGAGCGGAGGTAATCACCCGATGACGCGATGGCCTTGTTGCGCAGGCCCACGCTGCCCCAGGTCTTGCCGGGCGCCTTGGGATCCTCGAGCCCGACATGCCACGCGGGACGCCCGGGCGGCGCGCCCGAGGCCCTCAGGTCGTGGCCGAAGTCGACCAGCGAATCCACGATGCCGTGGTCCCTCGCGATCAGGGAAACGATGTCGACGGCGTATTCCTTGCCGAACCCGCCGAAGTCCAGCGCCATGCCGGCCACGGGAAGGAAGACCCGGCCCGGCTCGCGCCTCACCTTGGACCAGCCGACGAGCTTCATGGCCTCGGCGATTTGGGCCGCGGAGGGGATCGTGGGGGGCTGGGCCTTCCAGTTCCAGAGGCGGATCAGCGGGAGCGCCGTGGGATCGAGGATGCCGCGGGTCATGAAGACCAGCGTGTCGCACATCTTCAGGAGGCCCTCGGTCTCGGGATCTATCGCCACCCATTCCCTGCCGGCCGCATCGTTGATGCGGGAGACTAGGCTCTCCGGCTTGAACCTGGAGTACTTTGCCTCGAACGCGTGCACCCATCCCTCGGCCGCGGCCTCGAATTTCCTGGCCTGGGCCTCCCCGCCCGGCGCCGTGTACTGGATCTCGCATTGGGTCGCCATCGCCCGGAACGAGAGCTTCCTCAGGGGGAAGTCGGAGCCGAGGCTCACCTCTGCCCTCTCGGGGGCCTTGTCCTGCTTGGAGACGATGCCCATGCAATGCTTCGGGCCCCCGGGGCCTAGTTCTTCGTGATCTCCACCGATGAGATCTGGAAATTCGCGCTCAGGAGCGAGGGGTTCGCCCGGTCCACCTGCATCGCGTACTGCTCGATCCCGATGTACGGGGAGCGCTTGCTGAGCGCGAGGTAGAATTGCTTGAGCGTGCCCCAGTCCACCTTGGAGACGTTGAACTGGAGCGTGTGGACCGAGAACTGCCCGATCGGCGAGTCCTTCGCGTCCGCGCTCGACGTGCCCTTCAGGCCCGTGTCGTTGGCGATCGCGGTCACCTCGGCAAGGAGCCTCGTCCCATCGAGCGTCCGCGCGGCGTCGAGCTTGCCGGCCGCGGCCTGGGCCTGGGCCTCGATGCCGGCGCGGTTCGAGAGCCATCTCGACTGGTCCCTCAGGACGAAGCTCGTCTGCCCGATGCTGTGGTAAAGGTGCGCCGTGCGCCCCATGAAGTTCGTCAGCCACACGAGGGCCACGATCACGAACCAGCCGGTCATGAGGATCTTTTCTCTCACGTGCCTTCCCAGGAAAAATGCCCGCAGTGTCGCGATCATGATGCGGCGGGCGTCAACGAGCCCGGCTTGAAGGTGACGATGATCGTGAAGCTGACGACGTTGTCCCTGGCCCTCTGGTCGCGGATCTCCACCTTCTCGACGCCCGGGGATTGCTCGAGCGCGGACTTGTATCCCGAGATCTCGCCGGCATTGCTCGTCTGCGCCTCAATCTGGATGGAGTCCAGCGTGTTGGCGGTGGCCCTCAGGAACTGGATCGCCGTCGGGTTCTTTGGCTGCGCCGTCTCGGGCGAGGCGGCCGAGACCATCTCGAGCGGCAGGAGGCGCTTCGTGGAGAGGTCGTCGATCCGGCTCGCGAGTTCCTGCTCGCCCATCACGTGCTCGACCGTTCCCTGCTGGGAGGCGACCCGGGCGACCCGGGTCCTCTGCCAGAGGCCGCCGCCGAAGAGCGCCAATTCCCCGATCGCCAGTATGAAGCAGGCCGCGATGGCCCCAAGCGTGACGCGCCAGAGGATCATGTCGCGGCTCCTCGCCCGGGCCAGGTGCTCGAGCTCCGCATGGTCGCGCACATCGAGGGCCGCGGCGACCGGCTCCGTGATGACCGAGCGGATCTCCCCGGCTGAAAATACAAGGTCGTGGTTGCTGGTCGATGGCTCGGCCGCGGGCGCCGACGCCACGTCGATCACCCTCGTCGCCTCGCCGGCCCTCTTGATCAGGCCCGCCCGCGCCGCCTCCCTCTCCTCGAGAGTCGCCTCCGGAAGCACGGCCTGGTGAAGGACCACGGTCGGCACGGGGCCCGTGGCCCAGTGAATCGCGGTAAGTCCCTCCTCGGAGGCCAAGATGATCGTCGTCGCGGGCCCCACCCCGGCACCCAGGAGCGCCGCAAAGACCGGGATCACCCGCTCCGCCCCGTTCCATTCGTCCAGTTGCTCAACCGTGAAGCGCCTGCGGTACGAGGCAAAGGCCAGGGCGCGATCGGCGGCCTCGGGCCAGTAGTACCCGTAGTAGAGCTGGGCCAGGGGGAACGGCGACAGGGCCTCGAGCGCCACGCCGACCTGGGTCACGACCTCGGCGCGCGTGGCGCCGGGCGCGATCGGGATCGAGCGCGAGAAGAACACCGAGTCCCTCAGGAGCGCCACCTTCGGGGGCGGGGGTCCTTTGCTGAAGAAACTAAGGGGCGAGGCACTCATGCTTAGGTCGAAGGTGGGGCGGGCGGCGCTTGCGGAATCTCATCATCTTCCAGGACCTGCAGGAGCGTAAAGGGGTAATTGATGCTTTGCGCCGCCGCGGCCGCGGTGGCGGCGGAGCTCGCCGTCGTGGAGGGCTGGGCCGTGGCCGTCACGGAGGTTGCCGCGGTGGGAGACGCGCTGCTGGCGGCGGCGGTTGGGTTCACGGCGTTCGTTTGGTTGGTGGTCGCCCCGCCCTGGGGTGCCACGACCGCGGACATCCTGTAGAGGGTGTGCCCCTCGTGGACCGTGATGTTGACCCGAAGTGCCGTGATTGTGGTGGCGAACTGGGTGGCGTTGCCACCCACGCCGGCCACGGCACCCATGGTCGTCGTGTCCTTGAACCACTGCTGACCCTCCTGGGCATACTGGCCCTTGCCACTCGTGTAGTCGGTCATGCGCTGCATCTGGGCGTCCGTGTACTGGCCGACGGCCGCAAGGACGTCCGGGTTGGCGCCGTTCGCGTCCGGCTGGGGGTAATTGAAGACGGAGACGTCGTTCACGAACCTCCAGTAGTTGGCGCTCGGCAGGCCGTTCTCGTCGAAGAACACATCCTTAGCGTACGCGATCGCGGACAGCTCCTGGAATGAGCGCATCGGGCGGCCCGGCTCGGCATAGGCCGGGAGGGCATCCTGGTAGTCCGGCGTCAGCGCGCTCGAGTAGACATAGCCCTGCTTCATCCAGCCCGCAATGGCGTCCGCCAGCTTCTCGGCATCCGCCGGCGCCATCTGCCAGTAGGTGAAGAGAGAGGTGAGTGTCGTCACGTCGATGTGGCTGAGCGGTATCTTGCCACTCTCGTCCTGGAAGCTGATCTCGACCGTGCGTCCCTCCGACGGCGAATAGTCCGCCCAGGCCAAAGGGTCGCCCCACCCCTCCGCCGGGCTGTGGAGCCCGTTGTCCGCCTCGCGGAAGTCCTCGAGGACGGCGAGCGTCACCTCCAGGGCCGAGAGCGCCTCGACCCGCAGGCGCTTGGCCTGCGAGGTGCGCACGTCAACCATGAGCTCGACGCCCGCCTTCTCGATGAAGGCCACGAGCGCCACGACCGTGAAGAGGAGCGTCACGAGGACCAGGACGATGATCGACGAGCGAAGCGGCACGGGCCAAGAGGAGTGAGGGCGCCTGGTCACCATGAGTTCGGCAGTCCCTGTCCAATCTTGGGGATCATGATGAGCGCCTCGCGCGTCATCTTGTCGTAGGTGAAGGTCACCCTGAGCCTTTGCGGCGCCAGGGGATTGCCGGCCGCGTCGTTGCGGAACGTCGTCTCCGTCGTCCACTTATTGAAGTCGGTGTCGAAGTAGTCGTAGGAGATCGCCGTCACGAACGGCGAGACGAGGCTCTCCCTCGGCGGGTCGTCGTTGAAGTGGTTCTCGAGGTCGGAGTGCCAGAGCATGTACAGGCCCTTGTCCCTCCTCACCTGCAGGGAGCAGTACACCTCGGGCAGCGGGTTGCCCGGCCAGCTGAGCGTGCGGTTGCCGGTCAATTCCATGTAGGTGATCATGTTCTCCTGCGACCCGCCGGTCGGCGTGATCTGCTGGACGCCGACCGGCGTCGCGTTGACGCCGGCGTTCGGCGGGAGCGATGCGCTCATGATCTCCTTCTGGAGGAAGCGCGTCACCGCCCTCACGTGCTGGTCGAAGAGGCGCACGTCGGAGTTCCTCCCCCAGAGTTCGCTCATGGAGAAGATGAAGGTGTTGAGCCCGACGAGCACGAGGCCCGCGAGGAACATCGCGAGGAGCACCTCGATCAGCGTGAAGCCGCGGTTCCTCATTGCTGGGGCTGCCTTCCCTGCAGGAGGGCTATCCGGTTGGCGGCGTTCTGCCTCAAGGTCGTCCTCTCCGTCGGGTCCGACCACGTCGGGCGCATGAGCATGAAGGTCTGCTTCACCGTCTTCTCGCCGTCGGGCGCCGGGGCCGAGACGACGCAGGTGAAGGTGACCGTGAAGAGGTCCGTCGTGCTCGTGGGGTCAATCTCCGACGTCCACTTCACGTGGCGCGGCCCGTCATCGAATTCCTGGCCCGTCTCCGCCGTGGCCAGGTCCGAGATCACGAGCAGCTGCGACCTCGCGAAGTCGACCGCGTCGTCGTTCGCGTTCGTGCGCTCCGCGACCTGGTAGCTGTTCAGCACGTTGAGGTACGCCGCGCCGAGCACCACGGCGGTGAGCGCAAAGATCGCGAGGGCCGCCAGGACCTCGATGAGCGTGAAGGCCCTACGAGTTCGCATCGGCCTTGGATAGGACGGGGGCGCAGGTCCAAGGGTCCACCGAGATCAGGTGCGCCCCACCCTTCGCCCTGACCTGGGCCCGGAAGGCCGTGCAGGTGCCGTCGCTGTAGAATGTCGCCGCCGCCAGGGGCTCGGTCTCGACCAGCGTCCCGCCGACCAGGATCTTCGAGCTGGAATCCGACTCCACGGGATGAAAGTCGATCGTGACGTCGTCGGTCCCGGGGAGCGGCAGCGTCACCTTGCCGTTGCCATCATTGATGACGAAGCCCCGGAGCTTCGGATCGTAGGAGAGGAGCACGCTCCTCTGCTCTTCCAGCGCCTCCTTCCTCGCCGCGCCGCAGGCCTTCCAGAACTGCTCGTCGGGGGACGTCGACTGGTTTGCGAGGAGCGCCGTCGATCCGCCTATGAAGATCCAGCTGAGGAGTCCCAGGAGCGCCAGGACCAGCAGGATCTCGATGAGCGTGAAGCCGCGCTCACCAGTTGCCGATGTTGTCGTCGGCTCCATCCGTGCCACTCGGGCCTTTGGACCAGACATCGTAGCCGTCCTTGTTGTGGGTTCCGGGGAACTTGTACATGTACGCGTTGCCCCAGGGGTCCTTGGGGACCGCGTTGCCCTCGATGTAGGGCCCGCGCCAGCGGTCGGCCTTGTTGGCCGGCGCCGTGATCAGGGCCTGGAGGCCCTCCTCGGTCGTCGGGTAGTTGCCGATGTTCACGCGGTAGGCGAAAAGGGGTGTCTTGAGTGTCTGGGTGACAAAGAGCGAGGCCACCTGGGACTGGGAGCTCGAGAAGATGTTGGTCATCTTGCCGATCGTGAGGCCGGCCAGAAGGACGATGATCGAGATGGCGACCAGGACCTCGATGAGCGTAAATCCATGGCGCTTGGAGTTTTCTGTGGGGCGCATGAGGGTTGAAGACTGGGTAAATGCCATGGGAATGTCGAGACGCTCCCGGAGGGCTGAAGGTTGCGCCCCAAGGGCTTAAAGTGGCCCGGACCGCCCCTCCATAAGGGTGTTTTGAGGCATGTTGTGACCCATTGTGGCCGTGAAAGTTCGATATTTCCCGCCAATGCGCCGATGCCCGCTCAAAGCGCTTAATAAAGGCCGGTCCAGGCCGATTTCCTCCCTGTATCCGCATTTTCTTAAGAACATGAAGAACTGGACCATAACCGGCCGCGTCGCCGCGGGCGGGGGAGCCCTCTGCCTCCTCCTTGCGGCCGTAGCGGCCATCACGCTGCGAAATCTGCAAACCATCCACCGCAATGCCGTGGTGATGCAGCAGGACATCATCCCGAGGATGGCCGAGAGCAGCCTCGCGCACGACAAGAGATCCAGCGGGCTCACGCAGGCCCAGCTCTACGGCCAGGCGGCCCCCGGCGACCGAGAGCGGATAAAGGCCGAGATCACCGCCATCATCGAGTCCGTGAACGCGGACGACAAGGTCTACGCGGCGGGAATCACCCAGGCGCAGGACCAGGAGCTCTTCGCGAAGCTGGGAACGGCGCAGGGCGGCTACCGCGCGGCCCGGCAGCGGTACATGGACATCGTCGACTCCGGCAGCGCGTCGGACGCCGCGGCCTACATGGGCCAGTCCCTCCTTCCCGCCTACCGGGCCTACATCGACGCCTCCGAGGATATCCTCAATTACAATGCACGGAACTGCGCCACCATATCAGCCGACGTCGCCGACAGCGCGAGCCACGCGGCCTGGGCCACCATCTGGGGCGCCGCCTTGACCGGCGTGGTGAGTCTAGCCGTCGGCTACTACATGATCGGGGGCATAAAGAAGGTCGTCGCCCGCATCACCGAGCAGCTCAGTTCCGGCGCGGACCAGACGGCCGCCGCCGCGGGCCAGGTCTCGACCGCCAGCAAGTCCCTGGCCGATGGCGCCAGCGAGCAGGCCGCCTCCCTTGAGGAGACGAGCGCCTCCCTGGAGGAGATCTCCAGCATGACGCAGAGGAACGCCGAGTCCGCCACCCAGGCGAAGCACCTTTCCAACCAGACGCGCCAGGCCGCCGAAAGCGGCGCCGCCAGCATGGACGAGATGAAGCAGGCCATGGACGCCATCAAGGCCTCCTCGGCCAGCATCGCGAAGATCGTGAAGACGATCGACGAGATCGCCTTCCAGACGAACATCCTGGCACTCAATGCCGCCGTCGAGGCTGCCCGCGCGGGCGAGGCCGGGGCCGGTTTCGCGGTCGTGGCCGACGAGGTCCGCTCGCTGGCCCAGCGCTCGGCGCAGTCCGCCAAGGAGACCGCGGTCAAGATCGAGGACTCGGTCAGCAAGAGCGACCGCGCGGTCCGCATCTCCGCCAAGGTCGCCCAGAGCTTCGAGGAGATCGTCGTCAAGGCCCGCGGGGTCGACGAACTGGTCGCCGAGATCGCGACCGGCTCGAACGAGCAGTCCCAGGGCATCGCCCAGGTCGCCGTCGCCGTCTCGAAGATGGACCGCGTCACCCAGTCCAACGCGACCTGCGCCGAGCAGTCGGCCGCGGCCTCCGCGGAATTGAACGCCCAGTCCGACTCGATGCGCCACTCCGTGACGAGCCTCGTGGAACTTGTCGGCTCCGCCCACGTGCGCGACTCCAATGCGGCGCCCCGCGACCACGCGATCGTGCGCCTGCCGAAGGCCGAGGCCCAGGGGAACGGGGTTCCCGATGCACCGGTAAAGAGCGCCGTCGTGAGCCACAAGGCGCGCCAGGCGGGAAAGAACGGCAAGAACGGGAGCCACGGAGGCAATGGGAACGGCAGCAACGGGCACAACGGCACCGACCACGAGCCCTTCTCGAACGGCAATGGAAACGGCAACGGCAGCCACCGCGACTTCTTCAACTAAGGCCAACACCATGAAAACCGCTTTCACCACGGGTCCCGCCTCCCACGCCGGCAAGTACCTGACCGTCGCCATCGACAACGAGATCTACGGCATCGCCGTGCTCAAGGTGCGCGAGATCATCCGGCTCCAGAAGGTGACGCCGGTCCCGCAGATGCCGGACTTCGTGAAGGGCGTCATCAACCTGCGCGGCCGCGTGATCCCGATCGTCGACCTTCGCCTGCGCTTCGGGATGAAGGCCGAGATCACCGAGCGCACCTGCATCGTGGTCGTCCAGGTGACAACCGCCGACCGCTGCATGCTGATGGGCGTCATCGTCGACAGCGTCGAGGAGGTCACGAACCTGACCGGCGAGCAGATCGAGGAGACCCCGGACTTCGGCGTACGTATAGATACGGCCCACCTCCTTGGCATGGCCAAGACGAACGGCCGCGTGCTCATGCTCCTCGAGATTGATAAGGTGATAGCAGTCGGGGACATGCAGTCCATAGCGGGCAGCCGGTAGGCTTCCCGCCGGGTCCCCCGGGCGGCCGCGTCGGCAAATCCCGCCGTTGCAATGAGATCGCCTGTTTCGCATCCTAGATGCGGGTCCTAGCCTCACATGCCACAGGTCAAAGCACTGCAGTCGATTTCCAGGTTGGTCGGCCAACTGGTATGCCTATTGGCCGCGATCATCATCGCCTGCTGGGCCGTGCTTGTGTTCTCGGGAACGCCCGAGCCGGCGGCCAAGGTGATGGGGGTCGTATCGACCCGCAGGCTCTTTGTCGGCTGCTTCCTGATGCTGATGGGCGCCTCGCTCTGGATCCAGCACGAGGGCCGCAACGTGAGGAAGGCCAAGATAGCGGCGCTCGGCGCCCTCTGCATCTCCGGATACGATTTCCTCCACTACATGATCTACCGGGGCCTTGGCGCCGGTCCCATGAGCTTCAGGAACGACATCACGGCGCCGATCGGGCTCCATATCGCGTCATCGGGCATGATCGCGTCGATCGCCCTCTGCTTCATGCGACCCGGAGAGGGAAAGCCGCCGAGGAAAACGGCCACACGCCTGGCCTATGTCGTGGCGGCCATCTCAAGCGCCAGCCTTGTCTGCCAATGGCTTAACACGCGCGCCGCCGACACGGGCCTGGACTACATCGGCCGGGACGCCATGGCCGCCTGCGCCACGGCGAGCCTGCTGCTGGTCGCCTTCGGCATCGTCTGCTCGAGGCCCGAGGCCATCTTCCCCAGGCTCATCTTCTCCCCCTCGAAGAAGGGCTCCATGGCGAGGCGGGTCCTCACGATCATCCTCCTCGGGCCCTCGATCCTGACCCTCGCGCTCCTCATCCTGGAGAGGACAAACGTCATCGACTTCTCCCCCGGCGCCGCCGTCCTGGCAACAGTCTACGTGCTGGTCGGCCTGACGATCGCCCTCTTCTCGATCGAGACCATCATCGAGCTGAGCCGCCAGCGCCAGTCGATGGACGAGACGCGGGAGCTCTTCACCTCGCGCCTCCAGGAGCAGGCCGCGCAGCTCCAGGAGACGGTGGCCCAGAGGACCCTCGAGCTCGGCCAGGCGAACGAGGACCTCGCGACCCTGAACGGCCGCCTGAAGCTGGCGCTTCGCTCGTCCAACTTCGGCGTCTGGGAGCTCGATGTCGCCAGCGGCAAGCTCGTGTGGGATGACCGCATGATGGAGGTCCACGGCGTGCGGCGCGAGGACTTGACGGGATCCCGGAGCGACTGGATGAGCCGCATCCATCCCGAGGACAAGGAGCGGGCGATCGCGACCAGCGACAACACGATCGCCGGCAAGGCCGACTCCTTCGACACGGTGTACCGCATCATCCGCCCGGACGGCACCGTGCGCCACGTGCAGACCCACGGCATTCTCCAGCGAAACGATGCCGGTGTCCCCGTCCGCCTGGTCGGCCTCGTGCGCGACGTGACGGCGGAGGAGGAACTCCAGGAGGCGCTCAACGTCGCCGAGGAGCGCTGGAAGCTCGCCATCGAGGGCTCGAACGACGCGGTCTGGGACTGGAACATGAAGACGGGCTTCGTCTTCCACGACTCGAACTGGGCCGGGATACTGGGCTATGATGACAACGACATCGCCCCGTCGCTCCAGGGCTGGAGGCTCCTCGTGCACCCGGAGGACCTGGCCGACTGCGAGGCCGCGATGCAGTCCCACATCGACGGCAGGAGCTCCTACTACCAGTTCGAGTACAGGATGCGCGCGAAGACCGGCGAGTGGCGCTGGGTGCTCGACCGCGGCAAGATCGTGACACGCGGGGCCGACGGCGCGCCGCTTCGCATGGTCGGCACGCACACGGGCATCACGGCGCGTAAGGACATGGAGCGGCACCTCCTGCGCACCGAGGAGTTGGCCGACCAGGTGAGCCGGATCGCGCTCATCGGCGGCTGGGAACTCGACATCCTGACGGGCGAGGTCACCTGGACCGCGGGGGTCAACCGCATCGTCCAGCTGGACGAGTCCGTGAAGCCAAAGCCCGGCATGCTCAGGGACATGTTCCCCGAGGAGGCGAAGCAGACGCTCCAGGCCGCGATCGACGACGCGAGCACCTACGGCAAGGAGTTCGACCTCGAGCTCCCGCTGACGACCGCCCTCGGCAACCAGGCGTGGGTCCGCATCCTCGGCCGCACGGAGAGCGTGCGCGGCAAGCCTATCCGCATCTTTGGCGCCATCCAGGACCTGACGCTCAAGCACGAGAGCGAGGTGGCGCGCCGCAAGCTCGAGGTGCAGCTCTTCCACGCTCAGAAGATGGAGACCCTGGGGACGCTCTCCGGCGGCATCGCGCACGACTTCAACAATCTCCTGACCGGCATCATCGGGTACCACGAGCTCGCCGCCGAGTCGGTCGACCCGGACCACCCTGCCCGCGCGTGCCTTGACGAGGCCAGGAAGGCGAGCCTTCGGGCGAGGGAGCTGGTCGAGCAGATCCTGACCTTCGGGCGGCAGTCCTCGGGCGTCCCGCTCGACACGACCGACATCACGCTCGTCATCGAGGAGGCCCGGCGATTCCTGCGCGCCACGCTGCCCTCCAGCATCACGATCACGACTGCAATCTCCGAGAACACGCCCCAGGTCATGGCGGACACGACGCAGATCCACCAGGTGCTCCTGAACCTGGGCTCAAACGCGGCGCACGCGATGCGGGCGCACGGCGGCACGCTCACGATCGGGCTCCAGAAGGTCGACGTGGACCTGACCCTCAGCAAGACGCTCGGCGGGCTTCCCCCGGGCGACTACGTGAGGCTCTCGGTCGGCGACACGGGCCACGGCATGGACGAGGCCACGGTGCACAGGATCTTCGAGCCCTTCTTCACGACGAAGAGCACCCGCGAGGGAAGCGGCCTGGGCCTGGCCGTCGTCCACGGGATCATCCGCGGCCACCGCGGCGCCATCAACGTCGACAGCGTCGTCGGCCAAGGAACGACGTTCCACATCTACCTTCCCGCGGTGACCGAGCGCAAGGCCGCCCCCGTGGTCGGCTACACCCGCGCCCCCGAGGGCACGGGACAGACCATCTTCATAGTGGACGACGAGGACATGGTCGTCCGCTCGGCCAAGGTCGCCCTCGAGAAGAAGGGCTACCAGGTCATGATGTTCAGCTCGGCCGAGGACTGCCTCGACCACATGAGGAACAGCCACGCCCGCTGCGACGCCCTCATCACCGACCAGACCATGCCGGGCATGCAGGGGACCGAGCTGGCCGCCGCGGCCAGGGAGCTCGTCGCGGGGCTGCCGATCCTCATCATGTCGGGGTATTTCACCAACATATCGTCGAGGGCCCTGAATGAGCTGGGACGCGTGACCCTCTTGGCCAAGCCGTTCACGAGCAATGAGCTGGCCATGAGCGTCCACCACGCGCTTTACCCCGCAGAAGACTAGGCTCGGTCTATCACTATCGATTCCCGCCCAATCCTGAGTATTCCTATCGAAATCCGGATAGGAATGAGCAGGAGTTGGGGGGTCAAATGTCTACGATTCCTGCAGAAGTTCCTTCTGGATACTCAGGATCGGCGCGACCCATTTGCGCAAAATCTTATCTGATCACGGCTGGCTTCGTCATGGTGGCCATGTTCACGCCGCGGGTTGACTCCCAAACCGTCACCGCCTCGGTGGCCGCCGGCAACAACCCCTATGCCGTCGCTGTGAACCCGGTGACAAACACGATTTACGTGGCCAACTATTACGGTGGAAACATGACCGTGAACAATTCCGGAACCATCACGGTGATCGACGGCGCAACACACGCGTCTGCGACACTCGCGGCCGGCCTCAGCGCAGATTGCGTGGCGGTCAATCCGGTCACGAACACGGCCTATGTCGGGAATTTCAACAGTCCCTTTGTGACGGTTGTCGACGGGACAACGAATGCAGCCTTCGAGATTCCCGTTGGGCTGAGCACCTCGGCCATCGCGGTCAATCCGGCGACGAACAAGATCTACGTCGCCGGGGCAATTGTCTCGGTCATCGACGGCGTCACGAATACAGCCACCGCCATACCGGTAGGCCAGACTTCGGGCCCCATTGCCGTGAACACGGTGACAAACAAGATCTACGTCGCCGCGGGCAACAATGTGGACGTGATTGACGGCGATACCGGGATGATAACCCCGGTGGCCGTAGGAAACGGACCCGTCGCCATCGCGATCAACACCGTGACCGACAAGATCTACGTCGCGAACAACAACGAAGGGGGGCCGGGAAGCGTGACCGTGATTGACGGCGCAACAAATGCGACGAGATCCGTAACCGTGGGATCCCAACCCGACGCAATCGCCGTGAACCCGGTTACAAATCAGGTTTACGTCGCCAACTTCGGTGTATTTGGAGGCCTGACGGGCAGCGGGGTTACCGTGATTGACGGAGCGACCTACTCTGCAACGACGCTACAGGCCGGGTCGCAGCCCGAGGCGGTCGTTGTGAACCCGGTGACGAACCAAGTATACGTGGCCAATTTCGCGAGCAGCAGCGTGACGGTCATCAACGGGGCGACAAACGAGTCCACGACGGTGCCCGTGGGCCCCGGTCCCGATTCCATCGCCGTGAATACCACGACCAACACGGTCTATACCGCGAATAGCGGCGGAAACACCGGGACCGTGACGGTTATCAACGGGGCGGAGGCAGCCTCGGTCGCTCCCCCGGCACGCATCATCAATATTTCGGCACGGGCACAGGTCGGGGCTGGAGCCGACGTCCTCATTCCAGGTTTTACGATTGCAGGCAGCGGAGCCGAGACGCTTCTCATCCGAGGAGATGGTCCCGCTCTGCAGCAATTTGGAATCACCGGCGCACTGGCGCAGCCAATCCTTCGAGTTTTGGACGGCAATGGCAACCTGATCGCCTCAAACACGGGATGGACCACGAATTCTAATTCAGCTCAGATGGTCGAGGCGGCAAAGAAAGTCGGAGCCTTCGCTTTCGCGTCAGGAAGTGCTGATTCCGCGGTGGAAGTGACACTTCCCGCAGGTTCCTATACGGTCCAGGTCTCCGGAGAGGCGAACACAACGGGTCTAGCGCTCGCCGAGATATATGAGATTTCGTCCACCGGCACACGATTGGTCAACATATCCGCACGAGCCCAAGTCGGCGTTGGAAGCGATATCGTCGTCCTGGGCTTCGTGATCGCGGGCGTAGGTCCGGAGGTAATGCTCGTACGGGCGGACGGGCCTTCCTTGGCCCAATTTGGCGTCGCAGGGGTGCTGGCGCAGCCCAGCCTCGGGGTCTTCGACAATACGGGTGACATAATCGCGTCCAATACGGGCTGGGGACACAGCTTCGAAGAAGACCTTATTGCCGGCTTTGCAGCCGCCATTGGTGCGTTTGCGCTGCCGCCGGGCAGTCCCGACAGCGCCCAGTTTGTTAGCCTTCCGCAAGGCGCCTACACATTGCAAGTTTCCGGATCGAACGGCACCACGGGGGTCGCTTTGGCTGAGGCTTACGAAGAACGCTAAGATTATACTCCACGTGGGAACCTATTTGCCCCTAGGCTTTCCGATAGAGCATGGAAGCGCGCATTGGACATGTTTGTTCCCGTTGGAAGTTTGCCTGCCTTGGGCTGCTGCTGGCGCTGACGCCGACAGTGGCGAGACTCACCGCCGCCGAGCTGACGGACGCCGACGCCCTTAGGCAGCAGGCGGTTTCGCAGTACATCGACGGAGCGACCAAGGAACTTGAGGCCTATGGCCAGAAGATCAGCGCGACGTCCCGCGCGATCAACGAGCAGGAATGCCGCGAGGCCAAGGCCAAGCTCGATGAGTGCACCACCCTCCTGACCGAGCTGAAGACGGCGGATACCGACCACTTCGATCTCGTCAAGGCCAGCTACGAGCGCACCCGCGATGAGTTGGTGAAAGCGCTAGAGGCCGCGGAGTCGAAGTAAGGCTCCCCCGGGACTCGGGCCCTGATGGATCTCTTGGCGCCCGGCCCGGCACAATCGGCCGGGTAACCCCGGGCATCCATCATTTGGACTTGTAAGGCCTCGGCTTTTGCCGTGCCCTTCGCCCCCCGCATTTCCGGCGCTAACTCAACCGGACCGCGGCATTCCGCTATCAACCCCTTCATCTACGGCATCGATTTCGGCACGAGCAACTCGTCGATCACCATATGGGACGCCGGGAGCCGCCGCCTGGTCCGCGATCCCCGGATCGCGGGGGTCGAGTCCTCGTTCATGTATTTTCCCTACACGCTTCGGCGTGATCCGCCGCTCATTGGCGACGCCGCCAAGACCCGCTATGTCGAGGACAGGATGAGGGGGCGCTTCTTCCAGGCCATAAAGACGATCCTTCCCAACAAGACCTTTACTGAGACGATCGTGAACAACCAGCCGTTCACGCTTGAGGACCTGATCGCCTTCTTCCTGCGCCATCTCAAGGCAAAAGCCGACGCCGTCACGGGCCACGATGTTAAACGCGTGGTCATGGGACGGCCGGCCGTGTTCTCGAGCGATCCCGAGGAGGACGCCCTGGCACAGGAGCGCCTGCTGACGGCTGCGAGGATCGCCGGGTTCGAGGAGATCCACTTCCAGCTGGAGCCTATCGCCGCGGCCTTCGCCTATGAGTCCCGGATCTCGGGCCCCGAGACGGTCCTGGTGGGCGACTTCGGCGGCGGCACGTCGGACTTCACGGTCGTTAAGCTGGACCCACGCCGCCAAGGCCAGACCGGGCGCTCCGGTGACATACTCGCCACGGGAGGACTGCCTGTCGCCGGCAACAAGTACGACTCCGCAACCATGTGGCACAAGGTGTCGCCCCACTTCGGCCGAAACGCCACCTATGAAAGCTGGGGCAAGAACCTTCCCGTCCCGGACTCGCTCCACCGGACGATCTGCCAGTGGGACCAGATCGTGTTCCTGCGCAACGCGAAGTCCCTGGACCTCCTGAGGCGCTTGCAGCACTCGTCCAACGATCCGCAGGCCTTCAAGCGCTTCGAGGCCCTCATCACTGAGAACCAGGGCTTTGCCCTCTTCCAGGTTATCGAGGCGGCCAAGATTCTCCTGGGGACGCAGGACCGGGCCCCCCTCAAATTCTCCCACCCTCGGATATCCATCGACGATTCGCTCAGCCTGGCGGAGTTCGACCGCAATTCGCAGGAGGTCACGGGAGCGATCATGGGCTACTTCGACGCCTTCCTCTCGGGCGCCCGGATTGAGGCCGCAGGAATCGACTCGGTATTTTTCACCGGAGGAACCTCGTTCATCCGGAAGTTGCGCCAAGAGTTCGTGGCCCGGCTGGGAGCGGAGAAATTGAGGGACGGCGAGGAGTTCACGAGCGTGGGCGAGGGTCTTGCGCTCAGCGCACCGCTATTTTTCCCGGAGATGCACGGCTAGCCGTTCACGTGCGGTTGTATCCAAATCGGACTGGCTCGCCGCATTGGACGGCCTCCAAATATCGAATCGAGTGACCGGCCGGGCGCAGCGCGTCAGATTTGCGCGAGGCCGCCGTCTACGGCGACCTCGCTGGCGGTCATGAAGCTGCTGTCCGATGACGCGAGAAAGACGGCCGCCGCTGCGATCTCCGCCGGATCGGCCATGCGCAGGAGCGCAGTCGTCGCGGCGAAGGCCTTCATGCCCTCCTCGCCCACCGCTGCCTTCGCGAGTTCGGTCGCCGTCGGACCGGGCGACAGCACGTTCACCCGGATGCCGGTGCCCTTCAGGTCCACCGCCCAGCTCCGCGCGAGGTTGCGCACGGCCGCCTTGCTCGCGCTGTAGACGCTGAATGCCGGGGCGCCCGTGGTGCCCGCGCTCGATCCGGTCAGGATGATCGAACCGCCCTTGCCCATCAGCGGCAGCGCCCTCTGGACCGTGAAGATCGTCCCCTTCACATTGGTGTCAAAGGTCTCGTCAATGTGCTCGGCGGTGATCTTGCCGAGCGCAAGCAGGCTTCCCGTCCCGGCATTGGCGAAGACGATGTCGAGGGTTCCGCGCTCGGCCTTCACCGCCGCGTACAGTCGGTCGAGGTCGGCCTCGTCCGAGACCGAGCCATTCACCGCGCGGGCATTGTGCCCAAGGTCGGCCACGGCGGCGTCGAGCGCATCCTGCCGGCGGCCGAAGATGAACACGAAGGCGCCCTCCTCGATGAAGCGCTTCGCTGCGGCGAGGCCGATGCCCGTAGCGCCGCCGGTGATGACGGCAACCTTACCTTCGAGTCTCTTCATACGCTCAGGATAGCCGATGATCCCATTTCGATCCATGGGGTCTTTCCCCTAAGATACCCTGCTTTTGCCTGTTTATGACCAAGGGTTACGGTCGTCTTGTGTGGCACCGCGGCATCTCCGTCATTTCGTGGCTGCGGCAGAACAGGAGAATATCCCCCGCGCCGCATCAAGGCTCGGGCTCTAGAAGCCCCGCATCAGCCGATAGATCGATTTTCAGGCTCCAATAGGCTGACGACATTCCCATCATTTCAAAAAGGGTCCTTTGGGGAACGCCACGCCTGTTGAGCCTAAGTCGATTTGGTGGACAGAAGCGCCCCCCTTTGGTGCTTCATATATTGGCGACCTTCAGTCTACCTTTAGGGCAACGATCGGATTTACCCGCACCGCCCGCCGGGCGGGGATGAGGCAGGCGATCATCGCTGTGGCCATTAAGGTTACTGCGACACAGCCTAAAGTGAGCGGATCGTACCCACGGACGTCGACGAGCAGAGAGGCGAGGAAATGGGCCATAGCAATAGCCCCGGCGATGCCCACCAGGAGCCCAATTCCTGTCAACGTGAGTCCGCTCCTTAGCACCATTCGCAGGATGTCTCCGCTGCTCGCACCCAATGCAGAGCGGATTCCGATCTCTTGGGTGCGCTGGACAACCGAGTAGGCGATCACTCCATAGAGCCCGATTGCCGAAAGGAGAAGCGCCACAAAGGCGAATAGCGATAAGAGCGAGGAGCGCAGCCGTTCATTGCTCAGCGACTGAGCCTTCACCGCCTCAAGAGTCTTCACGTCGTCTAGGACTTGGTCCTTGTTAACCTCATGGACGGCCTTGATTACGGACTGCTCGAAGGAAGCTGGCGGCAAGTTGCCGCGCACAACAAGCGCCTGCCCCAACTGGGGCGACTGTTCGTTGGTGACATAGAACCCCGGATTCTGGTCGTTGGACTGCCCGAGCCCCCCAATCTTTTCGTCGGCCACAACTCCGACAACTTCCCAGGCAATTTCTGGGCCGAGCTGCGTCTTTCCGAAGGCGATTTCCTGCACCGAGACCTGCTTCCCAATCGGGTCAAGGCCCTCGAAATACTTCTTTGCCATCGACTGGTTGATGACGATGGCCGGAGAGGCGCCCGCCACGTCATGCTCGTTCAGGGGCCGTCCTCTTACCATCTTCATGCCGATGGCGCTAAAATAGGACGGCGAGATCATCTTCACAAAGCAGTCTGGCCGATTGGCCATGTCCACGACCTTGGAGCCGACAATCTGGAAGGGCATGCCATAGCCCCATCCCTCCATAGGAAGGCTCGACGTGAAGGCAACCTCGCGCACCCCGGGCAACGCTTTCACACGCTCCCGCACACTCCGCAGGTAGCTGTTGAAGACCGCAGCGGTAGGATACTGCTTCTGTGGGATTGGAAGCCATGCCGTCACGACGTTTGTGGAATCGAATCCTGTGTCGACATGCTGCATCTGGACGAAGCTCCGAATAAGAAGGCCAGCGCCACCGAGGAGTACGGTGGCAAGTGCAACCTCGGCGACGACGAGTATGCTGCGGAGCTTATTGCCCGATCTGCCCGAGCTAGAGGCGATTCCACCTTGCTTCATCGAGTGGTTAAGATTCGGACGTGATGCCCGCAGAGCGGGCACGAGTCCGAATACGAGGCCGGTGACGACCGTTAGGCCCAGTGCAAACAGGACCACCCGACCGTCAAGCGTGGGAACAGCCTCGGCGTTTAGCCAGTTCGGGGGCATCGCGGCTTTCATGCCCGCGATCCCGAAGTTCGCAGCGAAGATCCCAAGCATGCCGCCCGCGCCTGAGAGTAGCAGGCTTTCCGTTAGGAATTGGCGAAGGAGCCTCCCTCTTCCCGCACCGAGCGCGGCTCGGATAGCCGCCTCGCGCTCCCGCGAAATGCCACGGGCGAGCGTCAGGTTGGCGAGATTGGCGCACGCAATCAGGAGCACCATTCCCACCGCTGCCATTAGAACATAGAGAGACTGGGTGGTATCCCCGTCTACATACGAATCAGTAAGCGGCATGACGCCGATGCCCCATCCCTTGTTCGATTTGGGGTAATCGTGGGCGAGCGAGATCGCGAGTGCAGTCATCTGCGCCTGGGCCTGGCTCAATGAAACTCCGGGCTTTAGCCTCCCTAACGCCCCAAGCCAATGGAAGTCTCGGGTTTTGTTCGATGGCTCGAAAGCGAGCGGACGCCATATCTTCACCCAACCGTTGTCCTGACCGGGGGCGGCCTTCAAGACCCCGATAACAGTGTGCGGTTCGCCGTCGAGGATCAGCGTCTTTCCCACTATGTCCGGATCCGACGCGAATCGGGAGACCCAAAGGCTGTGGGTGAGAACGGCAACATGATCGCGGCCGGGCTGGTCCTCACCATCGACGAAAGTGCGCCCCATCTCCGCCAAAGTCGCGGAGATGTCGAAGTAGTGAACCGATACCTTCATGCCGGGGATCTGCTGCGGCTCGCCGTTACCCGTAAGTATCGCGGCCGACCAGCAAAAGGCCGCCAGGTACTTGAACGGCCGGCCTTTTTGCTGCCAATCAAGGAAGTTAAGCGCTGAGATCCCGTTCCAGCCGCCGTCCGGCCGCTTCTCGTACACCCGCACAATCCTATCCGGCTCGGGATAAGGCAGCGGCTTCAGGACGACACTGTCTATGAAGCTGAAAATCGCTGAATTGGCGCCAATTCCAATAGCGATTGTCAGCAGTGCAACGGCGGCAAACCCCGGACTTTTGCGCAGAGACCGGAACCCGAATTTGATATCTTGCAGAAGTTCTCCCATTCGCGAATCGCGCCGGAGCGGTTATGGAGAGGATCGCAGCTGCCCTGACAAGTCGACAAATCAATATTCCTCATACCTAAATCCACCGTTTCATAATCACCCGCCGCTCTTGGTGGCGGCGTACTTTTCGCCAACCCACGACGACAAGAGAGTGGCCTCAAAGGCCCCATGGTCCGAGCCGGAGGAAGGTTCAAAACTGGGCATTTGCCGTTTGCTCGACCCCGGATAGGATGGTGTGAATGCGTCGTTTTCGCCGGTTGGCCGTCATTGTTACCGTCCTCCTACTTGCGATCAGCTTTGTGGTTTGCACGTGGGCCTCGTTCGTGGGTGTTGCCAGTGTGGGCTGGCCAGTGGCCGTCGAGATCTTGGCCTTAGGCTACATCCCCGTGGCCATCCTCGGATTCCGGCTGAAGAGTCCACTATTGCGAGCGATTGCGATTCCGACCGCGGTTTCCGTCGGCTTACTGAGCTTCGCCTTCATGGGATCGGTCCTCTGCTGGATACTCTACGGGACGATTCGAGCCCTCAAGATTCCGGTCGCAAGCACTTCGATCGGTTACAGTGTATTCGGCCTCGCTTTGGCCGCGGCCGTCTATGGCTCAGTAAACGCTTCGAGAATCCGAACCAGCCGCTATAAAGTGGCTCTTCGAAATCTACCGGACGAGTGGAAGGGAAAGACAGGGGTCATGGTGAGCGACGTACATCTTGGGAATGTCCGAAACGTGGGGTTTTCCCAAAGAGTAGCCGCGAAGGTGAAGGCACTTAATCCCGACGTCCTCTTCATCAGCGGTGACATGTTTGACGGCGCGCTGGTCGACCTTGAAGCCTGCGCGGCGCCGTGGGGCGCGATCAATGCCCCCCTGGGCTCATTTTTTGTAACGGGCAACCACGATGAGTTTGCCGATAGTGCGAAGATCTTGGAGGCCCTCAGGAAGGTAGGGATTCGCGTCTTGGACAACGAAAGGGTCACTGTTGACGGGCTTCAGATCGTGGGGGTCCACGATGGCGTGGCCCGGGATGATCGGGAATTCCGCGCAGTCCTTGCCCAATCCCACATTGATAGGAACCGCCCAAGCATCCTCCTTAACCACCAGCCTTCCCACCTTTCCATACCCGATGAATTCGGAGTCTCGCTGCAGCTTTCGGGTCATACACACAATGGTCAGTTCTGGCCATGGTCGCTCCTCGTCGCGCGGATTTTTGGGCGATTTGCCTACGGCCTAAATCGCTTTGGAGGCCTCCAGGTGATCACAAGTTCCGGCGTTGGGACGTGGGGACCTCCCATGCGTGTCGCAACCCGTTCCGAGATCGTGGTGATAGAATTCAGCCTCGCCTGACGGACCACGCTTTGCGGCTTGTTGTCCTCTTACCAGCTGATGAGGCTTTGCCCATGCCCCTAGCTGAGTTCACGAATACTCACTCCGCGGCACTTGGGGCAGATGAAGCAAAGCATAACCTCATCCTGGGGATACTGGAAAGGCTCGCGGTGGGCATGTCCCCTCTTCCCCGCACATGGACGCTCGGCGGTCCGGGAGCATGCGCGGTCCAAATGGAAGGCCGCCCGATCGTGCTTGGGGACTTGGACCGTTCGCAGTGCCATTCGCTGGCAGAAGCAGTGCGCGACACCAACTTTCCAGGCGTAATCGGGGCAGACTCCTGCCCCCTTTGGTTCGTCGAACGCGCGAGCGAACTCGGCCAGTTGTTCAGCACGCCGGTACCCCAGCGGATCTATTCATTGAGGGACCCTCCACATTACCCCCGGTCTCCAGGCTTGCTGCGCCAAGCCTCGCTCGATGACGCGACGCTCCTTCTGAGCTGGATGGGGGCCTTCAGCAGCGAAACCAAGACCGAGGGGCCAGCGATCCTCTTGAATACAACCGCGCTTCGTGCCGGCGACTACTGTCTCTGGACAGAGAACGACCGGCCGGTGGCCATGGCGTACATCAACCGGCGCAGCCGCAATACGGCGACAATATCGGGTGTCTACACACCACCCGAATTCCGGAGGCGCGGTTTCGGCGGCTCCGTGACGGCAGGCGTAGCGGCGCGGATCTTCCAGGAAGGAAAATCGGCTGCCTGCCTCTACACGGACTTGCGCAACCCTTACTCGAATCGCTGTTACGCGAAAATTGGATTCAAGCCTGTGTGCGACTCAGCCTACTTTAGCCGGCTGATGCCAACTTAGTGATCGATCAGCTTCAGCACCGACGCCGGGTCCTGGTTCGCCTGGGCGAGCATCGAGGCGCTCGACTGCACAAGGATGTTGTACTTCGCGAGCTGCGTGGACTCGGAGGCGACGTCGACGTCGCTGATGCCCGAGATCGCAGATGAAATGTTCTGCTGCTCAGTCGAGATGGTCGACGCCGTGAGGTTGAGGCGCGACTCGGCGGCCCCGAGGGTGGCCCTGCCCGAGCCGACCTGCTGGATGGCGGCCGTGATCTCAGAGATGGCCCCGGTTGTGCCCGCGCTCAGCGTGTAGTTTCCGCTGCTGTCCTGTCCGATCAGGGCGTTCATGGCGCCGCTCTGGAGGTCGATGTCCGGGATCGTGATGGTCTGGCTTGAATCGTCGCCGATCCCAACCGTGAGGCCGCCGGCTGCCGTCGACCCGAAGAGGCTCGTCCCGTTGAAGGCGCCGCTGGGATCGGAAACCGCGGTGCCCCCGATGGCGGAAGACGAGCCGCCGATGACCGAGCGCAGCTGGTCCTGCAGGGACTTGAACTCGACCTCGTACTCTGCGGTGTCCGAGGCGTTCTTGGTCGGGTCGGAGGCGTCCGTGGCGAGTTCGCCCATGCGGCTGAGCACATCGCCCATGCCGGAAAGGTAGCCGTCGGCGGTCTGGGCGTAGGAGATCGTGTTCTGGACGTTCGTGCTGGCGGCCGAGAGGCGCTGGTTGTCGCCCGTCAGCGTGTCCGCCACGGCGAGGCCGCCCGGGTTGTCGCCCGGGTTGACGATCTTCGAGCCGGACGAAAGGCGGTCGAGCGAGGCGCTTAGGAGGTCCTGGCTGCGGTCGAGATTGAACGCGGCGGTGAGGGCCGATGTGTTTGTGTTGATCGAGCTCATGTGTGGTGGGCCTTACAGGGAGGGGGAAATGGGTGCGGTGAACTTCTGCGGCATGCGGGGCAGCTGGCCGGGGCCGGCGCTGCGGACAGCGGCGGCGTGGTTGTTTGTGGCGATGGCCGAGAGGACTTCCTTGCGCACGATGGCGATCTCGCGGGGGGCGTTGATGCCGATCTTCACGACCTCGCCCTCGATGCGGGTAATCCGGATCTCGATCGAGTCTCCGATCAGGATGGACTCGTTGACCTTTCTTGAGAGGACAAGCATGGCGGCCTCAGGTTGCGCGTCCGGCGACCGCCGGGCGCGAATTGTCCACGAGGGGATGGTGGGAGCTGTAGCGCCCGTGGTTCGATATGACCCTCTGGCGCGCGATCCGCGTGCGACGGTTGACGATGATCGGCCCGATGAGGTTGATCGTGGCGCCGGACGGCTGGTTGTGGTTCAGCGTGACGATGTTGAGGATCATGGCGTCCGTAGGGTCGTTGAGGTCGAGCTGGGCGGCGTCCTCGTCGAAGATCTCGGGCTCGTAGCCCGGGATGATGCTCGCGGGCTCCATGACGACAAAGTGCAGGACATCGGGGCCATGCAGGCGCATCCAGAGGAACGGCAGGTGCTCCTCGGAATAGAGGAGCTCCGCGCGGTGGTAGTCCTCGAAGCCCAGGATGCCCTGCGGCAGGATGAGCTCGTTGGACGCGGGCCTGTCGGGGATGACAGCCGGGAAGGGAGGTTCGGAGAGTACTTTCATGGGGCCTAGTGGATGTAGTTGAGAATGGAGAGCTGCATCGTGCTGACCGCCGACTGGAGCGCGGCCTGGTAGGCCGTCTGCACCTGGTCGAGCTTCGTGATGGTCGTGGGGAGGTCGGCGTCCACGACGGAGGACATATCCGTCTGCAGGTTCGTCGTCTGGCTCGTCTGCTCGGTCTGCGCGGCCTGGATCCTCGACTGGATGCCGCCGTTTGTCGCGATCGCGGAGACGATCGTGTTCTCGCCGTCTGTGAGGCCGGCCTGGACGTTGGTCACGGCCGTCGTGTCGCCGTTGTTCAGCCCGTTGCGCAGCGTGATCAGGTTATTGAGGAAGGTGGCGATGCCCTGGTTCGTCGTCCCGTCGGTCGTCGCCGAGACGGAGGTCGAGCTCGAGAGGGGGATCGAGGCCTGGGACGTGTTGCCTGCGTAGGTGACGTTCGAGATGTTGCCGCTTGAGTCGCGCGTGACGGTGAAGGGGGGCGTGCTGCTCGCCGTGCCGCCGTAGATGTAGCTGCCGTCGAACTGGGTGTTCGCCGTCTGCACGGCCTGCTCGATCAGCTGGTTCGTCTCGGTACCGTAGGACTGCATCGCGCTCGTCCCGAGCGTACCGGTGCCCAGCGTGGCGAGCTCCCCTGCCCTGTCGGAGACCGACTTGAGGCTCGTGAGTCCCGCGGAGGAGGACTGGGCGACAGTCAATGCCTGGGAGGCGTTGCTTCCGTACTGCTGGATGGAGCGAAGCTCGCTCTCAAGCGTCAGCGCCGTGTTCACGCCCGACGGATCATCCTCGGGCTCGGAGATCTTCTGGCCGGTCGAGACCTCGTTCTGGAGGGTGGCCTGCTGTGTCGACAGGGTGTCGATCTGGTTGACGATGCCTTGTGAGAGGGTGCTTGTGGCGATGCGCATAGGACTATGCTGTTATGGTTCCAAGGGTCGTGATGACTGTGTCGAGGAGGCTGTCCACCGTCTGGAAGACCTGCGCCGATGCCTGGTAGGAGCGCTGGTACTTCAGGAGGTTCGTCATCTCCTCGTCTAGGTTGACGCCGCTGACGGCGTCACGCTGGTTGGTGACGAGGGTCTGGATGGAGGTCTGGTCATTTACCTGGCTGTTCACACCGGAGAGCGTCTGGCCGAATCCGCTCACGGTGCCGGCGTAGAAGCTGTCGAAGCTGCCATCGATGCTGTCGCCGCTGGCCGTCGAGAACGTGGAGTTGGCGAGGTTTGCGATCCCGAGGGCGACCGTGTTGTCGCCGGCGGCGCCGCCGTCGCTCGCCTTCAGGTTCGCCGCCGTCACGGACGGGTCGATGCTGATCGTGGCAGCGGTCGTGTTTCCCGCCGTGAAGAAGTTACCCGTCGTCCCGGTCGGGTTGTAGACCGCGTTGACGGAGGTCACCAGCTGGTTGGCCAGCGAGTTGAGGTTGTCCCGCAGTGTCTGGATGCCGCCCGTGCTGGCATCGATTGCGCCCTGGATGGAGCCGGATGCGAGAGAAAGGACCTTGGACGGGCTTCCCGCCGAGATCTGGCTCGTTCCGTCGAAGGTGATGGGGCCCGTGACTGTCGCGTTGCTGACGAGCGTTACCGGGTTGCCGCTGCCATCGGTCGCCGTGACCTGGTCGGAGCCATTTGTCTGCTCGGTGGAGCTGACCGGCATGATGGCCGAAAGCTGCTCCAGGTCCGCCTGGCGCTGGTCGCGCAGGTCAACCGCCGAGCCCGGATTGCCCACCTCGAGGCGGCTGATCTGGCCGTTCAGCTGCGCGATGCTGGAAAGGAGCCCGTTCGCCGTCGTGACATTGCCCTGCACCTGGGTCATGAGGCCACTCTGGACCTGCGCAAGATTGGCGTCCGTGCTCTGGAGGCGGTCAGTGAGGATCGAGGCACTCTGCAGGAGAGCCTGGCGGGTGCCCGTGTCCGTCGGGTTCGCGGCGAGGCTCTGGAAGCCGTTGAACAGGTCGTCGAGGGCCGCGCCCACGCCGCTGTCTGTCGACGACTGCGTCGAGGAGGTGCTGGCGGAGCTTGAGACTGTCTGGCCGAGCCCGGCTTGCGCCTGCTGGTAGGCGCTCTGCTGCGTCGTGTAGTACGAGGCCTGCGCGTCAGCGCTCATCACCTGGTTGTCGAGGACCGAGCTTCTGATTTGCTCCACCCCCAGCGCCGTCAGTCCGGTGCTTTCCGGGCCGGTCGGCGTCTCGACCGTCCCGAGGGAGCCAAAGTTCACCACCTCGCGCGAGTAGCTGGTGTTGTTGACGTTAGCCAAATTTTTACCCGTCGTATCAATGGCAACGCTCTGGGCGTTCATAGACGCCACCGAGGCATCAAGGGATGAATATAGGCCGGACATGGCGCGGGTTTCTTAGATGTTCGAAATCCTTCTCTAGCCTGCGACGCAGAGCGTCGAGGCCACGCGGCCCGAGGAGACGGAGACGATGCCTGTCGGCGAATAAGTCTTCGTGAAGGCGTTCGGCCTGAGCATCTGGAGCGTCTCCCGGTGCATGGAGACCGTGTGGTTGAGAAGCGTGTGGTTCTGGCGGTGAGTGCGGCGCACCCTGTGGAGGAGGAGGTTGATCTCGCCGATCAGGGCCTCGAAGAGGGGGTGCGCGTCCTTGTCGATGAAGGGCAGGAGCGAGCGCAGGGATGAAGTGACCGGCATCTTCTGGGCAACCGCGAACTCGGCGACAGCCTGCTCGCGCAGGTTGCGGGAGGCCACCACGCGGTCGAGCTGCTCCTTGATGGTCGAGCTCAGCTGCAGGACGGTGTCGGGCTGCCGCGAGAAGAGGGCCTTCTGCTGATCGTCGAACGCGCTCAGAAGGGCCCCGTATTCCACGAGTTCCTGGCGAAGTTGGACGATGATGATTTTCCAGTTGGAGGTCATTAGCGTGTGATGGGTTTCGGGGCGACCTTGGCCGCCGCGTGGACGCCCTTGGGCGTAAGTTGGGTTTCGATCATCTTGCCGAGTCCGAGGCCCTTTCCGGCCGTCAGGTTCTGGGCAAGGGTGTTGGTCATGAGATCGCCGTACATGAGGCCGGCCGTGTGGCCCTGGCCGCCCATCATGGATCCGACGCTCTCGCTCAGGAGCTGGCGGACGAGGATGGCCTCGAACTGCTGCGCCGCCTTCTGGCGCTGTGCGGGCGTCGTCTGGGTCGAGGCGCCGGGCGCCATGGCAGTGGAGCCCGTGGGATCCACGCCGGCGAGGGCTGCGAGGGCCGAGCCGCTCGGGCTCGTGATGGAGGAGATGGTCATCGGATTAGTTGACGATCAGCTCGGCCTGGAGGGCCCCGGAACGCTTGAGTGTTTCAAATATGGCCATCATCTCGCGCGTCGAGACGCCGAGGGCGTTGAGCGCCGCCGCGAGCCTCTCGATGGTCGGCGGCTCCTTCACGACAACGAACCCGCCCTTCGTCTCCTCGACGTTGGTCTGGGTGCTCTTCGTGAGCTGGGTCGAGCCGCCGGAACTGAAGGGACCCGGCTGGCTGACGCCCTGGTTTGACGTGATCGTGATCGTGAGGGATCCCATGGCTATCGCGACCTGCGAAAGGCGCACCGTGGAGGTGGCGACGATGGTGCCGGTGCGCTCGTTGATGACGACGCGGGCCTGCGTGTCCGGCACGGCCTCGATGTCGCCGAGGTCCGCGGCGAAGGCGACGTTGCGGTTGTGATACTCGGGGGGGAGGGTCACGCCCACCGTGGCGGCGTCGGTCGGGATCGCCGAGCCCGGCCACTGGCGGTTGATCGCCTCGGCCATGCGCTCGGCCGTGTTGAAGTCGGGATCGCGCAGGAGGAGCCGGATCGCGTTGTCGTGGACGAACGGGGCCGCGATCTCCTGCTCAACGATGGCGCCGTTGCTGATGGCACCGACTGTCGGGTGATTCTTCTGCACCGTGGCGCCGCCCGATCCGCCGGTTCCGCCGAGGAATCCGCCGATCGCGAGCGGGCCCTGGGCCACCGCGTAGACCCGGCCGTCGGCGCCCATCAGCGGCGTCTGGAGAAGCACGCCGCCCTGGAGCGTCTTCGCGTCGCCGAGCGAGGCGACCGTGACGTCGATCCTGGAGCCGGCCTTCAGGAAGGCCCCGATGTCGGCCGTGACCATGACCGCCGCCGCGTTCTTCACCTTGATGTCGGAGGAGTTAACCGTGAGGCCGTAGCGCTGGAGAATATTGGCCACGCTGCGAAGGGTCGCCGCGCTGTTGCTGTCGCCGTCGCCCGCCAGGCCGACCACGAGTCCGTAACCGACCAGCTGGTTGTCGCGGCTTCCCTCGACCATGGTGATGTCCTTCACCCTGGAGCCAAGGGCGCAAAGCGGTGCGAGGAGCATCGCGATCCCGACGAGGAGGTGGTTCTTTAAGGCCATTATCAGAAGGGACGGAGGATCTCGTAGAGCTTGGAGAACCAGCCGCGCTTCTCGGCGTCGGTCAGCTGCCCGGAGCTCGAGAACTCGACCCGGGCGTTCGCGATGTTCTGCGAGAGGACCGTGTTGTCCGGGTTGATGTCGTAGGCGCGGATGAGGCCGTGGAGGGCGACGTATTGCGTCTCGCCGGAGAAGGTGACGACCCTGCGTCCCTCGATGACGAGGTTGCCGTTCGGCAGGACATCGGTCACGACGACCGCAGCCGTTGCCGTCAGCGCCTGGGAATTGTTGATCGAGCCGCCGCCGTCATAGGCGGCCTTTCCGGCGATCTGGGTGCTTGGAAGCGCGCCGGCGTGTGTGCCGAGGCCGCTCAATGCCGGTGGATACAGGAACTGCGCGACGGAATCATTGATCGTCGAGTCGCGGGTGGCCGTCTTCGACTGCGTGCTCTGGGCGACCGCGGTCTCGTTGATGACGATGGTGAGGATGTCGCCGACCGCCTGGGCCTTGTGGTCCGCGAACATGCCGGCATGGGCGCCGCTCGAGCTGGCGGGCCACAGGGAGTCCGCGCGCACCGCGGGGACCGCGGCGGCGAGGATGAGGGAGATCAAACTAGAATTGTACTTCGACATGGTTTTCGTCGGTTACCATTGCGCTGAAATCCTTCTTCGAGTCCGGGTTGCGGACCGTGATCGTGTCGCCGGTGACGCCGTTCTCGAGCGCGAGCACCTTCATGGAGATCTTGAGCTCGCCGTCGGCCGCGGTGACCTCGACCAGGTCGCCCTTGCGGACCTGCTGGTGGCGGGCGACATCGTGCCAGGTGAGGACGCGCCCGACCTGCACGGCACGGGCAAAGACGTAGCCGACGTCGCCGACCGTCGCCGGAAGCAGCTCGTGCTCGCGGAGCATGTCGGAGCGGCGGGCCTCGAGGCGGGAGGTGTCGAAGGCCGAGCCGGCCTCGATCGGGAGCTTCACGGCCCAGGCGTCGCGCCAGAGGGCCGCGTGCACAAGGAGGGAGGATTCCTGGGTGCCCAGGGAATCCGTCACCTGGCAGCGGACCAGCATCACGGAGGAGGGGGTGATCGGGTACTCGAGGACACTGAAGGTCCAGCCCGCCTCCGGGGCGCGCTCAGGGACCCAGTTGTGCTCAAGCGCCAGCTGGAACTCGCCCTCGAGGTTGAAGTGGGCGGCGACCGAGCGGGTCAGGACCTTCTCCATCGCCTGCTGGTCGAAGACGACCAGGGCTGCCGGCGCCGCCGGGAGCGCGGGCGCGATCTGGAGCGCCGGGGCCGGATCGGCATAGATCCGAAGCACCACGAAGCCTGAGATGATCGCCAGAGTGATGATGTTCTTAACGAGCTTCATGGTCAGCGCTTCAGCTGGGCGATGTTCTGGAGCATCTCGTCTGAGGACTGGATGGACTTGGAATTGATCTCATAGGCGCGCTGGGCCGTGATCAGGTTCACCATCTCCTCGACGATGTTCACGTTGGAGGACTCGGTGTAGCCCTGCATGGTGCTGCCGAAGCCGGCGGTGCCGGGGTTGCCGACGTCCGGGGCGCCGCTGGCGGTCGTCTCGGAGTAGAGGTTGCCTCCCATGCTCTGGAGGCCGGCCGGGTTCGCGAAGCGCGCCAGCGTGATCTGGAAGGTGGAGGACGAGCCCGTGGAGCTCTGGATCGTGGCCGTCCCGTTCTGGGAGACGGTGACAGAGGCGGTGCCGGTTGGGATCGGCTGGAAGCCGGAGAGGACCGGCAGGCCGTCCGTTGTCACGACCTGGCCCGTGGCATTCAGCTTGAAGGAGCCGTCGCGGGTGTAGCCGATCGTGCCGTCGGGCCTCTGGATCTCGTAGAAGCCGTCGCCCTGGATCGCGAGGTCCAGGTTGTTGCCGGACTCCGTCAGCTGGCCCTGCGTGAAGACCTTGGTGGTCGCCGCGACGCGGGTACCGTTGCCGATCTCGAGGCCGGCGGGGACCAGGTTGCCGCCACCCGAGTCCGAGCCCGCGGCGCGGGCCGGCTTCTGGTAGAGCAGATCCTGGAACTCGATCTTGCTGCGCTTGAAGCCGGGCGTGTTCACGTTCGCCAGGTTGTTGGCGATGGTGTTCAGGTTCAGCTGCTGCGCCTCCATGCCCGTGGCCGCTGAGTATAGGGATAGGTTCATGGCGTGTGGTTGCCTCGACTAGCGGCGGAAAAGGAGGCCGGCGCGCCCCCATTGCGCGCTCGGCCATGCAGTCGTGATGTGCGGTTGTCTGTCTGGGGAATTCATTGGGCGGTGTCGGGTCAGCCGAGCGCGTCGAGCGTCTTCTGCATCTCCGTGTCCATGGTCGTTATCATCTTCTGGTTGGACTCGTAGGCCCTGGAAATCGTGATGAGGTCCACCATCTCGTGCATGGGGGAGACGTTGCTGCCCTCGAGGTAGCCCTGGATGAGGTCGGGTTTGGTGACCGCCGTTGGAGTGGCGCCACCGGTCGGGATGAACGTGCCGCCGGCCGAGGGGGCGAGCATCGAGTTGTCGGCGAACTTCTGGATGCCGATCTTGCCGACAACCGTGTTGTTCTGGGAGAGGGTGCCGTCGCGGTTGACGATGAGCGAGCCGCCGCCCGGCTGGAGCGTGATCGGCCTGCCGTTCTCGCTCATGACCAGCTGGCCGGATGAGGTGACGAGAGTATTGTCGGGGCGAATCTCGAACTCGCCGGCCCTGGTGTACTCCATCTGGCCGTTCGCGCCCTGGACCTGGAAGAAGCCGTCGCCCTGTATGGAGACGTCGAGGTCGCGGCCGGTGGCCTGCGCCTCGCCCTGGATGAAGTTGATGGCGCTCGAGGCCTGCGGGAAGCGCGAGCTCTGGACCGTGTCGTCGCCCGCGTTGGCGCCGGTGTTCGTCTGGACCTGGCCGGCATCGACAGTCGAGAACTCGGTCGTGCGCTTCCTGTAGCCCGGCATCTGGCTCGAGGAGATGTTCTCGGTGACGGTATCCTGCCAGCGCTCCAATGCGGAGAGAGAGGCGGCGCTTTGATAGATCCCGATGTTCATTCCGGGCCACTAAAAGCTAAACCCGTGCCGCGGAGTTTATGTCTTCTGCAACTCGTTATTCTCTCGTGGAATAAGATGCATTATAAGAAGAGCACCCCACCCTACCGACCCCCTAGGCGACTCCCCCATTTATCGGCGGCAAGTTTTGCCCACCGGCGCCAAACCCCCTTACGACCCCGCGGGGTACAGGCACTCGATCTCAAGCCGCTCCCCGCACCTGCAGGTCACGATCATGCGAACGATCTTGTCCCCCTCCTTCACGATCTCGACGTTGGCCTTCTGGCCTCCGCTTGCGGGCTCGTGGGAATGCCCATTCTTGCCGTTCGCCTGGGGATGGGCCGCGGGCCCTGAGGCGGCGACAAGGGGCGAGAGGGACAGGGACTTCTTACCTTCGAGAAAGGACTTCATGATTTTGTGAGCGGGGGTGAGATGATGGGAGGGGTGTAGTTCTCTGCGGTGGCCGCGGGGGCCGGTGCGTCCGTCGCGGGCTTATCCTGGTCCTTCTTGGACTCCATGGTGAGCATGAGCGTCACGCGCTGGTTGGAATCCGAGGTCGGGGCCTCGTTTGGCAGCGGCTTCGTGTCGGCGTAGCCCGTCACGCGCTCGATGAGTCCCGGGTCGACGGCATAGTAGACCAGGAGGTGGCGGGAGGCATTGGCGCGCTCCGTCGACAATTCCCATCCGGCGTCGTCGGACGGCGGAGGGGTCGCGGGCCTCTTCGTGTGGCCGTCGATCGTCACCCGGAACTTGTGGCGGTCCACCATCCACGCGAGGTTCTGCATCATGAACTTGCCCCACTCGGTGAACTCAGCGGAGTTGTCCTTGAAGAGCGGGCGCCTTGCGCGGTCAAAGAGGTTGATGCGAAGGCCGTCGCTCGTCACCTGGATGTCGATCGGCTTGTCCTCAAGGTTCTCGTCGAGGTGGAGGAGGCGGTAGAAGTCCGAGGCGACCGAGTTAAGGAAGCTCAGCTGTACCTGCTTGGTGTTGGACTGCTCCTTGGCGTCGCCCGCGTCCTTTCCTTCGCTGTGGGTGGACTTGTTGCTGTTGAAGGGAAGTACGCCGGAGGTGGCGTCGGTCGCGGAATGGAACGGGTTCTGGAAGTACTGCGACGTCGCGATCAGGATCTTGTTATCCTGGGCCGAGATCCAGAGGACCATGAAGAGGGCCATCATTGCCGTCACGAAGTCCGCGTACGCGACCTTCCAGGCTCCTCCGTGGTGGGCTGCTGCCTTTTTCCTGGCCATGGCAGTTCCCCGGCTACTTGGTGCCGAGCGCCTTGACCGCGTTCTCGAGCTCGTCGGCGCCGGGCTGCACGTGGGCGCTGAGCGAGCGCCGTGCGACCTCAACCGCGGTCAGCGGGGCGAGTCCCTTGGCGAAGCCCGAGACGGCCTGCATGATGCAGTTCAGGAACTGCTCCTCGGAAGCGTTGTTGAACTTCACGCGGTTCGCGAGCGGGCTCACGAACCCGTAGGCGATGAAGATGCCAAGAAGCGTTCCGGTGAGGGCGGCGGCCACGTGCTCGCCGACCTTGGCGGGTCCCTCGGAAATGGCGGCCATCGTGTTGATGATGCCCAGGACGGCGGCAACGATGCCGATGCCGGGGAGCGAGTCGCCCACCATCTGCAGGATGTGCACGGGGTGCTCGGACTCGGTCGCCTTCGCGTCCAGCTCGGCCACCATCAGGCTCTCCAGCTGGTCGGGCTTGATCTTGCCGTCGATGACGGGCTTCAGCCCGCTGCAGATGAACTCCAGGCGCTCATGGTTGCCCGAGACCGTCGGGTAGCGCTGAAATATGCTGCTGTTCTTCGGGTCGATCACGTGCTCCTCGAGCGCGATGAGGCCGTTCCTGCGGCCGACCATGAACACCTCGTAGAGGAGCTTCAAAAGCTCCATGAAATCCTTCTCGCCCGCCTGCTTCCCGAAGAGGGCGTGCTTCACCTTGTGCACGATCTCCATCAGCACGTTCATCGGGCTCGCGATCACGAGCACACCGGCTGCCATCCCCAGAATCGTCACGAATTCCGAGACCTGTAGCAAAACCAGTGGGTGCCCCCCTGACAGCATGAAGCCGCATAGGGTCGAACCAAGGACAATGGCACCTCCAACGAGGATCAGCATGCGATATAACCTTTGAAACTTGAGCGCTGCTCAGCGCTCGCGAACGCGCTGTAGGTAAGCGCGGACGCCCAGTATTGTTTGTGCGTGGATTTGGCAGATACGGGACTCCGTGAGGCCGAAGACCTTAGCGATTTCTGCAAGACGGAGATTTTCGAAGTAATACATAGCCAGTATCTTCCTTGGTATATCGGGCAGCTGGGCGATCCGTTGAGTGAGAAGTTCGAGCAATTCCTGCTTTTCCAGGGTATCGCGTCCCGTGACGTCGCTCTCGTCGGCCAGGAGCTCGTGGAGGGTGCCCCCGCCGCCCTCATCGCTCTTCAGCTCGTGGTCGATGTTGATGAACGTGACCGGCTTGGCCTCGTCCACCCACTTCTCGTACTCCTTGGGCTCCAGACCGAGCTCGGCGCGGACCTCGTCGTCCGTCGCGGCGCGCCCATGGCGCTGCTCGACGTCGTTGATGGCGCTCTTGAGCTTGCGGGAGCGGGCGCGCGCCCGGCGCGGGCACCAGTCCATCCGGCGCAGCTCATCGAGGATCGCGCCCCGGATCCTCATCGAGGCGTAGCTCGCAAAGGTGTTACCCTGCTCCGGGTCAAACTTGCGGACCGCGGCGATAAGGCCGGTTATGCCAACGCTGTATAGGTCGTCCGCGTCAACGTGCGCGGGCACGTTGAGCTTGATGCGGTCGACGACATTTCTGACAAGCGGAAGGTATCGTTCGATCAAATCCTTTTCATCGACGGCACTCGGTGTGACTCCCTGATACGCGCGCCAGGCAGCGGCGGGCGTAGCTTCCATGCCAGGGATTGTGGGTGTGGCTGTATTCATGGATATAAAGTGTTAGCGTTTGGCCTTGGCCGGTGCCGCGGTGGCCGCGGCGTGCCGGATGAGAATTGTCTCGCGGATGCCCCGGACCAGGATGGTCCAGAACCAGCGGAAAAGGAGGGCGCCCGCCAGGCAGCCGACGGCGGCGTCCATGAGGACCCGGTCGGGTGCGTGGCCCTGGGCGAAGCCAGCTGCGGTGACGAGGGCGAACCCGGCGAAGCCGCCGGCGAGGAAGATGGATTTCATGGTGGTGTCAGGTCTCGGGGAGGGTTCTGCGGGCTATGGCCGCGGGCACATCCTCCTCCCAGTCGCCGGTGGGCGACGGGCCGGTGCTGATGAACAGGGGCTCGAGGTCCTCGTCGAAGAGGTAGTCCCAGAGTTTTCCCCACTGGGACACTTCGTCGAGGTGGGTGAATGCGAGGTGCGTGGCGCCAAGGTCCTTGCCGGCCGCGTAGGCGTCGCGCAGCGACGGGCGGTCATAGGCGGCGTTCAGGACGAGCACCCGCTCGGTGATCTGCTCGCGGTCGAGGAACTCGGCCAGCTTGGCGTTGTCCTGGGGCCGGCGGGTGGACATGCCGGGAAGGTCAAAGTACACGAAGCCGTTCTCGACGGCGCGCTGCGTCTCGCAGGGGAAGCGGGCTATCGGCACGCCGAGGGCCTCGGCAAAAACCTGGAGCGGCCCCATCGGGTTGGGCTGGTCGAACTCGACGGCGACGATGTGGCCCTTCCTGTCGCGGCGAAACACCTCGATCGAGAGCCACTTGCAAAGGGCGGTGGTGCGGCCGACACCGGGGGCGCCCAGGAAGGCGGCCCTCGAGATCGGGGCCCTCGGCAAGCGCTGGCCCGCGTGCTCGCAGAGCAGCCGGGACGTCTCGGCCAGGGCCCTGTGCAGCGGCAGATTGTTGAGCTCGTTCCAGTTGGCGCGGCTCTGCAGGCGATTGAGCGCCGTCTCGGTGAGGCCCGAGCGGCGGAGAAGGCCGGCGAGGCCCGCGGGCGGCAGGTCCACGGGCTTCGGATCCGCCAGCCGGCTGCGGAGCTCGTCCAGGGGGAGCGCTGGCTCGGAGGAGACGGAGGAGAGGGACGTGTGCTGCTGGGCAGGGCCGTCCACCTGGGCAATCACCTCGAGCTTCGGCACCTTGAAGAACCTGAGGAAGCCCGTCGGCTTCACGGAGTTGACCGAGACCACCCGCGCGTTGGGCCCGAGCTTCTCGCGGATCAGCGCCACGGCCTCGCCGGGGGACTTCACCTGGAACTTGTACGCCCCGGGGGGCAGCATCTTGCCTTCGTGTGACATGGGTTAGGCGGCGATCTTCAGGCTGGGTGCCGCCGCCTGGAGGAGCGGGGGCGGGATGATTATGCCTGCGTTCTCGATCTCGGTGTTCGCGGGCAGCTCCTGGTAGGAGAGGATTGCCAGGCGCGGGAAGGAGGACTCGAAGAAGCGCTTGAGCGCCAGGCGCACCTCGGTGCCGACAATGACGACGGCGGGCAGGCCGGACTGGGCGGGATCGACGGTCCGCTTGCCGAGCTCGTCGAGAAGGTGGCGCGTCGTGATCGGATCGAGGCCGAGGCTCACGTCCGTCGCGGACTTGTGGACCTTCGTGCCCAGCCACTGCTCAAGGCGGGGGTCCAGCGTCACGGCGCGGATGACACCCGGGCGGGTCTCGTATTCCGGGACAAAGTAGAGGCCCAGGCGGCGGCGGACCAACTCCGACAGCTCGTCGGGGTTCTTGGTCAGGGGCGCGAAGTCTGCGATCGCCTCCAGGATCAGCGGCTGGTTGAGGATCGCGATGTTCTCGCGCAGAAGGTTCTGGAGGACGCGCTGGATGATGCCCAGGGACACCAGGTCCGGCAGGAGCTCTGCCACGAGCGCCGGCTGCGCCACCTTCAGGTGGTCCACAAGCGACTGGACCTCCTGGCGGCCCAGCAGGTGGTGGGCATTCAGCTTAAGGATCTCGGAGAGGTGCGTGATCAGGACGGACGGCGGGTCGACGACCGTGTAGCCGTTCAGTTCCGCGATCTTGCGCTCGCTCTCGTCGATCCAGGTCGCGTCGAGATTGAACACGGGCTCGCGGGTCGCGGTGCCGCGCAGGGCCACCTTGCTGCCGGCGACGTTCATCGCCAGCCAGCGGCCGGACATCAGTTGGCCGCGGGCGACGACCTTGCCCCTGAGCAGGAACCGGTAGGACGTGGCCTCGAGTTCGAGATTGTCGCGGACGGCGATCGGCGGGACGACGATCCCCTTCTCGCGGGCAAGCTGCTTCCTGACACCCGTTACGCGGGCGAGGAGTTCGCCGCCGCTCTTGGAGTCGGCAAGGTTGAGGAGACCGTAGCCGATCTCGACGGCGAAGACGTCGACGTCGATCAGCTTGCGGACGTCGTCGGTGTTTCCGGGGATCGGGCTTGAGCCCGCGGCCGCCGCCCCACCCTTTCCACCCTTCTTGGAGTGGCCGCCCGAGAAGACGGGAAGTGCCACCGGAGGATTGGAGGCCTCGGCGGTCTCGAGCAGGTTGCCGAGGTAGAAGGCGACGCCGCCCAGTGAGAAGAACGGGATCATGGGCATGCCCGGCATCAGGCCGAAGACGGCGAGCATGCAGCCCGTGATCTTCATCGCCCTCGGGTACTTGAAGAGCTGGCCCGCCAGCTGGGTTCCCAGGTTGTTGGTGTCCGACGCGCGGGTCACCAGGATGCCGGCGCCGACGGAGAGGATAAGGGCGGGGATCTGCGAGACCAGGCCGTCACCGATCGAGAGAAGCGTGAACTTCTGCAGCGACTCGGCGAGCGAGAGGTCCATCTGGAAGACGCCGATCGCGAAGCCGCCGACAACGTTGACGAGAGTGATGATGATGCAGGCGACGGCGTCGCCGCGCACGAACTTCGAGGCGCCGTCCATCGCTCCGTAGAAGTCGGCCTCCTTCTGGACCTTGACGCGGCGGGCGGTGGCGACCGCCTCGTCAATGATGCCGGCGTTAAGCTCGGCATCGATCGCCATCTGCTTGCCGGGGAGGGCATCGAGCGTGAACCTGGCGCTCACCTCGGCGATGCGGCCGGCGCCCTTCGTGATAACGACAAAGTTGATGATGACCAGGATCAGGAACACCACCGCGCCGACGATGTAGTTGCCCTGGATGACGAAGTGGCCGAACGACTGGATGATCGCGCCGGCGTAGCCGTGGATCATGATCTGGCGCGTCGAGCTGATGTTGAGCGCCAGGCGGAAGAGGGTCAGGGCCAGCAGCAGCGTCGGGAAGCTCGAGAACTCCGGCGGGTCCTTCACATAGATGATGGCGAGGAGCACCATCAGCGAGAGGCCGATGTTGAGCGCCAGGAAGCAGTCCAGGACGATCGGCGGGATCGGGACGATGAGCAGGAGGACCGTGGCGAAGAGCCCTCCCATGAAGATCAGGTCCGCCCGCCTGAGGAGCGTGGCGACCGACTTCGAGGCCTGGGACTGGACGGGTGCTAGGGCTGCGGCAGGCATGGCTTAGCTGGCGACCTCCAGGCGGCGGGACTTCAGGCGGTGGAAATAATAGCGGTGGGTGCGGTAGACGACCGCCAGGATCTCGGCCACGACGCGGTAGAGGTCCGTCGGGATTGTCTCGCCGACCTTTGCCATGGAGTAGAGCACGCGGGCGACGGGCTTGTTCTCGACGATCGGGACGCCGTTCTCGATCGCGATAGCCTTCAGCCTCATGGCGAAGCGGTTCTCGCCCTTCGCGAGGACAACCGGGGCCTTGTCCTTGTTGCGCTCGTACTTCAGCGCGACGGCATAGTGGGTCGGGTTTGTGATCACGACGTCAGCCGTGGCCACCGCCGAAAGCATCTGCTTCTGCAGGAGCCGGCGGGCCATGCGGCGCATCGCGGCCTTCGTCATCGCGTTTCCGTCCGCGTTGCGGCGCTCATCCTTGACTTCCTGCTTGGTCATCATGAGCTCCTTCTGCGTCTTGAACTTCTCGTAGCTGTAGCTGATGGCGACCACGACGCTGAGCGCCAGGATCATCCGGCCGAGGAAGGTGATCGCGGCGCGCCCGAGGAACTGGCCGAGGTAGGCCGCCTCGACCGGCACGCTGAAGAGAGGGTCGTTTAGGAGCCCCTTGGCCCCGAGGTAGAGGACGGTGCCGATCGAGAGCAGCTTCAGGCAGTCGATGCCGGTGTGGACAAGGGCGTTCTTGTTGAAGATGCGGCTGAAGCCCGCGGCCGGGTCCAGGCGGTCGAAGCTGAACGACAGCGCCTCGGGCGACAGGCGGAAGCCGCTCTGCACGGCGGCGGTCAGCGCAGCGGCGCCGACGGCGGCCAGGAGAATCGGGAAGGAGGCGCGGCCCACCGTGAAGAACACCTCCGCTATCTGCGTGGCGACCGTGTCGCGCGTGATCTCGGTGACCTGGAAATGCGTGAAGATCGAGATGGCGTAGTCGGCGACGAAGCGGGACGACGACTGGATCGTGAAGGCGAAGACCGCGAGGGCCGCGGCGAGGAGGAACATCAGCGCGAGCTCGGGAGACTTCGCAAACTGGCCGCGGTCCATGGCCTCGCTCAGCTTCTTCTCTGAAGCCTGCTCTGTCTTTTGCTCTTGGTCTTCGTCGGCCATGTTGTGCCCGCATTAAGCAATGCAGATGCCAACGGTCCTTAAGCAGTCGTTACCTGCTTGATAGCAAGTGTTTAAACTTTTCTAAACGACCCGCGACGACGACGTGAAAATTCACGGATTTTCACAAAAAAAAAGCGGCAATAATTGCCGCTCACCCGCCTTTCGCCTCAGCGAAACGGAAGGACCTCGAGCATGCGCATGGGCGCGTCGGCAAACTCGATGTACAGGTAGCGCATGAGGAGCGCTCCGGCGCTCGCCAGGAGCCCGATGCCGGCAAAGGCCCTCACGGAGAGGCTCATCACGAAGACGCCCATCTTCGGGGCCGCGCGGCCGAGCACCGAGAACGCCAGCGTCACGAGAAAGTTCATGCCGATGAAGGGCGCCGCCAGCCGGACGCCGATCTCAATGACGTGGCTCGTGGCCTCGAGGATCACTTCGGGTGCGCCGGGGGCGAAGTGCACATTCCCGGCGGAGGCCAGCTGGAAGCTGCGCGAGAATGCGCTCAGCAGCATCTCGTGCCCGCGCAGGAGGAAGAAGCAGATGACGGCAAAGGATGAGAAGAGGGATGCGACCGGCTCCGTGGTCGGCTCGGGCACGCCGAGCCCGGGCGAGGCGCTCAGCCCAATCTCGGGCGAGATGATCCGGCCCGCCATCTCGACGGCGCTGAAGGTCAGCTTCGTCATGAATCCCATGAGGAGGCCAAGGACCACCTCACCGCCTGAGGCGAACGCGAGGCCTGAGAGCGAAAGCGGGATCGGGCCGACGGGAACGATGCCTGCAAGGAGCGTGGCAAGGCACGCGCCGAGACCGACCCGCACCATGATGGGTAGCGACCGGCCCGCGAGGACCGGCAGCTGCATGATGATCCCCAGGCTGCGCAGAAAGACCATCATCCACGCCACGCAGTAGGCCGGAGTCATGTGAAGAGGCCCCTCTTCCGGGCTCAGTGGCCCATGGTGCTCATGCGCACCATGGTCGAGATAGCGAACTCCGAGATCTCACGCAAAAGCCACGGGGCCAGCAGGATGGCGACCCCGGAGATGGAGAGCAGCTTCGGGATGAAGGTCAGCGTAGGCTCGTTCATGCTGGTCACCGACTGCACGAGGCTCGTCAGGAGTCCGACCACGAGGGCCACGATCAGGAACGGCGCCACGATGTAGAGGGCGAAGAGAACCGTCGTCTTGAAGATGTCGATCGCGAGATCCGGATTCATGGCGGCTCAGGTGACGAAGCTCTGCATGAGGGACTTGACGACCAGGTGCCAACCGTCGACGAGGACGAAGAGGAGCAGCTTGAGCGGCAGGGCCACGACCGTCGGCGGCATCATCATCATTCCGAGGGCCATGAGGACCGAGGAGACGAGGAAGTCGATGACGAGGAAGGGAAGGAAGAGCATGAAGCCCATCTGGAAGGACGTCTGCAGCTCGCTGATCACGAATGCCGGGATCACGACACGCATCGGCAGGTCCTTGACCGACGTCGGCGGGAAGCCGCCGAGTTCAAGGAAGTACTCCACGTCGCGGGTGCGGGTCTGCTTGAGCATGAAGTCCTTCAGCGGCGCGCTCGCCCTGTTGACCGCCTCGACGGAGGTGATCTTGCCGTCCAGGTAGGGGTTCAGCGCCTGCTGCTGGACCTTGTCAAAGACGGGCCCCATGAGAAAGAACGTCAGGAAGAGGGAGAGGCCGACGATGATCTGGTTGGACGGTGCCGACGGCGTGCCGAGCGCCGTCCGCATGAATCCAAGCACGATCACGATGCGGGTGAAGCTCGTCATCATGAGGACGATGGACGGCGCCACCGAGAGGAGCGTCATGATGATGACGATCTGCACGGCGACGCTGACCTGGCCCGACTGGCTCGTGCCCTCGAGCCCGATGTTCAGCTTGAAGGGATCGGGGGACGTGGTGGCCGCGGCGGCCTGGGCGTGGGCGGACGGCGCCAGGACCATGAGGGCCGCCAGCGCAAGCAGTCCGAGGAGGAGGGGACGAATACGGCGCTTCATTATGCCTTCCTTGGCACCGTCGTCTCGTCGAGGGGGGTTAGCATGTCGATGCGGCCCGGGCATACCCCGAGCATGAATTTCCTTCCCTCATAGGACGCCACGACCAGGTACTGGCGGCTCCCGAGGGACTTTGTCTCGTCTATCACGAGTTTGCGCACGACCCGCCCGCTGATCTGGATCTTCCGGCCGCGCATGTAGAGCCATGCGCCGGCGCCGCCGAGGAGGATGACGCCGATGAGCGTCGTGGCGCCGTAGCCCGCAGAGGCAGGCGCCACCGGTGCGGGCTTGTCCGAGAAGTAGCCGAGGGCCTTGTCGTCCGCGGCGCGGAGCGACGTGGAGGCGAGGGCGATGCTGCCGAGCAGGATGAGGCCCCGAAGCCTCATGGCTTCACGCTGCCGACAAGCTCGGTGATCTTGATGCCGAAGTTGTCCTCGACGACGACCACCTCGCCGTAGGCGACGAGCTTGTCGTTGACGAAGAGGCCGACGGGATCGCTGGCGTGCTGGGTCAGCTGGACAATGGAGCCCGCGGTGAGCTCGAGGACGTCTCGCATGGGCAGCTGGACGGAGCCGAGCTGCACCGTGACCTTCACCTTCACGTCGAGGACTATATCAAGTGTTTTTTCTTCCATCATGTTTGAATTGGTTGGGTGTTTCGTTCGGCAGCTTGCGCGTGAGCTGGACAACGACCTTGTCGGTGTCCAGGCCCACGGTGCCGACGAACTTCGGCGTTCCGTTCAGGAGTATGCGGGTGTCTGAGAAAACGGTGTTGGGCATCTCGATCACGTCGCCGAGGCGAAGGCTGGCGACCTCGCGCAGGCTCAGCTCCAGCGCCTGCCACTCGGCCCTGACGGGCACGGTGATCTTGTCGTAGGCCGCGTGCCACGAGACGGTCTTCTCCACCTGGGCGACCGAGGAATCCTTCTGGCGGCGGATCTGCATCCGCTTAACGACCGGCTCGATCGTGTAGTACGGCACGCCGATCTGGATCTGCTCGGAGCAGTCCCCAAAGCTGGCCTCGAGAGTGAGAGCGAGGACGATCGCGTCCTTGGGTGAAGTCTGGAGGAAGCGGCCGTTGTTCTCCTGGCCGATGATCAGCGGGCGAAGCTCCTGGTCGGCCTTCCACTGGCCGCACCACTCCTCGAGGATGATCATGATCACGTCCTCGATGAGGGCGACCTCGATCTCGGTCAGGTACCGGTCGGCCTTGACCGAGTGGCCGCGTCCGCCAAGGAGGCGGTCGGCGATCGTGAGGGCCAGGCGAGGGTTGATGTCCAGGATGCCGACGCCGATCAGCGGCTCGACCTTGAACATGGAGAGGTGCGTCGGGTTCGGGAGGTTCTCTGTGAACTTCGAGTAGGAGACGGTGGTCAGCTGCGCCATCTTGAGGCCGAACTCCATCCTCATGTAGAGGGAGAGGCGTGCGCTCAGGTAGCGGATGAAGTCCTCGTGGAGGAGTCGAAGGCGGCGCAGCTCGACCTCGGAGAGGAAGGCGGGGTTACGGAAGTCGTACGGCTCGACCTTGAGCGCGGCCTCCGAGCCACCCTTCTGGCCGTCGGCACGGATCAGCTGCTGGCGCGGCGCGCCCGACTCGACAGCCTGCGCGAGCAGCTTGTCGATCTCGGACTGGTCCAGGAAGTCCGTGGTCGGGGGAGTGCCTTCGGGAGAGTCGGCCATCGAGGGAAATTCCTACTGGATCACGAAGTCCGAGAAGTAGACCTGCTCGGCCACCTTCTTGCCCAGCGCCTGGTTGTAGGCGCCGACGAGGCGCTCGCGGATCACGTTCTTGGAGCCGGGCTCCTCGAGGTCAGCGAGGGAAAGGGAGGACAGGACGTTGAGCGTGACGTCGGTCAGGCGGGGCTTGGAGCCCTCGAAGATGCCCTTGATGTTGGGCTCGGAGCCCGTGACCAGAAAGCTGGTCTTCAGGTAGCGGGTGCCCATCGTGCCGGAAAGGTTAACGACCACATTGTCGAACTCGTAGCCCGGGGGGCCGCCTTCCTTGCCGCCCTCCCCCTTCTTGGCGCCGTCGCCCTCGGCTGCCGCCGCGGGGGCGGCTGCGGCGGGTGCGGCGGCCACGGGGGCGCTCAGCTTCTTCAGCATCCGGGGAAGGACCAGCATCTCGACGGTGGCCCAGGTCGCCGCGGGGGCGAGAAGGACGGCCGCGATCACGGGAAGCCAGGATGCGATGGCGCCCTTGCCGCCGGTAACGGCGACGGCGACGACCGCGGGTGCGGCCTCGGCTGCACCCTTGGCGGGCGCTGCCGGTGGTTCCTCTGTCTTTGCGGCGGCCATGGTGTTCCTTTTTTAGCGGGTCTTCAGGTTGACGATGTCCTCGAGGATCGTGTCCGAGACCGTGATCAGGCGGGAGCCGGCCTCGAAGGAGCGCTGCGTCGTGATCAGGTTCGCGAACTCGGTCGTGAGGTCGACGTTGGAGAGCTCGAGGGCGCCGGACTGCACGGTGCCGTTGCCGTCCGTGCCGGCGGTGTTCGACGTGGCGGAGAGCGTGGTCGAGCCGCTGACCGGCTGGGCCGCGGCCATGTTCGAGTAGAGGTTGCCGGCGACGCTCGTGAGCGCCGAGGGATTCTGGAAGTTCTGCAGGAGGATCTGGTTCGTCGTGACGGTCGAGCTGTCCGAGTAATCCTCGGTCAGGTTGCCCGAGCCGTCGATCGTGTAGGACTGCAGCTGGGTGCCGGTGGGCGGCGTGCCGAGCTTGATGTCGCCGACCGTGGCGGGGGCGGAGCTCGTCGAGCCGCCGGTCAGGCCCTGCACGCGGTAGCCCTGGCTCGTCACCAGGTAGCCGCTCGAGTCGATCGTGAAGTTGCCGGCGCGGGTGGCATAGGTGGCGCCATCCGAGGGGTCCTTCACGATGAAGAAGCCGTTGCCGGAGACCGCGAGGTCGCTCGGGACGCCGGTGGAGGTGAGTGAGCCCTGCGCGTAGTTCGTGCTGACGCCCGAGACGCTGACGCCGGTGCCGACCTCGACCGTGTTGGAGTCGGAGCCGCCGCTCGTGCCGGGGGCCGGCGTCGAGCTCTGCAGGATGTTGCTGAAGCTGTCGGCGTAGCTCGCCGTGCTGGACTTGAACGCCGTCGTGTTGACGTTCGCGATGTTGTTGCCGATGACGTTGAGGCCCTGCTCGAATGATTCCATGGCGCTGACGCCGCTGGTAAGTGTGCCGATGAGTGACATGTTATGTTTGGATTGGGACGGTTGTTGAAGGGCGTGGGCGGGATCAGCCGCTGGGCGTCGTGGTGGTCGTCGCCGAGGGTGGCTGGATGCCCTGGAGGTTCGAGATCGGGTACTCGATGCCATTGATGATGAGGTTCGGGGAACTGCCGCTGGTATCGATCGCGCTGACCGTGCCGGTCACGATCTGGCCGCTGCCGTTGTTCACCGAGACCTGGCGGCCGATGTAGTTGTTGGCGGCCATCTGGCTGACCTGCTGCGTGAGTGTCGTCGCCTGCTGGAGCGCCGTGAACTGCGCGGTCTGGGCGATGAAGGCCGTGTCGTCCATCGGCTTTAAGGGATCCTGCTCCTGGAACTGCGTCGCGAGGAGCTTCATGAAGTCGTTTATCCCGAGCGCCTGCGTCGTCGGGGAGGCGGTGGACGCGGCGGTCGTCGTCGGGGTCGTGGTGAGGGGTGACGTGTTGGAGGTGGGCGTGACGGTCATGGTGGTCGGGTTCAGGCGAACGTTTGGAGGTGGAGCGAGCCGGCCGCGGCTGCCGCGGGTTCGGCATGGGAGTCGTCCTCCTCATGGGTGGGTGCGTAGCTGGGGGACGAGGAGCCCCCCGGGGTTGAAAATCGCGGCTCGGCGCCGGCGTTCTGGCCGCGGCCCTGCTGCTGCGCGTACTCGCCGGAAGAGAGCGTGCTGCCCGTGCCTGAAGCGGTGAAGACGGGCTGGATCTGGTGGAGGCTGCTCTGGCTGTTGCCGGCGGCGGTTGTCTGCCACTCGTGCGCCAGGTCGCTCCTAAGCTGGGCGGAATTCGTAGAGAAGGTCGCCTGGACCTCGCCGTTGCGCATCTCGACCCGGAGGTTCAGCTCCGCGTCGCCCATCGAGAACTGCATGTTCATCGAGCTCTGGGTGGCCCCGCTGCTGAGCATCTCCGCCGCGGTCATCGCGGCCTCGACGGCGCCCTTGGCCGATCCCGTGACATCGGCCTGCGCCGGTGCCTGAGGGTTCGAGCTTCCCGGGGTCGGTGCCGCGGCCGAGGCCACCTGGAAGGCGGGCTGGGCGGTCGGGGTCCGCTCGGGATTGTTCAGTGTGGCCATTGCGGGTGTGACTTTAGCAACGGGAGTGCCAACGCTCTCGGACGAGTCCGTAACCTGCTTGTCGCCATTGCTTAGAAACTTTTTTGCAGCGGCCTGGGCCGGGCTTGCGGCCGGTGCGGCGGATTTGCCCGAAGTCGCGGCAATTTTTTCCCCACCCATCGCGGCGGCCCGTGCTGTCTGCTCCGTTTGGGGCAAGGCGGCGGAACCTGGCAGGGTTGCGGCGGCCACAGGCACGGCGCTGGTAGCCGCGACGGGAACTGCGGGTACGTTTGCCGCGGTGGGAGGGGAAAGGGATGCCTTGGCTGCGTTTGCGGGAGCCTGTGCCGCGACCGGCGTGGCCGGCTTTGCCTTGGCCGCAAGCGCGGCAGCGGCCACCTCGCCGGCGACCCGTGCCGGGGCTCCGGAAGTCGGCTGCAGGGCGACGTCGGCCGTCACCTTGCAGGCTGCCTCGGAAGCGCCCTTGCCCGCCACGGGGACGAGCTCGGTTGGGACCGTGGGGGCCAGGTGCTGCTGGACGGTGGCCAGGAGACTGGCACTTAGCGCGGCCGCCGCCTCCTCCTGGGCCTTGGTGGGCTTGCCGGAGTTCGATTGGGACTGAGAATCGTCGCCCGACATGTCGGGCGTCGCCTTCGGCAGGAACTGCGAGAACGAGTCCTGCGAGCTGTCGTCCTTGGAGGCGGAGTCGGGGATCAGGCCGGCGAGCGTGCTGGAGGCTGGCGCCGGGTCGGGCGCCGTGGGCGAGGGAATCGAGATGGAGAGTTGCATGTGTTGGGCACCCTCCATGGCACCGGGACGCGCCGATCCATGGCGCGCTAGGGAAAGTTGTGAAGGGTTATACGGACGGCTTCGTGCTCTTGAGCAGCCTGAGCCGCTCCGAAAGAATTGCCGCGCGGCGCGCGAGCGGGACGTCGCCGTCGCTCGTCTTGCTCATCTCCTCAAATATGGGTCCGACGACATCCGGCTTCATCTGGGAGAGGATCTTCACGACGGTCGTGTCATCCATCTCGCGGAGAATGGCGACCGCGGCCTTTGGCGAGAGGGTCGCGTAGGTCTTGGCGAGGGACTTGATGTTCTTCTCCTCCTCCGCGGTGACCTCGGTCACCTTGTCCCCGATCGACTTCCGGAGGGCGTCGATGTCGGATCGGACGCGGTCCATCTCCTTCTCCTCGGTGGCGATGCGGGCCTCCCTCTGGTCCAGGAGGTCGGACTCCTTGCGGAGCTTCGCCCTCTCCTCCCTGAGGTCGTTCGAGAGGTTGTCCATCTCGATGGTCCAGAAGTCCCAGCCGGTGTCCTCCTTCTTCACGACGACCTTGGCGCGGGCCTTCATCGCGATGTCCATCAGCGGCGCGGCGGCCTTGATGCAGAGGTACACGCCCATCCCCACGCTGAGGATGAGGCTCAGCAGCGTCGCTGCGAGGGGACTCTTAAGCTTCGATATCATATTCCGTTAAGGGACTTGCGCGCGAGCGGGCTGCGGTCGTCGAACTGCGCCTGCTCCTCGCGGTTGTAGGCGAGGCGGTAGGCCTCGCGGCTCTTGTTCTCCAATTTGTTGACGGCCTCCATCTGGCGGTGGGCGTCGAGGTACTCCTCGCGCTTCTTCTCCATTTCGGCCTTTGCCGCGATGACCGCGCGCTCGGCCGGGATCTCCGCGGCGCACTCGCGCCGGTAGCCCGCCAGGCAGATCGCGTGCTCCGCCGCCTCGAACCGCTCGCGGCGGCTCGCAAAGATCGTGGCGCCAAACTCCGCGACCCGGGCGCGGACCGCTGCAAGGTCCTCCTCCGTCTGCACGTAGGCGCGGACTGCGGCTGCAAACACCTCGCGAGCTCGGGATTCCCGATGCGCCCGGATAACCGACACGGGTCTAAGGCCGAAGCGGAATTTCTTCATGTTATGATTTGTTTGAGGCTGGCGAAAGTGGTGGCGCGCGGGACGCGCTCCGTGACCGGCTGGCGCAGGAACGCGCGGAGCGGCTCGTGGCGGGCGATCGCGTCGTCCAGCGCCGGGTTCGTCCCCTTCTGGTAGGCGCCGACCGAGATCAGGTCCTCGTTCTTGCGGTAGAGGGCCAGGAGCTCGCGGGCGCGGGCGCCGAGGATGACCTGCTCCGGCGTCAGGACGTCGCGGGTAAGGCGGCTCACGCTGTCCAGGACATCGATCGCCGGGTAGTGGTTGAAGTGCGCGAGGGAGCGGGAAAGGACTATGTGGCCGTCGAGGATGCCGCGGACGGCGTCGGCCACCGGCTCGTTCATGTCGTCGCCCTCGACAAGCACCGTGTAGAGGGCGGTGATCGAGCCCACCTCCCCTGCCCCGGAGCGCTCGAGGAGCCTGGGAAGAAGCGCGAAGACGGAGGGCGTGTAGCCGCGGGTGGCGGGCGGCTCGCCGATGGCGAGCCCGATTTCCCTCTGGGCCATCGCGAAGCGCGTGACCGAGTCCATGATGAGCAGCACGTTCTTGCCTGCGTCTCTCCACATCTCGGCGATCGAGGTCGCGGTGAAGGCGGCCCGCAGGCGAAGGGGCGCGGGGCTGTCGGAGGTCGCGACCACGACGACCGAGCGCTTCATGCCCTCGGTCCCCAGGTCCTTCTCGATGAACTCGCGCACCTCTCGTCCGCGCTCGCCGACCAGGGCGACCACGACGACATCGGCCTCGGAGCCCCGGGTCACCATTCCCATGAGGGTTGACTTGCCGACGCCGGAGCCCGCAAAGAGGCCAAGGCGCTGGCCGCGGCCGAATGGGATCAGGGAATCAAGGGCCCGGACACCGGTCGCAAAGGGCTCGGAGATGCGCTTCCTGCGAAGGGGATGGGGCGGGTCGGAGCGGACGCCCTTGCGGGTGTCGGCCGGCAGGAGGCCAAGGCCGTCGAAGGGGCGGCCGAGGGCGTCCAGGACGCGGCCCAGCATCTCGGGGCCCACCCTGGGAAGCGGCGGGCGCTGGCTGGCGGCCACCTCGCAGCCCACGTGGAGGCCGTTCATGTCGCCGAGCGGCATGAGGAGAAGCTTGTGGTCCCGGAAGCCGACCACCTCGGCCCGCACGTTGAAGTCCGAGCGCGAGGACCGCACGAGGCACAGGTCGCCGAGACCCACGTTCGGGCCCTCGGACTCGATCACGAGCCCGGTGACGGCGGTCACGGTGCCGACGCGCTGGACCGGCGGCAGGTGGCGGACCTGCGAGCGGATCGTCTCAACGAGGGGCTCAACGGAGGAGATCATACGGCGACCAGGCTGTTCTCGAGCGCCATGAGCTTGGTGGACATGCGCCCGTCAATGAGGCCGAAGCGGCTGCGCACCTGGCAGTCGCCGGGGACCAGCGAGGGCTCGCTGCTGATCCGAAGTCCCGGGTAGCGCTCCTGGAGGCCCGAGTGAAGGCCCTGGAGAATGTCGGCGTCCCGCGGGCTGACGATGAGCTCCAGGTCGTTGCGCTCAGGGAAGAGCTCGGCAAGCGCCTCGTCGCACAGCTTGGACACCACCTCGGGCGAGGGCTCGTAGCCGGCCAGGAGGCGCCGGGCGATTTCCACGCCCAGGGCAGGAAGGGCCGCGTTCAGCTGGGAGAGGATGGCCTTCTCGACCTGCCCGACCTTCCTCAGCACGCCCTCGCTCAGCTGCCCCACGTCGGAGCGGAACTCGACCATCTGCTGGTCGGCCAGGGCCCTTGCGGAATCCACGCCGCGGCGGAAGGCCTCCTGGGCGCGGGCCGAGAGCTCGCTCTCCGTGCACAGGCGCTCGCCCTGGCCGGGGAGGACGGCCCCGGCGAGCTTGCGGTCGAAGGCGATGAGGATGGTGTCGGCCATGGCTACGCGACCAGGCTTGCCTGGTCGGAATCGATGGAGATCTGGCCCTCCTCCTCGAGGCGGCGCACAACCTGGATGATGGCGTCCTGCGCGACCTCGACGTCCTTCAGCTTCACCGGCCCGAGCATCTCGAGCTCCTCCTTGAGGCTCTCGGCGGCGCGCTTGGAGATGGACCCGTAGATCCTCTCGCGGAGCGCCTCGCTCGCGGACTTCATGGAGATGGCGAGGTTCGACGAGTCGACCTCCCTGAGGATGCGCTGCAGGTCCGCAGGCTGCAGGCGGTTCAGGTCCTCGAAACTGAAGAGCTTCTTGCGGACCGCCGCGCTGAGCGACGCGTTCCTCTCCTCCAGGCGGGCGAGGAGGTTCTTGCTCGCGTCCTTGTCCAGCTGGTTGAGGAGGTCGGCCACGGCGCGAACGCCCCCGCTCCTGTGGAAGGACGGGCGGACCTTGGTGTCAAAGTGCTTGCCGAGGCTGTGGGCTATCTTGCCCACGAGCTCGAGCGAGGTGGACTCGATGGTGCCGAGCCTCTCGATGATCTCCTCGCGGGTATCGGGCCCGAAGAGCGTGAAGACCTCCGACGACTTGGCGCTGTCCAGGTACGAGAGGACGAAGGCGACTGTCTGGGGCTGCTCGCTCTTGATCAGGTTGAAGATCTGGCGGCCCTCCATGTCGCTGATGTCCTTGATGACATCGACCGAGTTGCCGACCGGCCCCACGCGGCCGATGATGGCCGAGGCCTTGTAGTCGCCCTTGGCGATCTCGAGAGCCTTCTGGGCGTAGGCGATGCCGCCCAAGGCGCAGTTGGCTCCCTGGGCGAGGACGGTCGTCATCTCCTCCAGGCACTGCTTCTGGACCGGGCCCGGGATGACCGCGAAGCCCGACATCTCGCGGCAGAGCATCTCGATCTCGGCGTCGTCAAACTGGCGTAGCACGTCGGCCGCGGATTCGGGGCCTATCACAATGAGGAAAACCGCCAGCTTCTGCTGGCGGGTGAGCTTCTGGTAGTCGATCTCGGCCATGGCGGGTTAGTTCTTCCCGGCGGGCACCGCGACCCAGTCGCGCAGCGCCACGCCGGCGTTGGCCGGCTTCTGCCGGATGAGCTCGTTGAGGAGCTCGGGCGTTATCGAGTTTGAGTTCGGGAGGGAGCGGGCCGCGTCGGTCGGCGTCATGGCCAGCACCTCGACCGGCACGGGCTCCAGCTTCTGGCGGGCGAGGACCTTCCAGAAGACGACCAGGATGACGAGGGCTGCGGCGACCGCCGACCAGCGGCGGGCGACGTCTATCCAGCTCTGGAGGCGTCCGTCGCTCTGGAGCGCCTCCATCTCGGCCGGCACGGCGGCGGCGGCCTCGAACGGGGTCTCCTGGACGGTGACCAGGTCGTCGAGGGACTGGCCCGGCGCGGGCTTCAGGCCCAGGGCGTTGATGACGACCTGGCGAAGGGCTGCGATCTCCTCGGGCGTCCTCTTGAGCACCGTGGGCTCCGCCGCGGGCTCTCCCTTCTTCGTGGGCGCCGCGGGCTGGACCCGGGGCGTGATGAAGACGGCGGCCGTCAGGCTCTTCACCGTGCCGGGGTTGCGGACGATGTTGGTCGTTGTCCGGTTGATCTCGTAATTGGTCGTGTGGTTCTTGCGGACGCCCTCGGTGACGGACGTCGGGCGGCTGGCCGCGGCGGCGGGCGTGGGGCCGGCCTTGTCCGGGACGTTGGCGGCCACGCCAACCGGGCCGCCGGCGGAGCGCGACTCGGTCGTGTTGTTGGAGTCCTCGGTCGTCGTCTGCGAGCGGATCACCTGGCCCTCCGGGTCGAACTTCTCCTCGGAGAGTGTCGTCGACTCGGTGTCGATGTCGGCCGACACGCGGACAACGGCGTTGCCGGGACCGATCACGGTCGAGAGCATCGACTCAACCTTCTTGGCGAAGTAGTCCTCTATCTGCTGGCGGTAGCGGATCTGGCTCGAGGCGGTGCCGAGGGTCGAGTCCTGCTCCAGGCCCGCCGAGAGCACGCGGCCGTGGTTGTCGACAACCGAGACCTGGTTCGGGTCCAGGCCCTGGACGGCGTTGGCCACAAGGTGTCGGATCGAGTCGACCTGGTCGGGCTCGAAGCGGGAGTTGCCGATGTCGACGAACACCGACGCGGTCGGCTTGACGCCCTGCTCGGTCAGGAGGAGGCGGTTCTCGGGCTGCACGATCATGACTCGGGCCGATCGGACTCCCTGCAGCTGGATAATCGTACGCGCGAGCTCCCCCTGGAGGGCGCGCATGTAATTGGTCCGCTGCACGAAGTCCGATAGGCCAAATTGTCCCTTGTCGAAGATCTCAAATCCCACGCCGTCGCCGCTCGGGATGCCCTTCGTCGAGAGGTCCATCCGGAGCTTGTAGACCTGCGTCGAGGGCACGAGGACCGCGGTGCCGCCGGCCGTCACCTGATGGGGCACGTTCTGCGACTCGAGGTAGCTGATGACCGAGGCCGCGTCCTTCTCGTTGAGCCGCCCAAAGAGGAGCGTGTAGTCCGGGCGCTGCGACCAGAGGACGATGGCGATCATGCCGGCCGTGACGGCGAGGGCCGCGACGACCAGCGACACGCGCTGGTTCAGGCCAAGCTGCTTCCAGAGGTCTACGAGGGACTGGGCGAAGTTTTTCATCGATCTGTGTTAAGGGCGTTGGTTGGACTCACACCTGCATGCGCATGAGCTCCTGGTAGGATTCAACGAGCTTGTTGCGGACCTCTACCATGAGTGAAAAGGCGACCGAGCTCTCCTGCATGGCGATCACGCTCTGGTGCAGCTGGCCGGTGTCGCCCATGAGGACGGCGTTCGTCTGGGCCGCGGCGGCCGACTGCTTGGCGGCCACGCCGCTCACGAGCCCGTCGAGCATCGTGCCGAAGGAATCCGTGGGGGTCGTGCCCGAGGTCGAGCCGAGCGACGACGGCGACGGCATCTCCGACGGGGACATCGTCGGGTCCAGCCGCGTCAGCGGCGAGGAGGAGAGCGGGGAGATGGTTCCGATGGGCGTCATGGCTACTTGCCGATCTCCAGGGCCTTCTCGGCCATCTGCCTGGCGTTCTTGACGACCGAGAGGTTCGCCTCGTAGGCGCGGGACGCGGTGATCAGGTCCACCATCTCGAAGGCGAGGTTCACGTTGGGCATGGTGACCATGCCGTCGGGGCCCGCGTCGGGATGCTGGGGATTGTAGACCTGCTGGCCCGGCGTCGTGTCCGAGGAGATCCCCCCGACCTTGACCGTCTGCAGGGCCTGGCCGCCGGCCTCGCCGGGAAGCTGCTTGACGAGCTCCGTCTCGAAGGAGACGACCTGCCTCTGGTAGGGGCCGCCCTCCGGCGTCCTCGTCGTCTCCGCGTTCGCGATGTTCTGGGCGACGATGTCGAGGCGCACCTTCTGGGCGTTCAGGGCGCCCGCGGTCACGTCTATTCCGGAGATGAGGTTCATGGCTCGGGTCGGTCTAGCTGCCCACGTTGCCGCTTATGGCCATCTTCAGCTGCTTCAGGTTTCCCGAGACCACCTGCGTCAGGTAGTCGTACTCCACCGAGTTCTTGTTCATGGCCAGGAGCTCGCTCTCGATCTCCACGTTGTTGCCGTCGGGACGCGTCGTCCGCGCCGTCGGGTCCTCCATGAGGGTGGGCGTGATCGGGTCGCTGGTGCCCAGGGTGCCCGAGGCCATCTGCGAGCGCAGCTGCTGGGCGAAGGTGGGAGCGACGTCTAGGCGGTGGTACCCCGGCGTCTCGGCGTTCGCCACGTTGGAGGCGATCGCCTCCTGCCGCAGCGCTGCCGCGTCGAGAAGCTTCCGCGCCAACTGGTAGGTGTCGGCCTGGAAGACGGGTTCGATCATGATGCCGCATTTAAGCAAAGCCGGTGCCACACGCGTATGGGCATGCGTAAGCCACTTGCCTGAATATAAATACAGATCACGAGGCCGGGACGCCGCCTTGGCACGGGGCCTTTGGAAATCCCGGCGGCAAATTTTTCCCCAACGAATCGTGAAAACGCCCCGGGCCCCCAATTCAGGGCTTCATTTTTGCCCAAACCATCCGATTGAAACCCATCCCCTCCTCATGAGAGACAGCGAGTTCGAATTCATCCGCCACCTGGTCTACGAGCAGAGCCGAATCAACCTTGGCCCCGAGAAGAAGGACCTTGTCTCGGCCCGATTGGGCAAGCGCCTGAGGGCGACGAACATCGCGAACCTGGATGAGTACTGCAAACTGCTGCGCTCCCCCGACGCGGAGCAGGAGGTCGCAGACCTTATCGACGTCATCTCGACGAACCACACGTTTTTCTTCCGCGAAAACGCCCACTTCGAGTTCATGCAGAAGCGCGTGATCCCGGAGATGAGGGCGAAGTCGGAACGCAACCCGACCACGCCCATGAACGTCTGGAGCGCGGCGTGCTCGACCGGCGAGGAGCCGTTCTCGATCGCGATCACGCTGGCCGAGCACCTCAAGGACAGGCCCTGGAGCATCCTTGCGACCGACATCTCCCACAGGGTGCTGGAGATCGCCAGGGCCGCGACCTACCGGGAGGACGCGGTCGTGCAGATCACGCCGGCCATGGTCCTCGCCCACTTCCAGCGCGGCTACGGCCCCCAGAAGGGCAACGTGCGGCTGCGCCCCGCCATCCGCGAGCGCGTTCAGTACCAGCAGCTCAACCTGCTGAAGGGCGAGCCCCGCTCGCCCGGTCCCTACCAGCTCATTTTCTGCCGCAACGTCATGATCTACTTCGACCGGCCGACCCAGGAGGAACTTGTCGAGCGCCTGACGCGCTTCCTTGTCCCCGGCGGCTACCTCTTTGTCGGGCATGCCGAGAGCCTCACCAACATCAGGCACACGCTGACGCCAGTCCAGGCGGCCGTGTACCAACGAGCCGCCTGAACCGCCCCACACAATGCTTACCCGTCCCATACGTGTCCTCGTCGTCGACGACTCTGCCGTAGTCCGCAAGATGGTCAGCGACGCGCTGAGCCTGGACTCCGACATCGAGGTCGTGGGAACAGCGGTCGATCCCTACGCCGCCCGCGACAAGATGAGGGAGCTCAAGCCCGACGTCCTGACCCTGGACCTCGAGATGCCGCGGATGGACGGCCTCACCTTCCTGAAGATCATCATGGAGCAGCAGCCGCTGCCGGTGATCATCATGAGTTCGCTGACACGGGAGGGCTCCGTCCACGCGATCGAGGCGCTGCGCCTCGGCGCCTTCGACGTGATCGCGAAGCCCGGCGGCCCGTACACCTTCGGCCAGCTCGGGGCGCGCCTGATCGAGAGCGTGAAGCACGCGGTGGGTGCCAAGATCACCGCAAGGCGGCCCGCCCCTCCCGAGAGGACGGCGCCGGTCATCCGCCCGGACCGCGAGGTCGCCGCCCATGCGCGGCAGGTGATCCTGCTTGGCGCCTCGACCGGCGGCACGGAGGCGCTCCGGGAGGTGCTGACGAGCCTCCCCGACGGGCTTCCCGGGATCGCGATCGTGCAGCACATCCCGCCGATGTTCTCCAAGGCCTTCGCCGACCGCCTCAACGACCAGTGCGACTTCGAGGTCCGCGAGGCCGTGGACGGCGACCGGCTCGAGCCGGGACTCGCGCTGATCGCCCCCGGCAACTTCCACATGATGCTGCGCTGGCAGGTGGACCACTACCGCGTCCAGGTGGCCGACGGCCCGCAGGTCTGGCACCAGAGGCCCGCGGTCGACCTCCTCTTCAAGTCAGCCGTGGACTGCGGCGCGGGCCCGAGCGCCCTAGCCGCCATCTTCACCGGCATGGGCAAGGACGGGGCCGAGGGACTCCTTCGCCTGCGGGAGCACGGAGCCACGACGTTCGCGCAGGACGAGGCGACGAGCGTCGTCTACGGCATGCCGAAGGCCGCCTGGGAAAACGGCGCAGCCCAGAGGCGTGTCTCCATACACAGCGCCGCGGAATACATCATCCAACACCACGAAAAAGCCGGCAGGCCTGCACCCATGGCCCCGGCCATACTCCCATGAGCAACGTAACCCCGCCCACGCAGCCCACCATCCTGGTCGTCGATGACGAGCCGGTGGTGCTCTCCGCCCTTAAGCAGACCCTCGAGCGCGAGGGGTTCCACGTCGTCGCCTGCGCGAGCCCGCTGAAGGCGCTAGCCATCCTCCACGAGAGGGACTTTTCCGTCATCATCTCCGACCAGAAGATGCCCGAGATGCTGGGCCTGGATTTCCTGATCGAGAGCCGCACGATCCGCCCGCAGGCGTCCCGCATCCTCGTGACCGCGGTCCTGGCGCTGCCGACGATCGTCGACGCGATCAACAAGGGTGAGATCTTCCGCTTTGTCGCGAAGCCGTGGCTTCGCGAGGAGCTGATTGCGACCGTGCGCAACGCCGTGCAGCGCCACGAGCTCGTGACCCACAACCAGGCCCTCCAGGCGGAGACGTCGGTCCTCAACACGCAGCTGACCGAGGCCAACGCGGCCCTGGCGGGGCAGATCCACGACCTCCAGCAGAAGCAGATGCGCCTCGACATCGCCAACAGCGAGCTGTCGGCCAACTACGAGAACTCGCTCGAGCTCTGCAGGCGCATCCTGACCACCTACGACCCGATCCTCGGGGGACAGGCGAAGGTGCTGGTCGAGTTTTCCGCGCGCATGGCCGCAACGGAGGAGTTCACGGAGACGCAGCGCCACGCCCTGCGCTCCGCTGCATGGCTCTGCGACTTGGGGCTCATCGGCGTCCCGCGCGAGATGCTCAGGGCCTTCCGTACGAAGACGGAGCTCCTGAGCGACCATGAGCGCGCTATGCTCCACAACCACCCGGTCTACAGCCAGACGCTTGCGGCGCTGGTCGACAGCCGGGGCGAGGTGGGCGAGATCATCCGCTCCCACCACGAGAAGTTCAACGGCAAGGGCTATCCCGACGGCTTGCTGGGCGAGGCCATTCCCTGGCCGGCGCGCTGCCTCGCGGTCGCCGTGGGCTTTGTTGAGTCCGGCCTCACCAAGTCGGCGGCCATCGACTGGATCCTCGACCGATCCGGCAAGGACTTCGACCCGGAGGCGGTCAGGCTCTTCCTGAAGGTCAGCAACCTGGTGCAGCTGCCAAAGCAGGTGCGCGAGATCATGCTCCACGAGCTCGAGGCCGGGATGGTGCTGGCCAATGGCATCTACAGCCCGCACGGCCTCCTCCTCATCGGGGAGGGCCAGTCCTTGAGCCCCGGCACCATCGGAAAGATCCGCAGCCACAACCAAGTGACGCCCATCAGCCAGCGCCTGCTGGTGTACTCCTGAGGCTGGCGCCCGCCGGGCGCCCATGGGGCCTTCGTCTTTCCTGCCTTTGCCGGGTCCATTTCCGCGCACCTGGGGGAAAATCGCCCCATCCCCCCGGGCAACCATGGATGGGTCTCAAGTTTCAACACACGGTACCGAGTGATTTATAACCGCTTCCATAGCCGCGGGACCATGAACACCGCCCCATTTGCCTCCAAGGGAATCCCGGAAGGGACCGCAGGACGATCTGCCTGACTCCGATGTGTGCGAGGACGGTCCAGTTCCCCTTCCAGCAGCGCGTCGTGATCGGCGTGGGGGACCTGGCTGTGTCAAACGACCCGTCGGTCACGCTCAGCACCTACGCGCTCGGCTCCTGCATTGCGGTCGTGGGCTATGACCCGCTGATCCGGGCGGGAGGCATCCTTCACCTCATGCTCCCGGACTCGAAGATAGCGCCCGCCCGGGCGATAGGGCAGCCCGGCATGTTTGCGAACACCGGCCTTCCCCTCCTTTTCAAGTCGCTCCAGGGGCTCAAGGCCGACCTGACGCGGCTGAGGCTCTTCGTCGCCGGGGGCGCCAATGTCCTGGCGGGCACGGACACATTCAAGATCGGCGAGAGGAACATCCAGGCCACCCACGAGTACCTCCATCAGCTGGGGTTTGAATTCAGCCACGCGGCCGTCGGGGGCACGATCAACCGGACGATCCACCTGCAGAACTCCGACGGCCTTCTCACGCTGAAGACCCCCTTGGCGACCGAGGAGCATTCCCTGGCCGAGTAGCGGCCAAAGGCGGGTTTGCCCCTTGTCCCGGCAGGGCGCGGTGGTACGTTGGCGCCACATGATCCAGATCGGCACGCTGCCCCCGCCCAAGGTCGCAACTCGAGAATTGCCCGCGGCCGCCAAGCCCGCCGTGGCCGACGCCGCGGCGGCACTCGAGAAGAAATTCGGGAAGAAGGCCTCGGCCGACATCGCGCGAGGTGTCCACTTCTGCGCGCTGGTGTGGGACTGGTCCACCTCGGCCACCGGATTCGTCGCCTTCTGCACAAGCCACTATCACCCGCCCGGCAAGGAGCGGAGCCAGCTGCTGGGGCGCCTCGACGAGGCGCTCCACCTCGTGCGCGGCACCATGACCATGGTTGGCATGTCGAACCGGCTCGGCCTCGACCTGCAGACGGGCGAGCTCACGCCGTCCGAGGAATTGCTGGGGGCCTTCTCGGTCGCGACACACCTCGACCAGGACCTGCGGACGTTCAACGTCGCGGCCCTCGTGCAGCTCAATTTCGGGACCGACGACCTCGATCCTCCCAGGACGCGCGAGGCCTGGGTCTCACGCCGCCTGTCGCGGGTCGGCCGAACGGTCATCCCCTCCGAGCTGAGCGCGGAGGCCTCCAAGCGCTCGGCCGAGGTCGATTCATTCGTGGCCGGGTTCAACATCCACCTCGACAAGATCGACTACCCGGACGCCTCGGTGGCCTTCCCGAAGGACACGGTGCGCATCTCCCACTGGGGACTGCGCGACTACATGATGGGCCTGAACGGCGAGAAGGACCCGCTCCCGCGCCAGCACGCGATCCGAGACCTGATGCGCCGGGTCGTCGACGGGGAGATCTCCAGGGAGGCCCTCGGCAACCCGAAGGTCCGCTGGAACCTGAGGGACAACACCGTCACCGAGGGCGGCAAGACCAGGGCCTCGACGCCGATAGCCGCCCTCCGCTGGGAGAAGTTCAAGCGCGCCTACGATGTGCAGCGCCAGATAGACCCGCATACCGCGTTCGGGAGCATCATCGACAACAAGTTCAAGCTGGAGCGCGAGATGCCGGAGGAGAAGGTGGTGCAGATACTGACCGACATCCTATCCGACCCGGTCGTGGAGCGGGTGGGAGCCTACCTCTCCAGGCGCCTCGGCCGTCCCCTCGAGCCGCAGGACATCTACTTCAAGAGCTTCCAGTCGGGCTCCAAGAAGCCGCCGCTCCCGTTCGACATCGCGAAGAAGTACCCGGATGCCGCCGCCCTTGAGGCGGCCATACCAGGGATCCTCGTCCGCCTCGGGTTCAAGAAGGACCGGGCGAAGTGGATAGGCTCGAAAATCCAGGTGGACAACTCCCGCTCCGCCGGCCACGCGGCCGCCCCGGGGACAACCTTCGACAAGGCGCGCCTTCGCGTGCGGATCGACAAGAAGGGGGTCACCGAGGAGTCCTTCAACATCTTCATGCACGAGCTGGGACACAGCGTGGAGCAGGTCCTCACCTCCTACGAGATGGACTACAAGTCGCTCTGGAGCGTGCCGAACACGGCGTTCACGGAGGGCTTTGCCTTCACCTTCCAGGACAAGGCCGACTTCATCCTCGGCAGGAAGTCCGTCGCGGATCCGGACGCGGTCATGCTGCAGCGACTCTGGGAGGTGTATGAGATCGCCGGCCCGTCCCTGACGGAGATCCGCTTCTTCCACTGGCTCTACGAGCACCCGGAGGCGACCGCGCTGGATATGCAGAAGGCCGTCCGCACGATCGGCGACAAGGTCTGGAAGGACTACTATGCGCGGGTCTTCGGTGCCGAGGGATACGGCCTCATGTCCGTCTACTCCCACATGCTCTGGTGTATCTTCTACCTCGCGGACTACGCCATGGGATACGTGATCGCCTACCAGGTGAGGAAATTCCTCTCGACGCGCGACTTCGCGCCCGAGATGGAGCGCCTGTGCGCACTGGGATCCATTTATCCCGAGTCGTGGATGAAGGCGGCTGTCGGCCAGTCGATCAGCGCGGAGCCGATGCTGCGCGACGTCGACAAGGCCTGCGACCGGCTCCTGGGCAAGGCCTGAGAAGGACCGGGACAAGGCCATGAAGCTTCTGGTCATCGGCGGGGGAAAATTCGTGGGCCGGGCAGTGGTCGAGGCTGCCGTCGAGGACGGCCACATCGTGACTGTCTTCAACCGGGGCAAGACGACGACCGAGGTCGCTCCCGGCGCCGAGTGGATCCGGGGCGACCGGGACCGCGAGCTGAGCCTCCTGCTTGGCCGCAGGTGGGACTGTGTCATCGACACCTGCGCCTATTTCCCCCGGCAGGTCGAGACGCTCCTAAGGATCATGAAAGGCAACATCGGCCACTACCTCCTCGTGTCCTCCGTCTCGGTCTACGCGGATATGTCCGAGCCCGGTCTAACCGAGGACAAGCCGCTTTTGCCGGGGATCGGGGGAGCTGCTGAGACCGTGACACCGGAGACTTACGGGCCCTTCAAGGTGATGTGCGAGCAGGCGGCCCTGGAAAACGGGCCAGCCTCGACGCTCATCGTCAGGCCGGGGATCATCATCGGGCCCTATGACCCGACCGGGCGCTTCAGCTACTGGGTCCAGCGGATCTCGGAAGGAGGCGAGGTGCTTGCGCCGGGCGACCCGGAGGCGCCCCTCCAGGTCATCGACGTGCGGGACCTGGGGGAATGGATGGTCAGGATGGCCGATGCCAAGGTGTCAGGGCGCTTCAACGCGGTGGGTCCGGAGAACCCGCTCACGTGGCGAGAGATGCTTGCGACCGCGGCCAGCGTGCTGGGAAACCGGGCGACCTTCCGGTGGGTTCATGACGACCAGCTCGCGGACAAGAAGGTGACCGACTGGTCCCAGCTGCCCCTGTACCTGGCGGCGGACAATCCGAAGCTGCGCGGGATGTTCCGGGTCGACGGGAGGGCCGCGATGGCCAAGGGGCTGAAGCTGCGCGCGCTCGCGGATTCCATCGCGGACAACGCCCGCTGGCTGCTTGGCCCGAACACGGCCGGGGCCAAGACTGTTGGGCTCACGAGGGAGCAGGAGAAGAAGCTTCTTGATGAATGGCGGGTCAGGTCGGGTTAGGTCCCGCCCCCCACCCGACCTAAGCCGTCACCTGGCCGTGCGTGAGCTTGTCGCGCAGGCGGGTCGTGCAGCGCTCGAGGATCTCCGGGAGCGATCCCTCGAGGATCTCGGACGTGAAGCCCTGCTCCGCGAGGAGCTCCTCGTTGATCTCGAAAAGGAATCCGTCCTCGGTCACGCCGGGCCCGATGGAGGTCGCGAGGATCTTCGCCGCATGCAGGAGCGCCAGCAGCTGCTTCGCGTCCTCAGGGGCGTCGGCGGGCCTGTTGATGAACTGCGCGGCGACGACAAGCGCCGCCGGGAACTTCCAGGTCTGCAGGAGCTTTGATCCGACCATGTACTGGTCGTAGCCGAGGACATCGCGCTCGGCCTGCATCCAGGAGGAACCCGACGCCTTCTGGCGCTCGCGGATGGCGGGGAAGAACGAGGAGCACGAATGGGCGACGACAAGCTTGCCCATGTCGCAGACGAGGCCCGCGGTGTACGCCATCTGCGGCTCGACCGTTTTCATTCTCTCCGCCAGCACCTCGGCGGCCAGGGCCATGCACACGGCGTGCCTGCAGAAGTCCCCCGGGTCGCCGCCGTAGGCGTTCTTGCCCGTGGAGGCGGTGTCCCACCGGTTGACGAGCGCCATGCTGGCAAGCCGGTAGATCTCCTTCTGCCCGAGCTTCATCACGGCCTCGATGACCGTCTCGACGGGCTGGCCGCCCCCGAAGAATGCGGAGTTTGCGAGGCGCAGCGTGGTCGCCGTCAGCGCGGGATCCACCTGGATGATCTCCTGGACGTCCTCGGCGCTGCTGTCCGGATCGTTGAGCACCGAGATCAGGCGCGGCATGAGTGACGGCGCCGTCGGAAGCTTCACGGCCTGGCTGCAGACTTCGTCGAGTGTCGGGGGAATGGTCGAGTCCATGGAGGCGGGGAAGTCAGGCGGCCTGCAGCAGTGTGCCCGGGTCCAGGATAAGTGCAATGTTGCCGTCGCCGAGGATGGCGCCACCGGCGATGCCGGGCAGGCCCTGCATGTAGCCTCCCAGGTTCTTGATCACGACCTCCTGCTTGCTGACCATCTCGTCGACGAGGAGGGCCGAGAGCTTCCCCGACACCTCGAGGATGACGAGGATCCCGTCCCACGGGTTCTCGGAGCGCCCCTCGATCCCGAAGCGGCGGTGAAGCCTGTGGATCGGCAGCAGCTTCCCGCGAAGGTCGAGGACCTCGCCCTTGCCGTGGACGGTGGAGATGGACTCGCGGGAGGGCTTGAGCGCCATCTGGACCGACGTGCTCGGGAGGATGAACCGGTCGTCCCCGACCCGGACCACGAGCCCGTCGATGATCGCCATCGTCAGCGGCAGCTTCACCTTGAAGGTGGACCCCACGCCGAGCTCTGAGGAAATCTCGATCTTGCCGCGCAGCTTCTGGATGTTTCGCCGCACGACGTCCATGCCGACGCCGCGGCCGGAGATGGCCGTTACCTTCTCGGCCGTCGAGAATCCCGGGGCGAAGATGAGGTCAAGTATCTGCTCCCGGCTGAGCGCCGCGTTCGCTGCCACGAGCCCCTTCTCCACGGCCTTGGCGAAGATCTTGGCGGGATCCATGCCGCGGCCATCGTCCTGGAGCTCGATCACGAGATGGCTTCCCTGGTGGTAGGCCTTCAGCCGGATCGTGCCCGCGGCGGGCTTTCCGGTCTTCACCCTCTCGTTGGCGCGCTCAAGCCCGTGGTCCACGGCGTTGCGCACCATGTGCACGAGCGGGTCCGCAATCTCCTCCACCACTGTGCGGTCGAGCTCGGTCTCATCGCCGCTTGTCTTGAAGTTCACCGCCTTGTGGCAGTCCCGCGCCAGATCCCGCACGAGGCGCTCCATCTTCTGGAAGGTCGGCTTGATCGGGATCATCCGCAGCGACATCGCCGTGTGCTGAAGCTCCTTGGTGATGCGGCTTAGCTGGGCGACATTGCGCTGTAGCGGCGAGGCGCTGTCGCCCTCGGCGCGGGCGGTCTCAAGGAGCTGGCTCTGGACGATCACGAGCTCGCCCACAACGTCCATCAGTGAGTCGAGCTTGTCCGTGCTGACACGCACGGTGGGATTGGTCGCCTGGCCGCCCTTGCTTGCGGTCTTCACCGGGATGTCATCCTCCTCGTCCTCATCATCCACGCGCGGGGCCGCAGGCGCGACCGGCGCCGGCATCTCGATCGGGAAAGGCGTGACGGTCACGGTCGAGGCGACAGGCGCCCTGACCGGCTCCGGAGGGGCCTCACCGGAGGCCAGCCGCCTCACCGCGAGGATCAAGTGCCCCACCCTGACGATCTCCGTCGGCTCCTTCCCTGAGTCCAGCGCCGTTCCTATCTGGAGCGTCAGCGCCTGGAGGGCGTCGCGGCTGCGGAGGATCTCGGTGATGATGGCGGAGCTCAGCGAGAGCTTGCCCGTCCTTGCGAGGTCGAGGAGCGACTCCACCTCGTGGGCAAGCGTGTGCATGGGCACGAGCCCGAGGAAGCCGGCGTTGCCCTTGATCGTGTGGAACGAGCGGAAGATCGCGTTGATCGCCTCCGGGTCGCCCGGGGATCCCTCGAGGGCCAGGAGCGAGGCCTCGATCTGCTGCAGGTGCTCGACGGCCTCGCTGTAGAATTCGCCGAGGAGCTCTTGGTTTCCCTCAAGGCTTAGCACCATCGTGACGTCGTCCGGGACGCCCGCGGGCGCCGCAGCCGGCGTCGGCATGGGTATGACCTTGGTCTCGTCGCTGCGGTCCTCGGCCATCGATGAGTATGAACGTGGATCCAGGCCGTTCTTAACGTCGCCCAGGGCCGCGACCATCCAGGTCGAGATCTCGCGGAGCGCCGCGATCAGCTCGGCGGTGAACGGCGCGTTGGCATCGAGGGATTTTTCCAGGCGGGCCTGGAGGGCCACGATCGGTCCCTGGATCCTGGGCTCCGTCGCGCAAAGCCCCGCGAGGTCACCAAGAAGGCTGTAGGCAGGAACCATCCCCTCGTCCCGGCCCGGTTGGGCGAGTATGGACTCGGTCGCGAGACGGTTCAGGGCGTCTTCGATGTTCGGGAGGGCGTCGGGAGAAATGGGCATGCAACCGAGAGCGCTTTCTCAGCTGTCTCTACATCGGCCTGATTGGGCCCAAATTAACAAGGGATCCGGCATCCCATGTTTGTCCTTTCACCCAATCGAAGGGGCAGAAGGTTCGATCCAATTGCTCAATTTACCCAACAATTTGGTCTAGAATAGCCGTCTTCCCTAATCATCTTTTGTAAGTTATTAAACACTGGGTCGTTGCGACGTTTGCACATAGCGGGAATGACACCTGCACATGATATATTCGGCTTCTCGGCCCTAAGGACTCTCCCCTACAATCGGTGTACCCCAAACGATCCGTGGAATGCATGCCATGAAATCTAGGATTCCGGCTGTTATTTGCATCGGTTTGGTGATCTGCCTCAAGGCCCATGCATTCGATCTCTTCACCTACCTGGACAGCGCCGGTGCCGACGATATCACTGCGGTCGCCTCAAGGAAGGCCAAGAGCTACATTCGCGTACAGTTACCCAATGGCTCCTACGTCCCGGAGTCCTACGTTTTTGGCCAGGGAGGCGTTTGGCGCGGCGAGAAAGTCGACGACACGATCGACAAGCTCACCTTCCTCCAAGTGGCGCATATGATCGCGGGCCCCCTCGCGAGCCAGAATTACATCCCGGGGAAAGACCCAAGAACCACGAAGTTGCTCATCATGGTCTACTGGGGCACGAGCCACGGCCAGGAGCATGCAAATGAGTCCAATGGCTACGTCCGTTTGCAGGAGGCATTCACGAACCTGAACCGGACGTATATGTCCACAGGCGCCACGCAGTCGGCCTCAAACGTCAGCAGCACGACGCGTTACGCGAAAGGAGCGGCCGAGGAAGTAATCGAGCAGGCGCAGGACACATTGATGACCTCAATTGCCGCCGTCGCCGCAGAGAATGCGATGCGGGACCAAGCCGATAAGGAAAACGTCATGATGCTGGGATATGACTCCTGGTGGGAGGACACCTCGCGCTACGAGAACACCCCGATGCGGTACAGGCGCCAGGACCTCTTGGACGAGATCGAGGACGACAGGTACTTCGTTGTGCTGATGGCTTATGACCTGGAGGCCATGCGCCGCAGCCACAGGCACAGGGAACTCTGGGAAACCCGCTTCAGCATACGGGAGCGGCACCACGCGTTCGACGAGGACCTGCCCGCCATGGCCCAGTATGCCTCGCAGTATTTTGGGCAGGACACCAAGGGATTGGTCCACAAGGAGGTCCCGCTCGGCCAAGTGAAGCTGGGCACCGTGAAATCCCTTGGCGAGGTGCCCACCGTCCCTGATTCAAAGGCTCCGCCTACGGGCACTAGGGACTGATTCGCCTGCAGTCGCGAAATGCGGGGATTGCGGACGGCGCACCACAAACTAATGCGCCGCCCGCCCTGTACCCCCTGAAAGACAAAGTTGAGCTACGTCGCAGCGAGCTGCGCCGGCTGCTGCACCTTGCCAAAGCTGGCCTTCGCGTCGTCCATGGACTCGAAGAAGGGCCACCCGCGGGTGTCCTCGAATCCCTTGCACTCCGCGACGATCCCGGGGCCCGCGACGATCGCGAGCTGCATGCCGAGGTCGTGGCACATCTGCGTGGCCTGGAAGAGGTGCTTGATGATGCCGATGTGGAGGGACTTGAGCGGGCGGATGTCGATCACCGTCCGGTTGATGCCGGCGTCGACCGCCTCGGCGAACTTCGGCTTCATGTAGCCGGCAGACTCGGCGAGGGCCGACTGCGTGCAGTTCTCGGGAAGCTTCATCAGGAGCGTGTCGCCGTCCTTGCCGTAGTACCTCGGCGAGGAGTCCAGGTTCATGGCCTTCGCCATCTTCCCCTCGAGCTCGTTCATGTCGATCGGCTTGGTGACGATGGAGGTGAAGCCCACGGTCTGGGCCTGCTGCTGCTGGATCGTCTCGGTCTTCACGACCAGGGCGAAGAGCGGCGTGTACTTGCTCTTCGGGTTGGCGCGGACAACGCGGAAGACGCCGAATGCGGAATCATCGGGCAGCGAGAGGCTCACGAGGACGATGTCCGGGGGCGTGCGCGTGCAAAAATCGATCGCCTCGCCCTGCGTCGAGACACCGATGATGGTCCACGGCGTGTGCTTCAGGCCCTCCTGGATCTGCTGGGTGATGGCGGGCTTGTCCTCGACCACGAGCACGGTGGCCGGGTCGAAAATGGTCTTCGCCTTTGTGGCGATGTCGGCGATCGGCTTCAGGTCGATCACGCGGCCGGCCTTCTCCAGGAGCGCATCCTCCTTGAAGGGCTTAACGATGTAGTCGCGCACGCCGATCTTCGCGATCTTCAGGACGTTGTCCCTGCCGCCCTCGGCGGTCAGCATCATGACGGGGATCCCCTTAAGGTTGGGGTCGGCCTTGAGCTTCGTCAGCATCTCGACGCCATCCATGACCGGCATCGTGACATCGAGGAGGATCAGGTCGGGCATCTCCTTCGCGGCGAGGGCAAGGCCCTCGACCCCGTTGCTGGCCTCGAAAACTTCACAATCGTAGGACTTGAAGGCCTTTCTGACGATGATGCGGACGGTCTTGGAATCGTCCACCGTGAGGATCTTATGGCGCATGGTGAGAGTATTATCGGCTCAATCTCCGAATTTCATTAGGATGTCCGTGACTACCCGGTGGCCCAGGCAGTCGAAATGGTAGATGTGGCGGCGGGCGCTGCCCGTCGGGACGATGCGGAAGGAGCTGCCGCGCAGGATGGAGGGGATCGTCAGCTTGCAGGGGTAGCCGGCGTCGCAGAGGCTGTTCTTGAAGACACCGACGCTCATGTTCGTGAGCTCGGCCACGGCATCGTTGACGGACTCCTCGCTCTTCTGCGCGTCCAGCTCGGCCTCGGTGAGGCCCAGGAGGCGGCAGGTGCACTGCTTTGCGAACGGGACGTCGAGGTAGAGGTACATGAGGCCGTTCACGTCGCCCATGAATCCGACCGTGCCCACCACATGCGGCTTGTCGTACTCGGATCCCCCGAAAAGGGGCGGCCAGGGCTCGGACATCGCATCCTCCGTGCCCTTCTTGAGCACGGCGTCGGCGTTGATCATGGTCTTGAAGACGTCGCCGATCGCTCGGTCGATGAAGCTGTGGACCTTGGCCTCGCTGATTTCGTTGATTACAGGCATTGGGCTTTCGGTAAATCGGTGAACATGCGTTCTATCGGCCCAATTATCACCGGGTTGAACGGGTATTCGGAGATTCCGCCCAAATCGCCTTTTTTATCCCATTTTCCGGGGTCCTTGCCCGGTCCCACACCCCTCAGCTCTCCTGACTCGTGTCCGCAAGGATGGGATCGCCCGCGTCCCGGTACTCCTGAAGCTTGTTCCTGAGGGTGCGGATGCTGATTCCGAGCGCCTCGGCCGCCTTCGTGCGGTTGCCGGCGGTCTGCCGCAACGCCGCCTGGATCGCGTGCTTCTCCAGCTCGTCGAGCTTGAAGACCTCACCGTTGGCCCCGGTCAGGCCCGACTCGCCGCGCGGAGCCTCGACCACCTCCTCGACGACCTCCGCAATGTCGCTGAAATTCAAGTCCGCGGGAAGACCCAGGGAGGCGGCCGTGAGCGGGCGTCCCGCCTCGGACATGATGACCGCGCGCTCGATCGTGTTCTGGAGCTCACGCACGTTGCCCGGCCAGCGGTAGGCCTGGACGGCGGCGCGAGCCGAGTCCGAGAGGCCGGTCACCTTGATGCCATGCTTGCGGACAAAGCGGCGCACGAAGTAGTCGGCCAGCATCAGGATGTCCTCGGCCCTCTCGCGAAGCGGCGGGACAATGACCGGGAAGACATTCAGGCGGTAGTAGAGGTCCTGCCGAAAATCACCCTTTTCGACGTAGCTGAGGAGATCGCGGTTGGACGTCGCGATGATGCGCACGTTGACCTTCATCGTACGGTTGCCTCCCACCCGCTCGAATTCCCTCTCCTGGAGCACGCGAAGCAGCTTGGCCTGCAGGCCGACGGGGATCTCGCTCACCTCGTCGAGCAGCAGCGTGCCGTGGTTCGCCAGCGCGAAGCGGCCCTCGCGGCGCTCGGTCGCGCCCGTGAAGGCGCCGCGCTCGTGGCCGAAGAACTCGCTCTCCATGAGTGTCTCGGAAATGGCCGCGCAGTTCACCTTGATGTACGGCTGGTCCTTCCTGGGGCTGCGGCGGTAGAATTCCCTAGCGATCATCTCCTTGCCGGTGCCGCTCTCGCCGGTGACAAGCACCGTTGCATCGGTCTGGGCGACCCGCTCGATCAGCTGGCGCAGGCGCACCATGACGGGGCTGCGCCCGACGAGGACGCTGTCCTCGTCCTCCGGATCGTCCGTCAGGAGCTTGTTGACCTCGAGCAGCTGGCGGTAGGCCTGGGCCTTCCTGAGGATGACCTCGATCTGGCTCGGGGAAAAGGGCTTCAGGACATAGTCGAAGGCGCCCGCCCTCATGCAGGCCACCGCCGACTCGATCGTGCCGTAGCCGGTCACCATGACAACCAGGGGGCGCTCGGGCAGGACCATCACGTGCTCCAGGAACTTCTGGCCGTCGCCGTCCGGCAGGCGCAGGTCCAACATCATGACGTCGAAGGCCTCCTTGCCGATGCAGACCTTGGCCTCCTCGAGGTTCGTGGCGCAGCTTACCGTGTACTTGTGGCGCGCGAAGATGCTCTGGAGCAAATTGCGGACAATAGGCTCGTCCTCAACGATTAGAATTTTTTCGAGAGACATGCGTCGCTGGACCCAAGTGAGCTGCCCGCGCGGGGAACGCACCCTACGTCAACGGCCCGGGGATGCAAACGAATGTTCTACCGGCTGCGTAAAGTCCCTACTGCGGGCGCCTGCGGTTCGAGCGCAGCTGCCACGCAAGCTCCGTCGGCAGGTAGGGCTTCGGCACGTGGACAGCCGACGCGCACTCGGAAAGCATCTCAACGACCTCCGAGATGTCCTGCCCGCCCGCGAGAAGGATCCTAAGTCCGGGCCTTAGCGCCACCGCGTTGCGGATGAAGTCGACGACCTGGTCGCCCAATGCCGGGCAGTCCACGAAGAGGTGGGTCACTTCGAGCGGACGGCCGCGGAGCCAGTCCAGGCTCTGGGCGTAGCCTCCCATCCACAAGACGTTCATTCCCGCCTTCTTGACCACGCGGGTCAGCATCCGGGCTATCGTGGGCTCCTCGACGGCGAGGAGGACAAGTCCACCGAGGGCCTCGTAGAGATCCTCGTCCTGGACACGGCGGTCAAGTTGGCTGGAAACCGGAAATGACACAGCAATGAACCCATTCGGCCCCTTCCTGAATAATCTTAAGGAAATTGTTCAAGGGCCCCGGAAAGGGGCCGATAAATGAAACCAAGCGGCATTCTCCGTTGTGAACATTACATTTCCCATGCCCATCCGACTGCTTTCCTTCCTTAACGAAATTGAAGCAGCATTGGTAAAACAGTCGGCCGCCAGCATGGGCCCGACTTGGGACGCGAGCCGGATGGTGAGCTATCACCAGAGCCTGGCCCGCATGGTCCTCACACCCCCGAAGAACGCCGAGACCTCGGCTCCCGGTGGAACCGTTTTCCTGCAGAGCTTTCTCCTTTCAGACGGCTCGCCCTGCCTCAAGGCCACGGTGGGCTGGGAGGGAAGCGCCGCTTCCTCCGTCGTCGCGGTGTACGCGAAACCGGAGCTCGACTGGAAAGCCGAGGCCGCCCGCATCGCGTCGATCTGGCTCGCCGGGCCGCCGCAGATGAAGGTCGTTCCCGCCGAGTCGGTGGCGCCGAGCCTTTCGGCCGTGGCCGTCGCCGGTTGAACCGCCCGCGGGCGGCTTGATCCGCCTGAAACGGTTGCCTCCTAAGAGGGGCAGTGCCTCATTGGGCAACCCCCATGCGCCTCTCGTTTCCCCGCACCTGCTTTGCCCTTGGCTACTGCCTCGCCGTCGCCCTCACTTGCCACGCGGACGCGCCGGCGGCAAAGGCCGAGCTGCCCCTCGTGAGCCCGATCTTCGGGGACAACATGGTCCTGCAGCGCGGTAAGCCCAACCACATCTGGGGCTGGTCGAAGCCCGGCGACAGCGTGAGGGTCCAGATCGAGGGAAACTCGGCCATTGCCGTGGCGGGTCCCGACGGAAAATGGATGGCCATGGTGGCGGTCCCCGCCGTGGGCGGCCCGTATTCGCTCGCGATCCATGGGGCCAAGGACGTCGTCCTGCACAATGTCATGATCGGCGACGTCTGGCTCTGCGGCGGCCAGTCCAATATGTTCCTTGGCGTCGGTGCCGTCGGCGGCGGCGCGGCTGAGATAAAGACGGCCGATCATCCGGACCTGAGGCTCTTCCTCGTCTCACAGAAGTCGGCGTACTCCCCGGCGGCGACGCCGGGCGGCGACTGGAAGGTCTGCACTCCACAGACGCTGGCCGAGGGCGGCGCAGGCGGGTTCTCGGCCGTGGCCTATTACTTTGCGCGGAGGGTCCAGGCCGAGGTGCACGTGCCCATCGGCCTCATCGAGGACTGTGTTGGCGGCAGCACGGCCGAGACGTGGATGAGCCCGGCCAGCCTGACCACGATGGGCGACTTCAGGCCACAGCTGGACGGCATCGCCGCCCTGCGGGCCAAGGGCGCACCGGAGTACGGCAGCTTCCTCATGCACTGGCTGGACGACTACGACGCCGGGGCCAAGGGCGACACCTGGGGCAAGGCGGCGCTCGACGATTCCAAGTGGAGGGAGGTCGATGTGCCCGGCGCCTTCACCGAGCTCGGCGTCGACGCGGTGCCGACCGTCTGCTGGTTCCGCAGGGTCGTCACGCTGCCCGACCCGCTCCCGGCTGGGGACGGCTGGGTGTTCCTTGGATCCGTCGAGAAGATGGACACCACCTACGTCAACGGGACTTGGGTCGGGGCCAGCTCCTGGGTAGAGAACCCGCGCGTCTATCGTGTGCCCGCCTCGGTGCTCAAGCCGGGACGCAACGTGATCGCGATCCGCGTCTTCAAGTGGAAGTCGAAGGACGGCTTCACCGCCAAGCCGGAAGGGCTTAAGCTCGTCCTGGGCGACAAGTCATCCGTGCCCCTTGCCGGCAAGTGGCGGGCCATCGTGAGCGTGGATGCCCGGCCGCCCCACCCCATGCCGATGGACTTTGAGAACTACGCGACGGAGCCGACGGTGTTCTACAGCGGCATGATCGCCCCGCTGGCGCCGCTGGCGATCACGGGGGCGCTGTGGTACCAGGGCGAGGCCAACGCGAACACCACCGACAAGGCCGTCCAATACAGGAAGCTGCTGCCAATGCTGGTGGCGGACTGGCGCTCCCTCTTCGGCCAGGGAGACATCCCCTTCTACATCGTGAGTCTCCCGGGCTTCATGCACCGCCGCACGGAGCCGGGCGATGACGGCTGGGCGGAGGTCCGCGAGGCCCAGGCCATGACCGCGGCCACCGTCCCGAACACCGGGGTCGCCATCACGATCGACACAGGCGACGAGAACAACATCCATCCCAGGGAGAAGAAGATCGTTGGCGAGCGCCTGGCGCTCTGCGCGCTTGCTGAATACTACCACGTGGACGTGCCCGACAAGGGGCCGACGTACACGACCTCGGAGACCGTACCGGAGGGGCTCCGGCTTCATTTCGCGAACATCGCGGGCGGCCTCGTGGTCCACGGGCCGCACCTCGGTGAATTCACCGTCGCCGGGAGCGACCACAGGTGGGCCTGGGCCCAGGCGAAGCTGGAGGGCGACGCGGTGGTCGTTTCCTCGCCCCTCGTCGCGCAGCCCGTGGCGGCGCGCTATGCCTGGCAGGCGAATCCCGAGGCGACGCTCTATAACGATGCGGGCCTTCCCGCCGTCCCCTTCCGGACCGACGACTGGCCGTTCGCGGAGCCGAAACCCTAGATGACGGCCCGCAGGCGCGGCGGCCCGTAGCCCATGGCGCGCGGCAGGTAGGCGGGGGCCACCTTCGCCAGGCGGCGCCGGGCCACGTGGGTGCGGTTCAGGTCCTCCCGGATCCTTGCGATGTGGGCGGCCATGGCGTCCTCGGTCGCCTTGCGCTTGGCAAGGAGCACCGCGACCCGGCCGCGCATCGCCGCGCTGTCGGAATCGCGGCAAAGGCTCGACAGGCGCTCGATGACGGGCGTGATGCGCGCCTGCGCCGCGAGGATGCCGGCGTGGTTGCCGCTCGAGACATGGATCGCCTCCTGGTCAAAGAGGACCTCCAGGGCGCCAAGCAGGCGCGTCATGGCCTGTTCGGTGGACTCCACGTTCAGGCAACCCGGCTTCCCTCGCCCATCGTGACGTCCCGCCGCGAGAGCATCTCCGCCCACGCGTCGCGGATCTCGCGAAGGAGGCGCTCGACCTCGTTCACGGGGGCGACCTGCTTGCGCACGTTAGCCTCGAAGAGGCGGCGCATGTGATAGTCGTAGAGCCGGTGCATGGTCTGGGCGAACTCACCGCCCTCCTGCATGTTGAGGCCCCCCTGCAGCTCGGCCAGTATGACCTGGGCCTTCAGCAGGTGCTTGTTGATCGTCTCGAACCGGCTCCTGTCGGTCACGGGCTTGCTGAACGCATCCTGTGCGATCGCGAGCGACTTGAGCGCCCCGTCGAACAGCATGAGGACGAGCTGACCCGGACTCGCAGTGAGCACCGCAGTGGCGCGATATGCCTGCGCATAGCCTTGGGCGACCATGGGCGGGCCTTACGAGGCGTCCTCGCTGAGATCAGGAGAGGCCAGGATCTGCCCGGCGACACTCTTCATGATGGCAGCGGAGGGATAGTTGGGATCGGCAGCGAGCGCCTTGGCCCGCTCGACCACCTCGGGTCGGACTTCGGGCTGGCCTGCGAGCGCTGTCTTAAGGAAAGCTGCGCTTTCCGTGGATATCTGGTCCGGCGCCATGCGGGGAGCACGGGCCACGGAAGGGCTGGTTGCGGACAAGGCATCCGCCGTCGAAGCCCTGTCGGAAGAGGACATTGAAGGAATCATTGGCTTTTCTGTTTTCTTGTACGGTCAGCCTCTGATGGGAACGCCGTTGGATTGAGTTATGTAATCGGCAAGCGGGCGCTTCACTTTAGCGCTCATTGTCGGCCTTGCGGGCCACCTTGGCAACCGCTGAGGCCGCATGGACGGGGGGCAGCGTGGCGAACATGGACGAGACCACGTAGCCCGCGAACTGGCTCGGGGACTCGAGGACCACGCTGCTGATGTCGGGGGGCAGCATGACCGGCTCCCGGCTCTCCAGGTACTTGGTGGCACTGTTAGCGACGCTCGCGTCCTCGGTCGAGTAAAGGTTGTCGAAGGTCCAGACGAGGTGGGAGTCGTCGATCATCGCGAGCTTCGCCCTGAGGCCGATCTGGATCGGCTGGTAGGCCTGGTAGACCGTCACGTCGACGAAGATGACGCCGTCGGCGTCGTAGTCGCGCTTGAGGACCTCCATGAAGTTGCTCGGGAGCGGCATGACCGACGAGAGCTCCTCGCACTGGAAGTGCGCCTGGCAGTCCTGGCGGGTCAGCTGGATCACCTCGAAGCGGTTCTGGTGCTGGAGGCAGGAGATGACGACCGGGTCCAGCGCGGCCGAGCTCTCGGGCGAGGCTGCGCTTCCGCCGGCGACCGGCATCAGCACCACGCGCTTCAGGCGCGGGGGCAGCGAGGCCTCGCCGAAGTGGTTGGTGGCCTCGAAGGGCTTGGCCTTCTTTACCTGGGCGCTGTGGCCCATCAGGGAGGCGCACCCGGAGGCGGCGAGCGCGAGGACGGCGCAGGCGACGACGCCGAACGCGGCCGACACGCGATGCTTGGGGGAGGTTTGTGTCTTCACGGTTGAAATTATCCCGAGGAGACGACCGACGGTGAGGTCGTCGTCGAGGAGGAGGAGGACGAGCCCGATGAGCCCGAGGAACCGCCGTACATGCTGTTCAGGATCGACTGCTCGGACTGCGCCTGGGACTGCGCCGTCTGCATGGCCAGGAACTCGTTCGTCAGATTCGTCTTCTCGGCATCTAGCCCGATCTGCAGCTGCGTGATCTTCGAGGCATCGGCCTCGTTCTCGGAGTTGAGCGTCCCGGTCTCGATCGCGAGGGAACCGGTCCCCGGCAGGAGGACCTTCGAGGTGTAGTTCTCGAACTCCGCGGCAAAGCCGGTGTTCGCGCTTTGGAAGAAGGTCCCGACCGCGGTCGGCTCCGTCGAGAGCGCGTTCTCAAGCTTCGTCGAATCGGTGACCGAAAGCGTCGGGCTGATGCCCGAGAATCCTATCCCAATGTCGTCCAATGACTTGATCGCACCCGAGACGCTCGTTGAGTTGAAGGCCAGGTTGCGCAGGTCGGTCGACCACTGCGGGACCTCCTCGTTGCCCGACAGGATCGAGCTCGTGACCGTCCCGTTCACGTTGGTCGTGATCTGCGTCAGGGCCGTTATGTCGGCCTGCATGTTGTTGAAGGCGGTGATGAACCCCTGGATCGCCGTGCTCATGGCGTCGGTGTCCGGGGATACCGTGATCGTCTGCGACCCCTGGGAGTTCACGTTGACCGTCAGGCCCGTGACGCCGGTGACCGCCGAGGTGAGGTCATTGCTTGCGCTCGTGATCGGGGAGCCCCCGTTGATCGTGAAGACGGCGTTCGCCCCATGCACGAAAGTGGCGCCGCTCGCGCTCGTCATCCCAAGGACGCTCGCAAGGTTGCCCGACGTGTCGCTGATGCCGATGCCGGTGTCGCCCGTCGAGTTGTTGCTCAGCGAGACGCTGTCGCTCGTCGGGTTGAAGCTCGCCGTGACCCCGGCCGAGGAATTGTTGATGCGCCCGAGCACCGTCGAGAGGGAGTCGGTGTTCACATTGTAGGCGATGCTGACGCCGTTGACCGTGAACGAGCCGTTCCCGGAGGAGTCGACGCCGGAGAAGGCGCCGCTGAGCCCCGAGGAGACGAGCGGCGAGCTGAGCGAAACGGAACCCAGCCTCGCGGAGCTCGTCACCGAGTCCGTCGTGTTGTTGTTGAGGCGTGCCACCGAGAGGAAGTTGCTGGTGTCGTTCGCAGCACCGAGGACGATCTGGGTGTGGTCCGCGCTCGCGAGCGTGATCTTGTCGCCGGTCGGGTCATAGCTCGCCGTGACATTCCCGCTGGTCGCGGCCGAGATCTTGTTGAAAACATCCTGCAGGGAATCGGTGAGGGCCACGGTGACCGTCTGACCGTCCACCGTGAAGTTGCCAGCCGTCGGCGCCGTGGCCGTGGGGAGCGTCGCTAGGGTGAGGCCGGAGACATTGCTCGTCGTGCTCAGGGGCCCCGCGATGTTGCTGGCGCCGTTCAGGCTCGCGGACGTGGCCAGCGAAGTCACGTCGATCGCGTAGCTGCCCGGGGGCGTGCCATTGGCTGCAGTGGAGGTCCAGGTGCTGTTCGCCGTCGTGGACGCGGCCGTTACGCCATTGAAGAGCCCGTCGGCCTGGAGCGCCGTCGCCGCGGACTGGAGCGCCGTGAAGTCCCCGCTAAGTTGGCCAAGGGCAG
>Ga0302319_10000508_pt1 | contig 87879 bp, 79 predicted proteins | sample Bog_T0_2_FD_203319 | JGI IMG/M metagenome (GOLD analysis project Ga0302319, IMG submission 203319) | Peat permafrost microbial communities from Stordalen Mire near Abisko, Sweden - Bog_T0_2 | ecosystem: Environmental > Terrestrial > Soil > Wetlands > Peat | place: Sweden: Abisko, Stordalen Mire... | reverse complement strand
CCGCCATTGAGGTCGTAGACCAGATGTGGGCGGCCGCAAACCGTCTTGGCTTCGCCGGCGGGCGCATCCTCGAACCGGGCATGGGAGTCGGCAACTTCTTTGCCCGCATTCCCGACCAGCTTCTCCATGAGTCCGAACTCTTCGGAGTCGAGAAGAACCCCCTCAGCGGGGCGCTCGCTTCCATTCTCTATCCGGACGCCAAAATCCTCGTTCAGCCCTTTGAAGACACCCGCCTGCCGAACAACTCATTCGACCTCATCATCGGCAACCCTCCATTCGCCGACATCAAGATTGCCGACCCCGAATACTCCGATCCGAAGCTGTCCATCCACAACTATTTCCTTGTCAAGTCTCTCGACAAGCTCAAGCCGGGCGGAATCGCTGTCTGCATCAGCTCACACTACACGCTCGATTCCCTCGACGTGCGCGCCCGCCGCGCGATGGCCGCCAGGGCCGATCTCGTCGCTGCAATTCGTCTGCCCGACGACACCTTTCAGAAAAACGCCAACACGGCGGTCACCACCGACATTCTGTTCTTCCGCAAGCGGCTTCCCAACGAACCCCAACCTGAGCATCCTGTCTGGATCGACAGCGTATCGCACGTAGTTCCGGGCTATGGCGATCCAGCGGCGGTCAACTACAACGCTTACTTCGACGAGCATCCTGAGATGGTCCTCGGAGTTCACAGTGCGGAAAGCCGGATGTACGGGCGGAAGGACTACACTCTCAAGCCCTTTGAAGACGATCTCAGCATCACGGATCGCCTGCAAAAAGCCATCGACACCTTACCGGAAAATATCTTCACACCCTACGATCCGTCTGTCTCCAAGGATTCACGGAATAGCCGAAGTGCATCCTCGCTTGTTCCCGCGCCCAACACGATCAAGAATCATTCGTACTTCATCGACGAGGGCACCGTCTGGTTCAACGACAACGGCGCACGGACTCCGCTCCCACGCGCATTGTCGAGTGGACGCGTCCTCTTTCAACTGAAATCGCTCGTTGCGCTCAGGGACTCGTTGAAGGAAGTGATTCGGCTTCAACTCCAATCCGCGAATGAAGGCCAGCTCGCCGAATGCCAGGAGCAACTCCTACAGCACTACGAAAGCTACCGCGCGAACTTTGGCCCGCTCAACAATATAGGCACAGCCAAAGTCTTTGAGGATGATCCCGAATATCCGCTTCTAACGGCGCTCGAAAACGTCGATCCAGAGACTTCGAGAATCAGTCTTGCCGACATCTTTACCAAGCGCACGATCCGTCCCTATGAACCGCTACGTGAGCTTCCCAGCGATCCAAAAGCCGCCATGCTCCAGGTGCTGGCCGAATGCGGTCGATTGGACACCGGCCTGATGTCTCGCCTCCTCGACAAACCGGAGCAAGAAGTCATTGCCCAGCTTGTCACCGCCGACCTGATCTACAAAGAACCGAACTCTCAGCAATACCAGACAGCCGACGAGTACCTGTCCGGCAACGTGCGGCAGAAACTCAAAGACGCTCAAGGCGCCACGCTGCTCGACCCGGCCTATGAACGGAACGTAAAGGCGCTCGAAGCTGTTCAGCCGGAGATCGTTCCGTTCATCGACATTGACGTGCGCCTTGGGCAGACCTGGGTTCCCACCGAGGTGTACATCGCGTTTCTCAACCGGCATCTGGCCGAGCAACGCCCAGCATCCGGCGACCGCGCGCCGTCCATCACCAGAGACATCAATGGCCGCTGGAGCGTCGATCTGCCGTCCTGCTACAACACATTCGAGCTGACGCACAAGTGGGCGGGCGGCGGGATGTCCGGGCACAAGCTGCTCGAATATGGTCTCAACCTCCAGGAGCCGACACTCTATGAGAACAATGCCGATGGCAAGCCGGTTATCGACACGGTACGAACTATCGCTGCGCGCGCCAGACTGCGCGAGATCAAAGATGCCTTTACCGAGTGGATCAAAGACGACAAGCAGGCCGACATTCATCCGCAGATCGAGCGCATTTACAACGAAACCTTCAACGCCAACCGCCTCCGCATCTACGACGGCGGACACCTATCGTTCCCAGGGCTGAATCCCACCATCGTTCCGCGGCCCTATCAAATGCGCGGTGCCTGGCGCGTCATGGTGGAAGGCCGCGCTCTCCTCGACCACTTCGTGGGCTCCGGGAAATCCCTCTCCGTGATTATTGCCGGCATGGAGTCGCGGCGAATCGGAATCTCGCGCAAGAACCTTTATGTCGTCCCGAACAACATGATTCAGCAATGGCGCGAGGAGTTCAAAAAAGCCTATCCTTCCGCCAACGTCCTTGCTGTTACCGAACGCGACTTCGATTCTTCACTCAGCCGCAAGCGCCTCTTCAGCCGCGTCGCCACCAACGAATGGGATGCCGTCATCGTTCCCCATTCCCAGTTTGATATGCTTCCCATCTCGCCTGAGCGGGAAGCGAAGACTGTCAACGCTCAGATGCAAGAGATGAAAGACCTGCTGCGAGAAGGCTCTGAAAACGGTCGCACCAAGACCAGAGCGGAGAAGCGGACCACACGGCAGATCGAGAACAAGATTCAGAAGTACAAGGAGAAGCTGAAAGAGCTTTCCCAGGGCCGGAAGGACGACACCATCTACTTCGACGATTTGGGAGTGGATCGTCTCTTTGTCGATGAGGCCCACGCATACAAGGCCCTGGCCATCGTCACGAAGATGGGCAACATTGCCGGGATCAGCACCCGCGAGTCACAGCGGGCACAACGCATCCTCGCCAAGATCGAGTTCATGCAGGAGACGCACAACGGCACCGGAGTCATCTTCACCACCGCTACCCCGATCACGAACACACTTGGCGAACAATTCGTGATGACGCGATACCTGGCCCGCGACATCCTCAATAAATGCGCCATCAATAATTTCGATGACTGGGCGGCCAACTTCGCCGAGCCGGTTACGCGCATGGAATACGCCACCGATGGCGTCACCATCAAGCCGAAAACCGCGCTGGCAAACTACGTCAATGTTCCCGAACTCCAGTCCATCTGGTCCCAGTTTGCCGACGTAATGATGCAGGACGAGGCCGAGGAAGCAGGCTACATCACTCTGCCCAAAGCTGTCCGCAAAGACATGCTGGTCAAAGTAACTCCGGCCCAGGAACCCCTGCTCCAGAGCATCGCCGAGCGCGGCGAACTGCTGAGCCTTCCAATGAGCGATCCAGAGCGGCCTGATCCAACAGAAGACAACTGGCTCAAACTCGACTCCGATGCCTGCGCCATCTCGCTCGATGCCCGCCTTTACGATCCAACCTGCCCAGACGATCCCGACAGTAAAGCGAATACCGCCGTGCGCACCACGCTCGATGTCTTGCGCCGCACGGAGGCCGAGCGCGGGACCGTCATCGTGTTTGCCGACCGCTATCAGCGCGGCGACTTCAACCTCTTCGAGGACATGAAGAAGAAGCTCATCGCGGCCGGTGTACCCAGAGAACAAGTGGCCATCGTTCACGACTACAAGAAGGGCAAGGAGTTCTTCGGCCTTCAACAGGCCATGCGCGCGGGCCGCGTTCGCGTTTTGCTCGGCACCACGGAAAAATGCGGCATCGGAGTCAACATTCAGACCCGCCTCAAGGCTCTGATCGACCTCGACCTTCCCCAGCGGCCCGACCAGTTGGAGCAACGTCACGGACGGATACGCCGTTCCGGCAACACCTTCTCCGAAGTCGAGTTCTATCGGATGATCTCGGAGCCGCGCGACGTTGCGTCGCCCAAGGCGCACGATCTTCAACGCGCCCAGCTTCTGGAGCGCAAGCAGACCTTTCTGTCGCAGTTCAAATCTGGCGGCCGCATGGGCCGAAAGATCGAAGACATTGCCGGCGAGACACGGTTGAGTCCTCAGTTATTCGCACTAGCCAAGGCCCAAGCCACCGGCAACCCTCTTGCGCTAGAAAAGATCAAACTGGAGTACGAGATCAAGAACCTGACGCTGCTCGCCCGCTCCAACCGGCTCGACCACTACAACAACCGGCAGCAACTGCTCAACGTCGAGTACCGGATCGCGCATCTCCAAGACAGACTGCCCCAACTCAAGAAGGCTAGCGAAATATTTAAGTCGCACGAGCGGCGAGACGACGAAGGCAAGCTCCTCAGTCTCCAGGTGCGCTTCAACGGACTTGAATTCTCCAAACTCAAAGACGCCAACGAATACCTGCGAACGGTGACCCTTGACAGCACAACGCAGCTAACTGTCAACGGCCTCGACATTCCTCTCGCCGTCAGCGACGCCCTTATCAAAGATGAACTCGGCACCATCACCGACATCACGGCTGTTCGCTACAACCTGGCCGGCGAGTGGTTCGATGTGCCGCGCTCGGAAGCCCACATGGGGTTGCCATCAGCCCAATCCCTGCTCACGTCTGTTCTGCGCCGTGGCGGCGACTTGCCGTCGAAGATCCTAGAAACGGAAGCCACCATCCAGGGAAACGAGGCAACGCTGGCCCGCCTGCACACCGCGCTCGGCTACCAAAGTCCCTACGAAACGAAGCTCAAAGAGTACGAGCAGCGCCTCGCGGAGATCGATAAGGAGCTGCTTGGCAAGACGGAAGAGGTCGAGGAGCTTGTCGATGCAGAGACGGAAGAACAGTCACCTGCAAAAACCGTTCCGGACGAACGTGAATCCGATGACAGCCAAGAACACGCACCAGATGAACCCGCCGAAGACCGTCCTTCAACCCAGATCACCGTCAATGATGGCCCAGGCGACGCCCTCGAAGTGCCCGCGAAGCAGACGCCACGTTTCAAAAGAAGGCAAACAACTGATCGAGGGCGCTAGCGCTACCATCCGCCCGCTGGAGTTTCGGGTTCTTTGAGTGTATTGTATGATATAAGGTTGGCTTTATGCGGAACTTTACTGTGTTTGTGGATGAAATGACGGACAGAACGCACCCTGCCACCCCGCCGTCCTACATGATTGCGCTCGCGCTTTCCCGCCGGAATGGCGGGGCAATGGCGACGAAGCGGTATTTGAGCAAGGAGAATCTTACGGTCGATCTCCAGCGGCGCCTTTGCTACACGGACAGCGCAGTGGAGAGGTTCTTCGCCAGCGACGACAAACACCAAACGCTGTTAAATCATGGCCTGAGTGACGAAGATGCCGTTTATCTAGGTTGGCTCCCCGACTTTGATCGAAACTAGGAGCGGATATGCACACAAACAAGCCAAGACTCTACGCAACGCTTACGAATGCGGCAGAGAAATCTGTCCGGCACTTGCTGGTTTTCTTTGTGGACGGGTCACGCGAAACTCAACTTATCCAGATATGTGACGGCGTGGAATCTCTTGTCCTGACAGGCACGGAGTTCGAGACAAGGCAAAAGGCCGATGCCCTAATTCAGCAGTGGGTGACGCAGGAGAATTTCATTCGCCCACGCGATGGCTTTGCTTTCGAACCCCTTGAACGCACAATTTCACTTGCAAAAAGGATGGGGTTCAAAATCGTTTATGATGAGCGATTCAAAAGCATGACCTGGCCGAACCCAAACCTTACAGGCGCAGCGGCCCTCTCTGCGTGGCCTGGCATGACCCCCTCAAATGGAGGCGGGTACCTGTACGCGCTGGATCAGATGAGGTTGCACGCTCGCCCAACATTGCCGCCAAGTCAGGAGCCTCTCATTGCACCCAGAGACGGCAAGGAATTCGCAACCTTCATCCTGAAACACAAGGCGGTACTCGATACAGTGGGACCGTACAGGGAATTCATTCTTGCCGGGGACGATTAGGCGATTGTTTGCGCCGTGCTGCGGATTAGCGCCCGCCGCGTAGCGCCGACTGCATAGATCATAATGCTGCTCAGGTGATGCATTACTCAGAAACGTGCTTTCTCCAAACAGTTTTCGAGAAGATGCTCCGCCGTCGATTCCTGTTCAAAGGTGCGATGATATGCATCAGACAGAATCGCTTGCCCCGAACTCCCGTCTATTTCGATGAGATAATCCCCGACACATTCGCCTGAGTCATAGTGGATTCGGTTGCCATCCGGGAAGAACTCAAGACTCAGATTAGCTACAGGACTGAGTCTAATTACACGCAACTTGTTGGGCAACTCGTCGTGCGACCGATAGTGCTCTTTACCAAGCTCTTTATTTACTGCCTGACACTTGGCGACGATCAACTCTCGAAAACTGAGCCACAAATCGGGTCCGAGTTTCCTTTTGAGATTTTCCCGCTCAACAGAAGCTTGACTCTCAGAATTGGCTTGTATCGCCGCTTCCTTGCGTTGCTCTTCCGCATACGTGATTTGAGCCGCCTGCCGTTTAGCAAAGTCACCCATTCCCTTGCCCCCACCTAGAGCATGAGTATACGCCGGCGAGGGTGATCTCAGAAAATTGTAAAGGGGCATTTCCTGCGCCCATAGTCTTTCCGGCAGAAGGAAACGGTCACGGCTGAAGTGGCTGAATGAACAACCCCCAAAAGAATTCCGCTGCACCCTGAAAGGTGAACTTTTCCTTATGGCGCCCATAGGATTGCATACCCAGAGGTTCGAAGTACAGCATCTGATCGTCGGCTTTGACCGAAACGGCTTCATTCATGCCACCGAACCTAGCGTCATCCGTCATAGCGTACTCAATACTGTTGCCTCCCATGACGCCACCCGAGATCGAGGCTGAACCCTGGCAGACCTTATCACCGTCCAGGTACACGGCAGCGCTGAACTGATTTGTATTGATTCTCCGAAAAGTTTGATCGAGATTTGGATTGCGGGTTGCGAGTTCCTGCAGGGAGCCTTCAAAGAACTTCGCGATGTACTCAAATCCCTCATGCCTGAAGCGGTCCTTATCGAGGTCCGTAAACTTTTTCCGGACGCGGAGATTGCTGGAGCGAATTACTGGAGTGGCGGAAGAAAACGCTTCTGGAACCGCCGCCGTCGCTGGTACGGCAATCGTATTTACGCGCACCGACTGGAGAGCGATTTTGATTGCTCTGACGACATCCAAAAACGCTTCATCGATGTCCGGCCAAGTCTTGATTGCCTTGCCGTCCTTCGGTATGGCCTGAAGCTTTCCGAACGGGAGTTCGTGCCAGTCGCAAGGACGCAGAATCACCGGGATTACTCGCGCTTCTCCATTCCTGTGCTTCTCCATGGCCCGCGTCATTTCCAGATCGTAGCAATAGTCCGAAGCGATGAAATTGGGGCTGACAAGCAGGAGAATTAGATCGGCTGAGTCGAGATGCTGATCTATTTGCGCCGCAAATTCGGAACCAGCGGCGATACGGCGATCATGCCATGAGCTGATGAGCCCCTGACGCTTTAGGGCAGAAAGATGCACCTCCAACTGGTCCCGGAGATCCTCGTCAACATGTGAATACGAAAAGAAAAGAGTAGACACCGACCGTACCTTTCTGGTCAATTTTCGCATATTGCGGCAGTTCGGATCATTACCTGTCAGACCTTCGCCCAACCGGGCAGATTTCGCAAAACTGTCAGTCATACCGTCCGAACGGTTTCCATTCCCCGTTGGGCCTAAATGGTGTTCCTTGACGTCCGCCCACCTGCCACATCGTATCCACCAGGGGAAGAAGCGTGTTGCCGTAAGGTGATTCTTCGGGATCATCGATGTCCACAAAGACTTCAGGGGATGTAAAGATGTCCAGGTTGATTCCGGCAGTCTGCGGAAATGCGCTCTGCATTGTCGTGACGAAAAACGCTCTGCCCGCAATTCCAATTAGCGAAAAGCCGACGTACAACTGCTCCCTGCGCCCATTCAGTCGAAATCGGCTGATTGCATCTTCATAGCAGTTGACCATCTGTTTTTCAAGCTCCTGGCCAAAGATCATTGGATGACCACCAGTTGGTGGCGGGTTACAGCAAAACCCGTCCGCATACTCGATAATGCCGGAACGAAAAAGTTGGGTGTAGCCGTAGGCCGTGAATTGAGCGCCGGTATCCGCCAGACACAAAAAACCATCCGCATTGTACCGGCACGAGCGCAACTCATGCGGAACATGCACTTGACGCTTTTCCTGTTCTGCAACTGTCCAGCTTTCTCTAAGCACATCTCTGCGAAAGGCAGACGCAGGGATGACGTGGAATAACCATTTGACATCGCCTGCGAGTCTGACTGGTCCTCTTCCTTTGCTTACGAGTTCCGCTCGATTCTCCCGCCATCTTTTGATGGTTTCGCCAAGTTCGTCCTGCTCTGCAAACGCCCTTCTGATTTCGTCTACTCTCATCGGATATTTTGTTGTCCCTCCGCGTAGATAGAACCGATTTACACCATCTACAGTGACCAAGTGAGGCTTGTTCCAACTGCGAGGGATGCGAAGCACCAACACGTCTCCGTCCTGGCATTTGACCGAACGCATCGCAATCCCGGTGAGACGTGGATCGATGCCGTCTCTGATGAGGTTTGAAAGCCGGTCCTTCTCAACTTGTTCATTTAGCAGTTTGATTCCTGAAAGGCTGTCTGCTATCCCGGTGGATTGATTGTCAGCCCCAGGCCTATCCACAATGCCGAACACAATGTCTCCACCACCGGCGTTTGCCATTGCGGCGACTTCGTAGAGAAAATCCTTTTTCTTTTCACTTTGGTTGCTAGGCAATTCCTGCTTATACTCCAACATCAAGCCTTCAGCAACCTCTGAGTCGATGAGGTTCTGGATATGAGAAGGTGTCAAGTCGTTCAGGTTAACTGGAAGCATACCGCCATTTTCTTATCCCCAACCATTAAGGGAACACGTGCATGGGTTAACATCTGCTGCTATAGGAGAGGTCGCAGCTCCAGCAGGCGAGCCTGAATCTCTTTCCACGATGGATACTGGCCGTAACAAAGCACCTTGCACTGCCCCTCATATTCCGCCTCGATGGTTGCGGCGAGTTCCTTCGGCGGGAAGAGAGCATCGCTCTTCGCAAAGCTCATGTCGTCGGGGTGAAAATAGCTTTTCGCAAAATGTCTGCTACTGATCTGATCGTAGTCAGCCTTGATTGCAGCGTATTCGGCAGATTTCAGCATGGCGATCACTTCGTCCTGCCCAGCCAATTGGAACAGATCGTAATAGTGCCTTGCATATGTTCCAATCGGCTGTCGGTCGCGCTTGAGCAATTCCACCTTCGCGTGGATGGCAAACATCTTCTCGACGAATGTCCGTCGGAAGTGCAGCAGCCGCAATGGGAATCGTCCCTCATCCTCTGCGCCGAGTGAGGTGCCGGTTTCCTCCAGGAACTGACTAATATAGGAACGCAGGTCAACAACGCTTGTAGGCTCGCGGCCACTTGCCGTCCCGGCTTCGAGAAAGACGCGACCGGCGACTTCACCCGGTCCACCAAAACGCTGCGCATAGGAGAAGCGGTCGTTGCGACCGAATCCGCCAATGGTCTGGCTCTCTTTCTCGACAAACGCAAGAGCCGGGTGTGCTCCGACAGCATCACGGAGTTTCTTGAGTTCACGATCTATGCCGTTCTTTCCCAAGGCTGGTTTGAACGCGAGCGGATCGAGGAAAAGGTCGATGTCTTCTGAAAATCTTTGAATCAGGTTCCAACCTTTCGACAGGCTCGTACCACCTTTGAAGATGACTTTGTCGCCGGCGGTGACGGAGATGATTCGTAGCGCCTCGGTGACGTAGTAATCCTTCTCAATGACTGCGGGGCGCAACCCGCGCTCCCCAAAATGCTTCGCAGCCCTGAGAATCGCCTGCTCGAAATCTGGATGTTCATACAGCTTCATTTCGCCCCTCCAGCGGTGTCGCCGCCCCGCTCGAATTCAGTTTTCTCGGTCTCGCCGAAGTCCTGTTTCTCGTCCATGATTCCCTTCGCCTGCCAGCGTTTCGCGCATGGCAGGCCGGCCAGAAGCCCGAAGTCGAACTTGGAAAACGGATTCAGAGAAGCCCGTAGCCTCTGCATCATTTCAGCCGGTTTGCCGATCTGTTCGCCAACAGCTCCAAGAATCGCGCGCACCCTTGGGGGTTCAGAGTCCGCCACTTTGAGAAGACGCTCAAAGCGGCCACTTTCAGAGAGCAGCGCCACGGTTCGGTCGGTGGTTTCCTCTGGCGAGAGTTCGCTGCTTTTTGCTCCCCGTCTCAGGAAGTCAAGCAGAGCAGCATCGGCTTCGGACAACCTGGCCCATGCCTCCGGTCGCCGGGTGTGAACAACGGTCTCGCTGCCAATGAGTTTCCGGGGCAGGCTGAGCGCGCTGGTAGAAACCTCGCTGCGCCGTGCGGTTTGCGTGGTAAAGCCGAGAAGATTGGCGGCGGCGATACCCGCTGGATAGACAGTCTTGCGGCGGGACGCGAGTTCTTGGATGGCAGTTGGACTTGGCAAGCTCTTCCCGAACGCCGTTTGTCGGGCACTATAGTAGACGCCTTTGCTGAGGCGTTCGATAGTCCCTTCGCGCGTGAGGCGTGACAGTGATTGCGCAACAGCCGAAAACGGCAGGTCGCCGAAATCTTCAAGTCTCCATAGGCGTTCGCCCGCGCACCCGATCCGGCGGCGGACAAGACCCATGATCGGACTCGACTCCGTTGGCTGTTTTGATTGCGTTCTCACGCTGTCAGTATCCTTCAACGGTATCGTATTGTCAAGTTTTCTTGCAATAAAACTTGACGAGATACACTTATTTTCCTAAATGCTCCGCAGTTGTCCGCAGGCATGGTTTCAGACCCTGCGGACAACTGCGGAGCAGATAAGCGATTCGTTGCGGTTGCTGCGGTTCTTTCCGATGCATTCTGATTCTCAGCCGTTCGTTAGTGTTGCGGTTTAGGGCGACGCTTTCACGGCGATAACACGGGTTCAAATCCCGTCGGGGACGCCATATAATCAATAACTTACGGTCAGTTTGAGCGATGCCCTGAAAAGCGGGGACGCTACGGGGACTAACGCAAAGGTACGCTGTCCCCAACCATCCCCCGACAGGTCTACTTCGGTTCCGGCAACGAACCGGCAAACACCCCGTCCAACTTGTTCACCGCAGCGGCCATGAATCCCGGCGAAAGGTGCGCATAGCGTTGCGTCATGCGTGGGGTTTTATGGCCTAGAATCCGGCCCACTGCGTAGAGGTCTACACCTTCCATCACCAGCCAACTTGCCGCCGTGTGCCTCAGCGAGTGAAAGGACGCATCTTCAATGCCCACGGAAGCGAATACGCGCCGCGTGTAGACGCTCAAGTGAGCCGCGTTGACTTCGGGGAATACCAGTTGCCCCGGCTCCCCCACGGGGAGACTCTGGAGTACCTGTACAGCCAACTGGTTTAACGTCAGCACTCGCAGTGTGCCGTTTTTCGTCTCCGTCAGATACACGCGATTGTTCGCAAGGTCTACATCCTTCCAGTACAAGCCGAGAATCTCGCCCCGGCGCATCCCGGTAAACGCGGCCAGGGCCATCGGGCCGCGCATCCAATCCGGCGCGGCTTCCAGCGCGGCTTTGAATTCCGTGGGCGACAGATACCGCGTCCGGCCTTCCGACACTTTGGGCAGTTTCGCGCCCTGTGCCGGGTTCGCCGTGAGCAGTTCCCATTCAACGGCCAATTGGAGCGCGTGCCTCAGCGTGGCAAACTCTTTCGCCACCGTCCCGGCAGAAACCGTCTCGCTCCGCTCAAGGATGTAATCGGCCACTGTCCGGCGCGTGATCTCTTTCGCCAGAGTGGGCAGCGCGGCCTTGAGCGTCTCCAGAATGCCGTCCAACCGGACAAAGGTAGTCGGGCGCAAGTGTGCTTTCTGGTGCGTCTTGAATCGCTTGAGCAGGTCCGCCGTGGTGATCTCGCTGGCAGACTTCACCCCAAGAATGGATTCCCGTTCGATGCGCGTCTTGATTTGAGAAAGCGCCGTCATTGCCTGAGTGCGCGTAAAGGCCGTGACCTTTTCTTTCTTGCGCTTGCCGCTTGCATCGACATACGAAACCCACCAGCCGCTCCGGTCCTTACGCTGAAACACTCCATCCCGCTCTTTAGCCTTTGGCATAATTCCTCCGCTCAACTTCCGCTTCAATCTCTGCTTGGTGCCAGGTTACCCAATTGCCTTTGATAGTGTCCCAACTGATAGGCTGACGTTCTACCCGTTTATTCACTTGCTCCGCTACCCACTCTGACCGGACGCCGCTGCGCTTTGTCCATTTTGGCCAATTGTCCGCAGCCCATTCGATCATCAGTGCCTTTCTCTGCTTGCGAGTAGAGTCTGTCCGTCTTTTCCCACCTTTGTGCTTGCAATTCTCGCAAAATGTCCCGTGATAAATTGGCGTCTCTTTCCTTGGCGCTCTCGCTCGGACAAAATATGTTCCGCAACCATCGCATTTGAAAAACCGCTGTGGGCAACTCGAATCCAGAAATTTCTGAAATTCGAGAGTTGCGAAATCTCTCGCTTGGGCGAGCGTGTCTTCCAATTCCGGTTCCGGGAACGGCCATGCTAAAGGTGTTGGTAGCCAAAGGTGCGAGGCTGTTTCTAATCGGCCATTGCTATCAGGCTCAATTGGTGGCGGGTGTCTGTGTAGGAATTTCCGAAGTATTCTATCAATTGACTCTTGGTACTCATCCGAAAACCAGCGAATGTTTCGGGACCACGGCAACTCTCCAAGTTGGTCCTTGCCGCTTGCAATCCACTGATCTGCAAGTCGCCGCAAAGTGTCCAAGAACTCCGTTACCGCCGCGTCTCTTGTTTCCCGCATCGGATTGCAGAAGCCTTGAACATGCAGTGAAGGGCGGTCGTAGGGTATCCCCGCCGCTCGTCCCAGCGAATTTCTGGGGAACTTACCATTGAGGGTGCCCGCAAGAACTTTGGGATAGTCCCGCTCCCCTCGTTTTGTCCCTCTTCCCAGGATTCTCACAGCGTCTCTCTATTCTCTAAAAGTATGATGCGCCTAAGAAGTACAAAGTGCAACACGTTTATCTAAATTATTCCGAACACCTGAGAGATAGTGACTTCAGAGCCGAACAGCGGCAAGCAAAACGAAAGGTGGAAACAGAATGGCTGGACAAAACAAGGAAGCGCAGTTTCTAGGAGTTGCGGAGGCCGAGACGATTACCGGCGTCTCGAAATGGACATGGAGACGGTGGGCCTACGATGGCAAGGTTTCCAGCGTTAAGCTCGGCAAGCGTTTATTGATTCCTACCAGCGAAATCGAGCGCCTTGTCAGTGAGAACACGCGGCCCCGGCTGGCGGAGGGACGGTAATGAACACCGTTTTGCCTGCCCATCTCCCACCGGAATTCACCGCCACTGGTAGCCCTGCGGCGTCCGGCTCGGAACGTTTCGGGCAGATGGACAATAAACCCGAACTGTTGGAGCCGACTGCTCCCTATGTCCGCCCCATTCTTGAAATTCATCGCGGCCTGGATGCGTTTGTGTCGTTTCATCGCAAGCGCGGCGAAGAACTGGAAAACCTTGGGTCCGTGCCGACTGCTGAATTGGAGAGAATGTTCCCCGAATTTGCTGATGAATTGGAGAGGGATAGCTACTTCTCAATAAACAGCTTCTATTGTGCCGGTCGTTACGGGAATTGCTTGCCAGGTCTAAAGCCAGCATTCCGCAAAGCAGACGGTGCTCGCTACCTGAATGCCTGCTTTGTTGACATAGACTTTCATGACCAGTCCGGCCCGCTCGACTTCGGTTCTCAATTCGGACAAATTATCACACTGCAAGACAACGGCATCATTCCACCTGCAAGTCTGGTGATGCGCAGCGGGCGCGGATTATGGCTGCTCTGGCTGTTGGCCGATCCCCACAATGCGTTGCTTCCGGCACGGGCTTTCCCAGAGCAGGTTTTAGGGTTCAACACCATAGAGCTTGAGCTGATCCGCCTCACGAATGCCGACAAGGTGGCTCGTGACGTAGCCCGAATAACTCGTGTCCCCGGCTCGATCAACTCCAAGGCCGGTGATGCCATGCGCGTGATGTTCTGGACACAGCGAGCAGCCAATGGACTCCCTTACGTCTATACGTTGGAATCCCTCGCAGGCTTTCTTGGTATTGAACTCCCCGAACTCCGGCGTGGCCGTCGCGCACAAGAGTCTCTTCCGGAAGCATCCGCGCGCGGTTTGAGAGGTTGGCAAGCACTGTGGCAACACCGCTTTGACGACTTCCAAATCCTCCGCAAAATCCGGGGCAGGTTTTTACAAGGGTGCCGAAACCGAGCGGCCTACATTTATGGGGTGATTCTCCGGGGCAACGGAATGAAGGAAAATGTTGTGCGACAAGAACTGACAAAGATGGGCTGCGAATGTTCTCCGCCGCTCACCGCGAACCAGATTGACGGTGCTATTGAGCAGAGCAGGCAAAACCGGAAACAGATTCGGGATTCCACTATCGCAGACTACCTGAAGGTTACGCCCGAAGAAGCGAAATACGTTCCACGCTGGGCAGACCGTCGCGCACTGCCGGAAACCGGCCATACCGACCTGCACCTAAAGCACTTGCAACGAGCAGACCATCGTCGGCAGGCCGTGAGAGAGATTCTCGATGCAATGGGCAGAGTGCCTCCGTGCCGGGAAATGGCCGAGCTTCTCCGGCAACGCGGCATTCAAATATCTCACGTTCAGGTCTCACGAGACTACCTGAACCTGCACATAACTCAACGCTCGCCGACCACACTCCTTCCATTTTCTGCTGTTTCAGATGTAACGCTAGTAGAGGGAGAGTGCGGGGGGAGAGGGGGTAATAGAGGAGAAAGATAGTTGTTCAACGGTTTGACTAGGCGAACTGAATTGAAGCGGAAGCCTGAGCTTTCTTATGCCGCTGGTGAGATTAACCATCTAAATCCGCTCAGAGATATTTCCGCCGCGTGGAGGCGTCCACCTACAATTCTGCACCACGGATCAATTTCCACGGCAGCCGGGTCCGAACATGCATTGATAAAACCTGTGGCAACTTCCAGCGCATCCGCACTCTGAGCGGGTTTATGCTTGGCGATTCGAGGGTCAGTCAGAGCATTACCATAAATCATGGCTGCAATTAGGTCCGAACCCGTGAAGAGCGTTTGAGACTGACAGAGTTCGGGATTACTCCCCCTTACTTGGATATGATCCGTTTCCTCGATATGGTAAAACCTGCTTTCAGCAAAGAATGGGAATCCACCGTAATATCCGAGTAGATAGAATTTGAAAAGTCTCCCCTGTTCTCCTGCGGCCAATCCCTCGGATGGCGGGATCACTGGGAAGCGTCCTGTTTTTCGCGCCACTTGTACTGCATTTGCCATATTCTCAGAGAATTTCTTCGCAAACTCATAGCCATCATGAAATCTATATTTGTATAGTGACCTAATCACCTCCCCGCCCTCGACAATTGTTTCAAACAGACCGTTTCCAAACCCAGCAAACCCAGTCATTGCATAGACCATACTCATAAATTCACTCTCGACAGGGAAAATCTTTTGTTGCTCATCTGTTTTAGTTTCTATTTCTCCACCGATACCTTTTAGCGCGCATCTTCCATCAGCAGCAATCACGAATCTTTCGTTGGGAAGGTCATACGCCATTGAAATAGCGGTCATATCGTGTCCCCCCAATGACACAGTCGGAAAACTTAAGGTGTTTCTCGGCGGAAAGCCATCCCATGTAAAATATCGTTGCATATCCCCTTTCCGCCGTTGTGGTACACTGCGGCTAGAAAGGGTGAGCGCAGCAGTCAGAGCAGCAACTCCGGCTACTATCGGCCCATCGCAAGATCAAGATTAGATATATCCCCGCCTCGGCTGGCAGAGTGGTTCGGTACTTCTTTGCGAATCTTCGCACGGAGCCGCACTAACATGCAAGAGCCTATAAAATCTGTTTCAGAACCATCTTCTCCCTCTGCCAAACCAGGTTATGGGAGCCGCAGGGGATGGTGGGGTTCATCTTCAGTATTCTCGTTGTTATCTCGGTGGGATTTTCCATACCGCCTGTATAGATGGTGTGCCGCGTTTCGCAGTTTTCGTGCCCACATTCGCATACAATCTCCCAGAATGGGTAGTTGCGTTGATCTGGGTCCGCTGGGGCTATTTCAGAATGGACTTGGTCCGAACGACAAACGCATACTGTCCCGTGTAGAAGGCATAGAAAAGTTGCAGTCCAAATGCCCGTGGGCTGATTCTGTTGATCTACGAATGTGGGCAATGGGTTTTGAAGAGGGAGAAAAATGCAACATGGCATCAGCGGATCGCCATGCACCAAACATCCCGGAAGCACAGCAGGTAAAAGGTTAACAGTCCACACGGCGCAATTCCTCCCGTTTGATGGTGCGGGAGAATTGTACACAATATCCCGCCACTACGGCTCTAGGAAGAACCCGCCGGGAGCGCCAGAAATCGGCGGAACATTCCGGCACTGCTTTCCTCTTCGATGGTGTCGGAATTTCACCAGCGGACAGTGAGCGCAATGGGCGGGATGCTGTACGGGGGCTACTTTGTGCTTGCAAAGAATCCCGCTCCAACCCACCCAACTGCACGAATCAAGCTCCAAGGGAGAGCGAATCCAAGCAGGGGCAAAATCGCGGCCAAGAGATAGAGCCATCGGCTTGGTGCAGGTGGCGGATAAAGCGTCTTGCCGTCCACAGTATCAAGTGATTCAACTCCTAAATCTTTCGTCCAGTGAATCGTCTTGAGATGGTCTGGGTTAAACTCAACGGCTTGACCAGTACCGAGAACAGAGACAACCTCCCATCCTTTTGGCTCATCTGGCGGTCTTTCTTCCGCGTTTTGCCCTACTTCGGAAGAAGATGGAACGGCTCCAGGTGGGAGTTTTGCGCCCTCCCAAGACTTACGTTCCCTGCGTACGACATCGGAGTTTGCAAGCAACTCAAATGCATTGTGGCGCGATTGCGCCTCCATAGCGTTTCGTATTACCGCGTAGGACGCCACTCCCCCTACTACAGCGCCGATGATTCCAACGAATAGGGCCAACCGTCGCGTTCCTTCCGTGAGATTCACAGTAGCGTCTCCGTTTCAGCCCTGCTCGCATCTAGTTATGCTTTTTGGCTTCGCACTCTTGGTACTCAGCTTCCTGACTCTCGTACTCCTCACAGCCCTCGATAAACGACTGAGATTTACCGCCGCAAGTCCCTGAGCCGCTGCTCTGCGCCCATTCATATCCAGCGTAGTGCCCTGAGCCTTCGTCATACGGGTTCTCTGGTTCGGTGCAATTAGGGGCAGAAGCGGCTTCGCCATTGCTATCGGACGAATTGGAGGGCGCAGAGGACTTGCAGCCAACTGTCAGCATCAATCCAGCGACCGTCAACGGCAAGATAAAGCGTCTCATAATCTAGGCATCATTCTTTGGCTTTTGTCGGACGGTCGGCTAGGGCTGGTAGCGCCAAAAGTCGTTAAGTTCTCCATTCGCTCCGGTCGAATCAAAGCCGTCGCCACCGAAGAGCCAGAAATTACCGCTCTCGTCTGTCCAACCAACTGCGCTAACTCGTCCACCAGGGGCATTGCTGGCAGATGCAACTCCAATGGCACCATAGACGCCGCTTGCATTCGATGTGTTACTGCCGCCTATCCACTCCCATTCCTCAGTTGTGGGGCTGAACTCCCAGAGGTCGTTGAGTACTCCATTCGTCCCTGACGAGAAATTGCCGTCGCCTCCGAAGAGCCAGAGATTGCCGCTGCTGTCAGTCCAACTGACTGCGTTCTCCCGACATCCAGGTGTGTTGCTTGTAGCAGCAACGCCTTGCGTGCCGTAGACGCCGCTTGCATTCTCAAGATTGCTGCCGGTAACCCAGGTCCAGGTCTTCGCCGTTGGATTAAACTTCCAGAAGTCGTTGAGACAACCAACCGTCGCTCCCACTCCGTGCGTGACTGAATCGAGGCCGCTGCCTCCGAACAGCCAGAAGTTACCGCTGCTGTCAATCCAGGAGACGGGGTACTGCCGACTTCCGGGGGAGTTGCTGGTGGAGGCGACACCTTGCGTACCGTAAGCGCCGTTCTCATCTTGGAAGTTGACGCCGCTTACCCATGTCCAGGTCTTTGTTATGGGATTGAACTCCCAGAGGTCGTTGTACATACTGCCACCGAAGAGCCAAAATATGCCATCGCTGTCAGTCGAAGCCGTGGCACCGTACCGCGCGGGTGGGATATTGTTCGCAGAGGCGACGCCCTGTGTGCCGTAGACACCTTTTGCATTCGCTGTGTTGCCACCGCCCATCCACGTCCATTCCTTAGTTGTGGGGCTGAACTCCCAGAGGTCGTTGAGGGAGCCGCCTGTCCCGGTCGAATCGAAGCCATAGCCCCCGAAGAGCCATAGGTTGCCACTATTATCTCTCCAACTGACGGAATCGAGTCGCGCTCCGGGTAGGTTGTTCACTGAGGCGACGCCCTGCGTACCGTAGATGCCCGCTGTGCCGGAGGAGGCGTTTGTATTTGCGGTGTCGTTACCACTCACCCACGCCCATTCTTTGGCTGTGGGGCTGTACTCCCAGAGGTCGTTAAGTTCTCCATTCGCTCCGGTCGAATCAAAACCTTGACCACCGAAGAGCCAGAGATTGCCGCTGGTGTCGATCCAGCCGACCGAATCGTTTCGTGCACCAGGAAAATTGCTGGAAGAGGCAACACCCGAGGTTCCATAGACACCTCTCGCACCTACGGCACTGCTGCCGCTTATCCAAGTCCATTCGTTGGTGGTAGTTTGGTTCCCAACCACAATAGATGCGGTGCCTGACTTTGTGCTGTCCTCTGTTGACGTTGCGGTGATAGTCACCGTTCCCGCAACTGTCGGCGTAAACACTCCAGAAGATGTGATTGTGCCGTCTGATGCTGCCCACGAAACCGCCGAACTGTACGATCCGATTCCCTGCACGGATGCCATGCAGGTTGAAGTCTGCGTAGTAAGGATGGTCGCCGGAGAACAGAGCGCCGCAACAGACGTGATTGAGGGTGTCTGCGGAGCAGTGCCCCCACCGCCGCCTCCACCGCCACAAGCGGTGAGAAAAAGTGTGACGCACAGCCCCATGAGGGCACCTTTGGCCATAAACCGGGCAGGATCGAGAATCATAGGATTCACTGACCTCCCATTCCGACGATAGTAGGAATGCGGAGTCCATCCTAGTCCGACGATAGTAGGGATGGCAAGCGACATTTGCATCCTGCTCGGTCTGCGCATTCGCGAACTGCGGACGGCGAAGGGGTGGCGTCAAATTGACCTCGCAGAGGAAGCCGGTATCAACGAAAACTACATTTCTGATTTGGAAATTGGCAAGAAAGAAATCTGCTTGCGAACGATGCAAGCACTTGCGGACGCATTCGACTTGACACTTGCTGAATTGTTGCAAGGGGTGGAAAGCAAGCCTGTCTGAAATCTTTCGGCGGCTCTGATTCTGCGCTACGGTCCAAACCCGAATGGGAGGTCAGTGAAAGGCCGGAAATGTGGCTGAATTCTGACACGAAATAGAGCAAAATGGTTTTCCTGCGCCTCGTTCAGATTCACCGACAAATTCCTGCGCTTTTTAGCCTCCCAAAATTGTGTTTTGAAATTTCAGATGTGCTTTTTCCTAGCGAATAATTCTGCGCCTGTTTCCCTCAAATGCGACAAAGCGACGATCACAAACCGCTCGTTGCGTGTGCGTACCTCGATTTTCCAGGACAACTGAAAACCACTCCCACAGGTCCGGGGGACTATCCGCGAATTGGCCTTGGAATGAATTTGCCGCCCCTTTGGAGGCTCTTGGCGAGCTGGGATGCTTCTTCCCCCTCACTGCCGCCCTGCAACGCTCTCCTACCCCATCGCTGGTTAAATTGCGCCTTGTTTGGGAGTGACGGCGCAAATCGAATTGACGCCGTCCAAAGTCCTCATTGCCTCCAGGAAAGTGGCGCGGTGAACTGTGTACAAATGTATGTGCCGGTTTCGATGCTCGATTCATGCAAGCATTTGGGAACGTCGAGCAAGCATCCGAATGTGCTTGCTCATGCGGTGATCCGGCATTGCCGGAAGCGTCCAAAGTCCGCATCGCTCCAGTACTGGAGTCCTACCGGCAACCGGGACGGCAGCGGCACTGCACCATTTCAATCGGAGGAAGTGAGAATCGTCCGCCTTGGACACCCGCAGTGATCCAAACGCCAGAAAAGCCGGGGACGCTGTGGGGACTTAGCGGGGACTAAAGCCTGCAAAATGGGTGCAAGTCCATCCGAGGTAAAACAGTCTTATCTGTTTTCAGAATCAATGTTTTATGCACACTCACGCAAAGCACTGCAAACTGTGCAAAATGGCCTAATACCCACTTTCACGGCGATAACACGGGTTCAAATCCCGTCGGGGACGCCAATCATTTCAGAAACTTACGCGATTCCATGATTTTTTCGTGCGTCCGTATTATCACAATAGCAGCGGTGCTCTCGTTGTGAGGGTTGTCGTCGAGCAACATGCTCACTAGGCGGCTCTGCGCTTTACGCTTTACTTCCGTCACTGCTTGCGGGTAAAGATTCATCGTCACCAAGCTATTTGCGTTCCGCAATAATTCCTGCACAGCCTTGACGTTCTCTCCATTCGCTTTTGAGGAGAGTCGCATACGTGCGCCGGAAGGTGTGCCAGCCGATCCGGCCCGGGATTCCAGCTGCCTTCACAGCCGGTTGCAAGTGCCAACGGTTAAGCGTTTTTGGCCAGTAGGGCTGCGTTCCTTTGACGTGGAGACTGGCAAAGTCCCAATCCTCCGGTTGCGGGGAAGCACAAAGGGTTCGCCAGAGTCACAATGCTTCCGCCAGACGCGCATCCAACGGAACCGGCTTGCGCGATGCCTCCGTCTTGCACTCGCCCACGTGCTGAAGCGAAATGGACCGCGTGACGCTGATCTCGAACTTCTCGAAATCAATGTCCTGCCATTTGAGTGCCAGCAGTTCACCCACCCGCAGCCCTGTCATCACATTGACCAGAGCCACAGGCTCGGAAGCTTCGCTAAGGAACGAGTAAGATCGGGGCTCGCCAGAAGGTGGATTTTTGAGTTGCAGGATCAAGGATGGTCACCTGACAGTCGTATTCGCCGGAGGAGAGCTGATCGATGCTAAAGGTGAAGCTCAGAGGCACAATGCCAAGCCGGCTCATGGCATTGGGAGCAACTGCTAACGGGAGCGTCTCTTGGACCTTCGTTCCGTCGCGATAGAGGCTGACGAACGCGAATACAAGCGGACTGATCGCAGAATGATTCGACGCCATATTCTCTGGCTGGACGCTCGGCGCGGGCGGCTTATAGGCCTGAAGGTAAACATATATCTCGCGGCCTGTGCTGAAGACTCTCGTGACACTGGGGACCAGCTTCTTTCCATCCTGCACTAGTGGATTGACGGCGGCTTCCTTCTCCTTTTCCTTCCCTTGGGTGGCATCATAGAGCGCCTCATTCAGCTCGACACGTTGGCTGCTGAGCACAACGGAGCTGATGGGAACGCGCTTGTCCTCCTTGTTCAGGTTGGGAATGACGAAGGTGGTTTGATAGGTGCCGATTCTTCCGGTCTCGTCGTCGCGCGCCAGGAACTTGATTCTGTACTTGCCGGGCAGCAGAGTGAAGCCGGTGTCGTATTCGATGGGCCGGTGGGCTAGCTCGGCCGCAGTTGCATCGGAGAGCTTGATATTAACGTTGTCGCGGACGTTGCTGACAGTCGTGCCGCCGACCAAATCCTTGATCTCGCCAACGAAATCAATCAAAGTGTGCTCGGCCCCACCGCGTTTGGCGAGTGCTAACTCGCGGCCCGGAATCTTGACGATGATGGGCACGAAGTACTCGGCGCGGTTGAGCTGGAAGTAATCAATTTCCATGGCGATGGAGAGATCGGTGATGGGGTCTTCGAGCATCAACGCGTCTTCTAGCTGACGCTCCTTGTCTGCCGTGGTAAAGTTGCTGAACTCTTTATCCGCATAGTATCCCTGGCGGTAAGTTAGATTGGCATCCAGCTCTTGTGTGAGCGAGACCTTGATGCGCCTGAAATGGCCATTCTTGGCCGTATTCGTGGCGTAGTAGCCGAGAGTGTAATAGTCGGAGATGGCTTGCTGGGCCTGCACAATTCCGTGGTCGAGGTCGTTGGTGTCGAAGAGCGCCTTGCCTCCAGTATCGCCGGCCATGGCGTAGAGTGTGTCCTGTGACTGCTGGAAGCTATTGGTCGTGGCCAGAGCAGCCGTGCCGGTGTAGATGCCGGAGTTACCTGGCGATCCCTGCGTCGCATCGCCCAGCGGAGCCTCAGCAACCAAACCGCGTGCATCGATCGGCCAGAAGGAAACTCCGGCTTTGATGGCTGTGTCCACCGTAGCGTGAAGCTGGGCCTGATTATCGACGCCATTCAAACGCAGGCCGCTGGCGAAGTAAATGAGCGATTTTTTCTCATTCAATTGGCCGAGCATCTTGGCCGCAGTCTGGAGAGCGGCAAGCTGACGATCGGTACTGAAGATGTTGAACTCACTGTCGTCCTGGCCAAAGGCGGCGCCGGTATCTGCACTACTGGCATCGTCGATGGTCTGTGTGGAATTCAAGTCTTCGCCAACGACGAGAGTTTCCAGAACGCTGAGCAGCTTGTTGCGATCGCCGGTGAAATCCTGGAGAACATCGACGGAAGCTCCCTGGTAGCGCAGAATCGAAACCAAATCGACGCTGGTCAATTGGGTGCGGATGAACTGCTCCGCGGCGGCGAGAGCGCGAAGCTGATCCGCCGGGCGCATCGCGGACATATCGAAGTAAAGGGCCAGCAGGCGGCGATTCTTGTAGCGATCATCCTCCACAGTTTCCGGTGCGATCTGCGCATGGGCGAGGCGCTTGTAGATTTTGAGATCTTCCGTACCGGGCGCTGCAACCGGCACAGGCGTTTCAAGGGCGGCAAGATCCTGATGCTCGCAGAAGCGAATTGTCTGTGGGACGCCATCCTCAGTGAGTGCGAAGTCCTTTGCGGTGAGCCCCTGAATGGGCTTCCCCTGCTTGTCTTTGACGACGACAGCCTCGACGACAAGTTGAACCTTCACGGAAAGGGTGTATGTATCCGCAGTTGCGGGAGACTTATTCTGGCCGATTTGCTGCGCGGTTGCTGGAGCAACCGCGCCGAGAAGCAGGACAATGCCGAGCAGGCTTCGCATGGCTAGAACCTCAACCGCAGAGTGGTTTGCAGGCTGCGCATCGAATTGGCCGCAACGGGCGCGCCGAATTGTGTGCTGTTCCAGGTTGTGTTCCAGTTGGTGAAGACGGCGTGATTGAGCAGGTTGGTAGCATCAACGCGGGCGTCTAGGGAAAACCGCGCGCCGGGGCGGAAGGTGCGGGCAAGCGAACTGTCGAGGCTGAACTGGCCGGGGCCGGTGATTGAGTCTCTGCCCGCGGTGCCCCATTGGCCGGACGCTGGTGCCGTGTAAGCTGCGGTGCTTAGATGTTTTCCCGCACTGAAAGCATAGATGGGCGAACCTGTGAGATTGGGGCGAATCGTGTTGTCGAAGCCTGTGCCGGGAACCGCGGCCAGATAGACAGGCGTCTCCGGCAGGCCAGTTCCGGAGACGACTTTTGTGATTACGGTCCACTCTTTGAGAAGCCTGCCGCGCCAGCCGCTCATTAGGTCTCCGCCGCCCAGGCCCTCCCCGCTCGTGTATTGCATTTGCAGGTTGAGCAACTGACGTTGATCGAAGGTGGAAAGCGCACGTTCGGCGCGCGGGTTGAGCCAGTTCTGCGCGATCGCAGCCGTCGTCCCTGACGAGCCATTGTTTTGCGCGCTCACAGTGACATACCCCTGACCGCCCAACTGAGCATCGTCGTCGATAGACTTCGAATAGGTGTAGAGCAGCGTTGCGGTGAAGCCGCTGCGCAGCCTGCGTCGTAGTTGGAGTTGTCCGGATTCGCGCGTAGAGTTACCACCCGAGCCTCGATAGACGAAGCCCAGCGGACAATCTGGGCACGGATTGATTGCTCCAGGCGCGTAGGTGTTGGGCAGAAACTGCTGTACCCCGTGCGTGCCTTTCACGCCAAGATAAGTGGCGGTGAGCTGCAGCGCGGCGGGCAGATCGCGCTGCACAGCCAACTGCCAAGTCTGCGCGTAGCCGACGCGGAAGTTGGGATCGATGGCGAAGCTGTCGGCTGTAACTGACGAACAATTGTTGAATCCGTTGGCCAGCGTCAGCGGGCAGGCATTGCTATTCTCGACGCTCAGGCTCTTGGAGAGCGGGGCTTGCTGGGCGAGCTGTAGCGCGGGTGCGAGATAAACGGAGGTGTCGTGATAGACTCCGTAGCCGGCTCGCACAACGACGGTCGAAGCGGGGATGAGACGCCAGGAGACGCCAATGCGCGGTTCAACGCCAAGCCTGTCCGGACGAATGAGTGAGCTGGGATAGCGATCGCCGGTGACCGGCCCAACCGGATCGCTGCCCAGGACCGGAGCCGCAGCGGTAAAGCCGGGAGCAATATCGAGATTGACCAGGCGTCCGTGAAGTTCCGTCATCGGCGCTCCGTACTCCCAGCGCAGGCCGGCGTTGATGGTGAGGACGGACAGAATGCGCCAGTCGTCTGTGGCGTACGCGTCGTAAACGGGTTGGCGGAAGTATTTATCCGCGTTGCCGAAGGCAATGGAACTGGTATCCGGCTTGCCGATTAGGAAATCGGCAAGGTCGGAGCCGCCAGTCGTCACGCCATTGACCGTGAGCGCGGTGGCCGCGCCGGTGAATGTGAATGCGCCGCGCGGGTTTTGCTCAAAGAAGTCGTTGTACTGCTGTTTGCGCAGATCGCCACCAACAGTGATGTTGTGTTTGTGGCGATAGATGGCAGCGGACACCGAGAAAGCGTCGGTGCGGTTACGGTTAAACGAACTATTGGCGTCGCTGAGGGCGGCGAAGCCGCTGGAAAAGTTGAGCGTGGGCGGACCCCAGTCGGCTGGGTCCTGGCCGTTGCCGCTGGTGCTTGCCGTGCCGTTTATGTTTGCTGTCTCGGCGACATTCTGCCGATTCTCAAAATAGGGCACAATGCTGGTTCGCAGACGGCTGAACTTATAGCCGACAGTGGCTGTGAGATGCGGGCTGAAATGGTGATACCAATTGACGTTGGTGTTGATTCCGAGCGTGTCGGTCGTATCGACGAAGCCGAAAAGGTTCGTGTTGCCGGCCCTTGTGCTCTGCAGGTTGAAGCCGCCCCAGAGGGTGTCTTTGCGTCCCAAGGTCTTGTCCAGGCGCGATTCCAGCGCGTCCTGATGGCTGCTGTTGAGCACGGCCGCCTGGTAGTTGTAGAGCGCGGTTCCAACCAAGTTTGGCAATGGCAATGGGTAGAGATTCAATAACGCTTGGGCTTGCGAGCTGACCGGGACCATGTTACCGAAAAACGGCAACCCGGTTGCGGGATTGTAGATAGTAACAGGCTGGCCTAGCGCTTTGAGCAGGCCGGAGAGATCGCCCGTGCGTTCTTCCGCGGTGGGGACGATGCCGGAATCAACCTGTGCGGTTTGGTTGCGAGTCCACTGGTAGCCAACAAAGAAGTTTGGCCCGCGCGGCAACAGACGCGGAATCTTGATCGGTCCGCCTACGGCGATGCCGCCGGTGAAGCGATTGTAGAAGCCCTTCGGCATTTCTAGCCCGCTGAGCGAATAAGGCCGCGCATCGAAGGTCGAGTTATCCATGATCGCGGACACTCCGCCGTTGTAGATGCTCTTGCTGCCTGCGCGTTTGTTACCAAAGGCCTGGGAGAGTGAATATTGCGAGGTGGCCGCGTTGTTGACGCTGCCGTTCACCAGAAACCCATCGGAGGAATCCTGACTTGCGTTCTCCTGCGGCTTGGGTATATCCGCATTGGGTTCCGATGCCTCAGGCTTCTTTGCCGCCGCGGGGGCATTGAGAACGGGCAATGTGCTGGGCGGAAGCGGAGCCTGCGTGGCGAGTTTCCTCAGTTGATCGGGCGGGAGCAACGTCAACTCCCACTTCCCTGCAGGTGTTTTCTCCGCGATGGTCACATCGGCATGAATCGTTGAGAAGCACTGCATCTCGATCTCGATCTTCCAGGCTCCGTCAGAAAGGTCGGGAAAGGAGTAGACGCCTCCCTGATCGGTGACGGTGGCGACCTTCTTCGTCCCTTGCGTGGCCGTGACTGTAGCTCCGGGAACGGAAAAGCCACCGAAGGTGACTTGGCCGTGGTACTCCGACGCCATGGCCAAGAAGGGAAACGCGAGCAATGCAAGGATGCAAACCGCGTGAAAGCCCCATTGCATTGCTCGCCGTCTCATCGTCTTCTCTACTCTCCAATCGACGTTCAGCTAGTTCTCCGAAGGCTTCTCGACGTGGTCGAGGACGAGGACATCGACAGGGGTCTTCTCCGCGCTCAGCTTCAGCCCAAGCTGCTGCTGGATCGCATCGTACAGACCCGGCGCGGCATTGCTCGCGTCCGTCTGCGGAGGTAGCGGCGAGTGCCCACCGAACTGCGAATCGTCAGGCGTGAAGGTGCAGTGAAAATCGAATCTTCCGGTAATTCCCGTCTGGTCCACCACCGGGCGGTCCAAAACAAGCATCTGCAAGAAGCTCGTGAAGTCCGTAGGTGTCGCGTTCATTGCGATCAACGTCAATCCGCCAGTGCCTGGCCTCATGCCGAGGCCTGGCAGTTGTCCTTTGCTTTCGTTGGGCGTCAATTTGTGCCCATTTTTCCCAACCCTGAGTACATAGGCGGATAACTCACGCTTGTCGTGATGGAGGGTCAGCTTGAATCTCTCCGCGAGCAACTTGCGTACCATGATTCTGAGTTGCTCAGGATTGGGCGTTCCCTCCTGCTCAGGAATGGCGGCGATGTCATATCGTTCGCGGTCCAACCACTCCGGCCCACTGATGATTTGCTTTGCCTGCACGTTGTAAGCAAACCCGATCAAGTCGCCCAGAGACGAGTTACGCGTTGCAAAGTTGCGCCCGTTCACGGTAAGTCCTTGCAGGCTCGTAGCTCCGGAGTTGTTCGGCTTGATCGTCACCACTTCAAACGAAGGGTCCGCATTTTCTGCCATCGGCGGAATCACCGGCGGCGGCTCAGGAATGGTCCATGCTGTCTCCGGCGTGGCGCGCGTCAGAGTCAAGGGAATTGGGCTGCCTTGAATGAAGTTTCCCACAATCGACTTGCCATCCGCGCTCAGCTTGCCTTCATACGAAATGCCGATGGTTGTCGACAGCTTCACTGCTGTACCGTCAAGCGTGATCTTGGAAACCGGAAAGCCTTGGCCGCTTTGGTCAATGCTGTAGAAGACTGCCTTGTACCCGCCGCCATCCGCCTTTGTGACCTTGATCACCAAACGCAGGTCTTTGCCGGCGTGAAGTGTACCCTGCCAGGTGTCGGCAATATCCTGAGTCAGATTCACGGTCGCGGCCTGACCCTGGGCTTGTGCGAGGGCCTGATTCACGTTCACAAGCCCGAAAAAAATCGAAGCCGTCACGGCGGCTATAGCGGCTAGGTTGGGCAACATCTTCCTGCTGAGATTCAAATTTTGCATACCACGTTCAGTCATCTTGCAGACATTCCTTTTCTCCGATCAGCATCCGCGACTACTGAGACGCGAACCAGCGTTGACTCTTTGGTTCTGAGATGAGCACACGTATAGGACGCTCATACGTTTGATTTGGTTCAATGGTTCCATCCCTTTCATTGCCAGTCGTACTTTTCGTCCTCTCCGGCAATGCTAGTTCTCCGATGGCTTCTCGACGTGATCGACAACGAAGACCTCTGCGGGTGCCTTGGTGGCGTCGAGCTTGAGGCCGATCTGCTCCTGGATGGCGGTGTAGAGAGCCGGCGGCGCGGTGGCGGCATCTGTAGGTGGCGGAATCTTCATGCCAAAGCTGGCGAATTGCGAGTCATCTGGAGTCCATTTCAGAATGAAGTCCCATCGCCCTGTAAGTCCCGTTTGATCCAGGACCGGGCGGTCCAGCACGGCGGATTGCATGAGGCCAGCGAAGTCTTCCATGGTTGCATTGCGCACATTCAAATTGCCCAGCGCCTGAAACCACAGTCCCGGAAGACCATTCGGATCGCCTTCGCTCTTGGTGAGCTTTTGACCGGTCTTGCTCACGCTCAGCACGTAGACCGAAAGTTCCTTCTTGTCGCGATGGAAACTCAGCTTGAATCGCTCGGCAAGCAGCTTCTGCCACATGATCTTCCATTGCTTGTCGCTTGGAGCGCCTTCGCCATCGGGCTGCGCTTCGATGTCGAACTTGTCGGTATCCACCCAGGCTGGCGCACCGATGAGTTGCTTGGGATGAGTTCCGTAAGCAAATGAGATGATGTCGCTCAACGTGGTATTGAGCGTGGAAAAACGACGCCCTTGGACGCGAAACATCCTACCCGGTGTGTCCGGTTTGCTCGGCCTGATGGTGGCAACTTCAAAGCTGGGGTTGGCATTCGCGGCCATCGGCGGAATCACCGGCGGCGGCTCGGGAATAGCCCATGCTGTCTCTGGCGTGGCGCGAGTCAATGTAAGGGGAAGCGGGTTTGGCCCTTGGCTCCAGTTTCCTACAATCGACTTTCCATCTGAGCTCAGCTTGCCTTCGTACGTGCCACCGACGGCCGTGACCGACATCTTGACGGTCGTACCCTCCAGCGTTAACTTAGCCACTGGAATCGGCGCGCCGCCCTGGTCGATGCTGTAGAAGGCTGCCTTGTATCCGCCGCCATCTGCTTTCGTTATCTTGAGCACAGTGCGCAGGTCTTTGCCGGCATGAAGCGTACCCTGCCAGGTGTCGGCGATGTCCTGCGTCAAATTTGCCGCTGTGGTTTGGGCGCTGACCGGATTGATATGTACCAGGCCAAAAGTGATTGGTACGGCCAGCGCAACGGTTGCAGCCAGGCCGAGCAGAATCTTTCTGCTAAGATCTAGCTTATTTCCCATTTGTTCCTCCATGATTCGGACGATACGACGTTTCAGATCAGAGCCAGTGACACCGGAGACACAGGCCAGCGGAGACTCCACGTAAAACTTGCAGACGTTGAGAATGCTCTGGGCATAAAGGTCTGCTTCGTAGCCCGACTGCAGCACAGCTTCGTCGCAGGCTCGTTCGCGCTCCTCCAGCAGGCGCGCTTTGATCCACCACACGGCGGGATGGAACCAGAAGGTCGCTTCCACCACCATGTGGATGGCGGCAGTGAGATTGTCGCGCCGGCGTACATGGCACATCTCGTGGGTGATGATCGTGCCCAGCTGTGCCGCGGTGAGGCGCTCGCCGATGCCCTCCGGTAGCAACAATACAGGATGAACAATGCCGAAGATGCCGGGCTCAAGCAACCGTGGGGAAGAGAGAACAGGCACGTCGGCCACCAACGTCATCCGCGAAGATGCGCGGACAGACGCGCGAATCTGCAACCACCCGCGAACCCAAGAGAACACGACAACAAACAAGCCGCACAACCAGACCATGAGAAGGATGAACGGCAGCAGGTCGGCATGGTGCGAGGCTATTGCGGGCACTGCGCTGACACTGGCGCCAGCAGCGGGGGATGCAACTTGTGGGAAGGGCTGCGTGATCTGTTCCAGCGTCGCTGCAAACGCCGGCCTCTGAATCGGGGTCGCAACCATTGAACGAAGCCGTTCCCCGGCAGCAATGAGGAGCGAAAACGGAAGTAGGAATTTTATGGAAGCGATCATCCACACCGAGTAGCGCGTCTTGGCATGATTGTTGCGCATGGCAAGGGCGAGGAGCCAGGCAATCAAGGTCGCAACGGTAGATTGCCAGAGATGGTTGACCAATGCCGCGGTCCAGGTTTGGTTCCAGAATGCCGGAGATATCATGATTGCTTCTCCTTACGGGAATGATTTGCGCAGGAAAGATTTCGTAACGTCTTCTCCGCTTCCTTTACATCTTCGAGAGACAGCTTTCCAGACTCGATAAGGTGTGCCATTACTGGCTGCGACCGCCCTCCGAACATGTTCAACAGATCGTCGATGAGCGTTCGCTGGGCAGAATCGCGAGAGAGAGACGCAGCGAAGATGTGGAAGTTGCCGACCTTCTTCACGCGTCGCACAACCTCCTTTGCTTCCATCCTGTACACGGTGGTCTGGATGGTCGTGTAAGCAGGTCTTCGCTTCGCCGGGAAGGATTCCTGAATCTCGCGGATGGAGGATTCTCCATTAGACCAGAGCGTCTCCATGATCTGGAATTCAAGTTTGGAAAGTTTGGGCGTGCTCATCTCAACTCCTACATCTGTAATTACAAATACTACATGTGTATGCGATTGTCGATTGGAAAAGGGAATATATTTTACGACCGTATCGATTACAGTGGTCTTCTGTGGCCGGACAGCAATAGAACCTTCCTGTATGTTTCTTCCCATGAAGTTTCTGATTGACCCTAGCGCTGGCGAAGAATGAACTCCTCGTACTTGCCAAAACATATCTGCATTTAGAATGCAATCTGGCACAAGGCCAGGAACAGGTAATCGTTGCCATTCATTTTCCACAGAGTGAGGTCTTGAAAGTGAACATGACGAACCGGGAACGGCGCGTAACAGAAGTGGCTTCTATTGTTTACGACCTTAATTGATGGATTTGGTCCCTGCAAGTCGGGCAGCGTCATGGGATGTCATGCCCGAGTCGGGGCTGGTGAATGAGAGTCGCCAGCGACGTCTGCGGGTACCGGCTGAGAAATATCGGCTTGCGTAAATTGCAAGAATTAGCGGCCGAAATGTGTTCGGGCGAGGGCTGACTCATAGAGTGCATTCGAGCAATGGCCACTTTACTTCCAGATCAAACAGTGTCCATCCAAGAGGAACGTGAGGCCCCCGGCCTATCGCACGGGACGATCACGCGGTTGAGACAGAATTTGCAAGAGAGAGTTGCATCGTGCGAACGGCTTGTCCAATAAGTACGAAGAATCACCGAGCGATTCCAAAATCGTGCTTCCGGCCATCCTGTTTCCGTAGCAGCGACGGTTCAACGGTCTTCAATGGCGGCCGCTCAGGGCTAAGCATTGGCGCGGGATGAGGCGGCGATTGTTCTCTTGCCAGTTCAGTCGCCGATGGCCGCGCCGTCGAGATACCGAGCAACTCGCGCAACTGCTCGCGGTCACTGGTGACCACGACGATTTCTTGACGGCCACGCGAGGCCCCAACGTAGAACAACTCCTGCTTCATCGCATCGCGGAAGCCGACCTTCTGCTACTCCTCAACAGCGCCGCGTGTTGGCGCAACCGCCAGAACTTTACGGCCAGCCTCGCGTAAACCGCGTGCGATTTCCGTGAACGCAGCGGTCTTGCCGGTCCCAGCGGCTCCACGCAAGTTGAGTGCGAAATCCTGCGAAAGCAGTATCTGATGAACGGCCTGCTTCTGTTCATCTCGCAATCGCTCTGAAGGGCTGAATTCGCGCTTTCCGCCCAGACGTTCGTAGCGCCCTATGCCACCGTTCACCGCTGCAATCATGCGCTGTTCGCGCTCAAGGCTTTCGCGTGTCGCGAGATTGTCCCCGGCCCGGATAAGTGAACCCTGCGACTGTTCCAACTCCAGGGCACCGCGCAGTTGGACACGATCAATCTTCCCGCGCCCGTGCCGCAGGGCCTCCGTCATCAGTTCGTGCTCACGTACGACCGAACTGCGCTCAAAGAGATGCTCCTTCGCGTGTTGAAGCGACTCCGCCGCCAGAGAGGATTCCTGAGGAATGTGTCGGGCACGTCCAAGAGACTCTTTGTGCAGATGCCTCAGTGCGTGGCCCTCTTCCGGCAACAGCCTTGCCCTCTTCTCTTGCCGCTATTTCTCCGTAGAGATTCCAGCCAGTTTGTCAGCGCGGGATTCCCGGACGAGCACGGCGACTTCGTTATTTGTCGGCTTGCGACCATGCTCCACCGTGAATCGTTCGATAGCGGCGTCCCGCCGCACGCTGCGCACACTGTACTTTTCAAGCAATTCATCCGAGACGCCGCGAATCTCGAAACCGTCATCTCTGCCCTTGGAATCGCTGCGCCACTCAATCGCATAACCCAGGCCAAATACTTCACGCGCCAGCGCATTCCGGTAAATCTCCGTCAGATACGCTCGGCGCTCATACAGTCCCGATGCTTGCAATGCCTTCCAGCGGCCCCCCACGCCGTCGAAGGTCAAATTGGCTGTAACGGCGTGAGTGTGCAGTTGCGGATCGAGTTCACGGCTGGTGTCGTGCCGGTATGCAGCCACAATCCAGTTGGCAGTTGCCCGATCATCGTTCGCACCATTCAGCCGGACACGCGCGGCGGCATAGTTCTCTGCCTCAGCGAGTGCCTCATGAACAGCTTTGTTATGGGCCGCAATCAACCGCTCATCCCCGCCGACGAGCGCCTGAATCGAAATCGACTTCGGCGCGGATAAGGTCAGATCGTCCAGGGATCTCCTCTTGCTCTGTTCGCTTCCATTTACATCAATTCAGTCAGCACTGTGGCGAGGCCGGAGGAATTCCCCTGTCTCTGGATGTAAACCCTCTCGAACTGTTTCAAATTGCTTCCGCGTCACCTCTCCACGCAGGCCAAGCAACTCCGTGCCATGGCCATGCTATTCACCTTGAACACGACGGCCTTCATCGTAATAGTCGATGTGTTCCAGATGCTGTTGGGCATATCCTGCACTACCCGTCATGGCTCGCAAAGTCAGCACAACCCCACGCTAACCCTGTTCGAAATCCGAATGCAACGGCCTGTGTCACGATACCCTGCTGAGGAACATCGCGATTCAGGAAACTGGAAAACGCATCATGCAGTTCCTCATGGCATTCGGGCGGAATGTGAAGATGCAGTAAAGGCAGAGCTAGCATCGTGATCCCCCCATTTGCAGTCAAAGCCTCCAGATTCTACGCGCGTCAATTGGAGGAAACACCCAGAAAATCATTCTCGCTGCGCTCGCTTTGAAGGAAGACACCATCCCTAAGCCTGACGGCTTAGGGATGGTGACGTAATCCACAAAGATCGAACAGCATTCGCACAACCTCGAACAGTGTTCGAAGATGATCGAAGATTGTTCGCACTGCGTTCGAGGATCTATATAGCCAGCCGAAAGGCCATCCAACGGCTCAATCTTCCAGCACGGCGACTTTTTCCCAGACACCTGCCGCACGTGTCCGAGTATCGGCTTCTGGTACGAATGCTGCTCGATGGCATTGCTCAGTTAGACATTCAGTGCATCTACGCTCAAAAGCAAACAAGAATCACCACTGCAGGACGGTCTGTTCGATAAAACAATTTTCTGCGGGGGGTAATGCTCAGGTTTCATTTGCTGCATATGCGACACCCGTTAAGGGTAGGCCACTGGCCTGCTTGCAGCCGGTGCTGCGTTCTGTTGGAGATTCCAACGAAGATGAAAACGCTCTCATCTTGTTCAGGCCAGAGCGGTCACGATTGAAACGCACCCCAAATTAGATTCCCAATCTAACTCAACGTTCTGTTTAAGGACACGAATCATTTTGTGAGCACTATTGACCACTTTCTACTTGTGGACGTCCCGCCGATGGTTCCAACTGTATCCAGTCATCACCCGGGCGCATCTGTTCCGCGTCTACGCGATTCCAGCGCACTTCTCACCGCTCCTCAAATTCCAGCCTAAGAAAATCACGGGACTCGGCTCCGGAATAGCAGCACGAAAGGAAAGGATCATGGCCCTCGTCAAGAAGGCTGCCACACAGGCATCCTCAGCGTCAACGGATGGAAAGCCCTCACTTGTAACTACCCGCGAGGCGGAAGCGCAGCGCAAGAAGGCTAGGACGCTCGCCAAGCAGCAACAGGCGGCCGAACGCATTGCGGCGGCCACGGGACAATTAGCCTCCGGCATCGCAGAGGCATCGAGCGCGGCCGAGGAGTTGAAGCGCGCCAGCGACCAGATTGCCTCCGGCGCCGAAGAGGCATCGAGTGCTGCACAGGAGTCTCTATCGGCCTTCTCGCAGGTGGGCGTCTCGCTTACCCGGCAGTTGCAGAACGCCGAGGCAAGCCGCAACAAGGGCGAGGCTTGCCAAACCCTGATTGCGCAAACCAGCGCCAACGTGGCCGGGCTGATCGCGAATGTGGGAGTGGCGGCGCAGCGGCAGTTGGATTCCGTGCGCATGGTCTCTGAACTGGAAAAGCAGGCCGCCAATATCGGCGATATAGTCAAGGCCGTGGCGCGCATCGCCGACCAGACCAATTTGCTGGCTTTGAATGCGGCCATAGAAGCCGCACGCGCCGGCAAGCATGGCAAGGGCTTTGCCGTGGTGGCTGATGAAGTGCGGACATTGGCCGAGACCTCGGAGAAGAGCGCCAAGCAGATTCAGGAACTGGTAGGGCAGATTCAGAAGGACGTGAAGTCCATCGCCGACGGCATCAATACCTCGGCCAAGAGCATTGAAGAAGAGGTCGCAAAGGGTAAGCTGATCACCTCGCAATTGGAGCAGATTCGCCTCGACGCGATTGAAATCGTCAAGGGAATTCAGGAGATTGCAACCAACGCCGGACAGTCGAATGTTGCCGCCCAACAGGCTTTGAAGGGTTCGCAGAGCATCGCTGCCGCTGCTGAAGAGCAGTCTTCCGCGGCTGAAGAGTCCGCCAAGACCGTCGCCGAGCAGACCCAGGCGTTGGCCGAGTGCGAACAGGCGGCGCAGGCATTGTCGGAGCTGGCTGAAGATTTGAAGAACTCGACTGACGTTGCCAAGAGCGCCGAGCAGGTGGCTTCTTCTTCCGAGGAGCTGTCTTCGGCGGTGCAGGAGATCAACCGTTCGAGCGCGCAGATCATGACCGCGTTGGGGCAGATTCGCAAGGGCGCCGAGGTGCAGTCATCGGCTTCGGAGGAGTCCGCCGCAGCCACCAATCAGATCGAGAAGGGACTAAATGTGGCGCAGAAGCGGGCCAAGGTGAGCGCGGATAAGGTGGTGGCGATCAAGAATCTGCTGACGGAGAACAAGACGGCTGTCAATGCTCTGATCACGGGGGTCTCAACCTCGGCCGATGCCTCGCGCGCCAGCATCAAGCAGATGAACGATCTGGAGCTGGTCTCGCGGCGCATCGACAAGATCGTCGAAGCTATCAGCACAGTTTCCATCCAAACCAATATGCTGGCTGTCAACGGCGCAATCGAAGCCGCGCGGGCTGGGGAGTTCGGCAAGGGATTCGTCGTCGTCGCCACAGACATCCGCAACCTAGCCCACGATTCTTCGGAGAACGCAGACCGGATCAAGGACCTGGTGAAGGCGGTGCAGGATCAGATCGGCGTGGTGGGCCGCGACTTGAACGAGATTGTAATCTCGGCAGTCTCTGAAGTGGAGAAGGCCAAGGCCACGACCAACGACCTGGTCTCCATCGAGAGCGACATCCTGGTGGTGGAAAAGGGCACGGCGGAGATACTTGCCGCGTCGGACGAGATTGCGGCGGCGATTTCTCAGGTAAAGAAGGGCATCGAGCAAATCTCCGCCGCTGCGACCGAGGCCGACAAGGCAGCCACCGAAGCATCCAGCGCCGCGCAGCAGCAATCGAAGGGTACGGAAGACCTGGCAGCAGCCATCGAAGAGATCGCTTCGCTGGCAGACGAACTGCAGAGCGCAGCGTAAGGGGACGCCATGACGAAAAGAACATCAAAGCAGGATGCTGGCGTGGCGCTTCTCGATGAACCTGTCCTCGACGAGCGCGCCCCTGACCAACAACCAGATGAGGCGTCCCGAGCGGATCGTAGCGAAAGCGGGCGCGCCTCCACAACTCAACAGGGAACGCAACAGTTTGTCACATTTCTCTCCGGAGACGAGGTCTTCGCGGCCGATATGTCACCGGTCAAGGAGATCATTCGTGTGCCTCAAGTGGTGCGAGTGCCGCTGGCTCCCGCAGCCCTGGAGGGACTTGCGAATCTGCGCGGAAAGGTTCTGCCGATCATCTCCCTGCGCCGTCTCTTCGGCTTTCCAGAGCTGGAGCATGACGACGCGACACGCGCGCTGGTGATTGACGTAGGCCAGCCGCTGGGCTTTGTGGTGGACCGGGTTTCGAGCGTAATGGGCGTCGATGCCGGCCACATCGAAGACGTAGGGTCTATCAGCACTACGGTTAATACCGAGGTGCTTTCCGGCCTCATCAAAGACGCGGGTGGTCACGCGATGATCATGGTGCTCGACTTTGCCAAGCTCATCGAGCGGGAGTTCTCGCAGATCGCGGCGATTACCAAAAACAACTCCGTTGCCAGCGCCGCGCAGGCTCAGGTGCAGAGCGAAGAAGAAGATTCCAGCGATGAACTGCAATTGGTCAGCTTCAATGTCGAAGGCCAGGAGTACGCCATCGCCATCGAGGACGTGCAGGAGATCGTGCAGGTACCGGAGGCTGTGATTCATGTGCCACATTCGGAGTCGCACGTACTGGGCGTGATGACGTTGCGCAATCGCCTGCTACCACTGGTCAGATTGCGCCGCATCTTCGGCCTGCCTGACAGCGACCTGGACGAGAAGAGCCGCATCGTTGTGTTGACGCTGAATGGCGTCTCGGTGGGCGTGGTGGTAGATGCGGTCAGCGAGGTTCTCCGGGTCTCGAAGTCTGGAGTGGATGCGCTGCCAGCTTTGCTGGCCCGCGAGGGAAATCTGGCCGAGGTCACAGCGATCTGCCGTTTGGACAATGGAAAGCGCCTGGTCTCGATCATGACTGCGCGCAATCTCTTCGATCATTCTGCGATCAAGGAGGCGCTGAACACCGTGAATGAGAGCGAACCGGAGACCGGCACGGAAGGCAAAGAGACGGACGATAATTTGGACGACGACGAGCAAGTGGTCGTCTTCCGCCTGGACAAGGAGGAGTTTGGCGCGCCGATCGCCAGCGTGCAGGAGATTGTGCGTGTGCCGGAAGAACTAGTTCGGGTTCCTCAGGCGCCTTCGTTTGTCGAGGGAGTCATCAACCTGCGTGGGACCGTGCTGCCGGTGATCGATCTTCGGTTGAGGTTAGGTCTTAAGCAAGTGGAACGTACCGATCGTCAGCGGATCATGGTCTTTCTCATCGCCGACGTGCGCACCGGCTTCATCGTCGATCAGGTGGCCGAGGTGCTTAAGATTCCCAAGTCGGCGATCGAACCGGCGCCGCAACTGTCGAGTGAGCAGAGCCTGCTGCTCAGCCGGATGGCCAATCTCGAAAAGCAGAAGCGGATGGTGCAACTGCTCGATCCGCCCCACCTGATGGGCAAAAGGGAATTGAGGGCGCTCGCTGCTGTATCGGGATGAAGCCATGATCAAGCTGCTGATTGTTGATGACTCTGCCTTGATGCGGCGGCAGCTGATGAACCTCTTTCAGGCCGAGGGGGATTTCGAGGTCCGCCAGGCCAGAAACGGTGAAGAGGCGGTGAGGGAAAATCGGGATTTCCAGCCGGATGTTGTCACGTTAGACATCAATATGCCGGAAATGGACGGATTGACCGCGCTTTCCCTCATCATGACTGAGCGGCCAGTGGCCGTGGTGATGGTCTCATCGCTCACCAATGAAGGGGCCCTGGCGACCTTTGAAGCGCTGAATCTGGGCGCGATGGATTATGTTGCCAAACCGGGCGGCACAATCTCGCTCTCAATTGACCGGATCACCGAAGAGCTGGTGGCGAAGGTCCGCGCGGCGGCTCGCTGCCGGCCCAGAGGCAGGCCATCGGGCGCGGCGACGGTTGCGCGGAGAATGCAGGAGGAGCGCAAGAAGGCTGCCGCCTCTTCCGCAATGGCCGCACCGCGTGGTGTTGGCGATGGTCTTCTGGTGGTTGGCGCATCCACGGGCGGGCCGCGGGCGCTGGAGATTGTGTTATCGGGATTGCCCGCGAGTTTCCCCTGGCCGGTGCTGGTGGCGCAGCATATGCCGGCAGCGTTCACCAGGGCCTTTGCCGAGCGGCTGAACCAGTGCTGTGCGTTGCAAGTGGTGGAGGCAAACAGTACTCTGCCAATCGAGGCGGGCAAGATTTACATCGGCAGGGGCGGTGCGGATATGGTGCTGGCCAGCCGTGCAGGCAGGCTGACCGTTCTACCTATGCCGGAGAACCCGCAACATCTGTGGCATCCTTCAGTCGAACTGCTAGGCCGATCAGTATTGGAACACTACGATCCCAAACGCGTAACAGCGGTGCTGTTGACCGGCATGGGCTACGACGGGTCCGATGCGTTTGCTGAGATCAAAAAGCGCGGCGGCCGTACCATCGCCGAATCGGAAGAGTCGGCGGTGGTCTACGGGATGCCGGCGGAGTTGGTCGCCAAGGGCGGAGCAACTTTGGTTCTAGCGGTAGAGAGAGTGGCCTCGCAGTTATCAATCTGGGCTGGCCGGTAAGGAAAGAACAATGGGACTCGTCAAAGGGAAGGCAGTCGGAAGCGCGGACAAAGCCGAGCCGATAGAGGAGCAAAGCTGTGAAGAACTGACAGCGGCGCTTGAGGATTCCGATGCCACCGTTCGCCGCCACGCCGCGCAGAAGATCACCACGTATCGTGATGCCGCAACGGCGCTGGTGAGCCGTTTGAAGCGCGAGGAAAACACCGCCGTGCGCGAAGCCATTCTGAATTCGCTGCTGCGGCTGCATGATCCATCGATAGCCCGCGGCCTGGCCGAGTGCTTGCGCAGTGAAGATGCGGCGCTGCGTAACGATGTCATCGAGGCCTTCAAGCAACTGGGCGACGAAGTAGCACCAATCCTGCGTTCCCTGCTTGCCGATCAGGATCCGGACGTGCGTATCTTCGTCGTCAATATCCTCAATTCCGAGCGTCACCCGGACGTGGAGCAATGGTTGATCGAAGTGATCGAGCGTGACGCGCACGTGAACGTTTGCGCCACGGCAGTTGATCTGCTCTGCGAAGTGGGTACCGAGGCATCCATTGATCCGCTGTTCCGTCTCAAGGCCCGCTTTGCCCACGAAGCCTACATCCAGTTTGCCGCCGATCTGGCGCTGAAACGCGTACGTGAAATCTGACCGCCGATGAGCATATATGCGTCCCAGCCGGAACCCGCAACGATCACCGACGAGGACTTCTTGAAGTTCAAGGAGTTCTTCTATCGCCGCACGGGCATCAGCTTCGAGAGATCCAAACGCTACTTTGTGGATAAGCGGCTGGTCGACCGCATCGAGGCCACCGGCACGGGTACATTTCGCGGCTACTTTACCTTTCTGCGCTTTCAGGCTTCAGGCGAAGAGCTGCAACAGCTCACCAATTCCATGACGGTGAACGAAACCTACTTTCTGCGCGAGGAATATCAGTTCAAGTGCCTGGTCGATTCCATTCTTCCGCAGATCGTCCATCGCAGGGTTGGCACGGATGCGATCCGCATCTGGTGCATTCCCTCGTCGAGCGGAGAGGAGCCGTATTCGGTGGCCATGTTTCTGTTGGAAAACTGGGCAGGCATCAAGGAGTGGGACGTAGAAATTATCTCGTCGGACATTGACACCAGCATCCTCCGCCGCGCGCGCGCTGGGCGCTACTCGGCTCGCTCTGTGCAATATATTCCCGATCCCTGGTTGAAGAAGTATTTCAAGAGCGTGGGCGATGAGTACCAGCTCTGCGACGATCTGCGTCAGGCTGTCGAGTTCACTCGTGTCAATCTTGCCGAGCCGGCCGACACGCTCAACTATCGCAACTTCGACGTGATCTTCTGTCGCAATCTTCTCATCTATTTCGACGACGCATCGCGCAAAACGGCCTCGGAGACCTTCTATGAGGCATTGAATCCGGGCGGGTATCTTTGCCTGGGCCACTCGGAATCCATGAGCCGCATCTCGTCCTTGTTCGAGGTGCGCAAATTTCCCGAAGCGATTGTCTATCGCAAGAGTCTGGAGGCCAAATGATGGACGGCCCGAGGTTGAATGAATGCGTGATTGCCAAACGCATTCTGATTGTCGATGATGCAGCCACCGTGCGTATGTATCACCGCGGCATTCTGGAGTCCGCCGGTTATGCGGTCGAAGAGGCAATGAACGGAATCGAGGCGCTGGAAAAGGCCCTCGAAGCTCCCTTCGATCTGTACGTCGTGGATGTCAATATGCCTAAGCTGAACGGCTATGGCTTTTTGAGTGAACTGCGCCGGCAAGAGATTCCACAACAGCCGGCCATCATGGTCTCGACCGAAGCTGCACCGGGCGATGAGGCAGCGGCCTACCGGGCGGGCGCCAATGGCTATCTCATCAAGCCAGTGCATCCAACGCAATTGTTGACGTACACGCGTCTGATGCTCGGGGAGGCAGTCCAATGAACCCCTTGCTCGAGCAGTTTCTATCTGAATCCCGCGAGCTTCTGGAAGGCATCGGCCAAAAGCTGATGCAACTGGAAGACTCACCCAACGACCGGCGCGTGATCGACGACCTCTTCCGGTCTGTACATACACTGAAGGGCAACAGTGGCCTCTTCACATTCCCTGAGATGACCCGCGTACTCCATGCCGGCGAAGACCTGCTCGGCAAGGTGAGAAACGGGGAGATGATTTTTTCGCGGGAGTTGGCGGATCGTCTGCTCGACGCAATGGATTTTGTCGGCCTGCTCTCGAATGAAATCGAATCCACGGGGTGCATCGATGCCTCACGCGCAGCCGATTCTGCGCGTCTGGCCGAATCGCTGCGGGCGCTCATTGCGGAGTTCTCGGTCTCCGCTACCTCTGGTCCTAGCAGATCAATTCCCGTCATAACGAAATCACCCGTAGCCAGGCTCTCCGAATTGCCGCCGCTCAGCGAGGTTCCCGAAGCACTGCGCATCGAAGCCTTTCGCCGCTGCGGCGATGGGGAAAATTTTCATTGGATTGCCTATCAGCCTGTGCCGGAGTGCTTCTTTCAGGGCGACGATCCATTTCATCGTGCCCGCCAAACACCGGGTCTGCTCTGGGGTAGGGTTCTGCTGTCCGAACCTCTGCCGCCTCTTGTCGAGTTGGACACTTATAGGTGTTCGCTCAAGTTTCATCTGCTGACAGCAGCCTTCCACGAAGAGTTGGTCGAATACTTTCGCTATGTGCCGGATCAGGTTGAGATCGCCGCTGTCGATCCATTGTGGCTGGCGATTTCCGAATGCGAGCCAGAGAACAGAGTCGGAATTGAAAATGATCTTGTTTCCGGATCGCCGGTTTCCGAGCCAGAGAGAAGTCCGGAATCCATCGAAGAAGCAGCCGCACTCACACGGATTCTGACGGCACAACAGCAGATTCTCGCCTCGGACGATCAACCCGCATGGCTCTCCGGAAGGCTCAAAGCAGTTGCGGCGGTGCTCAAGAATCTTGCAAACTCCTTGGGCAATGCCGAAGCCGAAGGTCAGATTGAAGCTTCGCTTGCGGAGGCTGTGGCTTCTGCCAGCGGTCTCCCGCTGCTCGAATGGCTGAATGCTCATCAGAGCCAGTTCACTTCGAAACTTGTTCCACAGTCCGCTGCGAACGGAAGTCGGGCCAACGCTGAAGAAGAAACCGCTGCAACTGCCACCACCAAGCCAGCCGCCGACGATGGAATCAAGTTTGGCCGCCGCGCAGAAGACAACCAGACCGGTCCGCGCAGCCTCAAGGTCGATCAGGCCAAGATCGACCGGCTCATGAACTTGATCGGCGAACTCGTAGTCGAGAAGAACGCGCTGCCTTATCTGGCTCAGAGGGCGGAGGCGCAATACGGCGTGCGCGAGCTTTCGCGTGAGATCAAGGGCCAGTATTCGGTCATCAATCGCATCGCTGACGAAATGCAGGATGCGATTATGCAGGTGCGGATGATGGCAGTTTCGATTGTCTTCCAGCGCTTCCCGCGACTGGTGCGCGACATCTCCCACAAACTCGGCAAGGAAGTACAACTGGTGCTCGAAGGCGAGCAAACCGAGGCAGATAAGAACATTATCGAAGCTCTAGCCGACCCGCTCATTCACATCGTACGCAACAGCCTCGATCACGGGTTGGAAACTCCTGAAGTCAGACAAGCCAATGGTAAGGCGGAGACCGGCACACTCACGATTCGCGCCGCGCAGCAAGCCGACCGCGTGGTCATCGAGATCGTCGATGACGGCAAGGGCATTGATCCAGCGGTTATCAAGCGCAAGGCCTATGAGAAAGGGCTGATTGACGAAGCGGCTTTGGAACGAATGGACGACCGTTCAGCCGTCAACTTGATCTTCGCCGCCGGCCTGTCTACGGCGGCAGTGGTTTCAGACCTATCGGGCCGCGGTGTAGGCATGGACGTGGTGCGAACGGCGGTTGAAAAACTCAATGGCACAGTGGTGGTCGAGAGCCAACTGGGCAACGGCACCTCGATCCGCATCTCGCTGCCGCTCTCGATGGCCGTGACTCAAGTCATGATCATTGAGTCCGACGGTCAGCTTTTTGGCGTCCCCATGGACCATGTCATAGAAACTGTGCGGGTTCCCAGGCATTCCATTCATCGAATCAAGCAGAGCATGACAGCGGTTTTGCGTGGGCGTGTCGTTCCCTTGAAAGCTCTCAACGACTTGCTGGGAATCCCCGCTCAACATACCGCAAACGCCGACGATGAACTATCTGTACTGCTTGTTCAAGCGGGGGGTGGAGTACTGGGCCTCCTGGTAGACGGATTCAGGGAAACCCTGGGCGTGATTCAGAAGCCTATGGCAGGCCTCCTGTCTAACCTGTCTATCTGGTCCGGATCGGCGCTGATGGGAGATGGTTCCGTGCTGATGATTCTGAATATCAGGGAGATCGTCTGATGCCTATCGAATTCAAAAGAAACCGCGTGGTGTTTCGAGATGTAGTGCGAGTGGAAGAGGCCGAGGCTTTGCTCGAAGTTTTGCAGAAGAAGCCCTCTACCAAAGTGGATCTCGCGACCTGCACCCATCTTCATACCGCCAATCTTCAGGTGCTCATGGTGGCCAGACCGCGCATCGACAGTTGGCCGCAAGACCCAGAGCTGCGCACCTGGCTTCAAGCCGTGCTTATACCCACATCGTAAGGACGGCTTTATGGCAATGACAATTCTCATCGTTGACGATTCGGCAACCATGCTGATGAGCCTCAAAACGGGGCTGACCATAAGCGGTTTCAAGGTCGAATCGGCCAATTGCGGGCAGGCAGCACTGGACAAGTTGAAATCGGGCATCAAGCCTGATCTGATCCTAACCGACATCAATATGCCGGGCATGACCGGCCTTGAGCTGATTGGGAAGATACGCGCTCTTTCTAGCTTTCGCTTCACTCCTATCCTGACACTGACCACCGAAAGCGAAACCTCCAAACGCGAGGAAGGCAAGCGACTTGGTGCAACTGGATGGCTGGTCAAGCCTCTCTCTGGCAATGATCTGGTCAAAGTCATCAAGCAGGTTCTGCCTGGAGCGTAAGAACATGTCGTCGGTGCGACTTGCTTTTCATTTCACAATCTTTCCCGATCAAGCGGGTCTCCTGACCGTCCATTCGAAAACAAGGGAGAACGAGTCATGATGGACGCGAGATAGGTTTGCGCCGCATCAGAAACCGGCTGCTCGGTCAGTCGGCGCTCGGGGTGATTTGTAATTTGCTAGCGTGGTTTTCCTTGTCCTCTGCGCAGGGGTTCTCTCTTTTGATCACTGGTTACGGAATGTTGGACTGTTTTTACTGCTCATTCTTGTTCCAGGCATGATTCTTATCCACACAAACTGGAAGCAGGCCAAGAACGCAGTAGGTGAAATGTGGGCATTCGGTCAACGCAGCTTCGAAGAAATATCGCGTGAACTTGCGGCCCGCAAGGCGATCGAGGTCGACATCAAAGACTCGAAACCTTACATTGATGTGATGCACCATCAGACTGGAGACTCGCTGGGCGAATCCGAGCGCGAGGTTATGGGAGTCATCGAGCACATCGGCATCCTCAAGGCGAAACTCCATCTGCAAGATCTCCGGAGAAAAAGCTTCGCGGAAGCGATTTGCCTGCTCCGTAGACTTCCAGTAGGTGAAGTCCGCCAGGGCGCTGGTTGCGTTCTCGACAATCACGTACTCGACCCGTTCCTGAAGACGGCTTGCCCAGGCAAGAACGCTCTCGACGCTGGCCGGGTCCGGCGTGACCACGCCAACAGCAGTGAAGCGGACTCCGGTTGCAGAGACATCGTCGCACATCGACTCGAACCAGTCGGCCGCAACCTGCCCTGCGCAGGCTCCCATATCGGCAAGAATGATGGGCGTGCCGCCATCGAGATGATCGACGAAGGCATCGAGTCCGGCGGGCGTGTGGATGTTGACTTTGGTGACGCGCCCATTGAAAAAGTGTTGCAGGGAGCCACGCGCCTTGTTCTCTGTGTCGAGATCGAGCAAGGTGACTGGAATCTCATTCGCCTCAAACCACTCGGCCAAGGCGACCATGACGCCCGTCTTGCCGACACCGCCCTTTCCGCCCATCGTAAATACAACACGCTTCGCATTGGCCGTCATTGCTCACCTCCATTGGTTGTCAGGGTCAATGGTTCGTTCTCACGGAATTTGAAGCGGGCGCGCTTCGCCTCTTGCACAGCGGGTTTTGCCTTGAGAGCAGCAACGGGGTCGAGCACCGGCGGCACCGCGGACGCAGCCAGGCCCACGGGCGGCAGCTCGAATTGAGTTCGTCTGCGATGCTTCGCGCGAACTTTCACGAAGGAGTAAAGTGTACTGAGGGCGACATGCAGCCCCAGCCGCTCGTGGAAGAGGCGGGCAACTTCGCGATACGTCCGCCCTTTGCGGCGAAGTTCGCGGATCAGTTCACGGTGGGGCTCCAGTGTGGAGCGTGGAGGTTTTTCAGGGAGAGGTACGAGGACAACTTTGTGTGCCGGTTCCATAAGGCATGGCTCCCGGGCACCTCACTGCGTTGTTCCAATAGGCGTCCAATAAGCGACTCCGACTATGCCTGAAAGTGCCTTGGCGCGCTATCCATGCCACCTGATTTCAACAACTTACCAGGCTCTGAGCCACTTTCACGGCGATAACACGGGTTCAAATCCCGTCGGGGATGCCAATAGAATCAGCAACGTATAGCTAAATGGCGGGCTATTTAAAAGCCGGTCTGTGGCGCCCTTGTGACGATAGACCCCGTTTTTGCTCCGAACTACCCTTCGTTTGCACTTGAGGTTCGGCAGCTTGAAATCACTGTCTAAGCGCCGAGCAGCGGTCCCTAGAAACTCATTTGACAGGTGACTGTAACCCTGCAATATAGTCGGGGCCGCAGGGAATGGTGTTGGATTCGCCGCTGGGAGGCATCTCGTGTCTCCTGGTCCTGTGGAGCGATGGATTCCTGGAAAGTACCGGACAGTTCCGGGAACAGCGACTGCTCATTGGCCGTACTTGTGGCATTTCGACCTCGCGATAACGAGGGAGACTTCCAATGCGTTCCTTCCCAACGCACCACACGCCACCAAAAGGACCCTTCCCCGGTTAAGCCGGATGATTACTGATGAATTAGGGCTTTCGTTCCACCTTGAACCGGTAGGTCAACCCAAAATACGCCAGCGTCAACGGGGATCCATACTCTTTCCCCACGGACACCGAAGAGGCCTTCTTCATCAGCGTTCCAGGCGAAAAGTGGCCCACGCCGGCATTCAGCGTCAAGTTGTTGCGGAGGAGGGCATACTGGCCCGAAGCATCGAACTCCTTGCCGATGTCGTCGCTCAGGAACCCTCCGGTCGGCGGCTTTATCTTTGCCGACCCCGATCCACTGTACACGCTGTCTTGGACCGTGGAAACCTGCAGCCACTCTTGCTGGATCAGCAACGCCAGATGCTTGGCCGGCGCCAGGTCCAGATTGATTCTCTCCTGCTTGATGTTCTGAAAGCCAAACAAATCGGTCAAGCCGAAGGCGTTATGGTTGCTCGGATACTGCTGATCGAAAGTGCCCATGCGCTGCAAGTTTGTTTTCGGATTTCCGGAGGCGTAGTCGTACTCGGCCGCCAGACGTGGCTTCCAGCCAATCTGCTCCGCGACATAGCCGGACTTCACATACCCAGCGCCGGCGCTGATCGAATCGTTCGCATAGCTGCCGCGTTGAATCGCTACCAGCGTGTCGAAGTAGAACCCTCCCAGAAACTTTGCGGAAGCCTCAGCGCCCGGCGTCACCTCCGTCTCGGTGCCATACGAGCTCTGCTGACTCTCTACCCGCGGAAGAGCCCTGATATACACAAACGGTTGAAGGACCGTATGCGGCACCCAGGTTGTGATCGTCCCGACCGCGCCGTGGAAGTTCAATCCTGCGCCGTGCTTATCCAGCGACGAGGCGTGAATCGCGACCACCGAGGTGCTGAACAAGTCCAGCCGGTTCTTGTCTCCAATACGTCCCAGAAATCCATCCCACGTGCGGCTGGTATTCGTCCAGTTGCTGATACCCACGAGCCGCTCGTCGCCGTACCTTAGCTCCTGCCGTCCGGCGAAGATCTTCACGTTCTTGGCGTGGTACTCCAGAAACGCCTGCCGGTCATCGAACACGTCTCGCTGATTGGCTGCAACGTAATACAGCGGCAACCCCAGCGCGTGGGCGTCCACAAACTGGATGTAGGCTGTAAGTGACTTGGTAGGCCGCAGTTCCAGGCCGCCCCAAACTCGCGTCAGGGCATACACCGCATCGTTGCCGGACGTATAGTCGTCGGAACTCTGGTTTTCCTCGCGTGCCCGCAACTGCATATCCAAGGTTGCCCAATTGGGCAAGTTCTTGAGTTGCAGCGGCTGCACACTACTCGAGGGCTGTGGGTAGTCCGAGTAGACCAGCGCCTGGCTGTTCAATGCCGACTGTTGAGCCAACCCGCCGGAGGCCAGAAACAAACAGCCCGCCAACCCTGCAAAACCTCTCAACCACGGCTTTGCGTGCTCTGCCGCCTCTGAATGTTGTCTGACATCTCCTCTTGTCATTTTGTCCATCCCTTTCTAGTGTTCCGTAACTCTGCTTTGTCGCCGAGAACGGATTTGAACCACCTCTTGGTCGCGAGCCGAAACGAACGGAGCTCCATGTTGGGGATTTTCAGGAGGCGCGTTGCGGCGCGGAAACCAGTGCTCCGCCCAGCTGCGTGCCCCACAGCTTGCTGCCTTGTTGCGTTTCATCTGTAAAGCTGAACTGGCGGATGATGCCGTCCAGGTCGTTGGCCAATTCGGAAAGGTTCTTGCAAGCCAAAGCGGATTCTTCGGCTGCCCGGGAGTTTTCCGTCGCCAGTTGCGAGATTTGGCTGGCGCTCTCGGCGATCTCTGCCGACGCCGCTGTCTGCTCGACGGCGGCAGTGGCGATCATGTGGATCTGTTTCTCCACCTCTTTTGACGAGGCGATGACGGCCTCCAGGCTATTGCGCGCTTTTTCTGTCTCGCGGAGTCCTGTTTCCACCTTGCCGCGGCTGTGCGACATCAATTCGAGGGTTCCACGCGTCTCTTCCTGGATATTGCCGATGGTGCCGGAAATCTCCTGGGTAGCGCCCTTGGTGCGCTCGGCCAGACGACGCACCTCGCCCGCCACCACGGCAAACCCGCGGCCATGCTCGCCGGCGCGAGCTGCCTCGATGGCTGCGTTCAAGGCCAGCAGGTTGGTCTGCTCGCTGATCTCCTGAATTGCGCTCACCACCTTGCCGATCGCTTCCGACCGCTTGGCCAGCGAGGCCATCTTCTCCTCCACCGAGCCGCTGGTCGAGGCGATCTCTTCCATCGTGGCGGCTGCCGCCTTCATCACCTCCCCGCCTAGATTGGCGGCTTCGGCCGACTCGCGGCTGACTCCAAGCGCGTTCTCAGTGTTGTGGCTGATCTCGCCGATGGTCGCGGTCATCTCCTGCGCTGCCGCTGCTATATTGCTGATCTTGCTGGTCTGGGTCTGGGTATTGCCACTGGTCTGGGCCGCGCGGGTGCTCAGTTCCAGGGCCGCTGACGATAGCGCTTCCGCATCCTGGGCCACTGAATGAAGCACACTCCGTATCGAGGCAACGGTACTGTTCAGAGCGGCGGAAAGCCGTCCGATTTCATCCTCGCTTCGAACCTCGACGACCGCCCACAGATTCCTTTTTGCAACCTGCTCCAGGGCCTCCGTGGCTGATTTCAGAGGGGGCACGATCATGCGTGTGAGGCGGGCGCCGATTACCGCGCACAATAATACCGATATAGCCATCACGCTGCAGACCACGAAGATCGACGTTCGTACCAGTTGGGTTGTGCGCGCGCCTTGTTCAACGCTCATCTTGTTGTTCAGCTCAACATCCGCCTCCACGGCGTCGGTCGCTGCGTTATATGCCTTCACCGCATCCCCGTAGAGCAGCAGCTTCGAGGCATCTTCGCTCTTGCCGGCATCGCCAAGCTGGCGGCTTTGGTCGCTCAACGAGATGTAGGCCGCCGCGTTCTGGCGGATGGCCTCGTAGAGTTCACGTTCTCCCGGATGCGTGGACATAGACGCATATTGCGCAATCGACTTGTTGTAGGAGGCAATATAGTTCTTGCGCTTGGCTGTCAGGCGATCTGTGCAGGCGCTTGTATCGCACAGCAGCAGCAGCGCATCCGTCCGGCGGATGGTGGCGACCGAATAGCGAATATCTCCCAGCGTCCGCACGGAGGTCATGGAGTTGGCCACGATATCGTTGACAGCGGATCGGACCTTGAAAAAGCCAGTCAGAGAGGCCGCCCCCAGCAGGGTGCACAACAGGCAGACTCCGCCAAAGGAATAGCTGAATTTGTGCGATATGCGAAGGTTGCAAAGCACGGACATTTTATTCAAATCCCTCTGCCGACTGAAGCTCTCCGAAAATAGGACAGGTCTCGGCTCAAGATATTTCTATCGACAGAATTCGGGAAGGGAATAGGTTTTATCTATCTTCTGCGAACATGCGCGCGGAGGATGCGGCTGGCTCTGCGCTGGGGACTGGCAAGTGCGCAGCGCCCCACTCTGTAAGCTTTCTTAAAGAGGTTTAACAATTGCTGCTCGACACAAATCGAATTTCTCTCCTCTACGATCACCATGCGCCGCTAGGCAGAATCTACCAGCAAATTCAGGCCGGTTCGCACTTCCGTGCGCGCCAATCGCATCGCGGAGTTTCTTGCTTCGCGATCAATGCCGTTCTTTCACAGTGCTGGTATAAACGCGAACGGATCGAGGAAGATGTCCATATCTTCTCAAGACCTCTGGACCAGGTTCTAACCTTTCGACAGGCTCGTGCCACCTTTGAAGATCACTTTGTCGTGAGCGGTGACGGAGATGATCCGTCGTGCCTCCGTAGGGTATGAATGTTACAAAGTCTATATCCGGTGACTCTGCGGTAACTTCATGAAGTTTCCCCCGACCTCTTTCCCCCATGATCTGCATATGATGGCTGTTCAGCCTGTCTGGACGGCCCGGAGGCGAAAATCTCAAAGGCTGGTCAGTATAAAGTGCGCGAATGAAGCCGCAAATGCAAAGCGGCGGAGCCGTTTAGCTCCGCCGCCCGATTCAAAAGCTGCCGGTTACCTGTGTCCGCCACCGCCGCCAGCATGTCCGCCGCCACCACCACCAGCGTGCCCACCACCACCGCCGCCGCCGCTGCTATGCGCAGCCGAGGCATGACCTGCTGCACTGGGACGCGCTCCTCCAGCGTTGGATGAGCCATGACTCGCTGCTGAAGCGTGCGTTGTGCTCACACGTGCCGCAGAGGCATGAGCTCCGCCCGCCGTACCCACACGCTGGCCGCCGCCACCAGTGCGCACCGCAGCTCCTCCGCCTCTTGCATAGTTGCTGCGATTGGCCATGGCGCCACCGCCGCCGCGATAGTTTCCTCCACCACCGTCACTGAAACGATGCCCGCCCCAGCCGTGGCCATATCCCCAGCCAGCCCATGGGCCCATGCCAAGGAAGATGCCGTTGTAGAAATACCCAGGCCCGTAAAAACCGTAGGGCGAGCAAGCGTATGGCGCATAGTCGTAGTAGCCGTAGGAACAGACCGGTTGAATACCAATGCCGATGACGACTTGCGCTTGCGCCGCTGGCGCCAGGGCCAGCCCCGCCAGCAGTGCTGTGGTACTGAGAATCGCTTTAAGTCCGCGCATGATGTGACCCCCCTTAAGGTGTCTGCGGTTGCCTGTATTGCGTGGGATGCTGCTGTTACCGCCAGGAAAACTCCGGCTACGGCAGCCACCATAAGGATTCTGAATCCGTTCTGGATATCCCTCACAATGTCGGGGGCTGATGTCTATCTATCCTTACGTTTCTCACAGTAGCCCTCCTCGTCACAGCAGTCTGAGCAATAGGAAGCACTCCCGCCGATCCCAGCCCACTGATCTCTGACCCCTGATCTCTGTTCCCTGACCTCGCAGTGATAGCCTGAATGTTTATGGCAAAGGCTTCTCAGGTGGATTTTCTGGTGATGGGTGCGGGTGTTGCCGGCTTGCGCGCGGCCATCGAACTGGCTCGCCACGGCGAGGTTCTGGTGGTCACTAAGGAGTCGCTCGGCGAGTCAAATACCCACTACGCGCAAGGTGGAATCGCCGTCGCCATGGAGGGCGATGAGGACGTTGCGCTGCATCTTGAAGACACGGTAAACGCGGGCGATGGGATTGTTTACCGCCTCGCGGCCCAGGCTCTGGTGGCCGAGGGGCCGGTGCGCGTAGCGGAGCTGATCGAGTGGGGCGCGGCCTTCGATCGCGAGGGAGGCATCGGGGGCGGCGAACTGCTTCGCACCCGCGAGGGCGCTCATTCTCTGGCTCGCATTCTCCACGCGAACGGTGACGCCACCGGCGCTGAAATCAGCCGCTCCCTGGTCGATTTTGCCCGCGTTCACAAGCGCATCCGCTTCGCCGAGTGGACCATGGTTACCGGCCTCGTAGTTGCAGGTGGCCGCGTCATCGCAGCCGACCTGGCTAGCGCCGAGCCCCTCGCCCATGGCAGTAAACCAACTCGAATCGCTGTCCGCGCCGTCCTCGTCGCCGCTGGCGGCGCTGGCCAGGTCTACTCCGATACAACCAATCCCGCTGTAGCCACCGGCGACGGCATCGCCCTCGCCGCCGAGGCAGGCGCTGAACTGGCTGACATGGAGTTCTTCCAGTTCCACCCCACGGCGCTCTCTCTGCCCGGCGTGCCGCGCTTCCTGCTCTCTGAGGCCCTGCGCGGCGAGGGCGCGTACCTGCGCAACGACCGCGGCGAACGCTTCATGGAACGGTATCACCCGCTGCTGGAACTGGCGCCCCGCGACGTGGTGGCCCGCGCCATCGCCCGCGAGGGCATCGGCGTAGCGCCCGGCGAGGTCCGCCTGGTCCATCTCGACATGAGGCACGTCCGCGGCATCAATCTTCACGAGCGTTTTCCCGGCATCAGCGCCTTCCTGGCCCAGCACTCGCTCGACCTGGCCCTCGACCTCGTCCCGGTTCGCCCCGCCGCGCACTACCTTATGGGCGGCATCAAGACTGACCTGGCCGGCCGCACCACTTTGCCGGGTCTCTACGCCGCCGGAGAAGCGGCCTGCACCGGCGTTCACGGAGCCAACCGCCTAGCCTCGAACTCCCTGCTGGAAGGGCTGGTCTTTGGCGCGCGCGCGGCGCAGTCGATGCTGGCGGATGACTTGCCGGTAGTCGCTGCCGACGCCCCGGAGAGCCTTCCCTTGCCTTTAACCGCGGAGGAAGAAGCCTGTGTGGAGGCGTCGATCGCCAGCCTGCAAGCGTCCATGTGGGCCTACGCGGGCCTGCTGCGCCAGCAGTCCACGCTGCAACGGGGCTTGGCAGCTCAGGCCGCGTGCGAGGCCGCTCTGGCCCGTTTTGTTCAGGAAGGAAAAGCAAGCCGCCGTCTGGCCGAAGCGCAAGCCTTAAGCCGAGTGGCGCACGCCATTCTGCACTCGGCTCTGGCACGCACCGAGAGCCGTGGCGCGCACTTCCGCAACGACTATCCCAAGCGCGACGATGAGCGATTCCGCAAGCACTCCGTTCTGAAAAGCGACGGTCAGGTAGTTTTCGAAACCTGGTAAAACAGGGTTCACTGACCCTTGATCCCTGTTCCCTGATCCCTGTTCGCAGCCATCCACGACGCCACCGCGCAAACCGCAAGAATCGCGCCCATTGTAGCCAGCGAAATGATAATCGGCACGTCAATCCAGCGAGCGGCCAGCATCTTCAGCGCCACAAAGGCCAGCATCGCGCCCAGCCCATAGTGCAGGTAGCGGAAGCGGTCGAGCAGCGAGGCCAGCGCAAAGTAAAGCGAGCGCAGGCCCAGGACGGCCGCAATGTTCGACGTGTAAACCACAAAGGGATTGTGGGAGATGGCCAGCACGGCTGGAATCGAATCCATGGCAAACAGCACGTCGGATACTTCGACGGCCAGAATCACCGGCAAGAGCGACCCGCTGGACGGTTGCAACATGCGCAGCAATCCTCGCATGGCCGCTGGCGCTTCTGGCATAGACGCGTTTGCCGAGCGGCCACGGGCTGGATTGCCGCGAATCAGCCGCCAGGCCGCATAGAGCAGAATCAGGCCGAAGATCCAGGTAATCCAGTCGAACCGCTTGAACAGCGCAATGCCGGCCGCGATAAACAGCGCCCTCAGCAACACCGCCCCACCCATGCCCCAAAGCAGGGCCGTGTGCTGGCGCGTCTGGCTGATGCGGAATCCCTGAAAGATCACCAGGAAAACGAAGAGATTGTCTACGCTGAGCGAGGTTTCAATAAGATAGCCGCCTGCGAATTCAAGCGCGGTCTGGCGGCCCTGCGTGACCGCGATCCAGGCCGCAAAGCCGGTCGCAGCCAGCACCAGAACGGCAGTCCAGAGCCATGCAAAAGCCTGCGGGTGGCCCGTCGGGCGCCGGTGACCCGGTAGCAGGGAATCCGCCACCAGCAGCGCTGCCAGCACTGCGTGAAACCCCAGCCACCATTCCCAGGAAACACCCGCGATCATACGTGGATGCTACAGCAATGCACGGATCAGGGACCAGGGAACAGAAAGAACGGCGCATCCTGAGGATGCGCCGCTTAGGCTTCAGGCCGGGCAGAGAGACTACTGAGCGGCGGGTGTCTTCGCTGTTGTGGCCACAGTGGTTTTCTTCGCTGGCGTGGTGGCCGCAGTGGTCTTCTTCGTAGGCGTAGCCGTGGGCTTCTTTGCTGGCGCGGCCTTCACGGGGGCGGCAGTATCGGCGAGCGCCTGGTCGATTACGCGGAAGAGCTGCTGGTCGGGGTGCTGGATCTCAATGAAAGGCGCGCCTTTGCTGTTGGCAGTGACAACGAAGATGGTTGGGGTGTGGTCGATGCCCATGCGCCGGCCCAGTTCGCCATCGGCCTTGATGTCTGCGGCCAGCTTGCCTTGCGGGTCCATGGCAAAGGGGAGAGCGATTTTGTGGTCGTCTGCAAATTTCTGGGTGAACTGGCGGAGTACATCCAGGTTATAGATCGATACCTGGTTGGCGAATACCTTGCTGCGGTACTCCTCGCCCAGTGCTTTGTTTTTGGAGTCGAACCAGCGCGCATTGACGGCCGCTGTCGGGCTCCAAACGTGGTTGGGGATAAGAAAATCGTGCCGCACCAAGGGGATCTTGTACTTCGCGGCTGCCTCATCGACAGTGGGATTGGCGATCGCGCAGGCGGGGCACTCCAGGTCGGCAAATTCAACAATGGCCACGCGGGAGCCGGCAGGCGGGTGGAGCGCGGAAGAGTCGTGAATCTGGGTTCCTGGTGACGGAGCGCTAAACTGGGCGCTGGCGGCTGAGGCTATGGCGAAAAGCGTGGCTGAAGCAATGCCAAGGAACAAGCCGGCGCGGTTATGGCGAACGGAGTCAGTTTGGGTGACGCGCAAGAAGGGTAACATAGCGGTTGGACGGCTCCCTAGGTGTGATTGTAACTGGGGGAGTGCGAGTGAGTTGCAGGATTATTGCCGGTCACGGCGGCGAGCGGCCATCCATCGACGCCATTTGTAGTCGGCCACCACGGCAGCGGCGACAACAACGACGGCGAGGATGCCGAGAATGACATTCATAACGTATTCAGGATCGCACGAGATGGGTTGCGCAGGAAACAACCGCTTCTAATAGGCGGGCGGCAGCGTTGGGTCACGGAAGACTGAGTTGGAGCGGCGAATGTCGCCGACTGAGCCGAAGTTGGCCAGGGTAAAGCTGTAGAGGTACTGGGTTTCGTCGCGGATGGAGCCAAGCTGGAAGCGGCGGTAACCGAAGGTGAGACCGCAGCAGTTCCAGTTGTAGGTCGCCTGAGCCCCGCCGTATTGCAACTGGCCCAGGACAAAGTCGTATCCCGCGTTGGCGGCAAAGTTGAAGCCTGCGCCGCTGGGTTTGCCGATCGCGAGGAAGGGCTGCAACTGCTCGCTCTGGATGGTGGAAGCGGTACTGCCGTTTTCATCTACGGCGTTGAGCAGGGAGTGGCCTACGCCGAGGGTGGTGCGGCCCCAACTGTAGCCGGCAAAGATGTTGTCCGCATCAAGCCGCCCGCCAATGGGGTCGTAATCCAGATCCCACTCGATGCGGAGATTTTCTACGCCCTCGAAACGCATGCGCGAGGTGACGGGCGAAAGGCTGCGCGCGGAGGTGAGGAAGGCGATGCCGGTCAGGTCCAGCGTGGAATCGAAGACGTTGCGGCGGCTGGGAATGAGTGCGCCGCCGAACTTGGGGTCGATGAAGAACTTCTGAGCGATCTGCCAACTGGCCCACTCGCGCGGCTTTTGCGGGCATTCGCCAGAGGGCAGCACATCCTCAGGGGCGCAACGCGCCGGAACGATGGGCCGCATATAAAAGTGCTGCGTGAGCGAATAACCCAATTCGTTGGTATCGGTGGCAATGTCCGTCGTGTCGATCAAGAGTACATTTTGGGCCTGCGCGCCGATGCCGCCCACATAGCGGTAGGTCAATTCAGGCTCGATGACGTGGCGAATCACCCTGTTCCAACCGGCTATGGAAAAGTCGCGCTCGATGGCCGGCGGCCGGATGTCTACAGAGGCCTCGAAATCGGTGCGGTTGAGCGGGTCGTGGCTGATGGACGGAGTGCCGCTTCTCGTACTCGTCAGGTCAGGAACCTGGCTGCTGGTGTAGAAGGTATCGCGCAACGCGACCTCGGGAACCACGCTCCAGCCGCCGGATTCAAGCGGCAGTGAAAGATGCGGATAGAGATCGACGCGGCCCACGTTGCGGGCGTGGAAGCTGGGCTCAGAGCGGTTGAGGTAGCCGAGCGACGATGCCAGCCCCCCGTAGAGCGGCGATGCGCCCAGGGGCCGGTCGAGCACATCGAAGCGAAGGCTGGGAAGATGCATGATTCTTGCTTCGTCGCCGTTCGTTGAGCTGGCAAAGGTCTGGAAGCGGTCCAGCGCAATCGAGGGGATGAAACCATTGTGGTTGTGCGTCACCGAGAGGTCGCTGGCCACCTCGGAGCTGACGGCCTGCGCGTAGTTGTCGTTGAAGACTAGGCGGTAAACGTAGCTGGACAGGTACTCCACGTTCCCCGCAATGCGCGTATCGGCAGTCAAATCCTTCCGGCCAAGAGCGACTACATCCACGCCGCCCTGATTGGTCAGTGCTTCGCCGGTTGGGATGGACAGAAAGGCAGGCTGGGCGCCGCGCGACGCAAGGGGAACAATGGGAGCGAATACTGGCTCTTCCACGCCTCGATCGAACAGAGCATTCCAACGCACCACGAGGTGGTCGTTCCCTGGGCCCTTGTAGCGAAAGTCGCCATTGGGCGCCCAGCCGCGCTTGGAGTAGTACTCTGCGCCCACAATCATATCCATGCTGCGGTTGAGGACCACGTAAATCTGCTCACCCACAATAAAGCCCTTGATGGACGAATTGCTGAGAACGGGGATCATCAGTCCGCTCTCCCGGCCCGCCTCGTCCACGGGATGCCGCAGGTAGGGCAGGTAAAAGAGGGGCACGCCGAGGAATTCAAAGAAGGCGTTGGACGTTGAAGCCTTGCCATTGGCTAGGTTGATGGCGTGGGCGATCACTCGCCAATCCGGCCGAGGCAGGCGGCAGTTAGTCATTGAGCCGTCGACAATCCGGTAGTTTCCCTCGCCATTCTGTAGTAGAACCCTGCCCGAAAAGAGGAACGGGTTCGCCGTTGAATAAACGATGGAGCGGCCGGCGGTGCGCACGCCCAGGGTGCCGCTGACGTTGTAAAAGCGGGCGGTGTGCATGTTGAGGCGCATCTCGCCGCGGTCGGCATTGATGCACACATCGTTGGGTCCGCCGGCAACCTGCAAGTGTCCTTCGGCCTCAAGCTCCGAGGTGGACTGGTGATAGACAACCTTGTCGGCGTGCAGAATGTAGTCGCGGTAGTGGATGACCACATCGCCTGAAAGCGTCAGCAGGTCGCCAACGCGGGTCTGGCGCTGCGCCTCAAATTGGACCGGGACTCCTGCTGCCGGAGTGAGCTCAGGTTGCGCGACAGGCAGAATTTCCTGCCCAGGATCGTCGGGGAGAGATGCGCCGGAGTTGTCCGCACCTTGGTTATCAGCGGCAGGGGCCGCGCCTGCGGGGCTTTGCTGCGCGGGAGGGACCGCATTGGTCAACGTCTGCCCCTCAAGTTCGAGGTGACAGACGGCCAGCAGCGCGATCAACACAAAATGACGAGGATGCATCCCGGAACCTGGACAGGGCTAAGGCTCAGGATAGCAAAAGTGGCCGTCCTGGACGGGATGCCGGCCGCGCCGCTCATGCATCAGGTCAATACGGTCTCGTTTTTTTTTGCGCCGTGCCTGTGTACCTCTCCGATACCTCCCTCTTGATTTTGACTGCAAAGTCTGCAATCTCCCGGCTACGATGAGCTTGCGGGCCGGAAAAGAGGCGCGGGCACACGCGCCTGACGACCGCATGAGAAGGGACACTGGAGCATTGAGTACAACCGCAACCCAAGCTGACCTCACACTCTCGTGGAAGCAGGAAGTGAACCAGCGCATTGCCGCGCACAATAGCCGCAAGAGTTCATTAGCGACAGAGACGAATTCACAGATGGAGACCCACCAGGGCGCAACCAGCCGCGCAGCCGAGGCCGCCGCGCGTGTGGCCGCACGCTATGCCAAGGCTCCCAGCTACAGCCAGATGCTTGCCAGCGAAGCCCGTGCCGCAGTGCGTGCCGCTGAGGCCGCTTCTTGGGCTGCGCTTGAGGCGCAGGCAGCCGCTGAATCCTTGCTGGCTGGGTTGGAAGCCGCTGCTGTTGCGGAGCGCCCGCGAGAGCTTGAGGTTGTTCGTGGTGGAGCGCCGGAACGTGCTGTTGAACATGCGCGCGAAGCAACGGCCGAGCCTGCCCTGCCTGCCGAGCCCAAATCGAGTTCAGCAGCCGCGAGGCCATCGTTTGGCATCCTTTGGGACGCGGATATGCCGGTGCGTCAGCCGGAGCCAGCGGCCGTTCGCGCCACGCATGGGCCGGACGTCATTGAGAGTTCTGCTGACGAGTGGTGGCCAAGTTCCAGGCAGCCGCTGGGTGGTGCCGGGAGTGAAGACCTTGAGGTAGTGGAACCCGCCCAGCCGATTCATGCCAACCTGATCGAGTTTCCTCGCGAGCTTGTCGCGACCCGCAGGATTCGCCCCCGCCGGGCCGAAGGAACGAATGCCGGGATAGGCAATGCCGTAGGGCAGTTGAGCATCTTCGAGGTGGACCCTGGGAGCATCTCGATCGAACCGGCTGCGGCAGAAATCGTGACCGAGACCGCGCCCGAGTGGCCGTGGCCGGATTGGTCAAGCATCCAATTGGACGAGGATCCCTACCGCACGCAACCGCTCAACGAGCAGTCGCTGGATGAACGATTGGACGAAGAGGCGAAAGCAGCTCCGGTAGCTGCGGTTTTTGAACTCGCGCCAGTGGGCCGTAGGCTGATGGCGGTGGTCGTCGATGGCGCGCTGATTGCCGGCGTCTTTCTGGCGGCGGCAGTTGAGGCAATGGATAAGGCAAAGGCTCTGCCCACCACGAAGGAGATCGAGCTGGGTTCGGCCGTTACGCTCACCCTCCTCTTTCTTCTTTACCATGCGTTCTTTTTCACGCTGGCCTCTGCCACGCCGGGAATGAAGTGGGCTCGTGTGGCCCTGAGTACTTTCGCAGGAGAGAGGCCCACGCGCAGGCAGAGGTTGGGCCGGCTGTGGGCACTCGGCTTATCACTGCTGCCGGTCGGCCTGGGCGCGGCTTGGGCTATCTTCGACGAAGAGCACCTGACCTGGCACGACCGGCTCTCCGGAACCTACACGCGGAAAGTGTAAGCCGCAAAGAAGCTGAGTGGGGCTTCTCAGGCCCTAGTTCAGCATGGATTTGGAGACGAGCATTTTTTCTTGCTCCAGCATGCTGGCCAGCGCCTTTTCTGGGCAGATGTGCCTGGCTTCAACCAGACGCAGCCCAGCTTCTGTCTCCACAGCAGACGCAATGGTCATAAAACAGTCCAGACAGCGCGTGTTGTAGGTGCCGTTTTCGTTCTGGGTGCGGTGATACATCGTGCCTCGGTAAATCCGCGAGATTGTACGATGCTAGCCGCGGATAGATTTCCGTGACGTGACCTGTATCACCTGACTGTGTTTGGTCCGCTTTCAGCGGAATCAGGAATCGCAATTTGTTATAGAGTGCTCCCCTGGTTGGGGTTGCGCCGCAGTTGCCAGCAAGGGCTCTGCCCGGCCTGTGGAAAGAGCGAGAGGGAGCAGGCAACGTCCATGGAGCCTAGATAGTCGAACTCGCTCTTATTGCCCTTGAGCGGAACGGTCAGATAGCGATTGACAGTGACCTTGCCGCTGGGCGAGCCGCGCAGCTTGAACACCGCCCAATCTCCCCAATAGACGGCCACAAACCCCACCGCCAACACCACAGCCAGCCGCAGCAGCCAACGCTTCATTCCGTTTCAGCCTTCCTTCAGCAGGTGGATTTGCCCCATAGAACATTTTCGCACTCTGCGTTCAGGTGCCGGGCGCAAAGACCCGATAGCGATTTCGCCCGCTCTCTTTGGCCTGGTAAAGAGCCTCGTCGGCACGCTTTAACAGCTCGTCGGCATCGAGTTCCTTCGCCGAAGCCCAGCAGACCCCGACGCTGACAGAAACCGGCAGCGTAAGTTCGCCAAAAGAAATGGGAGCTGCCAGATTCTTCACGATTTTTGAGGCAATGATCTCAGCAATTCGCGGATCGCGCAGATCGGCGAGCAGTATGACAAATTCGTCCCCCCCAAATCTGGCTACCGTATCGGCTTTGCGTACGGCTGCCAGCAGGCGATCCGCGGTTACGCGCAAGACCTCGTCGCCGGCATGGTGGCCAAATGTGTCGTTGATATCCTTAAATTTATCCAGATCCACCATCAGAAGCGCAAGCCCGGTTTGACGGCGCTTCGCCGCATCCACCGCAGTATCCAGTCGATCACGAAGAAGCAGACGGGTCGCGAGTCCCGTCAAGGCATCGTGCAGAGCCAAGTGGCGGAATTGTTCTTCACTTTCGCGGAGAAGAATCGTTTGCTGCTCGACGCGCTTTCTGAGCACCACGACCCAGGCAAGGACAAGCAGTGTGGCGGCCAATGCAACTGTCAGCAGCATGAGCGCACGGCCCACCGTCCACCAGGAAGGCTTTTGAAGGACGGTGACGTCTGCGGGCGAGCGCATCAGAACCCGAAAGGATCTGGTTACCGCCATGCCATCTTTCAGCACGCTCAATTGCGGATCGAACTGGGCGGCACAGACTCCAGTAATGCGCAGAACGCTTCCGTTCTGCAAGCCATCTGTTTCCGGTCCGTTGAGGGCTCTGGGAAGAACGGCTGTGAAGATGAACTTTCCCGACGTGAGCATGAGGGTTGTGTCGGCGGATGCCAGATCGCGTCCGATCAACTGGCCTTCGATCTGGATGGGTTCGGAGTTGTACTTGCCCAGTAGCGCCTCTTCCGCGGTGATAGGTTGGGCGGTAACAGGAACTCCAGTCCCGTCCCTCTTGAATACGGCATTGGTCAGAACTGCCGTGGAATTCTCCGATCCAGCGAAGCCCACAACATCCGCCACATCGCCCACCGCGAGACGTGTGTCTTGAAATGTTTGCGCGCAAATTCCGCCGCTGGCATCGTGGATGCAAAGAGAGGCGCCGGGCCACTGCATGGTCACTACACCGCGCAGGTGTACCCGATGGCGGATTGCAGACATGCTGTCCCAGCGAAACAGGTTGTCGATGAGCAGGATTGGCAACTGAAACGGATCGCCCGGCGCCGCGTCAATCACGTGAACCGCGGAAAGATTCGAAAAGATGACACGGGCCCCGACCATCTGGTTGCTGCTGTTGTAGAGTGGCGCTTCATTGCCATGAATGCGCACTCTGGCGTCTACCAGGCTGGAATAGTCGGCGTCCGGATCCCGCACAGATGTGACGAATAAGAGGCCATCCGTCACTTCCAGTTCCAGCGTTACAAGATGACCTTGATCTGAAACGGAGTGAACGATACCCTCGACTTCGACCCATTGGCCTTCGTATTCGCCGGCGAACAATTGGGTGCGGCTGACGGGCACGGCGCCGGCCGGGAGCGTCGAATGGCCGATGACTTGTACTTTGGCCTGATCGACAATGGGAGCAAACCCGCCCGGATTGCTTACGCCGAACACTGTAACAATCGACCCAATGGGAAGCGACTTGATGGAGCCACGGGCAAACTTGACGAAGATGCTTCCAGAAGAATCGTGAATGTAAAGGGCACCGTTTCCACTGCCGGTGTCTGTGTCAAAGTAAGTAACTACCCCCTGCAGATGGATGGGGTAGGCGCGCTTGGCTTCCTCGCTGGTCAGGCTGTGCGCTTCGCGTGCGGTTGTGATGGTGCGCAACACCCTTGGCGCGTCCTGCGCGGATTCGGAATGTGCCGCCAGCCCCGCAGGCAAGATGCCGATTGAAAGACAAGTTGCCAGGACCAGGGCCGACTGCGCACCAAAGCGGCGCAGGCTCCGTAATAACAGGCAACCCCCCACACGCTTCTTCCAGCGAAGGCGGGTTGCATTCTTTGCCACCGCGAGCCGCTCTACCCTCATTCCGACGATGCCTAAGGTCTCAAGTCTCAATGCGAGCGCTTTCTTGTCGTTTCCGAACCACCCCTCAAGGATGGCCCATGAGGGATTTATCGGTGGACAGCCGAAGGAGCATTATACGGCTAGTCGCAATGGTTCGCGCAGCCTGCCCGAACAATGACCTAAAGCCCTTTGATCCAGATTGCATTGCAGGGCCGCAACGTTAGGATTCCGGCAGAGAGGGGATGAGCGCCGGGATTGGCGCGCCTTCTGGAACCACGAGCATTTGCGGCGCGCAGCAGGCGTTGTCGAGCTTGGTCAGGTCGTCCTGCATCTGCTTGTCGTTACCCAGCGACGCCAGTACGGTGGCGAAAATGGATGCGGCGTCAGGATCGGCAGGGGGGCAGAGGCTGTAGTGCATCCATTTGCCCTCGCGGCGGGCAGCAACGATGCCCGCCTTACGCAGGTAGGCGAGATGCCGGGAGATCTTCGGCTGGCCCTGTCCGAGAATCTCAACAAAATAGCAGACACAGACCTCGCGGCCGGCCATCAGGTTGAGCAGCCGCAGGCGTGTTGTATCAGCCAGAGCCGCAAACAGGCTTGCCAGATTGACCGGTTTAGAGCAGCAGCCCATGTCAGCATTATATATGGATTGACAAATATGAGCACTATAGATATATTTGCTTAAGCGAATGTGAGGCGCTAACTATGGAAAGTGCTGCAAACACGAAAACACTGGTACAGGAAAAGTATGGAGCGGCGGCGAGAGAGGTACGCGAGAGCGGCTCAGTAGCTTGCTGCGATCCGGCGCTGCGCTGCTGCGACCCCATCACCACCAACCTTTACAACGAGGCGGAGAAGAGCGGCCTGCCCGCCAGCGCCGTTCTCGCGTCCCTGGGCTGCGGCAATCCCACGGCCTTGATTCAGCTGAAGCCGGGAGAGACAGTGCTGGACCTTGGCTCGGGAGGCGGCATCGACGTGTTGCTCTCGGCTAGGCGGGTGGGGCCAACCGGCAAGGCATACGGGCTGGACATGACCGACGATATGCTCGCGCTGGCCCGCGAAAACCAGCGCCAGGCGGGCGTTGAAAACGTCGAGTTTCTCAAAGGCGAAATCGAGAGCATCCCCCTTCCCGACAATTCGGTGGACGTCGTGATCTCGAACTGCGTGATCAATCTCTCTGCCGACAAGAGCCGGGTGCTGCGCGAAGCATTTCGCGTGCTTAAGCCGGGTGGGCGCTTCGCCGTCTCAGACGTGGTGGTGCGCGGCGAGGTCCACGAGCAGGTGCGCAAGAGCATGTTGCTGTGGGTGGGCTGCATTGCAGGCGCGCTCGAGGAGCGGGAGTATGCGGCAAAGCTCGCGCAGGCGGGATTCGGCAGCATTTCCATGGAGCCAACGCGTGTGTATTCCGTCGAGGATGCGCGGCATTTTCTTGTCGAGGCCGGCATCGATGTGGATGCGATCGCCCCGCTGATCGAGGGCAAATTCATGAGCGCCTTTATCCGGGCGACGAAACCCGGCGGCGGATGCTGCGCTCCGGGCTGCTGCAACTAACCAACCCCCTTTGGAGAAGATCATGCAACGGCCCTACAACATTCTTGTACTGTGTACCGGCAACTCGGCCCGCAGCATCCTGGGCGAAGCGCTCTTCAACACGCTGGGAGCGGGCCGCTTCAGGGCTTATAGTGCGGGCAGCCACCCTACGGGCAAGGTCAACCCCTTCGCCATCGAGCAGGTGCTGGCGCTGGACTATCCAGTCGAAGAGTTGCGAAGCAAGAGCTGGGATGAGTTCGCCCAGCCCGATTCGCCGCAGATGGACTTCATCGTAACCGTCTGCGACAACGCGGCCGGCGAAGTATGCCCCATGTGGCCGGGCCAGCCGGTGACGGCGCATTGGGGCTTTCCCGATCCCGCGGCCGTGCAGGGCACAGACGAGGTAAAGCGCGCGGCCTTCGCCAGTACGCTTCGCCAAATACGGCACCGCGTGCAGCTCTTCCTCAGCCTGCCTTTGGAGACGCTGGACCGCATGGCGATTGAGAACCGCATGAAAGCAATTGGCCGGGAACCGCTATGAGTTCTGCCCGGCGGTTGACATCGGAGGCGCTCGGCACAGCATTTCTATTAGCTGTTGTCGTTGGCTCGGGCATTATGGCCGAGCGTTTGTCGGGCGGCAATGTTGCAATTGCGCTGCTGGCCAATGCATTGGCGACGGGAGCCGGGCTGACTGCGCTGATCCTGGCATTCGGGTCAGTTTCCGGCGCGCACTTCAATCCTGTCGTCACGCTCGCAGAACTCATGGAAGGCCGAATGAGCGGGCAGTTGGCATTCGCCTACGTTCTGGCTCAAACCTTTGGCGCTATTGCCGGCGTGGCCGCAGCGCACACCATGTTTGGCGAGCCGGTTTTCTCTTACTCTGTGCATGTGCGCTCTGGCTGGCCGCAATGGTGGAGCGAGTTTGTTGCTACCACCGGACTTCTGCTGGTGATTCGAGGCGCTTCTCGAAGCTGGCCGGCAGCCATACCATTTGCAGTGGGTGCCTACATCACCTCTGCCTATTGGTTCACAGCCTCAACGTCATTTGCCAACCCGGCGGTGACGGTGGCGCGGACGCTCACTGCAACCTTCTCTGGAATCCGTCCTTCGGATGCGCCGGGGTTCATCGCCGCAGAGATTCTGGGAGCAATTGTGGCAACGCTATTCGGCCGTTGGCTGTTCTATCCTGCGTCTGCTATAAGCTGAAGGCGAGGACGACACTCGATGACCCGCTCCGCGCTTGGTTTGGAGTTTCTGCTGCTGTTTGTCGCCTTGCCGCTGGGGTACCGGTTTTCGCCGGTGTGGATTCCGGCACTGCCGCTGCTGTGGGTGGTGGCGGCGTATGCGGGTTGGCAGTTGCTTCGCGATCCCAGCTTTGACCGGGGAAAGCTTTGGAACTTCGGACCGTTGCCAGGGCATTTGGGCGCGATTCTGGGCATCTTTGCCCTCGGGGCGGTGGGAATCTGGCTGGGGGTGCTACGGTTTGCGCCCGATCTGGAGTGGAACTTATGGCGCCAGAAACCGTGGTTATGGGCGCTGGTCATGGTGGCCTATCCTGTGCTGTCGGTCTATCCCCAGGGACTGCTTTACCGGGCCTTCTTTTTCGAGCGGTATGCGGCGCTGTTTCCTGGCAAGTGGGCGATGATCCTGGCCAGCGCGGCGGCCTTTGCATTTCTGCACATCGTCTTCCGCAACTGGCTGGCGGTGGCGCTCACCTTCGCAGGCGGCCTGCTGTTTGCCGCCAGCTATGCTGACACCGGCTCGCTGGTCACTTCAAGCTTTGAACATGCGCTCTATGGCTGCTGGTTGTTCACCGTGGGTTTGGGGCAGTATTTCTATCACGCGTCCGCTGCGACTGTGGGCTCGGCGCTGCGGCGGTGAGGACTTTGCCGGGCCAAAGCTTTTGAGATCCCAGAGCAAGCAGGAGAAGAGATGGTTTCATATCGCGGGAATTTCCGCGAGAGACTCCCTTGTAAAGCGTTGATTTTATGATTTTTGTAATTTTCTGCAAGGTTTTGAAAATATGAAAGGTGGGGTGGGGTATTAATTAAGTCGCAACTAGGAGAGGTACGGATCGGGCAGGTTCCTGCGAAATTGATCCGGGGCGCCCGGACGGAACTTCCACCCCTGCGGCGATTTCTTTCATGGGTTGCTCTATCCCCATTGTGCGCCGGCGGGGCGTAATTTTGTGCAACCATCTGCGGTGGGGCAGACGCCAGTTTTCCCCGTCTCCACTGCGGCGGACGGGGCCCGGGGAACCCGGCCAAAATTTCTCTTTTCAAGAAATTAAAACAGAAAAAATGTAGGTTATGATCTCATACATCTGCATCGATCCGAACGAAAACGGGGTCGGGTTTTGTTGTCGAAGAGTGTCAGAGAGGACGCAATTCCGCACTTTTGATGGACAATAGCAGACGTTCGAGTTTCCCCGAGTCGAATCCGCCGGAGGTGAATCATGGCCCACATCTTTATTGCTCTCGAAAATCCGCAAAGCATGCTGGGATATACGAAGAAAGCGGAAAATTTTCCCAAGGCATTTACAAAACCCAAGTTCAGCTTCGAGACAAAAGAGCCCTTGACGCGTGGCGAGCGCGAGCAGAAGGCCAAGCGGCAGGAAGAGAAATACGCAGCCCGGAAAGCATATATCGACAAAAAGGACGAAGACCCGTTTTCGGTCGACGGGACCCGCACGGCGGACCGCGCGGTCGCTGAGGAATTCTGCAAGGCGAACCTCAGTGCGCGCATGGCGCAGGCAGGCTCCCTGGTGACCTTGATGAAGACGATGATCTGGTACAAGGAACAAGAGGGCTGCACATTTCACACAGTCGTCTTTCTCGGCCATGGAAATACCGACGTCATGGCCGTCGGCTCGGGTCGCGTGCGCTTTGAAGAAGAATCCAGAGTCATATTCAACGCAGCCAAACGGGAGATTACGATCGGAAATCCCGACGTCTGGAGCATGTACTTCGAAGAAGCCGCAAAGCAAGGATGCTTCACGACGGACGACGATGGCCGCCTTCACATTCTTCTGCTTGGATGTCTTACAGGCGCAGAACAAGGTGACAAGTCGGTGATCAACGTGCTTGCGGTGACTTTGAACCGTGTTCTCAATATGAAGGTCGCGGCCTATGGCCCCACTGTTTCAATCGACGCTGACGACACAAAGACGATCCTTGATGGTCTCACGGATGTCAAGACCAATGGTCCTGGCCAGAAAACCTGGTACATTGGCGAACTGGAAGGCGGCTCCGATGAGGAGTCTGATCCATTGGGGCTCGAGGGCAAGTATCTCCGCGTGAGCTGCGCCGGCTAGTCCGTTCCGCTACCCGGCGCCGGAAGTGACGGACTCAGCTCCATGACCACGGACAACCGTGGTGACTCCTTTCATGGTTTCCTCTACCCCCATTGTGTGTAGTTCCCCAGGTCCAAAATCCGGACCTCGGGCGCCCAGATTTGAGATATGGGATCCGGCGCACCCTGCGAGTGTATGCTGAAAAAGAGAACCCAGCGGGCCTCCGGTTCAACCCGCGATTGAATTTATTCCTCATTTGTCGATTTTCGGGTTAGGATGTAGACGAATGCCGGAACATACACCCGAATTCAGCGGCTCCGTGATCGTATTGGTTGGCTCGTTCAACCCTGCGATTTTCCAGCCGGAGTGGTTTGCGAGAAATGGGTTGCTTCCGCAGGGGGAAGTTGACAGCGCTGAGTTGCAGGTTATACATCCGCACCTGTGCCAATTCGAAACCGAGAGTTTCACGTTTCAAATCACCACTGATCGCTTCACTGCCGCGACAAAGCCAAACACGATCGCGGGTCCGCTTCAAGACCTTATCCTTGGCACCTTTTATGTCCTCGAACATACGCCAGTGCAAGCCATGGGAATGAATCGCGTATTGCATTTTGCGATGGAGTCTGAGGAGGCTTGGCACAGGCTTGGTGACAAGCTAGCACCGAAGGAACCGTGGAATGACATTCTCAAAGGGAGGCCCGGGATGCGCAATCTCGACATTCTTACTCAAAGGGAGTCTCCCAAAGGCTCCAGCCTAACGGTCAAGGTTCAACCATCCTTGTTGATCCAACCTGGAGTCTATTTCGAAATCAACGATCACTACGCAGCATCAGGAAGTGCCGGGTTGAAGAGTATGATGGAGATTCTTCGGAACCAATGGGAGACTTCGCAAAAGAAGGGGGAGGAAATTGCCAGACACATCCTTGAGTGGGCAGCCGCTTAAAGCCGATACATTCGACCGATCCTTTCAGGTCGCTGAGATGAGCAATTGGAGAATCAGTCCCGAGTTATCTGCCGGGCTCAAACAATCTCTCTCGAATACAACTGTGGATCAAGAGAGGCCAGACAATGAGCGTGAATTCTTGGCTTATGTTACTCGACCGATCCCAAAGTACACTCGTCACAAAATTGCTGCGATCTTGCGTCCACGCCAGCTCTGGGAAGGAACAGTTGTCGAGTGCCAAAATGGTTCGTTCGTAGCGCGAGTTATTGACCGCACAGAACCTTCGAATACCGACGAGTTGGTAACCTTCGAGCTTGATGAGGTTTCCCCGGAGGACAAAAAGCTGGTTCAGCCGGGAGCCTCCTTTTATTGGACCATCGGCGTCGAGCGATCTCCGGCAGGACAGATCCAGAATATCGACAGGGTGATGTTTCGTAGGCTTCCGGGTTGGAGAGCCAGTTCCGTCAGAGACGCGGAGCGAGAGGCAGGGAGTATTGCCGAGCTACTTTTCTCAGAATGACACTTGCTACGCCACCGAATTTGGACGAATTTGAGGTCTCTGTTTTTGGGCCAGGACGTGGGGAATGTATCCTTGTCCACCTGGGCTACAACGAATGGTGCATGATTGACTCTTGTGTCGGACGCGGCAGGTCGCTCCCGGCCGCAGTCGAGTATTTGAAAGAACTTGGGCAAGCGGCTCTGGAAGGTGTCCTTCTCGTCCTCGCTACTCACTGGCACGACGACCATATCGGCGGCATCGCAGATTCTCTCCGTGAATTCACTAATGCACAATTTGCGTGTTCAACAGCGCTCGGTCATCGGCAATTCCTGACGCTGGTGCAACTCCAAGGGAAGTCTCTTCAAGGGGATTCCGGAGTCGATGAATTCGGAGAAATCCTCAAAATCCTTCAAGAGCGTAAACAGCAGGGACTCAGGCCGGCAAAAGTGGCGCCAATTTTGGCGATCCAAGATCGACTGTTGCTACGTCGGAGCCAAGGAGAACGCGCCTTTCCTGCCGCAGTTACGGCCCTGAGCCCATCGGACGCGACCGTCAAGATGGCACTCCGCAAAATTGCGAGCCTGATGCCAAGGCCCGATCAACCGCAACGCAGAATCACAAATCGCCCTCCCAACGAAGCGTCAGTGGTGCTACTGATAGAAGTTGGCAATCGGAGAGCGCTATTCGGGGCCGATCTTGAGCATTCGGGACTCATTGGGGAGGGTTGGCTTGCAATTCTCAATTCATCTCAAACAGCGCAGCCCGCTCAAGTCTTTAAGGTTCCCCATCACGGGTCGCCTAACGCTCATTGCTCCGATGTTTGGGAGAAGCTTCTGGAGCCAGATCCTATCGCGATACTGACGCCGTTCACATCCGGCAAAGGCCTTCCCCAAGAAAAGGATCTAGCTCGGCTGCGGAGCATGACGTCGAATCTTTACTGTACTGCACAGGCGAGAGCAAAGCTGCCAAAAAGAAGCGATAAAATCGTGGAGAAGAAGCTTAAGAACAGGACGCGGATCGCCATCGATGGAACGCTTGGGCAGGTGCGCCTCAGATGGTCCGCAACTGACGCAACCGCTGTCCCTCAGATTGAGGTGTTTAATGGGGCTTTCAAGGTTTGACGTCACGGACGGGTGGCCTGCCTGCCACCCGGCAATTCTTCGTCGCCAGCACCCTACCACCGAAAGCTCGCCCGCAATTAGGTGATCAGCATTTCATCGGAATGAAAACTTACAATGTTGACAATCGGACCAGTTGGGTTTCCCATTGAGCCATGAAATGCCAGATCCTACGAACCCCCGCTCGAATCCGCCGGGTTGAAGGGCGAAATACTCGGCCATTCATGAGCGCCGCCGCAATGGCGGCTATGTTGGTCTTCGGCCTTCTTGTCACCGGGTGTTCACTCACTCCTTTGGCCAAGCACGCTACCGCCCTTTCTGCTGCAATTGCCCCTGTAGTCGATCAATCGGCTGCCGCGTATCGCGACGCCGTGGCCCTCAATCAACTGCGCGCCGACTACGAGGCGGTGGTTGCATATGAAAACAAGGACGCCAACTACGACCCCCGCAACACCCCGGTACTGCTTTCGCAGAAAGATATTCAAGCGAGGCTGACGGTTCTGGCTGCGCTCCAGGTTTACTCCAAATCCTTGGTCGAAATCACCAAGGGAACCGACTCACCGGAACTCGATGCGGCTTCTAAGTCCGTTGGCAGCAACTTGACCTCGCTCGGCAATGACCTGGCGCCTTCGATTGAGAGCGTACTTGGAATTGCCGCGACTCCGTCCTCCACGACCACAACCACGGTCACCACGGTCTCTGGCGCGACCAGTACGACCACTTCGTCCACAGCCGCCACCACACTTTCGCCGGCAGTCAGAAACGGCATAAGCACAGGTATCAACGCGCTCGGACAGTTTTTGGTTTATCGAACGGTCGAAAAGGAACTGCCGGGCAAGATCGTGGAGATGGACCCTCATGTTCAGAACCTATGCAACGTGCTCGCTGACGACATTCAAACGCTTCAAGGCCTTGAATCGCGCGACTACGACCGAATCCTCGACCTGGAAAAACAGTTTATTCTCGACGACGAAAAACCCGGTAAGCATGTGAACCCGCAGGAGCACCGCGCGGAGATCATGAAACTGCCGGAGATTGCCCGGCAACAGCGGGAAGCGAATGAGAAGCTCGCATCTCTTCGAGAAGCCATCAACAAGCTGGCTCGGACCCATCATGCCCTGGCAATCGAGGTGCAACGTGACAATCCCGAAACCTTGAAAGAAAAGCTCGCCGAACTCGCCGATGTGGGCAACAACCTCGGCAAGTTCTACTCGTCGTTACCAGCAAACTGATCTCAAAGGAGCAGGACTATGGCCACGCCCACAATTCCACTTTCCCCCGAGGTAAGAGCAGCCTATCAGGACTTGTATGACAAGATGCAGGCAGCCCTTGACAGCACCATGGACGAGGCAACGATTGAGGCGCTGAACGCATGGCAGCCGGAGGTCGATCAGGTGCTCACCAAGGACGACCTCTACAAGCTCAATGCAGACACGGCAGTCTTCGATGCGCTGCTGCAACAGATCAACGACACGAACACAGGCCTGAAGACACTGCAAGGCCAGATCGCATCGATCGCCTCCCATTTCGCCATGGCCGCCGACATCATTGCAGCGATCGATAAAGTTCTCACGCTCGTCCCGGGTGTATGAAGCCGGGTGCCCCAGAGCCTGCCGAAGGGCCCCGCTTTTGAGACCAGGGAAACTACAACCCTTAGCTGCCCTTTGCACAAAATAAACCTCCGCTGGCGCATAATCGAAGGATGCAGGATCAGAGAGTTCTCTGGTCCAATCTGTCAGGAATAGGCCCGGATAGTTACTAGAAAATTAATACCCCCCTTTTATATTTTCAAAACCTTGCAGATAATTTCTGAACCACCCTCGAAACCCGGAATCAGCGTGGCCCAGGTCTCGATTTTGAGCAATAAACCGGCATCGGCCGGTGAAGATTCTAAATAACTTACGAGAAGTTGCTTGGGAGACCTGGGAGGGCTCAAAGGGTTTCAGCCAACACATAGTATTGCTGACATGTTGGGCAGTGGTACAGCTTCCGAATTGGCGGTCTATCGGTCTGGAACCGCATGTCTGGAGATCCTCAGCTCACCAAGCTGCGGTCAAAGCGCGGTTTGGTGATTTCGCGACAGTTGAGGCATTCTTTGTCCAGCGGGCCGTAGCGGATTTACTGTGCGCGAGCAAATGTCAGTGTTCTCTGAGGTAGATCGATCACGATTCTCTTGATGCCAAGCGCCACTGGACTCATCAACCCGTCGAAATCGTGATCTGAATCGCTGCGGTTAGGGACCACAGATACCAACCCGCGCCCGAACTCCACTTCGCCGAGCCTGAGGCTGACTTGCGGAACTCGCTTGCGATTGAAATCTCCAATCCTCCTGGGCAATGGTTGAGCGGCGTCGTCATTCTGGCCAGACGCTGGATTCTGCAATTCCTTGAAGAGGACCAGCGAAGAGGCCCCTGTGTCCACAAGCAGACGAACTCGAGTGTGATCGAGCACCGCATCAACGAAGGCCAGTCCATCTTTCATTTGCAACGGAATCGAATCCGGCATCGAGGGAGCGGGACCAAAGCGGATTTCACGCGATGCGTAGTCGATCGCAAACGTGCTTTGCCCCAGTACGTCGAGACCCACGATGGCGTCGATCCGGAATGGGAATGCATCCTGAACGAAAAATCCGTCCGGAATGATGACACGAACGTTGTCCCTCCGGATTGGGCCCAATTCCAGGCTTGGCGCAGTTGCGATTCCGCCTTTTACGTCACCGCTCAGAACCGCAATGACGGCTGGCGTGACATCGAGGTGAAGCTTGCGCGCGAGTTGCGGATCAAGGATGGTGTGGTTCGTCCCAGTGTCCAACAAAAAGTGCAGACCCTTCAACGGGCCCACCGATCCTTGGACAACGATCAGGTAGTCTCGATACAGTTGGAACCCGACATTGGTTTTCACGGGCCGGTCCGACACTCGAGTTCCCCACATTGCCGGCTCACCCACCACAATCAAAGCCGTCAAAACCACGATCAACCAGAAGGAACGTCCTCGCATGGTTCTCACCTCCATTGAGAGCCATGGTGAATTCGGCCCGCTGAGACCTCAATGCACTCGACCTAGTTTGCAGATACAGAGTTGGTTACGGGCCTGGAGAGAAGTAGGAGAGGTCCGGTAGAGGAGGCTCTCCCCGCAAAATAGTTGAAAGCATGGCTCGTTTGTGGCATCAAGAGAACGGAGGGCGAATGTTAGACTTTGCCAAAGACGGGGTATCCCAGGTGCCGAATGGAAACGGGACGGTCAGGTTCGGATCGTTTGAGGCTGATCTCCACTCTGGAGAGGTTCGTAAATCGGGAAGCCGTGTCAAGCTTCAGGAACAGCCCTTCAAGGTGCTCCAGGTTCTGCTGGAGCGTCCGGGTGTGCTGGTCACTCGCGAAGAACTGCGCTCCCGCATATGGCCGGACGAGAGCTTTGGCGATTTTGACCATGCGGTAAACGTCGCAGTGGGCAAGCTCCGCGTCGCTCTCGGGGATTCAGCCGACAATCCTTCCTTCGTCGAAACCATTCCCCGCCGCGGTTATCGCTTCGTGGCCATGCTGGAGAGTTCCCCGGTAGACACGCAGCCAGCCAAGCCCGTGACAACCGTCAATCCGCCCTCTGGAGGCAAGACCGGACGCAAGCGGGTGCTCCCAACGATGCTCGTACTTGCCGCCGCGGGAATCCTCCTCGCCGTGGGTGTCCTGCTAGGACGCCGCGCCGCCCAACCGTCTGCGCCCGAGTTTCAGCGTCTGACGGCCCGGCACGGCACCGTGTATTCGGCCAAGTTTGCGCCGGATGGACACAATGTGGTTTACACCGCCTCGTGGGACGGTGCGCCGGTAGAAATATTCTCAACCGACGTGAGTTTTCCCGGCACGCGAAGCGTTGGATTACAGGGCACTGCTCTGCTTGCGGTTTCTTCAACCGGCGAGATGGCGGTCGCGCAGTCAGCCACTCCTGAATTCATAACGACCCTTCGGGGCACTCTCGGCCAGGTTCCTCTTACGGGAGGGTCGCCTCGTCAGATTGCCGAGGACATTGACTGGGCCGATTGGGCTCCGGATGGAGGATCCCTGGCCATCGTCCGCGATATGGCGGGGCGGCAGCGTCTTGAATTTCCCGTTGGCCACGTTCTGTACCAAACCACTGGTTGGATCAGCCACCCCCGCGTTTCCCCCAAAGGCGATCAGGTTGCTTTCCTTGACCACCCCACCTACATGGACGACCGCGGCGTGGTTTCGGTGGTAGATCTTGCCGGGCAAAAGAGGGTTCTTTCCGCTGGATGGGAGAGCGAAGAAGGGCTGGCCTGGTCCCCGCGCGGAAACGAGGTATGGTTCTCGGCCACGGAAACCGGACTACAGCGTCGCATCTATGCGGTGGACCTGAGGGGCCATCTGCGCCAGAGTTTCAGCGCGCCGGGCGGGGTAACCCTGCAGGATATCGCGCCGGATGGCCGGCTCCTGCTCACTCGTGACGAACAACGCTCAGGAATCATGGGTTCGACGCCGGGAGCAACGCGGGAGCGAGACCTATCGTGGTTGGACTGGTCGCTTCCAATCGGTCTGTCACCCGACGGCAACGAAATGGTTTTCGACGAACAGGGGGACCAGGGAGGCCCGACCTACACGGTCGCCGTGAGGGATCTGCGCGGCTCGCCGCCAGTTCCTTTGGGCGGAGGGATGGCAGGGGGATTTTCTCCCGACGGGAAATGGGTGGCTGCGACGATCAACTACGGCCAGCTTGTGCTGTTGCCAACCGGCGCGGGCACGTCCAGGCGAGTCGATTCAGGCGGCATTCAACAATACGGACACCCGATTTTATGGCTACCGGACGGCAAGCAACTCGTCTTCTCCGGGGAGCTGGCGGGGCGTGCCGCGCAGTGTTTCGTGCAAAACATCGAAGGCGGCAAACCACGCGCCGTCACTCCGGAGGGAGTCACCTGGTGCCTTCCCTCTCCCGATGGGAAGTGGATTGCGGCCAGGGATTTGGCGACCAAACAAGGGCGATTATATCCACTGGATGGAGGCGAGCCGCGCGCGGTTCCCGGCTTGATGCCTGGGGAGAATTTCACCTGGACCTCCGACCCGAAGTTTATGTACGCGAGCCAAGGCGGACAGACCTCGGTGAAGATCTATCGGCTGAATATCGTTACGGGTCAAAGACAGCTCTTCAAAGAAGTGACCCCTACGGACGTGACCGGACTCTGTGGCCTCAACCACATCATTCTGAGCGCGGACGGCCGGTCCTATGTTTACGGATACACGCGTCTGCTTTCAGATCTCTACCTGGTCAAGGGATTGAAATAAAGGTCACCCCGCTCTTCGCTCATACGGAGACGGTAAAGCGCAGCACCAAATATTCATCGTGCCTGCCCCAACTGCGTATCGAGCTGAATGTCGAGCCTTATCTTTGTTTTCCGGTGATAGACCGCGCTCAAAGATGATGCATCCCCGGCTCAGTGAGCGCATTGGCGATTTGGCGCGTTTCCAGAAGCACTCCCGTCGACATGGGCGTTATCGGGACCGATCCTGCTAGACCGCGGGCTTCTTCCCGCCAATTGAGGTCCGCAGTCTCCCCGGTCCCCAAGTGCGAGGGCCACCCGCGCATCGATCACGCGGCACACATGATCGGCTGGAACCAGATCGTCCAGCACCGCAGGAAACAACGTCCCCTGACTACGACCTTCTCCCTGGATATAGCCCATAGATGGCGATGTCCTCGCTCTCGCGAGGACATCGCCTCACATCAATCCATCTGAAAAATATTTATTTCTCGCGATGTCTTATTAATCTGGCCAGCTCCCTCGTCTTAAGAGAGTATTTCTTCTTCAAACTTCCTAACCTCAGTCAATTGTTGCAGGGCGTTTTGCAAACTACGTCCGAAGGTCGCGCGTTCCATGAACTGACGAAACTGCATATTGGATGATTTCAGGGAGTAGATATACATCCAGTACGTGCCCAAAAACCCAACTACTCCAGTTGCCATGTTAATCCAGATAAAAGAAGGGGCGTGGGCATATAGATTAATGTGCGCGAGTCCTGCCAGCAGCATGAGCAAGGGGACCCATAGGAACCACCAGGAGAGGCCCGCGACCAAAACACAAATGCCGTACGCACGACGCACACGAGCCAGTCTGCCTTGCACTTCAACTACTGGTGCAGCATAGTCGATGCGGCTCAGCGAGGAGAACACCATCCCCGCTGTCATCACGCAGCCAATTCCATAGGCCTGGACGACAATTCCTCCTAGAATGACCGAAATCGCGGTCGGCTTTGTGCTCCAGAGGAGCCCGGCCAAAACAATGAAAGGCATCCCCCAGAAAATCTGAAATGCCTGGTTCAGCTTGAGCGGCCTGAGATGTTTTTGAACTGCATCCACCTTCTGGTGACGCAACATTGCCGCGCTCAGTTGGTTTCCGCGTTCGAGCGCTTTCTCCAGTGTTTGCCATGTTGACTTGAGTTCGTCGAGTTCCATCGCTGTTACCTCCAATCGTTCTTAGATTTCGGTTCGAATGCGTTGTTTGAGGCGACTGATTTTGGTCGAAACATTCGTCGGTGTGATTCCCAGAATTTCGGCGATCTCTTTTTGAGATTTCTCTTCGAGATAAAGTAGCAAAAGGCTTCTCTCAAAAGGAGGTTCGCTTGCGATGAACCGTTGCAGTCGCACCATTCGATCGGCCGCATCGGGGTCGGTTGGGGGCTGTGGAATGGCTTCGTGCAGGTCCTCCTCAAATGGCGTAAAGACCCTGCGATGCTGTACCTCTCTGCGCACAAAGCTGATCGCGACGTTCAGTGCGATGCGGTACATCCATGTGGTGAACGTGCGGGAAGCGTCGTACTTTGGCCACGCCCTCCAGAGCTGAGCTGCGATCTCCTGTGCGAGGTCATCGCGGTCTTCCGGTCTCCAGCAATATGTATTGGTTGTCTTGAATACAATGGCTCGATTTGCCTGGAGAAGGGTTTCGAACTCTTTCTGCATCTTGTCCGACATGTCCTTCTCCTTTCTCCGGCCCCCTTGTTACTGGCACAAGTAATCTCTGTCTGCTCTATGATTCGCGGCAAGACCAGAAATGTCACACAGAACTTGCTTCTAATTCTCCTGTGCGCCAATGTTTCATCGTTAACGGGGCTCTGAGCTGCCGGATGTACGAAACCGCAGAACTGTACAGCGTCGACCTAATGGGAGGACCTGGTCAACAGGGACACAGGGGGAATCGATACGATTCGCTCGTGGAAATGGGGATCGGCCGTTACCAGCAATCAGAATCTAGTTTCCGTCATCGGGCCAGATTAGGTGTTTCGTCAAAAAAGTTTCGTAACAGCCTCGGAACGGCCCCGCTGAGATTCTCTCTCCCTTGTCTAGGCTTTTCTTTTCTCTTTAGGGGTGTCCAGAGGGGATATTTCTCTTTCCAGAGGGTTCTCTAGCGGTAATTTGACATGAATTGAGATCCAATCACGCCAAACTCCTGATTGCCGACCCTTTTGCCATAAAATGTTATCGAACTGCAAGAAGCAAGTTTTGGGTTTCCAATAGCCAATGGTTCTACTTTTCGTAATTTTGGGTTCATGGTTCGTATACCCCACGTATGTTCGGTTATGAGCTGACTTCGAGGGCGTCCATGGAAAGCGATACGCAACGAATCGCGCTTGGGTTGCGCCAGAGAGATGTCGCTGTCCTCGAGACGCTGGTCGAGCAATACCAATACCGGCTTGTTCGTTATCTCGTCTCCCTGTTGGGCAGACGCGATGGAGTTGACGACTTCGTGCAGGAGACGTGGCTCCGAGTCTTGGAGCGAGGTGAGTCCTACGACGGGCACTCCCGCTTTGAACCCTGGCTCTTCAGGGTGGCACGCAATATTGCTCTCGATGCCATGCGTAAGCGACCGATGTTCAGCCTGGACTCAAATGAGGAGGAAGGTGTTCGCTCATCGCCTGCATCCGGTGGGCCTTCGCCATACACGCTTGCGGCGCGGACAGAAGATGCCGAGCGGCTAGCCCACTCGCTGCAAACTCTGGAGCCCGTCTATCGCGAAGCCCTCGTACTGCGTTTTCAAGAAGATTTATCTCTACAAGAGATATCCGTGATTGTGGGAGCGCCCGTCTCTACCGTAGCTTCCAGAATCTATCGAGGACTGGCAACGCTGCGGCCGCAGTTCGAGGGAGAAATAGCATGAACATTGACCACCATGAAGGTTTCCAACGCATGATCGACGAGAGTCTGGCGGCCGCTATCTCAGCGGAGAAGGAACAATCTCTTCGCGAGCATCTTGCCACTTGCGCTCCATGCCTGGAGTATCTCAGCGCCAGCAACCGGGTTATCGCGGGCCTAAGCGGTTTTTCTTTCGAGGTGAATCCAACCCTCAATGCCAGGGTTCTGGTAGCCCTCAAGCTGCAGGCGCAACAGGTCCGGGCGGCACAGCCAGGCCGTCAGCGATTAATGCGCCAGCACAACGTGCAATTCAAGGTCTGGGCTGCATTTGCTGTAGCGCTCTCGATGTCAATTGTGGGATCGGCACTTATCTACCAGGTGGCCAAGCTGCTGACGGTCCCAATGCATTTCGGCACTGCTCAAGTCCAGGCAGGCGTGCTCGTCTTTTGGCTGCTGCCATCTTTTTGCTCGGCCTTACGTCTGCTCGCGGCCCCTGGTGAGAATAGAGGTATTGCATGACACAGCAATCGGCGGTGCTTTTGATAGCGTTCTTGGCCGGGCTTGTAGTTGCGGCTGTCTTGTTGGGAACCGCAAGACGGAATGTTCTACCCAGGTCTGCAATGGTCATCGCAGCATTGGCGATCCCGATTTGGGTAGTCTATTTTGCTTCCAGCCAGAGCCGTTCCTTCCTTGCTTCCAAAGGATTGCTCAGTACCATGCCGGACGCGCTTTGGTTTGGCTTAACGTTTGGCCTCTTCACCGCGGCTTTTTTCCTCGCCCTCGGATATATTTATGGGGACGCAAAAAGGCGTCAAATGCCTGCTTGGGCCTGGGTGATTGCCGCTTTCCTCATACCCAATTTGATTGGATTCATCCTTTATTTTGTGTTCCGAGGGCCTCTCCTTGGGCCTTGCAGTTCCTGTGGCAAGCCTATTCGAGGGGGAGAAGCATTCTGCTCACACTGCGGATGCTCGCAGGGTTCCAGTATCGGACGCATCACAGCTGACAATCGCACAATCTGAAGTAAAAAGGGTGGTAATAACCTTGCATCGCACAAAACGGAGGACGGTATGAAACGTGAGCGCGCCTTACAGGTAGCGTTGGTGTTGGTGGGCTTGTTTTATTGCTTTTGGGGCTATCTCCTGTTCGACGATCTGTGGCACTCTAGGTGGCTTAGCGGGCATAGTGACGTCATGCCGATGTTCCTGAGCCTTAACACGGCGCTTGGGGTCTGTCTGTTGGTGGCCGTTAATCAGCCGGCCAAGCATCGCTTGATGATCGCCTATGGGGCGTGGTCAAGCCTTGCCCATGGGTTCACGATGACTATCATGTCGGCGCAGGCCGTGGCGCACGGGATGCACAGGAAGGATAGCCCCCAGGACATTGTGATCTTTGGCGTGATTGGAGTCACGCTGCTTGCACTCCTCCCGGCAAAACAACCATCGTCGGCCGGCGCGCCTATCAGTGAGCCGCGCGTTGCCGAACGCTAGAGGACCTGGTCCACCGCCGCGCGCATACCGAGATGCAGGGACTTCTCACGGAAGCGCGGCGATTCTCCGCGTCAATCTCGTCGCAGGTTGCAATCACGTCTTCGCTCATCGCTTTTTCGAGCGCTAGGGTAAAAAGTGTAATCATCCGCGCATTGCAAGACCAGGGCGCTCCAGTCTAACAAGGAGATATCCAATGAAACAGAACCTTACGTTAACCATCGCATCTCTCCTCTCGGTCCTCTTCATGACGTTTCACCTGGCGGACGACATCGTCCGGGGAATGGAGCCAGGAACGCTTTCAGACCTGATTGTGCTGCCCATTGTTGTCGTCCAGTTGTACGGAACGCTGGTGCTGGCCGGAAAGCGATCTGGATACGTCATCCTCCTCCTCGTGTCGCTCCTTGAATTGGTCATCCCCGTCGTCCACATGAAGGGGGCGGGAGTCGGCAGAGCGGTTGCCCAGTCCAACGGAGCCTTCTTCTTTATTTGGACGCTCCTCGCGCTCGGCGTGACCGCTCTCTTCTCCGTCATCCTCTCGGCGCGCGGGCTGTGGCGGACCACCGCGCAGCACAAACAAGGTGCCCCGGCGTGAGGCTCTGATTTGTGCACCGGAGATTTGCCGGGAGTCCTATTCGCGATTGTGGCGTACAACGGGCAGCTCGAAAAATGTTAATTCGGGAATCTCAACCTCCGGATCGCCGACTATCCACCCACAGATTTGGGGTTATGTTTAATCGCCGGGTGCCCCCGGTTTCGATTTTGAGACCAGGGATAGCAAGAGCATCGAGCACAGGTAAATCAGAATTCAGAAACTCGCTGTTCACATACTGCCGAATCACTAGTCGATTTCTGATCGGTACCCTTAAGCGGCGCCGCGCCCATCACCCATCAGAGCGGCAAAAAGAAGATCGTGCTCATGCGCCGAGGCTGCAATGAGCGGCTCCGCAACGCGCTCTATCACTGGTCGCGAACCAGCGTTGTCTGGGATGCGAAAAGTAAAAAGAGGTATGCCGAACTGCGCGCCTGCGGCCAATCCCACGGGCGCGCTTTACGCAGCATGGCCGACCGCTGGCTCAAGGTTCTCATCTCTATGCTGCGAAACGGAACTCTGTACGATCCGCAATGTGGTGCCGCCTGACCCAGAGGGTCATCGGCCCCCTGGCGGGAGGCCGGGTCCCTACCGGTTAACGCTTGACAAAGGGTAGGGAGTCCACCCCCCTACTTTATTTTCAAAACCTTGCAGATAATTAATTGGATAATAGCCGGTTGGCGGGCGGTGCAGAGCCTGCCCTGAGCTTACCGAAGGGTCCCGCATTCAGGCATTCAAAGGGTCGCAGCCGCCCGCCCGCTTTCCCCTGCCCAACCGCACCGCCTACAATGAGAGGAGAACTTCAAACCCGAGGAAAACCATGCCGCTCTCCGGAGAAGCTATTCGCCTGATGAACTACATTGATGACGTTGCCGTGACCCTGCGCCGGGTGCTGGCGACTGTCCCCACGCTCTCTGCCGAGGAGCGCGCCCGCGTGGCCGAGCACTTGCTCAACGCCAAGCCCAGCGCCGAGGATGTGGTCGAAGCCCTCTCGGTCAAGTAAGCCGCGCCTTTGCCCACTGTCGCCATCATCGGAGCCGGTCCGCTGGGCCGTTGGCTGGCCCTGAGCGCTGCCCGCGCCGGCTACCGCGTGCTGCTGGAAGACGTGATGCCCGCCAACCTGCATCACGCCCAGGAAGCCCTTCGCGCCGTCCTGGGTCCCGAGGCCCTGCCCAACGTCCGCTTCGTCTCCACCATTGAGGACGCCGTGCGCGACGCCGACCTGGCCATCGACTGCGTGCCGGATGAGCTGGAGTCCAAGCTGGAAATCCTGTGGCTGCTGGACCGCATGGCCCCGCCGCGCACCGTGCTGGCCACGCCCACCACCCGCCTCTCCATTGCCGACCTGGCCAACTGCACCTACCGCCCGGAGAAGTGCATCGCCATCGCCGCCGAAGCTTCCAGCCTGACAGCCGGCGCCGGCGCGCAGATTCAATTCCGCACCACCAGCCGCACGACCCCCGAGACTATAGCTCTCGTCGAAGATTTCTGGCGCAAATTAGGCTTCACCCCCGCCTTCGCCCCCGACCAAGCCGAATAGTCCCTGACCCCCAGTCCCTAGTCCCTAGTCCCTAGTCCCTAGTCCCTATTCTCACCCCAGCACTTGCTCGTAATAACGCACATAGTGCGGCACCACCAGCGTGGAGCAGAACCGATTCTGCGCCGTCTTCCGGCCAGCCTCCCGCATCGCATTGAGGCGCTCCGGATCCCTGAGCAAGCCCAATGCCCCCAAAGCCATGCCGTCAATGTCGCCTACCTCGTAGAGCAGCCCGGTCACTCCATCGTCGATCAGCTCCGGCACCCCACCCACCCGTGTGGCAATCGACGGCACCTTGCACGCCATCGCCTCCAGCGCCGCCAAGCCAAACGACTCCAACTCGCTTGGCATCAGCAGGATATCGGCCAGCGGCAGCAGCTCGTTGACCCGCTCCAGCTTCCCCATGAAGTGCACTCTGGCCTGAATGCCCAGGTCGTGCGCCAGCCACTCCGCCGCCGAGCGGTCCGGCCCGTCGCCCACCAGAATCAGCTGCGCCGGCACCTGCCGCACCACCTGCGCAAAGATCTTGACGACATCCACCAGGCGCTTAACCGGCCTGAAATTCGAGAGATGCATCAGGATCGCCTCGTCCGGCGCCGCTAGCCGCTTACGCGCTTCCGCCCGCTGGGCCTCATCCTTGATGGGCACGTACACATTGCAGTTGACGAAGTTCTCAATGACCTCAATGCCCCGCGTCACGCCGAAATGCTTGATCGTTTCATCCTTGAGATAGTTTGAGATCGCGGTTACCCCATCGCTTTCCTGGATAGCGTAGCGCGTGATCGGCAGATAGCTGCGGTCGAGGCCGACGAGGGTGATGTCCGTGCCGTGCAGCGTGGTGACAAACGGCAGCCGGCACCCCCGCGCCGCCAGCATCTGTCGGGCCAGCAGCGCGCTCACCGAGTGGGGGATCGCATAGTGCACATGCAGCAGGTCAAGCTCATTGTATTCAGCAACTTCAGCCATGCGCGAGGCCAGCGCCAGGTCGTAGGGCGGGAATTCGAAGAGCGGATAGCTTGAGACCGGAACCTCGTGATAATAAATGCCTTCGTCGCGCCCGCTCAGCCGGAACGGTTGCGAATAGGAGATGAAATGTACCTCGTGGCCCAACGCCGCGAGCTCGATGCCCAATTCTGTGGCCACCACGCCAGAACCGCCGTAGGTGGGGTAACAAGTGATGCCAATCCGCATAAACCCTTCCCGATCAGTCTTACTGGCCCGACTCTGCCGCTACGATCCATTGCCTTGGACGTTCCCGGTTGCCGGGAAGATTCAGCCAGCCCCGCGTAATCCCGCAAACGAGATCAGCTCCAGCTCAGGCTGTCCCTGCAAGGCGAGCAGCGCCTCGCGCTCCACCTCTCGCGACGCACGCAGCCGTGTACGCACTCGCGCCAGATCGGCATCGTTGTAACCAGGATGCGTCATCAGCTCCCACGTTCCCGTTGGAATGCTGCGCAGGAGTGAGCTAGACGATCGAGGATCGAGAGTTCCGGTCGCTAGAACGCCGAGAATTCCGTCGGTCGTCGTGAACCCCTCCTCTGCCACAATACGCAGGAAAGCAGGCTCCAGCAGCCGCAACAGACGAATCTCGGTTCGGCGAATCCACGGAGCGCCATGAGTGGCGCGCAAGCTCCACGCCGGCTCAAAGGGATTGCGTACCGCGCGAATCCCGGCTGCCCGCGCTGCTCGGATTACCGGCCATAGCACGGCAGGGAACATGTGAGTGTGCTTGTGCGTGTCGATGTGGGTCAGCGCTACTCCCTTGCTTTGCAGGAACGCAATCTGCGCGCCAGCCTCCGCCTCGATCTCGGACGCCCTGATGCGGCCTGCAAGCAACCGCTGCAAAAATGCGCCCAGCGTCGGCTGGAAGCGCCCCGTTCTTGCATCCACGAGCGTTGGAACCTTGTCCGTTCCCAGCACCGGCTCACCATCCACCAGCACGAGGTGGCAGCCCACCCCAAGAGAGGGCGTGGTGAGGGTCATCTCGATGGCTTCCGCGGTTGCCGCAGCGCGCGCCATCAGCGTCGCGCTGGTCAGCACACCGGCCCTATGCAGCTCGATGATTGCGCGGTTCACCCCGGCGGTCAGCCCGAAGTCATCGGCATTGACGATAAGACGGCTCACCGGGTGAGTTTATCAATTCAGGGCAGTCGCTTGAGGCCGGTCGCCGCGTGCAATGAAGTGATCTCTCGCGGAACGTCACTGCGCTGGTATGATTTGAGCAGGGCGCAATCTCGCCTTACCGCCGTGTGTGGGCGGTTAGCTCAGTTGGTTAGAGCGCCTGCCTTACAAGCAGGATGTCGGGGGTTCGAGTCCCTCACTGCCCACCAAGATTCTAAAAGACTTACATGATAATTTGGTTTGCGTTCACCGTTGACTGTGGTGGATTCTGTGGGGAGTCCGTTTTGGAAACCACCACATCGAACACACTGACGGCCTTTCGCTTCGCCTCTGCCCGGACGTGCGAATAGCGTTCGATCATCTTCGGACTCATCCACCCAAGCAAAGCCTGTAGGGTTTGATCGGTTGCCCCGCCAGCGGCCATCCGGGAGGCTGCGCTGTGCCTCAGATCGTGCCAGCGGCATTCGATGCCAACTGCCTTCTTCGCTGCCCGCCATGCTGTCGCAAAGCTGCGCACGGGTTGGTCTGTGAATGTCTGGTAGGGTACGACCACCCCGCCAAACGTGCCTTTCTTGCCTTTCAGTCCGTAGGCTTCCCGTGGGAATACGGCATGACTCGGCAGAGCAGCCGGAAACTGTGACCGCCACTCTTTCAGGGTTTGGACCGCCAGCGCAGAGAGGTAAACCAGACGGCCTTCCCCGCCTTGCGTCTTAGACTTGCCAACCGTAATGATTCCTTCCAAGAGGTCTACCTGGTGCCAGCGCAGCAAGCGCAATTCCTGAGAGCGCAGCCCGGTATGGATGCTGGCAAGCACGGCAGGGTATAGGCCACGGCTTGCGCTGGCCTTGCAAGCCGACAGGAGCCGGTGTACTTCATCGTCGCTCAATTCGCGCCCAACGTCCGCCCGTTCCTTCAACATGGTTACATCGTCCGCAATGTTGCTCCAGAGCTTCGCCTTGCGCAGCACCAGCCGGAGCAGATTCACTTCAATGTTGACCGTCCGGTTGGAAGCCCCTGCCTTGAGCCGTGCCCGCTGGTAACGGGAGATTTGCTCCCCGCGAATCTCGCTCAAGAGCAGTTTGCCGAAGTGCGGCTCCAGATGGCGAAGCGAATTCGAGTGCATCTCCCGCGTCTTGGGACTCCAATGCGCCTCTCGCTCTAACAGGTAGGCTTTCACGGCACCAAAGAACAGCTTAGGCTTCACAGCCTTTTCCAGATTGTTTGCCCCGCGCTCAAGTTCTCTGTGTCGCTCTCGCTCCGCCTGGATGCAAACGGCCTTGATCGGGCTTTTGCTGCTTTGACGGATACGGGCACCGCCAAAAGTGAATTCATACCACCAGACATTACCGCGCTTGAAAATGCTCATGGTTTTCTCCCTGCCTTTGGTTCTGGCAACTCGCCAGTGTTCACCCGGCGAGTGACAAATTTATCTGTGATGCTTGGCTCTTGTTTCCTGAGCCACTCCTTCCAAACGAGTCCAGATCGGCCCTTGAGCGAGTTCCACTCCCGAATCAGGGCCTTGGCTCGGACCATCTTTTCATCACGCTCTGCTTTAACCTTCGCCGCTGTCCTGACGACGGCAGTGGAGGCGTTCCCACACCGGCGAGAGCAATAGACCTTCTGTGACGCCCGTTTTTTGATGTAGTAATTGCCGCACCGAGCGCATGGACCGGCGAGTTTGTCCCATTCGGGATTCAGAGTCCCGACATGGAAGAGCAACGCGGCGTATCGCTCCGGGCGCATCTTGTTAACCTGCCCCGGCGTCAGTTCGCGTTCCAAGATGTGCTCCCAAGACGGTTGAAGCACCAGATTCGCCGTTCGGTTTGTTGAAGGTATCCAGCGGGTGACACACACCTTTGCCACGGCCTCTGCCAACTCTGGGTCGCCGTCCATCATTTTTTTCAGGTTGCCGCCGCACCCTTCCAATCTCCTCATTAAGCGGATTAGCGGCTCAGCATACAGCGACAGTCCCCCTCGCGGCTTCCAGTTGAGCGTCTCGACGATCTGGTCCAAGTCCCCTCTATCGAGATGGAAAAACTTGGATTGTGGATAAGCCACCTGAAGGCCAACAAGGGCGGGTTGTTTTCTGCGCGTCATGATTATTGATAGCACGTTTATTATAGTTAAGGCAAATAAAATATAATGCCTGAATTGAAAGAATACGAATAGCATGAATTATGAATGCAAAGCAAATCATAATACTGGAGGGAATATGCAGACACGTTCAAAGCTACTCACGATCAGCGAAGCGGCTGAGCAACTAAGCGTGAAGCCCAAAACCTTGAGGGCATGGATCGGCGCAAAGCGCGTTACTGTGGTCCGTCCTGGTGGCTGGTCAATCAGGATACCGGCAAGCGAGATAGAACGCATCGTCGCAGAGGGCACCATTACCGCCGTTGAGGAGCGGCGATAATGACCGCCGATGCGAGCGTCACGGCAAGGGACCATGCCGCACTGTGCGACGTGTCGCGGTATGCCCTATTGCCTGTGCCGCCGCCGGATGGATGGCCGGAACCGGAACCCTTGGCGGAGTCTCTGCCCGATGTGGCGCAATTCGATCTGGAATTGATGCCAGAGTCCTTTCGTCCACTGGTGAAGGATGTAGCCGAGAGAATGCAGGTTCCGCTGGACTTTCCAGCCGTGGCCGCGATTGCCACGCTTGCGGGAGTAACCAACCGGCGGGCCGTAATTCAGCCAAAACGGAATGACCATACTTGGACGGTCGTGCCGAACCTTTGGAGCGGAATCGTAGCGCCGCCAGGGATGCTCAAGTCTCCCGTGCTTTCCTGCATGACGCAACCGGCGCGGGCAATCGAGTGTGAATGGCGCAAGGCGCACGAGGATGCAAACCGGGAGTACAAGAACGCGCAGGAAATGCACGAACTCAGATTGGCCGCGTGGAAAGAACTATTCAAGGCCGCTGCGAAAGACAAAAGTAAGGAACAGCCGACAAAGCCGGAATCCACACTTCTTCAGCCTGTGCTTCGCCGTCTCATCACCAGCGATCCAACCTTTGAGAAACTTCACGAACTGCTGTCAGAAAATCAGGCGGGGCTGTTTCAAATCCGAGATGAGTTGACCGGATGGTTGGCCGGACTGGAGAGGCAAGGCCGGGAACAGGAACGCGCCTTCTTTTTGGAATGCTGGAGTGGGGATGCAGCCCACACTATCGACCGCATCGGGCGCGGCAGTGTGTTTGTTCCCCATGCCTGTGTTTCGCTGTTTGGCGGAATCCAGCCCGCCCGGTTGCGGTCCTACTTGGCCGATGCCTTAAAAGATGGACCGTCAAACGATGGTCTGATGCAACGATTTCAGCTAATGGTGTGGCCCGACATTCCGCAAGGCTGGCAATACGTTGACCGCAAGCCGGACACTGACGCTCTGGAGCGTACCGCTGAGGTCTATCGTCGCATAGCTGCGCTAGAAGCTACAAACCCGCTCCGGCTGCAATTTGACGATGCGGCTCAGGCGCTATTCGAGCAATGGCTGCCCGATCTGGAGAGGCGCATCCGGGAGGATGATCTCGCTCCGGCAATGCAGGCGCATCTTGCCAAGTATCGCAGCCTGATGCCCTCGCTTGCACTGCTCTTTGCTCTTGCCGATGGGCATTCGGATTACGTGCCGCTCATTCATGCGCGGCTGGCCTGTGACTGGTGCGACTATCTTGAGACACACGCTAACCGCGTGTACGCCGCTCAGACGCGGCCAGAGCATCACTCTGCAATCGCGCTGAGCAAGCGGCTTGCGAAGGGCTGGAAACGCGAGGAAGGGCTATTCACAGTGCGGGACGTGTACCGGAGCGGATGGACCGCTCTAGATTCACCGGACGCGGCGCGGGGTGCGTTGATGGTGCTTGAAGAATATGGCTGGGTAAGGCGAGAGACCGATGCACAGAATCCCGGACGGCCCAGCGAAACCTATCGTATCAATCCGAAGATAGGGGGAACCCATGCTGTCAAGTAGACGCTGGAGAGACTGGAATCCGCCTGCAATCTTTCAGAAATGCCCAGAGCGCGAACTGACAAAACCGACAGAACCCCTTCCATCATCCGTTTTGTCAGTTCTGTCAGTTCCTACCCTGCCCGCGCCGGAAATAAACGTCCCATCGGATAGCGCCCTGCCTCACCACTCGGTAAAGTGGCGGAAACCGTTCTCCCGATGGTTGGATTCCGTCTGTGTGCGTTCTCCGCGCTGCTTTGGCGGCGTGGCCCGCCTGCATATTGCTTTCTGCGAATGGGCAGTTCGGCAGGGCGGGCCTCCATGCACACGTGAGACTTTCGAGTGGCTGCTGACAGAGCGGGGATTCCTGGTGGGCGAAGTCTCCGGCGTGGTTCTGGTTTCCGGCTTGACGTTTCGGGAAGACTTTGAGGTCTACCTGTGACCGGCGAATTGCCGCTGTTCCCTATCGGCGCAAAGGTGCGATTGCGTGGCTGTGCCTTTGGGAATCCCGGCGTGGACCGTGTGCAATATTGCACAAACCGCATAGACGCGCACAGAGACCGGTGCAACTCCAAACCTTGCCTGACGTGTCGGAGCCTCACCAGCGGGAAGGGAAGGCTTCCCGCCTTATCGCCGCTGGTGATTGGCCAGCAGCTATCCGGCCATACAAATTTTACCGCAAACTCCGCTGCCGTCGGCTTTAGTGCGTACCCTCTTTTACAGCGGGCGTCTGCTTGTTAGCCGGAGCCTTTGGTTTACTGGCGGGTGCCTTGGGCTTGCTAGCGTCAGACTTCGTAATCGCCGGATGAGGCGTAGTAGCTGGAGTGTCGGGGATTAAACCGGAGGGCTTGTTAGCGGCAGCCTTCCTGCTCGCCGGATGAGGCGGTATCCGGGAGTCGAACTTTAGCTCTTGGATTTCATCTTCCACTGTCGTAAGACGGTTTTCCAAGGTTTCAATCTTTGTTTCGGCGGTATGGAGATCGTCTTTGGTTTGCTTAAGTTCGTCCAACAGGTCTTTGAACTCGTCGGTGTTCCATCCCACCGCGGTATCAAGCCACTTAACCTTATCCTTTAGCTCCATCACGTCGATGTTAAGACAGTTTTGTCCGTCCTCCAGATACCTGACTATCTGTGGGCTTACCAGTCCGTGCCCGTCTGTCGTGTAAATCTCCAGGGCGGGCGCAAACCCGCAATCACGGAAAAACTTAAAATCCTGGGCACAGACGACGGCGGGCAAGAAGACAAAAACACTGAACAAAAGAAACTTCGCTAAGATTTTCATGAGCTATTCCTCCTTCGTGCTGGTACTCAAAGTATCTTAACCGCCGTCACCGGCCCGGTCATGTCTGTGCCGCGCCAGCCGAGCCTTATCCTCCAAGATCGCCGCAGCGGTGACCAGCACAATTCTCTGAGGCTTTTTGTCATTTCACGTCATTAATGAATATGTCTTTTCGCGGCTGCACCACATTGCTCAAACCCGCGTTCTATGCCTGTAAAACTAAATACGCTTCTTCGGCTGATTGCCTATGATCTGGTCAATGATGCTGACCAAAGAGTTGATGCCCTTTTTAGCGAAAATTGCCAGAGCCGGATATGTAACGCGCGGGCCGGGTGGCGCGTCTGGGGGGGATGCCCCTGCTCACAAAAAGCATTCTTTCGACTGTGTATTACGGATTGCGCGAGTTGCCGTCCGCCATGCCCAAACGGGTAGGGCAGAGGGCTTGCGAACGCTCACAGGGAATTTCTGTGCGTCCGTGCCCCGTCCTGTGCTCCGTTCGCCCAGCGACACACGCGGACCAGCGGCAACTATCGGTGAGCGCAGGACGCCTCACTGTCTCCGGCTCCATGTGACAGTCTCCCGCTGGTTTGCCATCCTGAAACTGTGGTGGAAACTGTGGGGACTCGCTTGGGGAAGTGGCGGGAATTGGCGGGCAAGTCAACACCCTCCAAAGTCCACCTATCCCCTGTGAATATGGACAGATAAGCAATTTATAGTAAGTGGCGGCAATTCATGGAATACCGCCACTCGACCGTCTTACAAGCAGGAAGTCGGGGGTTCGAGTCCCTCACTGCAAAAACTTGGGATTGTTCCCGGCAAACTGGCTTGACAAACGTTTGCGCTGCCTTTAGCCTTCAATTAGTCGGCTGATGCTTGTGGCTTGGCCGCCCGTTCCAGGAGTCTA
>Ga0302319_10000506_pt1 | contig 87924 bp, 81 predicted proteins | sample Bog_T0_2_FD_203319 | JGI IMG/M metagenome (GOLD analysis project Ga0302319, IMG submission 203319) | Peat permafrost microbial communities from Stordalen Mire near Abisko, Sweden - Bog_T0_2 | ecosystem: Environmental > Terrestrial > Soil > Wetlands > Peat | place: Sweden: Abisko, Stordalen Mire... | reverse complement strand
TCGAACTCGTACAAAAGATGCTGCAAGGCAAGATTTCCGTCCGCTCCGTCGAAGGCCCCATCCGCATCGGCCAGGCCGCCGGAGAAGCCGCCAAACGCAAAGGCTGGACCCCACTTCTGCTTCTCACCTCCGCCATCAGCCTGAACCTTGGCGTGTTCAACCTGTTGCCCATTCCCATCCTCGACGGCGGCGTAATCTTCTTCCTCTTGATCGAGGCCCTGATGGGTCGCGACATCAACCTGCGCATCAAAGAACGCGTCTATCAGGCCGCCTTCGTCTTTCTGGTGCTCTTCGCCGTAATGGTGATCTACAACGATCTGCTAAAGACGATTCCAGGCCTAGCCGACCGCCTCCAGTAGCACGAAACCGATCCATGTGGGGACAGCCGCCCTCGGCTGTCCTGCGGCCCAGGTTCATCGGGCCGCAGTTGCTCACCAGCAAGAGGATCGCCTTTGTGCTCCCCGTGAGATACAACACATCTCAGAGAAGGAATCATATGCCTGCCACCGAGATGGTTCACGTTCGCATCGAAAAGCGCATCAAGACCCAAGCTGCCAAAACCCTAGCCGCCATGGGATTGTCGGTATCTGACGCGGTGCGTGTCCTGCTTACGCGCGTAGCTGCCGAGAAGGCGCTGCCCTTCGAAGTCAAAGTTCCCAACCACTTCGGTGGCGGCGATGCAAGAAGCACGCAAGGGCCGCCTGCCCTCGTTTAACACGGTCGCCGACTTGATGGCGTACCCGAATGCGAAGGATTGAGCGGACCCACGCTCTGTCCGCCGAGTGGCGCGACCATCGCGAGTGCCATCTCAACCCGCACCTACTGATCATTCACCGCAAGCCGAACGCGGAGGTGCTACAACTGGTCCGCCTAGGTTCACACAGCGAACTCTTCGGCTAAACCTAACGCCCCTCCCGATCACGTTCCACGGGATTGCCGATGAGCGCCAGAATGAATGGGACTGTCTTGTCAAGACCTGCCCACGAGTCTTTAAGACAAAGACACGCCCGCAATTCATCCATTTCCACAGCCTCACTGTGACATCTGACCTTTCCCGCGCTTCAGAAGTGCGCCAAGATGGTCGAGGCGGTGACAGTGGAGAGACGCGAAAAACGCGTCGCTAAGTCGTCCGTTATCAAGATTTTAGTATCTAAGTTCTTTGAAAACCAGATTTTACAAAGCCCACTTTGTGGGAACCGGCTCTGGGCAAGACTTTCCACCGCTTCGCGCGAAAAAAATTGATCTGCAATCGGCTTGAATCCGGCAAGCCGCCCCATTTCCGCCCGCGCCAGCGAAAATTTATTTCTCTCGAAAATCCACAGACGATGCGCCCACCTTCACTGAGATCGAGCGCAACGCCCCCACCGGCCACGCTGAACTATCCGGGATGGTAAAATAAATCTTCCATGGCCATCATTCCCCGCAGAAAAACCGTAACCGCCACTGTCGGCGGCGTTCGCGTCGGCTCGGATGCACCAATCGTGGTGCAATCCATGACTAATACCGACACCGCTGACATCCCCTCGACAGTCCAGCAATGCGCCGCCCTAGCCCGCGCCGGATCCGAGTTGGTGCGCGTGACCGTCAACAACGAAGAAGCCGCTGCCGCCGTCCCCCGCATCGTCGAACAGCTCGACAAGATGGGCCTCCGCGTCCCCATCATCGGCGACTTTCATTACAACGGCCACGTCCTGCTCACGAAATATCCCGAGTGCGCCCGCGACCTCGCCAAGTACCGCATCAATCCCGGCAACGCCAGCATCGGCCGCACCGGCGACTCGAACTTCCGGACCATGATCGAAGTCGCGGTGAAGTATCAGAAGCCAGTGCGCATCGGAGTCAACTGGGGCTCGCTTGATCAAACTCTCCTCACTCGCATGATGGATGAAAACTCGACGCTCCCCGAACCCAAAGATGCCCGCGAAGTCACCATGGAAGCCATGGTGGTGAGCGCGCTGAATTCTGCGGAGTTGGCGGAAAAGTTTGGCCTCCGTCCGGACCAGATTATTTTGAGCGCAAAAGTCAGCGGCGTGCAGGATCTGATCGATGTTTACCGCGCGCTGGCCGCGCGTTGCAACTACCCGCTGCATCTTGGACTCACCGAGGCTGGCATGGGCGCGAAGGGCGTCGTTGCCTCCAGCGCCGCCATGGGCGTGCTGCTCCAGGAGGGTATTGGCGACACCGTTCGCGTTTCGCTGACACCAGCTCCCGGCGGAGATCGCACGGAAGAAGTCAGAGTCGCGCAGCAACTTTTGCAGTCGCTCGGCATTCGCAGCTTCACCCCGCAGGTTACAGCGTGCCCCGGTTGCGGACGCACCACCAGCACTTTCTTTCAGGAAATGGCGCAGCAGATTCAAACCTATCTTCGCGAGCAAATGCCTGCCTGGAAGGGCCGCTATGTAGGGGTCGAGGAGATGAAGCTCGCGGTCATGGGCTGCGTGGTCAATGGTCCCGGCGAATCGAAGCACGCCAATATCGGAATCTCTCTGCCCGGCACCTTTGAAGAGCCCAAAGCTCCGGTCTATGTGGATGGACGCCTGTTCACCACGCTGAAGGGTGACCGGATCGTCGCGGAGTTCATCACGATTCTTGACGAGTACGTGGACTCTCACTACGCGACCCGAGAAGCTCAGCCCGAAGAGTTAGCAACCAGAAGTTAGTCTCTTCCCGACACTCGGGCGTTGCTTTTTGGCCCAGCTTCTTTACTGACCCATAATCAAGAAGGTCGGATTCTGCGGAAGCGGCTGTCCGTTCACCTGCACACCGCTGGCGGCGTCGGCTGCGGGCAGGTCGACCACCAGCGTATCGGCGGACTGGCCTGTTCCCGAATTGTTGGCGTTGCTATTCGTGGTATCGATCACTGCGATGGCTCCCGCATCGCACATACTCACAAACACTCGACTACTGTCTTCCGCCGCCACGGTAAAGACGCGGAACCTCGTCGCGGATGGCGTGTACAGTGCGGGAAATACTGGCGACGCGCAGGAAGTCACCGGCGGCACTGCGTATTGGTTCGTGGCAAACGGAGGCCAGGTCAGCAGAGTCAGCGTCGGCGCGGTGGGATACTCCACCGCGAAAGTGTTAGCGTCAAACACCGTGAGGCCCGGGATCACGCACGCAGAACCCGTGCCAATGACAGGATCCGGGCACGAAGCCGCTGTCTGATAGCTGGCAACGTAGAAGCGCGTGCCATCCAGCAAAGCGGTAACTGAAACCGGAGTGCATCCCGAAAAACAAGATGGCGATTTCGCGGCGAATGGAATCACCGCCAGTTGAAGCGGCACATCGCTGACTACGCCGTTGGCGATTCCGCCAGTATCGGAAAACACATACACCATCGCGGTCACCGGATTGACTACATAGAGCCGGTTCAGATTCGGATCGAAAAAGATGAAGTTCGCCCCAGCACCAACGGGAAGACTGCTGGTCACGGTATCGCCGGCTGTGTCGATCGTTACCAGTTGTCCGTCGCCCTCGGTGACCACATAGATCTTCTGGCTGTCGCCACGCGCCACCGCCCAAACCGGGTTCACGCCGCTGAATCCCGTAACAACATTCTGAGAAAGATCGACTGTGTTCAGGCTGCTGACCGTGTTGTTGCCCTGGTTGGCGGAGTAAATTTTCATCCCGTTGGGCATCTCGGCCAGGCTAACCGGGTTGGCGCTCGCTCCCAAAACCGCGGTATTGGCGAGCACATTCAAATTCGTATTGATCTCGCCAATCGAGCTTGGGACAGAGCCCGAACCAAAGTTGGCTACGTACACCGCATTGGTCTGCGTGGTGTTCACAAAGACCGGTTGCGATCCCGTGGGTAGAAGGATGCTGGTCACCGCGCCCAAGCCACTGCTAAGGGTGGATTGAAAAACCGGAGAAAAGGACGCTATGGAATCGGTTCCTCCCGGGAACACGCTGCCGGCCGTAGCGACAAACACTCTCGAATCGCCCGGCGCAATCGCTAGGTGGGTGGGATTTTGACCCGTATTGGGAGCGCTGGCGGGTGAGAGCGTGGTTTCGCCGACGATGGAGTCTCCCGAAACATCAATCTGCATCGCCCCGCCCGAATAGCCGGGCGAGTTCGTGCTAACGCCTAGCACCGAGTGGAAATTCGCGGGTGCGGGATTGGTTTCCACCGGGCACCCGGGAACTCCGCCGCTCGAGCAAGGGATGACGACGGGGCGATAGACCTGGCCGCATGCCGACCAAAAAAGCAGGGCAACTACCATGACCACCGGGGCGGCCACACGTCCGAGACTCATCTACACTCCCTAGCGTGCCACTCTGTTGTGGGCTTCACTGCTGTAAACATAAGAATTGCGAGCATGGGTTCAGAGAATTCAACATTCTAACGGCTGACTGGAATCTACGCCAGTCCGCCTGACCTGCCTGTTCGTAGACGCGAGACAACGGCAGACCGATTCTGCGCTCGGTCCACTACCGATTATAAGTTTGGAAGTTACGGTCTGATTCTGGGATGCATCCGCCCATGGTCTAGTTGGATGGGCAAGACAATACGCGTCCGCGAGGGGCGGATTTCTACAGCCTGTCCGCGCACCACGTCTAACGATGACGACGCGACTTGCCGCCGGCCGCTGCCGCCGGAGCTTCCGATATGGCCGTGGCCGCCGGCTTTTTCTTCCCTTCCATCTGCGCCAGGCTCTGCTTGAGTGCGGCCATGAGATCGACAACCGGCGCCAATTTCTTGGGTTTCTCGACAGCTGCCACCTCGCCGCCTTCGAGCTTTGCCTCGATCAATTTCTTCAGGTTCTCCTGGAATGAATCTTTATATTTTTCCGGATTCCATTCATCCGCCAGCGCTTCGATGAGTTGATGCGCCACTTTGATCTCGGCTTCTTTCAACTCCACGTCGGGAGCGCCGAACCCTTCCACCTTACGCACTTCTTCCTCGTAATACATAGTGTGCAGCATCAACCCGCCCTGGGTCGGCCGCAAGAACACGGTGTACTCGCGATTGTGCATGGTGATCTTGGCGATGGCGACGTACTCGCTCTCTTCGAGGGCCTTGGTGAGCAGGGCATAAGGGCGGCGTCCCGCCTCTTCCGGCATCATGTAATAAGACGATTCAAAATAAACCGGGTCGACCTCGCTCGCCTTCACGAACTCAAGAATCTCCATGGTCTTGGCGGTCTGCGGTTCGATTTTCTTGATCTCTTCCGGTTCGATGACGATGTATTCGTCCTTGCGGAACTCGTAACCTTTGACGATGTCGCTGCGATCCACCACGACGTTTTCGACGGGGCAAATATATTGCTGCTTCACCCGCACCTTGTCGGTGCGATGCAGCATGTTGAAAGAAATGCCGCTGCTGCGCGCGCCGGAAAACAGACGTACCGGCATAGAGATGAGGCCGAAGGTTAAGTGACCAGACCAGACCGACGATGGCATAGTTCCCCTCGCTACCGCGTTTGGACTTCGATCCCGCTAAACTGTCCAGAATTGGGAGTTTAGCGCAGAAACGAAGGTTGGATGCACAAATCTTGGGGCGGGGAGAATCGAAATGCGAAGCCGGAGGGAATGGGGTTGGGTTGGTGGGAGCCCTATCCGTGGTAGTTGACTAAAGGGGCTCTGGCAAGCGCCCTCAGGCTCCGAAGAACGATTTCATCTTTCGCCCTGTCGTCGCGTTTGGACGAAGGCTCGTAACACATTGTTCATGAGGGTCTGATACCCTCTGCCGTTCTTCTTGAACCATTCCAAAACATCGTGGTCGACGCGAATATTGATATGGTCTTTGGGAGCCGGGACGCCCATCACGCTCTGGGTCCAGTCGGGCTCACCGTGAACGTCATCCACGTCGGCGCGGATCGACGCTTCCAGCCTGGCGCTAGTCGCGGCATTTACTTTGGCCCAGTTCGTCCGGTCTTCTCCTCCTGCAATCTTGGCTTTGATCTGTTTAGCCGTATAACGCACGGTACCGCTTTTCTTCCTCATCTCTCGCCCTCCTGGCTGTGATAATTCGCACCGCATCGTCGCGCCAAGTCCGTACGACTGCGAAGAATTTCCACTCAATCAAGCCAACGCTCAGAAATCGGTCTTCGTCTTCCCGCGGAGTTGGTACTGTGAGCAGAGGACGGCCATCAAACAATGCGAAGGCAACGAGGAGGAAGTCGATACCTCGCGTCGCCAGCACCAATTCGCGCTTGGCTTCGTCCCATTCGAACTCCTTTCATTGTATCCACAACTGTACCCACACGCAACAAACAATCGAATCGAGGCTCGTGGAGCAATCCTGGGCGGATTGCCCCGACGCGAGCAAATGATCAGTATTTTCCGGCCTTCCTAAGCGCAGCCTCAATGGTCGCCAGCGGCAGCAGCAAAGATAAGGGCGCGTCCAGCAGCGGCACCGCGCCATAGCCGGCATACCATCCTGCCACTCCTTTGTTTTTCGCGTCGATGACCAGCACAACCCCGCCAACTTCGGCGGCAGCCCACAGGCAGCGTCTGCCTGCCGCAAGCAGAAGTTGTCCGCCGATCCCTTGCCCCTGAAACCGTCGATCCACAGCCAGGCGCGCGAGGCGAAAGCCCGGTACCTCATGACGGGCCAGCCCCCGCCTTAAAATCTCAGGTGTGCGGGCATAATCAACCGATGCGGGGCTCAGACTATAGAAGCCGAGAATGGTGTCGCCGGCATCCTCAATCGCAAGGAAGGTTTTCGCGCCGCCTCGCTCGTGGCTCTTGCGAGCGTAACGTCGCAGGAATTCATTCAGCGCTTCGTCACCGCAATCGAAGGTTTCCCGATCATGCTTCTTACTGACCGTCTCTTCGTGCCATGACTTCACAATTATCGCCGCTTCGGTAATGCCCGGGCGGCGGCCAGCAGTTTGGCGCTCGCCGCGGGAGGACTTTCCAGCAGATCGAGAACTCGCAGACTATCCCTTTCGGAGAGTTGCACATGATCTGCCTGCTCAATCACGGCCTTGGCGGCGCGCACAGCGTGGTGGATGACAAAATCGGTCAAGTCAGTATGCTTCAGCGCCACGGCGCGCAAGAGGAGCGCTTTTTCCTCAGCTCGAATCCGCAGGGACATCCGGCTATTGTCCTCCACTGCTATTCTCGGCATTATTCTGCCCTCCCAGCGTACGCATTCAAATCGTACAATCAGGAACGAAGGAAGTCAACTCAGAATCTCACTTTCCTTGCACCCTCCCTGCCTGGTCCATCATCTGTGAGGCAGCGCTCTCGACGGAGGAGGCAATGGCTGACCTGCGTTACCCCATCGGCAAGTTTCATTTCGAAGGTCCATCTACCGAAGAACAAAAACAGAAATATCTGCACGACATAGAACAAGCCCCTGCCAATCTTCGGGCTGCGGTCAAGGGACTGTCCGAGGAGCAACTGGACACGCCTTACCGGCCCGAGGGATGGAGCGTGCGTCAGGTGACGCATCACGTGCCGGATAGTCATCTCAACGCGTACGTCCGCTTCAAACTCGCGCTCACCGAGGATGCGCCGACGATTAAGCCTTATGCGGAAGACCGCTGGGCTCAACTGCCTGACACCAAGACCACTCCCGTGGAAGTTTCCCTGACCTTGCTGGATTCCCTGCACTCACGCTGGGTCCGGCTGCTGCGTTCGCTGAAGCCGGAGGATTGGAAGCGGAGCTTTCGTCATCCGGAGTTAGGAGAGGTCAGCCTGGAGAAGAATCTGGCTTTGTATGCGTGGCATGGCCGTCATCACGTGGCGCACATCACGAGCCTGCGGGAGAGAAGCGGCTGGTAAGGGCAGGGTAGCGGCGCAGACAAACGCCCGCTTAACTCATGCCCAGCTTCCACAGGAGATAGCTGCAAGCCTCTCGCAGCACGGCGTACGTACGCTGAGCCGCGCCGCGGGGACGCGAATCGGGACGCGGGGCGACATAGACGGGCGACAGACCCTCATGCTCCAGCAGCCGCCTGATGCGGAACACGTGATAGGCATCGCTGACGGCGACGCAGCTGTGCAGTCCATTGGCGCGCATGATCACTGCCACGCGCACCGCCGATTGCGCTGTGTCCGAACCTTGGGTTTCCGCGATTAAGTTTCGCTCGGGGATTCCACGGTGCTCGAGATAATTCTGGCCTACGCCGCCTTCGCTGAAGCTGGGATCGGAGGCCGCGCCGCCGGTGGTGATGACCACCGGAGCGATTCCCTTCTCGAACAAATCAAAGGCATGGTCCAGCCGAGCCCGCAATACCGGTGAAGGACGCCCGGAATATTCCGCGGCGCCGAATACGACGATCGCGTCGGCTTTATGCAATTCCTGCAGCGACCCGTCGCGCACGATGCCCAGAGCGGTGAGAGCGAGAAAAGTGATGAGAGCCAACGACGCGAACGCTTCCAGCCGCAAGAGCCAGCGGCCAGCCGCATGCCGGTGAACCGATTGATCGTTCATCCTGGGCAGTCATCCTGGGCAGTCATCCTAGGCAGTCATCCCTGGGCAATCACCCTTGGGCGAAGAACGTGGAAATTTCTTCGGCAGAAATCGCGCCTTCGCGCATGATTCGCCAGCGCGCCCCTTCGTCGGTCAAGTCGACAATGGTCGACGGAATGTCGCGCGGCGAAGTTCCTCCGTCCACGATGATGCTGATTCTGCCCATCAACTGTTCGTGAACCTGCTCGGCGCTGGTGCACTCCGACGCGCCGCTTAGATTTGCCGACGTGGCGGTGATGGGAATCGCCGCCGCGGTGACGACCGCCAGTGGAATCTTGGCATTCGGTACCCGCAACGCGACGTTGCCAGTGTTGGCAGTTACTTTCAGCGGCAGGCGCGAGCCGGCCTTCACGATGATGGTCAGTGGTCCCGGCCAATATTTCCGCGCCAGGGCATAAAATTCTTCCGGGAGCGCCTTGGCCAGTTCTTCCGCCTGATCGACATTCTCGATCAGCAGCGAAAGCGGTTTGTGACGCGAGCGCGTCTTGATGTCATAGACTCGATCGACCGCGCGGAGGTTAAACGGATCGGCGGCCAGCCCGTAAAACGTGTCCGTCGGCATGCCCAGCACTTCGCCTGCGCGAATCTGATCGGCGGCATACTTCACCAGTGAACTCTCGGGGGCGTCACTGCTAATCTTTATGATTTCGGCGCGCACGGCCTTCCCTTCTGCCTCGTTTGTTTTGGAGTATTTGCTTTGAAACTTATCATAATACGGCAAAGGGCCGTGGTGAACCGCGGGTTGTTGTGGGAGTATATCGTTTTAATGGCGTATCCTTGCCAGGCATAGGCGCGCACCGCAGCCCCATTATGACAATTCCTTCAGAACCCGCTCTCCGTAGCCAATCCCGCCTCCGCCGCATTGAAGGTCGCCACAACCCGCTGGTCAAACAGCTGCGGCAGGCCTTTTCGCACTCGGAGCTTACCGATGCCGGGGACTGCGCCATCGAAGGCCCACGCATCCTGGGAGAGGCGATTCGCAGCGGTATTCGTTTCAGCTCGGTCTTTTTTCGGGAGTCGGCGCAGGATCGCGCCGATCGCCTCCTGCCGCAGATTGGAGCGCAAGTTGAGACGCTGCTGTTGCCCGACAAACTGTTTGACAGCCTGGTCCCCAGCGAATCTCCGCAGGGCGTGGCCGCGCTCGTACGGCTAAAAGAATTCTCGCTCGACGATGTCTTGGAGCGGCTTCAGTTCGGCCCAATCATCGTGGTCGCCGGTCTGCAGGATCCGGGGAATCTGGGGACGATTTTGCGATCCGCCGAGGCTTTTGGCAGCGCCGGAGTGGTTCTGGGCGCGGGTACGGTGAGCCCTTTCAATTCGAAAGTGATTCGAGCGTCCGCCGGATCGATTTTCCGCTTGCCTATGATGCATGGGCAGGGGCGGGGGAACGGGCACGCAAAATCATCAGGCGGAAAGCTGGATGAACTTTACGAAAAGCTGCGCGAGAAGGGCGTCCGCCTGATCGCAACTTCTTCACACAAGGGACTTGCGCTGGACGAAGCCGATTTGAAGACCCCGGCCGCTATCTTCTTTGGGAACGAAGGTTCCGGTCTATCACGCGATGTGATGGCGAAGATGGACGAAGTGATCGCCATTCCGCAGGCTCCGCAAGTAGAATCTCTGAACGCGGGCGTGGCCGCGAGCATCGTACTTTATGAAGCGGCACGGCAAAAGAAGCCATTAGCCATTAGCCTTTAGCCTTTGGCTTCTAGCTAAAGGCCAAGAGCTAACGGCCAACGGCTTTTTATGGGACTGTTTGAGGCCATTCCGAACGTCACCGCCGCGGGCGATCGCACGCGTCCGCTGGCCGACCGCATGCGTCCGCGCACGCTCGAGGAATATGTCGGCCAGGAGCATCTGATTGGGCCCGGCAAGCCGCTGCGCATTCAGATCGAGCGCGATGATACTGGGTCGCTGATTTTCTGGGGACCGCCCGGCACCGGGAAAACCACGCTGGCGAAGATCATCGCGAACATGACCAAGGCGGAGTTCATCGAGTTCTCCGCGGTGCTGGTTGGGATCAAAGAGATCAAGCAAGTCATGGCCGACGCGGAACGAGCGCGGCAATATGGCACGCGCACCATTGTTTTTATTGACGAGATTCATCGCTTTAATAAAGCGCAGCAGGATGCCTTTCTGCCTCACGTGGAAAAAGGAAATATACGCCTGATCGGCGCTACCACCGAGAATCCCTCGTTCGAAATCAATTCCGCGTTGCTTTCGCGCTGCCGGGTGTACGTGCTGCAGCCGCTCGCCGAAGATCAGGTGGTGCGATTACTGGAGCGCGCGCTTGGCGACGACGACCGCGGCCTGGGCGCGATGAAGCTGCACGCATCCGAGGATGTGCTCAGGAAGATCGCAAGCTATACCAGCGGCGACGCGCGCAGTGCCTACAACGTGCTGGAAGTCGCGGCTGGGCTGGCGCAGCAGTCCGGCTCCCAGCCCCCTGAAATCACGGATGATATTGTTCGCGATGCGCTGCAGAAGCGCATCCTGCTCTACGACAAGGCTGGCGAAGAGCATTACAATCTGATCTCCGCGCTGCATAAGTCCGTGCGCAACAGCGATCCGGATGCCGCGCTCTACTGGCTCGGGCGCATGATCGAGGCCGGCGAAGATCCGCTTTACATCGCTCGCCGCGTGGTACGCATGGCCGTCGAAGACATCGGCCTGGCCGATCCTAACGCGCTTTCCCTTTGCATGGCCGCGCGCGACGCGGTTGATTTCATCGGCATGCCGGAAGGAAATCTAGCGCTGGCACAGGCCGTTGTATATCTTTCGGTCGCGCCCAAGTCGAATGCGCTTTATACGGCCTACGGTCGGGTTCAGCACGATATCGAAGAAACCGCCGCAGAGCCTGTCCCGCTGCATCTGCGGAATGCGCCCACTGGACTGATGAAGGGCTTGGGCTATGGCAAAGATTATCAGTACGCCCACGATGTGGAAGGTAAAGTTGCGGACATGCAGTGCCTGCCGGAGGGATTGCGGGATCGGGTCTATTACCAGCCGACTGGCGAAGGGATTGAGAAGCGGATTCGGGAGCGGATGGAGGAGATTCGGAAGTTGAGGACGAAGGGATGAGGCCGGGCAGCTAGCGTGAGCCTGGATGATCCGAGATTGAACAGAACGAAGCTTTGCTGAAGTGGTGAAGTGGACGTAAAATGCAATCAGTTCCGAGGGGAACGTGATGGCCCTGCAGACGACACGCGTGGCGGTGGAACAATATCTGGACTCAGACTTCCGGCCCGACCGCGAATACATCGACGGAGAAATCCGGGAGCGCAATGTGGGTAAAACCGAGCACGCGCGACTGCAGGCCCTTCTGGCGGCATGGTTCATCGATCATGAGCCGATGTGGGGAATTAAAGTTGGCACCGAATGGCGGGTGCGTGTCGCCCCGAACAGAGTCCGCGTCCCCGACCTTGCGGTGGTTTATTCCAAGCCGCTTCCCGATGTGCTGGTCGAACCGCCCTTGCTCGTCATCGAAATTCTTTCACCGGACGATTCCTACTCCGATACCCAGGAGCGCGCAAAAGACTACCTGAAGATGGGCATCGAAACCATCTGGATCATCGATCCAACCACCCGCTCCGGCCGTGTCTGTTCCGGGCGTGAATGGATCGAGTCCGACCGCCCGGAGGTAAAAGGAACGCCGCTCTATGTCGACCTCCCCGGCTTGTTTAGCCGAATCTAGATTTGACCGAAATTTATAAGGCCCATGAGTACTGCATCAGCTTTGGCTGTTACGCGGCTTTGAAGAGCCCCTGCTTCCCCGCACTTTCCGATTCTCCATAACTCACACTCGGCAGCGTGAAAACGATGATCACGCACGCGATCGCCAGGACGGGAAGGATGAAGACGCTGCCTTCCGGACCCGTGGTACCGCCGCTGAGGATGGGCTTGCCTACGGGGTGCGTGGCCAGGAGGTGGTGCTGCATCATCAATCCGCTATCGGCCACGCCGTAGAGAAACGATTGACCCCAGTCCCAGGAAGCGTGGAAGCCGATGGCCCACCACAGAGAACCCGTACGCCACAGGCTGAGGCAGAAGACCATGGCCGCGAGGCCGGCAGCTAGCAATCCAATGGGGGATTCTCCCGGGTTATCGCCGTGGCCGAGGCCGAACAGAACTGAGAAAACAAGGGCAGAGGTCCAGAAGCCCAAGGCAGTGCTGTAGCGGGTTTTGAAAATCCATTGATAAAGGCCAGCAAGGCCGCGGGTGAGGGTGTATTGCAGGTAACCGCGGACCAGATACTCCTCCAGCAGACCGACCAGGAAAAAGCCAAATAGCCAGATGACGGCGTACCGAAGAACATCTGTACCAAACAGCAGGCGGTGGTCAATGACCAGGTCTCCAGTCTTCCAGAGCGTAAGAATCAGCAGGGAGAGGCATGCGATGCCCCAGCCTAGACCGGCGAGGAAGTGCGGAAGTTTACGGTCGCCGCCGAGACCGTAGACGGAGTTGGGGCGGTGTTCGATCTTCGACATGATCCAGGTGACGAAGAAAACGATGAGGAAGGGGATGGCCTCTCCGACGATGCCGCGCCCGGGGGCGATCTCCTCCCCCGGCGCGGGGCGCTGGATGGCTGCGGGGTTCAGCCGGTGCGCGATCCGCTGGACGCTTAGGCCGAGTGCGGCGAAGAGCAGGATGAACAGCAGCAGGCTCCAACCGGCGCGGAGCCCGGCTTCTCCAATGAAGATGCGGCGGAGAGTGGAAGGCTGGTCGAGCGCGAGCGGTTCCGCGGTTGCGGCGAGCGGCGCATCTTGATTCAAAGGAACCTCGCAGGGCGAGATAGTTCTCGCGTCACTCGATAGTACGCAGGTGGGGATGAGATAGTTCCGGAAAAAGCTTACTGAAATCTTGCCCGGTGTTCCTTCAAAATGCAGCGGTCCATGATGACGAAGATGCCTGCCTGGCGGGCTTTTTCGGCGGCGGCTTCGTGGATCACATCTTCCTGCATCCAGATTGCCGGGATCTTCAACCGAATGGCTTGGTCCACAATTTCTGGAACGAACTCGGGTCGCCGGAAAATATTCACGAGATTGATCTTCTCCGGCACTTCGAGCAGCGAGGCATAAGCCTTTTCGCCGAGAGAGGATTCAATTTGCGGATTGACCGGAACGATGCGGTATCCGTGGCTTTGCATGTAGGCGGATACGCCGTGGCTGGGGCGCAGGGGATCGGCGGAGAGCCCGACGACAGCGATGGTATTCACGCGCTTGAGAAGCTCCGCGATAGGATCCATCTGCGAAAGAGTTGCCATCGGTGTTCTTATTTCTTCGCGGCGGCGTCCAGCTTCTGCTTGTACATCTTCATGGCTAGCTTCCGCACGGTTTCCGACACTTCTTTGTTCGCCGATATGTTCTTCAAATCCTGCGGCAGCAAATGCTTCATTAGACCTAAACCCAGATCGAGCGGAGTGCGCGGGTTCGCCACCAGATTCCGCACCACGATGTAATTCTTCATGAAGCGCCGCTTTAAGGGAATCTGCCGCAGCACTGCTTCCAGAACGTTTTTCTGCAGCGCAAATTTTTCTACTTCCCCATCGGAAAGCTTGGGCGCCTCGAGCACCGCCAAAGCGACAACCTTGGTTCCGTCGCGAATCAGAATCGAGCGCTCTTCTTTGTTGCCCTTTAACGCGAGTTGGATGCGGCCCTTCACGTCCAGGCGATTGATCTTCTGCATCGAATTGTCGCGCTTCGCGGCGTCCGGAAGATGAGGAGCGGCGCGTCCCGCAGGCTTGACATGGGCGCCGCCTGCTGTGGCAGCGATAGACTTGGCGGGTTCAGCATTCTCGTTGCCGTGAACCACGGAAGACGACGGCGTGCTGGCCTCGGCTTCTTTCGGCGCCTCCTGGACCGCGGACACGGGGAAATAATCCGACCCCAACAGATCGATAATCCCACCGATGGGCTGAAATGGCTTGCCTTCTTCCGCGCTGATTTCGGTGGCATGCTCCGAGAGGTAGGCCGATACAGCTTCGTCGGGAACTGGGTCTTCATCGTGCGCTTTGAGATCGTCCGCTGTAACTTCAATGACTTTTTCTTGGGCGGGCTTAACGTCGAGAGTTTTAACCTCGGCAGCTTTGACGTTTGCGGAAGTCGCAGCGTCCGCGACCGGTGAGGCTGGCTCTGCGACCTCTTCGGAAACCACTTCGACCGGAGTTATAGCGTGTGCAGTCGCGCCGCCGCGCAGCCAATCGGCCACGGTAGAAGCCTCATTCGGCTTCAGGTAGGGGTTGGATCGTAACGATTCCAGAATCGCGACCGTGGCGCGAGTACGCTCGCTTCGCAGGATGATCGCGATGTTGTCCGGCGATGCGGATTGGGCGAACCTGGCAAGTTCAGTTTCTGATACGGAAGGATTTTCGAGCAGGGCCGGCAACAACTTGGGGCGCACATTCTCCGGAGCGATGAGATAGTCGAGCACTTCGCGCGCTGTGTTCGGATCGGCTGCTGCAGCTTCTGAAGCTTTCTCGTCCCAACCCGCCAGCGTGATGCGCGCCAGGTCGCCAAATATTTTGTTGTTGCGGGCGAGATACACCAGAATTTCGAGATTTTCGTCCGGCGGCACCGAGAGCGCCCCACGCGCGGCAAATTGCATCATCCTGGCCGGCAGCTTCGAGGCGCGAATCTGATCGATCATGCGCTCCATCAGCTCTCTCTTCCGGCAGACGCGGCGAATGGAGACGCAGTAATCGTCTCAAGTTCATGCACCGCGAGTGCCAGGTCTCGGATCAAGCGGTTCGGCTTGTCCTTCTGAAATTCTTGCAACAGCGCACGGTAATACCAAAGAGTGCCGTCACGACCACCGTTGAAACGCGCCCAAATGGACTCCCCAATCTCGCGGTAGTCGGAGAGAATCGAGCGGACGTTATTCAGTTTGTCGGCGGCAGAAACCAGCCGCGTGTCGGCGTCCGCACTTTTTAAATGCTGGATGTAGTTTTCCTTGCGCTCACGCCAAGGCGGCTTTGGATCGGTAAAAGAGTCGGTGCAGCCTTCGACAATCTTCGCCACGCGGCTGCCAAACTTTCGTTTCACTTCCTTCAGCATCGGCAGGCCACCACAGTCCTCCACCACGTCATGCAACAATGCTGCAATTGCGACGTCTTCATCGCCGCCATATTCCAGAGCCAGCGACGCAACTCCGATTACGTGCGCAATGTAAGGAATCGAGGAAGCCTTCCGGGTTTGCCCACGATGCTTCTCGGCGGCAAAGACAAAAGCGCGCAGAAACCGTGGACCAAGTTTCACCGCTCTTGCCGTTTTCTTAGCCACGATTATTTTTCCTGTTTCTCCTGCTTCTCGCCGCGGCGAGCCATCAGATAGGCGCGAATAAAGGGCTGTAAATCGCCATCCAGCACGCGATCCACGTCGCCGACCTCGGTCTTGGTGCGATGATCCTTGATCATGCGATAGGGCTGCAAAACGTAGGATCGAATCTGCGATCCAAAATCGTTGTCGAGTTTGGAATCCTCGATCATCTTTGTGGCCGCACGCTTTTTCTCCAGTTCAAATTCATAAAGTTTCGACCGCAGCATGCTCATCGCGCGTTCGCGATTCTTATGCTGCGACCGCTCGTTCTGGCAACTCGCCACCAGGCCGGTTGCGATATGAGTGATCCGCACCGCCGAATCCGTAGTGTTCACGTGCTGCCCGCCCTTGCCGCTCGATCGATAAGTATCGGTGCGAATGTCCTCGGGCTTGATGATGACTTCGATGCTGTCATCGATTTCCGGCGAGACGAACACGCTGGCAAATGAAGTATGCCGCCGCTTGGCCTGATCGAACGGCGATATTCTCACCAGCCGGTGGACGCCGATTTCGCTGGTCAGCAATCCAAACGCATATTCGCCGTTGACCGCGAAGGTCGCCGACTTCAGGCCGGCTTCTTCGCCCGGCTGGTAATCGTAGAGTACGGTCTCGAAGCCCTGGCGTTCCGCCCAGCGCAAGTACATCCTCAAGAGCATGTCGGCCCAGTCTTGCGATTCGGTGCCGCCCGCACCGGGATGAATCGTGACGATGGCATTGAGCGCATCATTTTCCCCGGAGAGCAAACTCTCGGTCTCCAGCTTATCGACCACATCACGGAGCAAATCAATTTCGCGACGCAACTCGGCATTCACATTTTCGCCTTCCTTCGCCAGATCGAAGTAGGCGGCAATGTCATCGGAGCGCCGCGCCAGATCGGCGTCGGTGGCCAGCAAATGTTCAAGCCGTTTCTTTTCCCGCATCACCTGCTGCGAGCGTTGCGGATTCGACCACAAATTCGGGTCAGAGGATTGTTTTTCAACTTCGGCTAATTGCGGACGCAGCTTGTCCGCGTCAAAGATACTCCCGGAGCTCGCGCACTTTCTTGTTCAACGCGCCGTACTCCTGCTCGAACTCTTGATTCATAAGGATGATTACGCTTTCTTCGCGCTGCCGCGAATAAAGAATCGCGAGAGCAGCGCCCCTGCAGAAATTATCGCACACAGCCACGCGAACCAATCTCCATGCCGGGTGTAGAACGTGGTTACGGAAGTGAGGGCATAGGGCGCGACCAGCGCTGCCAGCTGCTTTCGCGGAATTCTCGCAACCACGCGCCCATAAGGGTCGATCGAGGCGGTCACGCCTGTGTTGGTCGCACTCAAGATCCAGCGCTCGTTCTCGATGGCGCGCATGCGGGTCTGATTCAAATGCTGCGCGTAGGCGCCGCTGTCGCCATACCAGCCGTCGTTCGAGAGATTTACGAACACCTGCGCGCCGTTGTCGGCAAATTGCCGAACTTCATCCGGGAATACCGACTCGTAGCAAATAAAGATTCCGAGCTTTGTGCCGCCAGCGTCCAGCGGCCTTCGCGACGTCCCAGGCGTAAACTCTCCAACCTCTTTGGTCAGCCCGCCCGCGAAGGCAAACAATTTGGGGAAGGGCAAATATTCTCCGAAGGGCACCAGGTGAACTTTGTCGTAACGCGCGGTCCACTCGCCTGCGGGGCTCACAAGAGCTGCGGAGTTGAAGACCTCCGGAGTCGATGCCTTGTTGGAAGCGGCGTGCTGCTTTGCGGGCGCGGTACCGATCGCGCCTGTGACCACCCAGCTCTGCGTCTCGCGAGCCATTTCGGTCACTGGATCGCGAAAGAGGGGATCGCTGGTGAAAAAAGGCGCGGGCGATTCCGGCCATACGATTAAACGCGCGCCGCCCTGTGCAGAGCCGATTGTGACGGCAGAAGATGAACTCGAAGTTGTTGGCTTCTCACTAAAATCGATTAACCCTCGCAGCGTGCGGTCGAAAGTAGGGCGAGTCCAAGTTTCATCCACCGGAATATTTTCTTGTACCAGCAGCGCTGAGTGGTCGGCGGGAATCGCGGGGGCATCGACCAGCCTTCCGGCTTGCAGCACGACCGCAGCCAGCAACGCAGCCAGCAACAATGTGCTCCGCTTTTTTTTGGGAACCAGAAATGCTGCGGCCACGGCGACATTCACCAGCATGATCTCGAACGAAACGCCGTAGACCCCCGTCCATGTGGTAATCCGGCTCAGCGAGATGTTGTCGACTTGCGCGGTTCCCAGCAAGTCCCATGGAAACCCCGTTACTCGCGTCCGCGCGAGTTCCACCGCCACCCATAAAAATGGCACGGCAACCAAGGCTCTTCGATGATCCCGCCCCGGTCCTGCCGCCAGGCCGATGAGCAAGCCAAAGAACCCGTGATACAGACCGAGATAAAGACAAAATAAAAACAAAGCGAGGGCGGCGGCGCCGACGCTCAGTCCGCCATGGTCGTGCATGGTGTCATAAATCCAATAACACGTGCCGGCGAACCAGAGAATGCCGGAGGAATATCCCAACAAGAATGCTTGACCCGGCGTCGCTGGCTGAAGATTAATAACTCCATCGATCTGGAGCGAGCCCATGGGACGGGCACGCAACAACGCGACGATGAGCGGGGCGAACGCCACCCACGAAAACACATAAAGCCCAGGCAGGGGGAAGATCAGTATCTGCAATAAAGTCGACAGGCCAACTAGCAACCATGCTGTGTAGTGAATTTGCTTCACTGGCAAGAATAGCAAAAGAGTCTCAGGTTCTCGGACTCTCAGTCCCGTTTCTCAACTCGGAGTCCGCGTGAAGCCGTGTGCGTACGAACTCGACAATCTCTGCCGTCACATAAGGCGGTGGCGAAATCCGAAGCAGTGGCCGATCCGCGACCGGCTTCAACGAAACGCCCTGCCACGAAGCGCCGCCCTTCGAACCATCATGAAGAATCACGGCGGACGCGCGGTCCAGAAATTCCTGCGCAGACTTTTTGAAATCCTCCGTGCCCGGATCGAGCACTGTCAGATACAAGTCGGGTCGCAGGAACTTCAGGATGCTGTTCGATTCCATGATCACATTTCGCGATGACCCGAGCCGGCTGCGCAGCGCGGGCATCGCTTCTGCCAGTCTGCCTTGCTCGGTCCGGACCCAGAGCGCTTGTGCTGCTCCCGCCTGCAAGAAACGTGAGGTGTCCGTATCGCCCTGACGATTTTTCTCTTCTGAAATTGCCCAGCTATGGTCGTCGGTTGCGCAATCGCAGGCTTCGCCATTCGCCGAGCAAACTCCGTGGCCGTATTGCGTGATCTTTACTGCGGTCCAATCGTAGTCGCGCAAAGCGGCGATCAAACCAGCAACCACGCTGGTCTTCCCTACACTTCGTGAATGTCCGCCGATCACTACAAGCGCCACGGCTACCCCTTCTTTCCCAAGCGTCCGAGCGCGGCTAACTGTTTCAGATATTGCCGCACTGGTTGCGCCGGAGTTCCCCAGAATGCCACTCCCTTGCCGCGCAAAATTTTATTGGGCAGCACTCCGCCCTGGCCTCCGAGCATCACTCCTTCTTCGATGCGCGCGTGTTCACCAATGCCAACTTGCCCCCCGAGAACCACATCGTTCTCAATCACGATGCTGCCGGAGAGGCCGGTCTGAGCGGCAATCACCACATTCTCACCCAGTCGGCAGTTGTGGCCGATATGCACCAGATTATCGATCTTTGTGCCGCGGCCGATTCGCGTTTCGTCCAGCGCGCCGCGATCAATCGTGGTATTTGCACCAATTTCAACGTCATCTTCAATCACGAGAGTCCCGACCTGCGGAAACTTTTCATAGCGTCCGTTCTTCGGATCGCGAACATATCCGAAGCCATCGCTTCCCAGCACAGCGCCCGCGTGCACGATGATTCGATCTCCCAAGGTCGTGCCCGAATAAACCGTTACATTCGAATAGAGTTCGCAATGCTTCCCAATTTTCACCCCGCGCCGGATTACGCACCCCGCGCCGATTCGCGTGCCTTCGGCAATCTCCGCATCTTGTTCGATGACTGCGAATTCCTCGACGGTCACACCGGCGCCAAGCCGGGCCGACGGATGCACAACCGCACTCGCACGCACGCCCGCGTCACTTCCCTTCTGGCCGACCTCAAGAAATCGCGCGGCGCGCGCAAACCCAAGTTTAGGATGAGTGCTGATAAGCAATGGTTTTTCGGACGATCCAGTCGCGAACTCTCCTGCAATCACCGCGCCAGCCGCGGTTTGCATCGCCCGCGCCAAATACTTTTCGTCTTCCACAAACACCAAATCGTCCGGTGAAGCAGACGTGAGGCTGGCGACTCCGCTGAGCACCACGCTGCCATCCCCTTCGAGACGGCAGTCGATGGCCGCGGCGATCTCCTGCAAAGTACGTTTCATCGCTCTCACTCTATAGCAGAGCAGCGCGCAAGCGGAAGTCAAACATCATTACGTTCGCGTCGAGCGTAGTCCCGCGGTTGCTCTCGCTGAGATGCGACGGCACAAACCGGCAACGGTACAATGGCGATATCGGAATGTTTATGTCTCACAGAATCGGTCTCATCGTAATCTCTGCGGTTGCCCTCCTTTTTGGTTTGCCATCACTTTCGCAATCGCAGCGGGCTGTTCACCGTCTAATTCTGAAGGACGGCTCCTATCAGTCCGTCACTCAATATGAAGTGAAGGGCGACCGGGTACGCTACTACAGTGCGGAGCGCGAGGAATGGGAGGAACTTCCTAACTCTCTGGTGGATTGGCCTGCCACCGAAAAATACGAAAAAGAGCGCGCCGCCGCGCCGCCAGTTCCCGAAGCACCAGCTCTCGATAAAGAAAAAGACAAAGAATCGGAAGAAGACCACGAAGCGGGGGATTCAAGCCTTCCGGAAGTCGCTCCCGGCCTTCATTTGCCCGGCCTGTCGGGAATGTATCTGCTGGATAATTTCAAGGGCCAGCCTCAACTGGCGGAGCTGCAACAGGACGAGGGCGACATCAATAAAAATACCAAGACCAACATTTTGCGCGGAGCCCTCGGCCCCCTCGCAAGCGCAAAGCAAACCATCGAACTCGATGGCGAACATGCCTCGCTCTACGCGCACGTCGCCGTGCCTTCGATTTACATCAAGATGGAGGACGATTCGTCGCTGGCGCCACCGCCCGGCGAAACCGATTCCGCGAAGCCTTCCCAACCGAGTCTGGACGCGCCGCGCGCTACGCCGCAAAAGCCCGAACAGCCTCAGCAGCCCCAGCAAGCCAGCATTCTCTTTGGCCGTTTCCGCATCGTGCGCCTGAAAGTGAAGAATGGGAAACGCATCGTCGGCGATTTCAAACGCGCCGCTTCTGGAAAAGTGAGCCAGGAAGATACCACGGTGAAGACTACGATCGATCGGGTCGGCTCCGGCTGGCTGAAGCTCACTCCCGCCGAAGCCCTCGCCCCAGGCGAATACGCCATTATCGAAACCGAAGGCTCGGGAGGAATGAACCTCTATGTCTGGCCCTTCAGCGCGAATCCAACTGCCCCCGCAAACTCGAACCCGTGGACGCCGGACGTTAAGGAAAAATCACAGACCAAGGATGCAAGCCAGAGAGAATAGATCCGATCGCAAGGAGTTCGCCACGAGTTTGACTGAGAGCTAGAAACTTTCCTGCTTCATCACGCCCCGTTGCGCAATCCCGATGTTATCCCGCGTGGTGTTCTTCACCAGATACATCATCTCGTCGGCTTGCCGAATGATGTCATGGGCGTCGCGCGCATCATGCGGGTAAGTTGCCAGTCCGATCGAGGCGCGCACGCTCAGTTTGAGACCTTCGTCGCGGCAGAAAACGCTGGCGCGCAACGCATCTTGCAGCCGCTTGGCGACGACCAGAGCCTGGTCCTTTCCGGTCTGCGGCAAAAGGACGACGAATTCATCGCCGCCGTAGCGAAAAGCAAAATCGATGAGCCGCAACTGCGCCTTGACCAAAAATCCAATCTCCGCCAGCAGCTTACTTCCGACCAAATGTCCGTAGGTGTCGTTGACTTGCTTGAAGTGATCAAGATCGATGAACAGCACGCTGAATTCGTAGCCGAATCGCGAGGATCGGTAGACCTCGGTATCGAGAGTTTTATAGAGGTGACGCGCATTGTAAAGTCCGGTGCAATCGTCGGTGATCGTCAGTTCCTGTATTTTCTCCACCCAGCGCACATTTTCGATGGCGATCGCGGCATAGTCGCACAGCGCCTGCAGAAAGAAAAGCTCCTGCCCGTTGAATTGGGATATATTCGCGTTCACCAATTGAATCACGCCCAGCACTCGAAGCCGGGAGCGCAAGGGCAGACAAATAATGGACCGGGTTTCGGAATGTGTGGCGTCGTCGACGCGCTTGCTAAACCGCGGATCGCTTTCCACGTCGGCTAGAATCACCTGCTCGCCATGCTTTGCCACCCAGCCGGCGATGCCCTCGCCCATTTTCAGTCGCACGTCTTTCAGCGCTTCCGCGGCCGCGCCCACTGCAATCGCAAAATAAAGTTCATCTTTGTGCTCGTCCACCATGAGCAAGGACCAGGTGTCTGGCCGGAAATATTCCGCCATCTTCTCCATGATGGTTTGCAGAATTGAATCGAGGTCCAGCGATGCCGTGAGCGCTTTCGCCACGTCGTGAAAAATGGTGAGTTCCTGAATCTGACGGGTGGGTTGGGTACCGGCGGCCTCGGACATCGGGGGTTCCTTCATCTCCATTTACGCGGGCGCTTGCGCCCGCCGGAGTTCTACGTCGCGCCTTTCGACCTGCGCCGGGTATTCGAATCACTGTCCAGAATCAGAGCGTTTTGCGAATCAATAGTTCCGAACGAATGGCTTCGATCAAAAGATTTCGAATTTTGACAATTTCGAAAAAAGCGTCTTCGAATTAACGATTTCCAAACAGCCATTCGAGGCATGGACAACTTATAGTTCAAAAAATTATAGATTTTCAGACTGCTCAGGGCAACGAACGTTGGTAACCAGAGCCGGTAAAGCCAACCGCGTCATCCGCCTAGCATTTCCCGCATCGCGACCCTGGGGCTTGACGATGCCCTTAAGCCTTAGCGTACTCTTATAAGAGTATGTCGTTAAAGATTCGCGGTGGATTATTTCTTGGCAGCATCTTCGCCTTGTCGTTGATTTCCACGGCTGCATTGCAGACCGGTTCGTCGCCGCCTGCCAATCCGCCGGTCAATGCAAAAACCATCTCGGAAGTGGACGCCGGCCTTGGCCCCTGCAGCGCCGACTTTACGGTCACGAACGACGCGGGAGCGCCGGTGTACGCCGCTTCCATCCGCGTGCACATCGCGTACGGTTTTATGAACCTCCACAAATTCGATCTTGAGGTCGGAACCAATGCCGAGGGCAAGGCTCGCGTCATTGGCCTGCCCGAAAATCCCAAGCAGGGGTTTTTCTTTCGCGCTTCGGAAGGCGGCACGGAAGGTTCCGCCTTCGATAATCCAGCTAAGACCTGCAAGGCGCAGTTCACCATCGTGCTGCGAAACAAGACGCCGTAGCGCGCCTCCGTTCGGTCGCACGACCCCACCGTAAGGTCTTTCTTCTCCTGCGCCCCCTCCGCTTTTGGTGTAGAGTTGTCCCAGAGTTTTTCCCCTTTTTTCGGTTCTGCGCACCGGATTGTGTCGCGCTGAATCAATTGCCCCAATGGGCTTCTTTGTCCGCATCCGGTTTCGTCTCCGGGACGAAACAATTGCCACCTGGAATGATTGTCGGCAACAAACTTCAAGGAGATGCGCTTACGCAAACTCACACGACACTCCCGAAATGTTTCCGCTGTTCCGACGCCTCCGGCAATCTGTACGGCACGGCGCCGGTTAACGGCGCCCACTTCGCGGGAACGATTTTCAAGTTCACACCTTAAAGGAAAGCCTGCTGACCGCGGCGCTTGATGCTACGCACAACGTGATTCTGTGTCCGAATTTCGATTACGCGGAGCCTTTGAACAGCACGATTACGAAAGGCACAAACTCTTCACATGCAAAAATCTACGCACATTCTGGCGTTCGCATTCGCTATGCTCGCTATTGCCTTAAGTCTGTCGGCCCGCTCTCAAGCCCAGGCTGGAACTGAAACCATCCTCGAAAGCTTTTCCGACACCGGCACAGATGCATTCGGTCCCTACTCCGGATTGATCTTCGACGCCTCCGGAAATCTCTACGGCACCACCTATTACGGGGGTGCTTTCAACGCCGGCACGGTCTACATGCTCTCGCCGGTTTCTGGTGGCGGCTGGCAGCAGACCACTCTCTATTCCTTTACCGGAGGCGCCGACGGCAGCAAGCCCTACTACGCCGGAGTGGTCTTCGACTCGGCCGGCAACCTCTACGGCACCACCTATCAGGGTGGAATCACTGACGGATGCACTGGAGCCGGCTGCGGCGTCGTGTTCAAGCTAGCGCCCATTTCCGGTGGCGGTTGGGAGGAGAGCGTTCTCCACACCTTCACCGGCGGCGAAGACGGGGCCAAACCTTACGCCGGATTAATCCTCGATGCGGCCGGCAATCTCTACGGAACCACTATCGAAGGCGGCTTGGGGTGGGGCACCGCCTTCAAGCTGACGCCGACTTCCAGCGGCCCGTGGAAGGAAACCGTCCTCCATGCCTTCAACGGAAAAACCGATGGGGCCAGCCCGCACGCCAGCCTCGTCTTTGACAGCGCAGGTTATCTCTATGGAACCACCTATTGGGGTGGCGCCGCTCCAGCTTGTCCTGCCGCTGATTGCGGTACGGTTTTCCGTTTAGCTCCGAGCACCGGTGGTCCGTGGAAGGAAAGAGTGCTGCACGCTTTTACGAATGGCGTTGACGGTGGCAACCCGGCGTCCAATATCACCTTTGACACCGCTGGAAATATCTACGGCACCACCGCTCAAGGCGGCCACCTCAGCGATTGCGCCGGAGTCGGCTGCGGCACAATTTACAAACTCACGCCCACCGAGAGCGGGCCTTGGGACGGAAGCGTCATCCGCGCGTTTTCCGGACCCGATGGCGCCAACCTGGTCGCCGGGGTAATTTTCGACTCCGAGGGAAATCTGTACGGAGCCGCGCCTAGCGGCACCGGCAGCCACGTCGATGGCCTGGTGTTCAAGTTCACGCCTCATACCACCGGTCCGTGGAGTCAGACCGTGCTCCACGGTTTCTCGGGCGTTAAAGGCGACGGCAAGAATCCCGAAGCCGGCGTGATTTTCGACGCCGCAGGGAATCTATACGGAACCACAGCCAACGGGGGTACGGGACAGGGCGGGACTGTGTTCGAAATCACTCCGTAAGAAATTTGCTCGCCGCGAAAATCAACGCGCGAAGTACTTGGATGATTTGAATGCACCATTTTCGTTGCATGTAAATCATCCAGGTTCTCCACAGATTTCCACAAGGGTTTAGTATTGCGTTGAAGGCTTTCGTTCCGCATAATGACTGCAATATATTCTTGCGCTACGAGTAGGCGCGAGGGGTTGTGACAGTCGTGTACAGTCGAGCCGATTTACTTAGAATTCTCCATCTTTCTCCGCGCCAGTTGTCGAACTGGGAGCGTGCGGGGCTGATCATCGCCTCTCCGTCTTATTCTTTTTCCGACCTGCTGAAAATCAAGAAGGTTCGAGACCTGTGTGCGATGAAAGTGCGCCCTGCGGTCATCCGGGAATCGCTCGAGGCCATGCAGCAAGCGGCGGGCATGGGAAATCCCTTGCTGGAGGCGGGAGCTTCTTCCACCAGCAAGCATCGCGTTGCATTCCGCCATCAAGGCAAGCTGCTGGAGCCGATTGCAGGACAGTTTGTGATGGACTTCTCCACGCGCGAAAAGATCGTGACCAGCACACCCATTCCTGCATCCGAGCCAACCCCAAGTCAAGACGAAGCAGCTTCGTGGTTCGCCCGCGGGATTGCTTTAGAGGAAGATCCGGCGACTCAGACCGAAGCGCTGGCCGCCTATCACAAGGTTCTCGACTTCCAACCGAACCACGCTGCCGCGCACATCAACCTGGGAACGCTTTACTACAATCGCCAGGATTTCGCGGCGGCGGAGAAGCATTATCGCGCCGCGCTGCAAGCCGACCCGCGCTACGCATTAGCTTATTTCGATCTGGGCAATGTTTTGGATGAGACGGGCCGCGTGCAAGAGGGCATCAAGACCTACAAAATGGCCGTGCAGCTTGCTCCGACCTACGCCGACGCGCACTACAATCTCGCGCTCGCCTACGAAAAGATTCGCGAGCCGCGCAAGGCCCTGAAGCACTGGCAAGCCTACATCAAGCTCGATACCACGGGCCCTTGGTCCGTGCATGCGCGCAATCAGATTCAGCGCATCCTGCAGGCAGATGGGCTGAAGCTGGTACATTCCAGGCGCACATGAAGACCCGCTCTAAGCCTTTTTGACTAAGGGGCTTGGCTAAGATTGGGCATCAGAAATCACTTGATTCTCAAGGGGTTTTTCTGTACTATCTATTGGTCAGCATATAAACGGAGCGGCCTTTAGAGACTGTGTGCTGATACCGCCAGCGATGGCTTCCACCCAAGTGTGGATATATTGAAGAGTTCCGATTAGCAGTTGGATCTTGCAAAGGACCCTCGCACAGGGGGTCTTTTGCTATTGGGGCATTCTTATCGGTTTATTGTTCAGGATGTTGAATAGGATCACATCGAACCGTATCGGTTTAGCCTGAGGTCTTGAGCTGTGCTGAGCGTCGCGGACATAGGCGCTTTGAACAAACAAAACGAGACCCTTCCTTGTCGACCGGGAAGCCTCAAAGAAAATGTTGTACTCGACCTGTTGGCCATCATCTCCGACTACTACGACGCTGAAGAAATTACCCTTGCCAGTGTTGTAGCACTTTTGTGTCGGTAGATTCCGTACAATCTCGGGAAGTCGTTTTCGACAGCTCGTAACGCCGGAATTCGAAGATACGCGTCTCCCTCGAATCTGAATATAGAAGATCCTTGTCGAGTTGCTCGTTCACACCAATTCCCTTCGTGAAACAGTGCAGGCTAAAGCTTGCCTCGACATCATATTGAAGTGCCGGCTTGTCGCCTTTGGCTGGCTGCTCGTAAGTAATTTTCATCGGGTGCAGGTGCGACAAATCATAAATAGTGTTCTGGTGGCGAAACGGCTCCCATCTCATGTCTTAGGCAGCTGCAATTCCTACTCCGGTCGCTCTTCTCTTCATCGCGGCCAATAATATGTTTGCCCTCGGCGCTCGAGCAAGAATAGCCTCGCGGGAATACTCTGCCGCATCCGAGAGTGCTAGAATCACAAGTCCGCCAATCGTTCGCCTGAAGGTATTCTAATGCCCGAGACGCTCCAAGCCTCCGTCCCCACTCCCCTAACCACGCTCAGCGAAGACGAAATCCTCTTTCGCGATAACATTCGCCAGTTCGCCGACGACAAGATTCGACCGCTGGTCAAGGAAATGGACGAAAAAGGAGTCTTCGAAAAAGATCTCATCCATCAGTTTTTTCAACTCGGCCTGATGGGAATCGAAATCCCTGAGCAATACGGCGGCGGCGGGGCCAAATTCTTCGAGGCGATTCTAGCGGTGGAAGAACTCTCGCGCGTCGATGCCTCCGCAGGCGTGGTGGTCGATGTACAAAATACCCTGGTGAATAATGCTCTATTGCGATGGGGCAATCCCGAGCAGAAGAAACGTTACCTGCCAAAGATGGCGGCGGACACGGTCGGCGCCTATGCACTCAGCGAAGCCGGCTCGGGCTCCGACGCTTTCGCCCTGCAAACCCGCGCCGAATTGAAAGGCGCCGACTACGTAATCAACGGACGAAAGCTCTGGATCACCAACGGAAAAGAATCCGGGCTATTCGTTCTCTTCGCCACGCTCGATCCTGCCGCAGGATACAAAGGCATCACGGCGTTCCTGATAGAAAAGGATTTCCCCGGCTTCACCGTCGGAAAAAAAGAAGACAAGCTGGGCATCCGCGCCTCTTCCACCTGCGAGTTAATTCTTGAAGATTGCCGCGTACCCAAAGAGAATGTCCTCGGCGAGCCCGGCAAAGGTTACAAAATCGCGATCGAAACTTTGAACGAAGGCCGCATCGGCATCGGCGCGCAGATGATCGGCGTCGCCCGCGGCGCCTGGGAGTTCGCCGCGAAGTACGCGCAGGAACGAAAGCAATTCGGCAAGCCCCTGGCCGACTTTCAAGGCATCCAGTTCCAGATCGCGCAGATGGCGACCGAGATCGAAGCCGCCCGCCTGATGGTTTACAACGCCGCCCGCATGAAAGATGCCAGCATGAACTTCGTCAAGGAGGCGGCCATGACCAAGCTGTTTGCCTCACAAGTCGCCGAGCGCGTCACCTCGCTGGCCATCGAAATCTATGGCGGATACGGATTCACCAAAGATTATCCGGTTGAGAAATACTGGCGCGACGCCAAAATCGGCAAGATCTACGAGGGAACCTCGAACATGCAGCTGGCCACTATCGCGAAATTGCTGCTCTCGGGGAAGTAAAGGGCAGGCCGGTCCGGCTACGAACCGGTGCTCATAATGTGCATTCGGTTGCACTTCTGTACATTCGCAACAAGACTTCAGACGAGCCTAACCCAAGTCTAGTCAGCGCTTTCCATCGATAGCTACCAATGGCGGACTAGCTGCATCTCTAGGTTCGCTCGCGTTTACGGGGCACTGTGGGGTGGGGCTTGACGAGTTCCGGTAACGCGACAGCGATCCAGCTTGCTGCTCCTAAAAAGAAGCACACCCTTCTGCCGTTACTCACCATTGTGTTTCTCGGATCGTACGTTCTGATGACCCTATTGATTGTTCTGCAAGGCGATACGATCCAGGCGCAGCGCAACCTGATTCAAATTCTGATGAGCGACAGCCGGGAGCTATGGAGTCTCAAGGGCAAGGCGCTAGTCGATAAAGCCGCTCAGGCGCGGGCTCTTGCATCTCCTTCAGTCCGCAACGCACCGTCGCATCCAGCTCCTACGCAAGTACCTTCGACCGAGACTCCATCAACCCAGACTCCGTCAACCCAGGCTCCATCAGCGCATTCCCCGTCAACCCAGGTACCGCAACGCCATTCTCAAAGCCGGGCAGGCAAGGGTGCGAAACCCGACACCCAGGCTCCGCCCATGCCAGCTTCGGATTTGGGAGATCAACGTCGCGCTCTGATTACGCTTTGAAACCAAGATTGTAAAACGGTTCACAAAGCCCTTGGAAGGTAGCAATGAAGGCCCTGACCCTAGCCTTGATGTTAAACACGATGTTGCACGTCACGTCCGGCGTCGCGCCCAGCATAACCGTTGCGGCGCCGACACAGCCCGAGCGCCGAATCTCCAGCCAAATCGAGCACCGCGCCAAGAGCGGACGCTGGTACTTTGCCGCCACCGGCCACGCGGTTTACTGCTATGGCCCCGTGATGACCTTGCCGCAAGCCAACGGCGATCTGCAAAAAGTCGCTACCTTCTGTCGCGATGGGCAAGCCGTCGTTCCTCTAAAAGATTAGCTTCTAAGAGATCGGGCGCAGAATCTTGCGGCGCACGACGCTCTCATCCGGCCCACTCAATCTGCAAGAGACACCTTGTAAACTAACAGGGCATGCCCGAACTGCCGGAAGTAGAAACCATTGCCCGAGGTCTCGCCAAGCGCGTTTCCGGTGACGTAATCGAATCCGTATGGCTGGGCGACAAGCCGGAGCCACTCAAATCTTCCGCACAGGAAATCGCGGCTGTTCTCGAACACAGCCACATTCTCGCCGTGCGCCGCGTCGGCAAGCACATTGTTTTCGACCTGAAACGTGCCGCGGGAGCTTCGGTGCCGGGAAAACGTCGGAAATCCAAATTGAGCGGTACGGGATCGAAAGCATCCTCGTCGCGACCTCGAGCGAATGTCGAAAGCGCCCAAGATATTCCCGGCCAAGACGTTCCAGGCCAAGTCACGGCACAATGGATCGTACATCTCGGCATGACTGGCCGGCTGCAAGTCTGCGAACCTCAAGCTGAAGTTCTGAAGCACACTCACGCCATCCTGAAACTCGCATCCGGCCGCGAGTTGCGTTTCGTCGATCCCCGGCGCTTTGGGCGGTTGAGCGTAGCCACCGCATTCGAGGCTGGCGGCATTGAGCCGCTTGAGGTTGAACTCGACCAGTTTGTGGCGCTGTTCCGCGGCCGCAAGACCCCGATCAAGAGCGCTCTGCTCAACCAGAAACTTCTGCGCGGCGTGGGAAACATCTATGCCGATGAATCCTTGTTTCGCGCCGGGATTCGGCCCCGGCGGCGCGCCTCGAGCATCACGCGCGCAGAACTCGAGAAACTCTTTACATCCATAAAGGAAGTACTCCGCGAGGCAATTGCCCTGGGCGGCTCCTCCATTTCAGACTACGTAGACGACAACGGCGAAGAAGGATTTTTTCAGTTACAGCATCGTGTCTATGGCCGCGAAGACGAAGCTTGTTTAATTTGTAAGACTCCGGTCAAGCGGATCGTAATCGCTGGGCGCAGCAGCCACTACTGCCCGCGCTGTCAGAAGTGAATTGCAAGCTAAGCCGCCAGACCGGGGCGCACGTCTGATAACCTCTCAGCCATGTCCGATTTCTCCATCGGTGTCGATCTCGGCGGTACGAATCTACGCATCGCCGCGATCAGTGTTAAAGGCGAGCTTCTGGAAAAAGTTACTCTTGCGACGAAACTCGCTCTCGGACGCGATCACGTCATCGATGAAATGTGCGAGGCCATTCAACATCTATTGAATAAGTACAAGGCGACGGGAAATTTTCTTGGCGTTGGCGCTGGCATTCCCGGCCTGATGGATGTGCGAACCGGCGTGGTTCGCCAGGCAGTCAATCTTCCGGGTTGGGAGAACTATCCGGTGCGCGCGGCGATCGAGCGCCGCCTGGGATTGCCCACTAGAAATGCCGCGCGGGACGCCGTTAACCGGGTCGCCCTCGACCGGGTAGTTCTTGACCGCGTCGTTCTTGACCGCGTCGTTCTTGACCGCGTCGTTCTTGACCGCGTCGTTCTTGACAACGACGGGCGCGTCGCCGCGCTTGGCGAACAGTGGCTGGGCGCTGGCCGCGGTGTGCGGAACCTCGCCATGATCACGCTGGGAACAGGAATTGGCGGCGGCATCGTGCTCGGCGGAAAAATCTGGCATGGCATGAATAGCATGGCCGGCGAGTTCGGCCACGTCACTATCGACCCGGAGGGCCCGCCCTGTGGCTGCGGAAATCGCGGATGCGCCGAGCAATATGCCTCCGCCAGTGCGATCATGCGCATGGCTCGGGAAGCGATCGCCACTGGCGAGGCGCCGGCTCTGGCACAGGCTGCCGCATCTGACGCTGGATTCGGCGCGCAGGCAATCTACCATCTGGCGCTTCGCGGCGACGATCACGCCCGCCTCATCTTTCAGAAGGTTGGCCGCGCTCTGGGAATCTTGCTCGCAGGCCTGGTCAATGTTTTGAATCTCGACATGTACGTAATCGGTGGCGGCGTTTCCAGCGCATGGGACGCTTTTGCTCCAAGCATGTTTGAAGAATTGCGGAAGCGATCGGTGGTTTACGCCGCCACCGCACCCAATGATCCTCCGCCGGGTAAAGATGCTTTAGGAAAAGAACCAGGCACTTCGGCGGAAATAGAAAGCCCCCACGAGCGAGAAACGATCGTCACGCGGGCTTTGCTGGGAAGCGATGCCGGCCTTTACGGCGCTGCGCGTGCAGCGGTGCTGGCCGGTGTAGCTGCGGTATGAGTAACACGGTTCCATCAATGAGTCGAAAAGCTAACGGAAGCTCGGGCTTTACCGAAGACTACGCCAACAACTACACGACCGATCTGATCGTTGACGAGGCCTGCGGTTCCGCCGCACGATCACTCGATTTGATTCGCCTCACCGCCTGCAAGAAAGCCCGGTTCTGCTCCGGCTTTCCGATGGTCACACGAATGCAACTTGGCGCGCCCCAGTGCCCCAAAGGACGCACGGCCACTCCCTCATCCTGCATCCGTTTTGCAAATCCCGCCGCACCTTCCCCCACATCGCAAAACAAAAAGTTCGCCGAGGTTGGGACGGTTTTATATCCCAGCTCATACAATCCCTGGGCCAGGTCTCGCGACTGTATCGCATTGCTTTCGACCACGAGAGAGACTTGTTCATGATCTTCCAGTGAAGCCAACGCAGCGGCTTGAGCCACGGATGAAACAGAAAACGTGTTGCGCATGCGAGCACAATATCCCAGAAGCTCCGCGGGACCCAGACCGTAACCGATCCTCAGACCCGCCAGCCCATGAGCCTTCGAGAAAGTTCGTAACACAACCACGCTCAGGCCGCCGCGCACATAATCCAAAGCGTTCGAGTAATTCATCTTTCGCAGTTTTGCAAAATGCGTGGCAAATTCGTAGTAAGCCTCATCCAGTAGAAGCACAACGTGGCTTGGCAGTCGCTCCAGAAAGCGCTGCACCATCTCCGCCTCCAGAACCGTACCGGTGGGATTGTTGGGATTGGCCAAAAAAACGATGCGCGTGTTGGCGTCGATGGTTGCGAGGATGGCGTCAAGATCAAAGCCGTGCTCGCGCATCGGAGCCTCAATCAGGCTCGCGCCCGCCGCCTGCACGGCCATCGCGTAAACCACAAACGAGCATTCGCTGGTCACCGCGTTCAGTCCCGGCGCCAGCAAAGTCTGGCATAGTAGACCGAGCAGCGCAGTGGAGCCCGCCGTCACCAGCACCTGTTCCGGCAACAATTGATGGTCCGCAGCCAACTTCAGCCGCAACTCGTTGCAATCATCGTCGGGATATTTGTTCGACGTGGACAGTGAACGGCGCATGGCATCCTGAACGCGCGCCGAAGGTCCGAAGGGGCTTTCGTTTGAATCCAGACGGATGAGATTTTCTCGCCGTTCCAGCTCCGCGGTCGTTGGGCTGGAGGACTTAGCCGTCGCCATATTGCGGGCAGGCTTGGATACCAGATCGAAAAAACGGCTCATACTTTCCGTTTATATCCCATGGGACATGCCGTCGGACATCATGGTTGCACATCATGCTATCGGAGAGTTGGTTCGGGCTGCAGGCTTGTTGCAGGCAGTTCGCAGTCGATCCACTTCCTGCAGCGTCAACGAACGGAATTGCCCCGGCGGCACATCGAGCGCAAGCGGACCATAACGCACGCGCTTGATTTTCTCCACGTGGTGTCCGACCTTCTCGAACATGCGCCGGATCTCACGGTTGCGGCCTTCAATCAAAGTCACTTCGTACCAGGGATTATTCGCCTCCTTGACCAGCCGAATGCCTGCCGGAGCGGTCCGCACCCGCCGCCCATCTTCAGTAGCAATCGAAACTCCGCCGCGCAATTTTTCCAGCGCCTCCGCACTGGGTACTCCCGCGACTTTCACCACGTAGGTTTTCGGCACCTGCGAGGCGGCTTTCATCAACTTGTTCGCCAGGGCGCCATCATTGGTCAAAAGCAACAAACCCTCGCTCGCGTAGTCGAGGCGTCCCACGGGATACACGCGCTTCTTCACGCCGCGAATCAACTGCATCACGGTCGGACGATTCTCCGGATCGCTCACCGTGGTGACATATCCCTTTGGTTTGTTTAACAGCAGGTAAACATGCAACTGCGCCCCTTGCAACAGTTTTCCATCCACGCGGATGTGATCGATGTCGGGGTCGGCTTTGGTTCCCAGCTCCGTCACCACCGTGCCGTTCACCTTCACGTGGCCGGCGCTGATCAGTTCTTCGGCCTTCCGACGGGAAGCGACCCCAGCGGCGGCAATAATCTTTTGCAGACGTTCAGCAGGCATGCAAGAACTTCCAATCTGTTTGAAAAAAGCGGCGGCGACCGCGCTGAAACTTCCAGAATATAAACCGCCAGCTCTATTCTTTCTGGTCTCCGAACTCAGAAACTTGTACTATTGGCGCAGCATCGGATTGCCCCGGAACGGCCTCCTCGGCGGGAATTAATTCTGTTTGAAACGATTCCGCTACCAACTTTTCGAACTCTTCCATACTGGGCAGTTCGTTTACATCCTTCAATCCAAATCTCATCAGGAATTCCTTGGTCGTTTTATAAAGGATGGGCCGTCCGATCACCTGCTTGCGCCCCGCGGTCGTGATCAGCTTGCGATCAAGCAGCGTGGCAATCACACCGCCGGAATCCACGCCGCGAATCTCGCTGATTTCCGGCACCGTGGCGGGTTGTTTATAAGCAATCACCGCCAGCGTTTCCAAAGCCGGTAGCGAGAGCCGAATTGGCGGCTTCAGGCTCTTGGCGAAGCTGCGAACCACGTCATGTTGCTCGGGCTTGGTCGACATGCGGTAACCGCCCGCCAGTTGCCGGATCTCTATGCCATGATCCGCCGTGCTATAGTCCGCGACCAATTCCTCCAGCGCCGCCCGCACTCGCGACTTTACTTCCGCTTCATCTTCTGCACCCTCGGCGACCACCGATTCCTTGACGAGCTGAAACATCTGCTCGACAGTAATCGGCGTCTCCGCCGCGTAAACAATAGCTTCGAGTTGAGCTTTTAAACTCATAAGAAAAGGCAGTGATTAGTGATTAGTGGTTGTCAGTGGTTAGTGATCAGCAAGACCGACAACTGAAGCCTGACCACTACTCACTAACCACTACCCACTGTTCTTTCTCATCTCCAATCGTCCCGCACCGCAGACTGTTCGGCCATCGCTGCATCGAATCCAGTATGCTTCCGCACCGCAATCTCACCGAACAATTGATCCTGACGAACCTGAATCGCTTGCAGCCGCACCATCTCCAGCAGCGCTAGAAACATGCACACCAGCGCCTGCCGCGAAGGCACGCGCATCAGAAGTTGTTTTAAGCGGATGGGCCTCGACTCCAACGACAGACGCCGCCGCAGATAGTCGATCATCTGGGCCACGGTCACGGTTTCTTCATCCACATTAATCACCGGACGGGAGCGCACGCGCTCCAGTATCTGCTGAAAGGTTTTCACCAGATCGATCACGTCCGCCGCCAGTTCGGGCTCCGAGCCCTCGGCATCCATGAATTCTTTCAGCGCCGGATTCGTCAGCACGGCATCTTCAATCTGTTGCTTCTGCAAAAGCATCTGCGCCGCCGACTTGAATTTTTCATGCTCCAGTAACCGACTTACCAGCTCAGTGCGCGGATCCTCTAACTCTTCCGCCTTGGCCGACGGATCACGCGGCAGCAGCATCTTCGACTTGATGTGAATCAGCACCGCAGCCATGTATATAAAGTCAGCCGCAACGTTCACATCCAGCTCTCGAATTTTTTCCACGTAAGCGAGATATTGCGCCGTGATGCGCGCTATCGGAATGTCATAAATATCGATATCCTGCTTGCGAATCAGATCCAGCAGCAAGTCGAGCGGCCCTTCATAGACATCGGTCACGGAAACTGCGAACGGTGAGTCGCTCTCTTCTTGTTGGGCGGGATGTTTGATAGACTGCCGGTCGGATTTCGACCCCGGGGCAGTGAGCACGGATTGATTGGTTACCTGCGCGGGAAACGGGATTTCCGAACCGCCAGTCACCGGAGAATCGATTTTATTTTCCATGCTGCTTGCCGCCGTTTCCGCCAACATTCACCGCCGGGGCTTCATACGCTAGCGACATCCCCATCGCCGCGCGCACATCATCCATCGTTTCACCCGCAGTCTGGCGCGCCAGTTCCGTGCCAGCCTCAAGAATATCCCAAGCCAGCCGCGGATTCTCCTCGAATTTCTTGCGTCGCTCCTGCATGGGATTCAGCAGGTGCACCAAAGCGTCGGCGGCCCAGCTTTTGCACTCAATACAACCGATACCCGCTGACCGGCAACCTGGATTCACTTTCTCCATGGTAGCGCGGTCACTGAAAATTTTATGCAGATCGCCCACCGGACATACGTCCGGATTGCCTGGATCCGAGCGCCGTACCCGAGCCGGATCGGTCACCATGGTCTTCAACTTCTGCCGCACCACCGCCTCCGGATCGGTCAGCAAAATCGTATTACCATACGACTTCGACATCTTCCGCCCATCGGTCCCCGGCAGCTTGGGTGCCGGCGTTAGCAACGACTGCGGCTCGGGAAAAACCTCTCCGTAAAATCCGTTGAAGCGCCGCGCGATTTCGCGAGTCAGTTCCACATGCGCGACCTGATCCTCGCCCACCGGCACCACGTCGGCCTTGTAGATCAAAATATCGGCCGACTGCAGAACCGGATAACCCAGGAAACCGTAAGTCCCCAAGTCTTTGTCCTTAATGTTCTCCCGCTGCTCTTTATATGTCGGAACACGCTCCACCCAGCCCAACGGCGTGATCATCGAAAATAACAGGTGCAATTCGGCGTGCGCCGGAACATGCGACTGGATAAAGATCACAGACTTTTCCGGATCGAGCCCAGCCGCCAGCCAGTCCAGCGCCACCTCCAGCGAGTTCTGTTTCACCCTCGACGTATCGGCGTAGTCGGTGGTCAGCGCATGCCAGTCGGCCACTTCAAAGAAGCACTGATATTCATCCTGCATGCGCACCCAGTTGTCGAGCGCGCCCACATAATTTCCCAGATGCAATTTTCCGGTCGAGCGCATGCCGCTAAGCACGCGTTTCCGAGAATGAGTCGAGACTGTCATCCGTTTTGAAAGTCGTGACGAGACACAAAGGAACAATCGTGCCCAAATCAACAGGGTGCAGCTTCAAGCAGAGTATTGTCGATACTACCACGGAGAGAGCAGGGCGCTCGTTGTCGTTGGCTTGCTAACTTGCTTTATAATTCGCCCCACTTCATTGTCCAGAAAAAGCCGCCGAGGAAAAACAATGAGATTTTCTCTGAACGCATTGCTCACGTTCTTCCTGTTATTTACCGCGCTGCTTAAATCTCCATCGCAAACGCCCGCCGCCTACGACATCGTGATCACCAACGGGCACATCATCGATGGCACCGGCTCACCCTGGTACTCGGCCGACCTCGGCATTCGCGACGGAAAAGTCGCCGCCATCGGCAATCTCGTCGCCACGCCGCGCAAGCGCACCATCGACGCTGCGGGCAGAGTTGTTGCTCCGGGCTTCATCGACATGCTGGGTCAATCCGAACTCACGATCCTTGTCGATCCCCGTCTTCCTTCGAAAATTTATCAAGGCATCACCACCGAAATCACCGGCGAAGGTGACTCCGTCGCGCCGCTCAACGATGCCTTGATTCAAAGCGATCACGACTACGAGCACTACCACATCACTCCCGACTGGCGAACGTTCCGCCAGTATTTTGCGCGGCTTGAAAAGCAAGGCATGGGGATCAACCTTGCCAGCTACGTTGGCGCCACGCAGGTTCGACGCATGGTCTTGGGCGACGACGATAAGCAACCCACTCCAGAGCAGCTTGAGCAGATGAAATCTCTCGTGCGCGATGCCATGAAAGACGGCACGGTCGGCGTCTCCACTGCGCTTGAATATGCGCCGGCGCCTTACGCAAAAACTGAAGAGCTCATTGCGCTCGCTGGAGAAGGCGGAAAATTCGGTGGCATTTACGCCACTCACATGCGCAACGAAAGCGACTCCGTGCTCGATGCCATCGACGAAGCCCTGCGCATCGGACGCGAAGCTCGCGTACCCGTCGAAATCTGGCACATTAAAGTCGCCGGAAAAAACAACTGGGGCCGCATGCCCGAGGTCGTCGCCAAGATCAATTCAGCCCGCGCCAACGGCGCCGATGTCACCGCCGACACCTACGCTTACACCGCCTGGTTCAACGATTTCTCCGCATTCATTCCGCAGTGGGCGCACGATGGTGGAACCGCGAAGCTCATCGAACGGCTCAAGGATCCCGTTGCTCGCGAACGCATCCGCAAAGCTATGCTTACGCCGTCGCACGATTGGGACAACGAATGGCAGGAGATTCCAAGCCCCGAGGCCGTAATGATTGGCGTTGTGCAAAATCCAAAAATCGTGGCGCTCCAGGGAAAGCGTCTCTCCGAAATCGCTAAGCTCTGGAACAAAGATCCCATCGATACCGTCTTCGATTTGCTGATCGAAGACCCTCACATCGGCGTTGCAGTTTTTGGTATGTCGCAGCCCGATGTCACGCTGGCGCTGCAACAACCCTGGGTTGCGATCGACAATGATTCTTCGGGAACTTCGCCCGAAGGCATTCTTGGCCAGGAACATCCTCATCCTCGCGCCTATGGTACGTTTCCGCGAATCCTGAGCAAGTACGTCCGCGAGGAAAAAGTCTTAACCCTAGAAGATGCAATTCGAAAATTCTCCGCGCTCCCGGCGCAGCGCTTGCGCCTCACCGATCGCGGCGTACTCAAGGCGGGCATGTGGGCAGACGTCGTCATTTTCGATCCAGCCACCGTCCGCGATCTCGCAACTTTCGACAATCCCAATCAGCTTTCGGAAGGCATGGAATATGTGCTGGTGAATGGTGTGCCTGTTATCGACGCGGGAAAGATGACAGGAAAGCTTCCTGGAAAAGTTCTGCGCGGCCAGGGCTATGTCCCGTAATCGACTAAGGTTTTAAATTCGCTTGTGTCTCGGGCGCGGGCGTTACAGTGACGCGCGGCTCCGCCAAAGGGCCGGTAATGCTATACGCAACCGGGGCGGAACCTTCCTCTGAATGCTGCGCACTTTTCGACCGAAAGCTTGTCAATTTAATATTGAGCACCCGCCCGAGGGAGGCCGTGCCACTGATCTCAAACTTTCCTGCGGACGTAGATAGCTCGTCCTTCGCTATGTCATCCTTCTGAATATCGTTCTTCTGAATATCGATGTTTCCGTCATGTACTCTGAGATGGCCTTCCCAGCGCGAGATCTGCAATGGTCCTTCACTCGCCAATGCAATGTGCGCGAGCATTCCGTTCCGCAGATCGAAGCTGAGTACCCCTTCCGCAGAGTGCCAAAACGTCGCGGAATCCTTGCCGGACGCGCTGAAACGATAAGTCCCTTCGCCCGTTCCCGAGATCCATGGATCGTGCATTGCGCTGGCTACCTGATCGAGGGAGATCTCTTTGAGAGTTCCGGCACCTGTATAGCGCGGAGTTACACCGGTGAAATCCACCTGCCAATCGCCGCGATGCTTTCCCCCAAAAACATCCGCCCGCAGATTGGACACCTTCATCTTTCCGCGGTCCAGCTCCAATGCCGCTGAAACTCGATCCGCATCAAAATCGTGAATCGACAAACGCTCCGCTTCGACTCGCCCCGATGCCCTCAGATTCTGCAGAAACGACGGCGCCCCCGGCTCGGCGGTCGACGTCAGCACTTGATACCACTTGCGCTGGCTCGGCTGTGTCCCAAGCCATTCATGCAGATTGCTCAGCGAAAGCGTATCGGTGCTCAAATCGAAGTGCACGATGCACGCCGTCGGATTTCCGCATCCACGGGGCAATTGGACAGATCCCGTCCAGCGGGCGTCGGCGGCTCGCGCGTTTAATTTTTCGATGAGGGCCTCACCGGACAAAAGCTTGAGTTCGGCAGAAGCGATCTCGATCGGGCCATTGATCCCACGCACGATGGCATGCACGTTTCGCAGTTGCACCGTACCATCGACCTTTGGCAGAGAAAATCCAGCGGGATTTCCCGCCACGTTCTCCGCCCATGAACCGGATATCTGCAAGTCAAGTTGCGCCGCGCCCTCCGCATTGGCCTTCAATGCTGGCAAGCCAAGCAGACTCGCCATTCGCAGAGTGTGCGCCACTTCCGCATCTCCGCGCAGCGTCAAAGCGTACCCATATCGTCCTATCCAGCCTCGTGCCTGGGCTGGTGCAGCTCGCCCCAACGCGACCGGAAAGGGACCATATTCGAGATGCAATTCATCAGAAGCAGCAGGAGCAACAGGGGTTCCAGCATCCGGTCTGACTATATCTTTACGCAATGGAGAGTTGTAAGATTTAGACTCGGGCAATGGATGGTTGCGCTCCGCACTAAGCACAAATGGCACACTTGATGCCGCGACTTCAACTCTGTTAAGAGCGGATTGCAATTGCAAATTCGCAAATTCGCCGCTTCCCTCGAATTTGGGCCTGCGCCACGGCTCCCCGTCTTCCTTCACCGAAAAATTTCCGTGCACATTCCCCGTCGCCACGAGGTCAGCAGGAAGATCTTTCTTCATGCGTCGAGCCAATTGGGCGACGGCACTCACTGGAACGTTATCCAGGTTCATGGACATGTCCAGAAGTAGATCGGGATTGAGCGCGATGGGCCGCCCAGCGCTGCCCTTCAGCGTGATCATGCCATTGCCCACAGGAGCAGTGCAGAAAATCTCGCGCAACATGCCATCCGCGGAGCTATACCGGCCATCGCAATGGGCCGCGAGGCTCAGTTCCTCGCTGGTCGAAATGTCATAGCGATGAAAGTCATGCACCGCGGCGTCACCCGTCATTTGCATTGCCGCCGGAGTGCCGCTCAACGCAGCTTCCAGCTCAACCTCCCCCCGCCAGCCCTTGTCGCTTCCCGAGATCAGCTTGGAGAACTGCCCCAGTTGCGCGTGCTGCCATTGCAAGTCGAAGCGCAGCGGCGTTTCGCGCAGGCTTCCAGCCCGCTGCCAGGTGCCATTCATGCGCAGCAGGCCCGTGTCGCTCAAGCTCATATCGGCGCGCAATGGCTCTGCCTTTAACCGCACCCCCCAGGCATTTTCGCTTTCCTGCCACAGAGCGAAGTCGGCGTTCAGCAACGCGTAAGGCTTCTTCTCCGCTCCCGCCTTGAAATTGACTCGGCCCGAGCTCGCTTCGATATAGGGAAAGCCGGCACGCGCCTCCGACTTCGATTTCGCCGTTGGCGCTAACGGGTTGCGAGCCGTGCGTTCAAGCAAGGACTCCCAGTTCCAGCGGCCATCCTCCCGCCGCACCAGATTCAAACTGGGCTCCGTCAGCTCAAGACGTGAGATGTCGAGCCGTCCTCTCGCAAGAGAAGTCAAACGCACCACCGCGGTGACCTCCGGCGCCCGCAGCATGGACTCGGCGCCGAAGGCAGGATCCTCATGGATGATCAGATTTTCCAGGTCGAAGCCGGGACGAGGCAGGAACCGAAGATGCACGGAACCAATCTCTACCGGGCGCGCCAGGGCCCGGCTGATGGAATTGACGATGCGCACCTTCAACCGCGAAACCCCCGGTCGCACCAGGAACAGAAGCAGCACGGCCACCACGACCGCGGCGATTATTCGCCGCCTGGTAAAAAAAGGTTTCACTTCACCACTCGGAAGGTGCGCCGCCAGCGGGTCTCATCAAAGAAATGCAATACCACGTGCGCCAGAAAACCGATGCGGTCGCCCATGTCGGTCTTGCGATATTGATCCGCCGGCGTCTCGAACGACCAATAAATAAACATCGGACGTCCAATGATATTTTCCTGCGGAATAAAACCCCAGAAGCGGCTGTCCAGGCTCACATCCCGATTGTCTCCCATCGCAAAAAAATGCCCGGGAGGCACCACCAGGTCGTCGCCCTGAATGTGCATCGGCAACTCCGGCTCCCAGCAAGGATATACGTTATAACTCTCCGATGGCGGAACCGCTGGAAAATTATCGCGATAAGGATTCGGATAAGCAGCCGCGTCCTGTGAATGGATCACGTAAGGTTCATTCAACTGCTCGCCATTGCGATAGACAGCTCCGTTGCGCAGGTGAATGCGGTCCCCCGCCACTCCCATGATGCGCTTGACCACATACAATCCGGGCTCACACGGCGCCAAAAATACTACAATGTCGCCGCGCCGCACCTCGCGATAGGGGAGCAACGGCCCCACCCAGTTCGTCTTCGGCGCAAACTGAATACGATTCACGAAAACGTGGTCGCCGATCAGCAACGTGTTCTCCATCGAACTGGAGGGGATCTCAAACGCCTGCACCACAAATGTGATGATGAATAATCCGGTCACCAGCACTGCGGCCAGCGAAGACAGAAACTCCACGGTGGTTTCGCGCGGTTTCTCTTCTACTTCGTTCGTCGCTTTGCTATCTTTTTTCGCCACGTAATCGTTCCGTCCTTAACGTTGTTAGCCTTTTCTGTCGGGATGTTCGCCCGCAACGGCTATCTTATCTCAGAAAGCTAATTCACCAGCCGCAAGGTGCGGTCCCAGCGCGTGATCTGAAGAATGTGGGTTACCGCATAGGCAAAGTGCGCCAGCTTTCCGGCTATCGAGTTCGATGAAGCAATCTCTCCGTCTTCCTCCTTCACCGACCAGTAAATCAACAGCGGCCGCCCGATGATGTTTCCCTTCGGCACAAAACCCCAGTAACGGCTGTCGTAACTATCATCCCGATTGTCGCCCATAACAAAATAAGCGCCCTGCGGAACGATCAGTTGCCCGTTCTCCACCAGCTTGCGCAACTGCACCCACCATTCCGGTGTCTCGCCCGGGGCAACATCCAAACGCGGGAAGCTGTCTCGAAACAAATCATTCGCCGGGCGGCTGAAATGCGCATACGGTTCCCGGAGCGCCACGCCATTCACGAAGACCTGCTTGTTGATGATCCGTATCCGGTCTCCCGGCACGCCGATCACGCGCTTCACAAAGTGCTGCGCCGGGTTTATCGGATAATGAAACACCACGATGTCGCCCCGGTGCACCTTGCGGTAGGGCATCAGAGCATCTCCCAGACTGCCCGCGCCATAACACAACTTGTTCACCAGCAGGTAGTCCCCGACCAGCAGTGTGTTCTCCATGGATGGCGACGGAATCTGAAAGGCCTGCACAATAAAGGTAATGACAAAAACTGCAATGATCACAGTCCCCAGCAGCGATTGCAGGGAACTGGTAACATCCCCGGATCCGGCCCTTCCCGGCCTCTGGCCAGCGGTAGGCTGAGCTTGCGTACAATGACCGCCGGGAACCTCGGCCTCCGGCAGACGATCGCCCCGGGAGCTCGTTCCATCCACTCCCCGGTCAACGTTCGGCGGGTCGACACTCGACTCACTCACTCTGGAATTATCCACTTTGCTTAACCGGAGTACGAACTCTCCTCGCCAGCCTCGCTCCAGCCGACTCCGGTCGCGAAGCCAAATATTCCAGCAACTGCCGGGCTGCGTCCTGCTCTGCCGTCTTTTTCGTCGAGCCTTCCGCGCGCCCCACGAACTCCGGCTGCTGGCCCTCACCTGCAGAGCCCAAACGTACCTCCACCGTAAACATCTTCCGATGTTCGGGCCCGGTTTCGTGCGCCAGCATATAAGTTGGTTGGGGCATGCCTAATCCTTGCAAAGCTTCCTGTAAGGCGGATTTGAAATCCGTCATGGGCAGCGCTCCGCCTTCCCGCTCCATCCGCTCCAGTTCAGGCGTCAGGATCTCGCGCAAGATGAATTCGCGAACCGGCTCCATTCCTCCATCCAGGTAGATCGCGGCCAATATGGCTTCCAGCGCGTCTACCAGGACCGCGGTCTTGCACCGGCCCCCGCTTTTCTCTTCGCCGCGTCCCAGCCGCAGATAAGTCCCCAGCTCAAGTTGCTGCGCTACCCTAATAAGATGCCGTTCACTCACCACGTGGGCCCGAAGTTTAGAAAGTTCGCCTTCGCGAAATTGGGGAAAGCGGTGGAACAATTCTTCGCTGGTGACCAGAGCCAGAATCGAATCGCCTAGAAATTCCAGCTGCTCGTTGTCATTGACTCGAAACTTATTCTCCCCCGCTTGCTGCGATTCCTGTTCCCGTGCCTGCGAACTGTGAGTGATCGCCTGCTCGATCACCTCTCGCCGGCGGAAATGGTAGCCCAGAGCTGTTTCCAGCGCGGTGATTTCCCGTTCCTTCATGATTGCACAGCCTGCGGGGTAACTATGTTGGAATTCATCCTCCCGAACAATTTTCCGGCGCAGAACGACACAGCCACACAGGTATCCAAAGAGAAGCCGCATCGGAGTGACCTGCACGGGGTTGACCTGCACGAGCGAATGCTTTTCCACCAACGCATGACTCGCGGTTGAGTCACTGCTCTTACTTCGGCGGTTCGCTAATGCCGCCAATCAACTGCACCAGGCGGTCTTTCTCCTTGCGCGCCGCGTCCCCGGCGTTCGTCCCCGGCTTGGTCAAATCCACCGCCTGATCGGCGTACTTCAGAGCATCCGGATATTTATTCTGCATATCCAGAGCAACCGACAAGCGAAACACCGCAATCGGATCGGGCTGCTGTGGGAAAGCGTCAATCGATTTCTTCAAGTTCCCCTCCGCCGCCACCCAGGCCTTGGCGTTGAAATCCAGTGTGCCTAAAATCGCGTAGGCGTCGGAGCGCAAGAATCCTTTATAGGCGTCGATCTTATCCTGTGGCTGCCCCGAGGCTGGAATGTCCGTATCCACCGTCACCAGCGCGCGCTGCGCATCCTTTCTGGCTTCAGCCCAGCGTTGATCTTTATCCAGGTCGGTGTCATGCGTGCGCTCCGCGAGAACCTGTGCCACCCCCAGCAGCGCTTCCGGATCGTCGGGGTCAAAAGTCAAAACCTTCTGCGACATCGCCAGCATTTTGTCGGCATTATTCGCTTCCTGATAACCGTGCATCACCGACTTGTAAAGCAGTGGCCGCAACTCACTGTCGGGAAACTTCGTCGCAAAATCATCGGCCGCTTTTTCCTGCGCCGCAGCATCCGTCAGCGCTGCCGCCGTTTTGTAGGCTTCAAACTCCGGTTGCGTCTTGGCTTGCGGTGGACGTTTCCCCGCGGGCGCTGTCGTCTGCGCCGCACCCGTCCCCTGGGCAGCCGGTTTGTTCTGCGCCACACCTTGGGCGGAAAGTCCCAGCATTATCAAAGCCAAGCTAAAATGAATGATGACTGCAGTTCGCTTCATGCGTTCTCCTTAGAACTTCCAAACCTATTTTCGACTTCCACAGATTGTACCCGCCCCGTTCTATTCTGCGGCTTTCCCTACTGCGGCTTCGCCGGAGGCTCGTAAGCCTGCTCCAATCCTCGCTCGGCCGCCGCCTTGATCTCCGGCAATCCGCCGCCCGCATTCAATGCCGCCCGGTATTCCTGCACCGCGCCCTCGCGGTCTTCCTTCATATCCAGAATCCGGCCAAGATAAACATGCGACCATCCCACCACCTTCGGATCTTTCGAAGCTTCGATCGCTCTCTGGAAATTATCCTGCGCTCCATCCCGATTCTTGTTGGCCACGGCCACTTCCGCCAGGATAAACAACGCCCGCCCCTGGTCGCCGATTTTCTTATCCAAAGCCTGCTGCGCCAGTTCCTGCGCGCCTTTCGCATCGCCCGCCGCCAGTCGCTTCTCCGCCGCAAACAGGATGCGCCGCTCCTCGGGACGCGACAACTGTACTAACTCCGGCGAAGTCTTGCTGGCAAATTGAACCTCGGACGCCACCTTCTCTTCTTTCTTTACATCCACGCCTTCGAGCAGTCCGCTGTAAGCATCGTGGATACCCGCCGGATCTTTTTCAAATCCCACCACCGCATCGTAAAAGTATTTCGTCAGAATGTAGCCCTGCTTCACCGCGTCATCCACAGCCTGTGCCCGCATGGCCTCGTCCGCTTCCTGCTTGGTGCCACTGGTGCGAATTTCGATCGCCCGCACCAGGCATTCTGTCACCAGCAAAGATATATCCGTCTTGAAGCTTTCTTCCAGCGGAGCCCGCTTCACCGACTGCAGCAACGGTTCCAAGCGCTTGATGCCGCTGTAATGTTTGTCCGCCAGCGGATCCAACTCGTAATGCAAAAACGTATGCCGGATCTGGTCCATCTTCAGCGCCGCCTTGGCCGGCACTCCCGACGGCGTGTTCGGAGCCGGAAACACGATCACGTAATAGTCCGATCCATAATTGCGCGCATCGGTCTCATTGGGCGATCCCATGAAATCCAGATAAATGGTGAACCTGCGCCCCAGATATTGCGACGACGGCTGCTTCAAATAAATTTCCGTGTCGAACACCATCTTTGCCAGCGGCTCATGATAGCGGTTCATCGCCGCCGCATAGTCATTCCGATGCCGCTCCCAGATGGAATGCAATCCCGCCTTCTCATAAAACTTCTCAAGCAAAGTACCGAAAGCCGTGATCGCTCCCGCGTCCGGCGGCAAATCCTCTTCTTTAATCCGCGGCGCGAAATGCGGCGGACCGTCCATATAAAGCGCCAGTGAAATGTAAGGCGATAAACTGCGATTGGTATTCCGATCCGGAGTCTGCGCTTGATAAAACTCGCACAGCGCCGACCGCGCCGCCTCCGCCTCTTCCGAGTCGCGCAAAACTCTCTGCACCTCGGCGCGCACATTACTCCGAGTCACGTCCGAAATCGTCAAATCCTGATCGTACCCACAGGAATTCAAGGCGGTCAGCACGGAAAAAATAGTCTCGCTGCTGTCCAGCGAGATGGGCGACGAATGCTCCTCCCCCACGCAGAACAAACTCAGCAGCCCCACTCCAGCCGCCAGCAGAAAAATTCGAAGCCGATAACTCAGAACCCCTCCAAAACCAGCAGCGCACCGCGGCAACTCCCAAGTGTAAGGACTTCGCCGCAGAGGGTCAAACTCGCCGATCGACTGTGTGCGCTTCCGGACCGACAGCAAATTTCCGTAGCTTTATGATTTTTTGGTCTCGAGGCTGAGGCAGTAAGATGTCGAATCACCAAACTCAACATTCTCCCATCTGTCCTCTCTGCAACGAAGCCGTAGAACTCCAATCCAATAAAACAAACGAAGGCGGAACTGCCTTCCATGAGGAATGCTACGTCCTTCACCTGCGACCAGCGCACAGCCCATCGCGCGCATTCAACGGAACCAGAGCATCCTGGCAGCCGCCAAACCCACCTGCTGTAATATCACGCGACACGATCTCCGCATACTTGACCGGAATTGGCCTGAACGGTGGTTGGAACGGCGGCAACCAGAAAACCAAGACAATCACCAAGAGGAATATACCGCCGCGCAGGAAACAGACCAAGCCAACTGAAACCCGCGCTCTGGATTACTCCGATACGATGTCGAGCTACGAAAAGGAAAGCCGAGCCGCAGAGGCTCAACTGGGGATCGATCGCCAGCGAAAAAACCTGGCCGTCCCTTGTCCGACATGCGGGGCCGCGCCCGGAAAGAAATGCGAACTGACCAACGGTGCTCCCCGCTCCCAGCCCCACCGCGACCGCAGAACCATGGCAAAAGACAACTTCTAATACGCAATAGCGATTTTTGCGTGCAGTATTTCAATGAGGGTGTCCATCCTGGCGCGGTTTTTGCGCTAAGGTGGGCGGCAATGCTGCCTGCGCTGTTTCCGTCGGTGATGCAACACCGCCAGCCCCCAGGCTCATGAAATTGAGAATCGGTCTCTGGGGATCGCGGCTCGATACGGTAGTTCCGGCAACTATTGGGGATGAAACCGAATCGAAGACTTCTGTTTGAAAGGAAAGAGTGATGACGGAAAAGCCCAGCGTGACCTTGCCCGGAGTGGTGGAAGAAGTCATCCCGCCTGCGCACCCGAGTCAGCCGGAAAAGGCTCAAATCGCGGTGGCAAACGCCGACGACTTGTATCGCGAAATCCGTATCGAAAACACTCTGATCGACGAAAACGGCGAGGAAGTTCGGCTCAAGAAGGGTGCCGAGGTTGAAGTCACGGTAGCGGCAAGTCCCGAGGCGACGGTGCCGGTTCAGAGCAGCGAGAGTGCGTAAGGGCAACAGGTCAAAAAAAGTTTTGGTGCGCGCCTCGGGATCGGAGCGTTTTGCATTCCGGGGCTCTTTCGGGACATATTTTTTAATCGCGACGCCGCCAAAAGTCTTGTCTGGCGCGGGTTTCCGCGAACCGGACCTCGTAAAATCTAGTTTTCAAATAACTTAGATATCAAAATATAGATAACAAACTACTTAGGATGGGGCGATTCGGTCCGTTTGGACCGTCACGGCCTCGACCATGATTACGCAGGTTTTAGAGCGGGACAAGGTCAGATGTCACAGCCGGTTGTGGAAAATCGGCGAGCGCCCGCTTCAACAGAATTATTCACTTGACGCTACCGGCTAGGCGACGGCTCTCTTATGAGAGCCATAAAACACTCGCCCCTACTCCTGGGATTCCATCCCTTTCAAGGCGGCAAGAAAATCGGCGGAGACTTCCCGGATGCGCTTGAGGCGATCCTTTTCTGCTTCCAGTTCTTCCGGTGTGATCCCCAAGAAGGTCTGTCTCGCCAGGCTTTCAATCTGCAATCGCATCAGCCCTTCTAGCTCAACGCGCAGTTTCTCGAGGTTGGCGGCATCCATAAAGCTGTTACGAAAAGCAGTCGATTTTGATCAGTCGGTAGGGAGTTGGCCAACAGAGGCTTGCAACCCACTTAAGAGTTCGCGTCAACCGCAAGAGGTACAGGCAAAATAAAGAGCGGTGGTGAGGGGCCGAATGTCGGATCTACATTCACCCATGACCACCGTTGAGGAGATCGTGCCCCCTGATCTTCATCGCGAACACTAGCCAATTCGCCATCGCCGGACAATACAGGCGATACCGTAGTCGCTGCATGAGAACATAGAGAGAGGTTTAGCGATTGTGTGATCGGGTGATCGCTGCGATTGAAAGGCCTCGATCAAGGGGCTAAGGCTAACGGCTTTTTTAATCGCAATGATTCAATCGCAAAATCACCCCGTGAGTTAAAAGAATCTCATGTAACCCCCGCCCCTCCTACTATCTGCAATTTTGCCGATATTAATTATGTTGGGCCCTGTATGCCTCGCTCTCGCCCACAGGGCGATACATCCCACTGCGCGCGGTTATACGATGAAGATTCTCCTGGTGGAAGACAGCAAGTTCCTGCGGATCGCAACCGAGCGGGCCCTCACCCGAGCCGGCTACGACATGACCAGCGCCGTCGATGGCGAGCAAGCGCTGCGCCTGGCACAGGAGAAATTGCCCGATCTGATTCTGCTGGATATGTTGCTGCCCAAAATGAGCGGTCCCGACGTGCTCAAGGCTCTAAAGCTCGATCCGGCAACCCGTTCAATCCCCGTAGTGGTGATGACCGGCCTCTCGCAGAAAAATGCAGAACGCCTGCAGAAGGATGGTGCTGTCGGATTTTTTGAGAAATCAAGCCTCGAGCTCGAAAAAGGTCCCACCAAACTGCTGGCTGCCCTGGAGGAGATTTTCAAAAAAGTGTCCGCCCTGCAAAGTCGCTCCACCTCCGCTTAACCGGCCGCCGCTGCAAATAAACCACTTAACGACGGGAACCCGCGACCTATCGGCGGAGTCTATCTTTCTGAGAGCTCTTGTTTGGCTCGCCAAAAGATTCGCTGAACTGAAATTATTACCGTTTCAATTGGGGTAGAAAATCCTATAATTACAGGGGGCCTGCACATGGCGGGAGCGACCACCTTGGGAGATTTAGCCAACGCGATCGGAGCACGGGCTGAAGAAGCCGCGATCGTCGCGGATCTCAAAGCCGGCTCCGAAAACGCTTACGCCTGGCTGATCGGGGAATTTCAGCGTCCCGTTTACGGCCTCGTCTATCGCATGGTAAGCGATCCCTCCGACGCCGCCGATACTACGCAGGACGTCTTTCTGAAAGTCTTCCGCGGCATGAAGCACTTCCATGGCGAATCCAGTCTGAAAACCTGGATCTATCGCATCGCGCTGCACGAGGCGGCAAATCGCAAGCGCTGGTGGTTTCGTCATAAAGCGCAAGAGACGTCGATCGAACCGGCGGAGTCGGAAGGCATTTCGAACGGAAGCGAGGCGATGCAGACCGCTCTTACCGACCACCACGATTCACCTTTCGACAGTGCCGCGCAGCACGAATTGCAGCAGCGGATTGAGGCTGAACTTCGCAGAGTCGCGGAGCCCTATCGTACCGCCCTGATCTTGCGCGACCTGGAGGAAATGTCGTACGACGAGATCGCCGAGATTTTGCAGATCTCTCTGGGAACGGTGAAGTCCAGATTAACTCGCGGCCGCCAGGCTTTGAAAAAACGGTTGGCCCCATTCGTTCGCGAGGCAGGCGGCGAATTAGGACTCGTCCTGCCCGAAGAAGACGCCGAAGCCACCACTCTGCGGCCACGCACCAATGAAGCTGGAAGGGTTGAGGTGACGCCATGAAATACAATCCGCGTTCCCTGAACTCCACGGGCAATAGATCGAATCCAGGCGAAAGGATCTTGAAGTGCGCCGATGCGCAGCGGCTTCTTTCCCCCTATCTCGACGGCGTGGTTACCGGGGCTGAAATGCAGGCTATCCGCCAGCACCTCGACGATTGCACGCCATGTTCGCGAGAATATTCAATTCTATTAAAGACCCAGCGGCTGCTTCTCAGTTCTAACCGTCCCACAGTCCCTGGCGACCTCGGGTTAAAACTGCGCCTCGCGATCTCGCGCGAGGCTGCCCAGACGCGGCGTCCGCGATTTGAAGGCTGGCGCGTTCGTCTGGAGAATACTGCGGAAGCCTTCATGGTTCCGGCGACTGCCGGCCTGGCTTGCGCGGTGCTGATTTTCGGTTTGGTCGCTGCCATCCTGGCAATTCCCGGCCAGTTGCAGGCCAACAATCAACAGGATGTACCCCTCATGCTGAACACCGGACCCGAGCTACAGCAAAGCGGCTTCAGCACTCTCAGCTCCATTAATGCCGAGTCTCTCGTCATCGAAGCTTACGTCGATTCCCGCGGGCGCGTGGAAGACTACAAGATTCTCTCCGACCCCGGCGATTCTCAGCAACTGCTGCCTCAGGTGAAGCGAATGTTGATTTTCACCACGTTTCGTCCCGCCATGTCGATGGGTCACCCCATCTCTTCAAAGGCAGTCCTGTCCTTTTCAAGAATCAGCGTCCAGGGATAAGTTTCGCCTTCCCCTCGCTCCAGATTTGCACCGCACATCCTCCGAAATCATTGCTGCATCTCGGGTTCCCGCTGTATAGCACATTCCACACCGCACCTGTAATTTTGGACCATTGAGATTCGCTGACGGGAAAGTTTACCGGCTGCATGAATGGAGAATCGGTGGTCCGTATTTTTCTGGTTGACGATAGCGCAATGATCCGCGCCCACCTCCGTTCGATCCTGGAACGGCGGTCCGAATGGGTCGTAGTCGGCGAAGCCGAAGATGGGCGCAGCGCCGTCGAGACTTTTTCTGAACACGCCCCCAACGTCACCCTGATGGATTTTGTCATGCCCCAAATGGATGGCCTGGAAGCCTCCCGGCAATTGTCGAAACAACATCCTGATGCACCCATTTTATTGGTTACCATCGACCCCTCCCGCCAACTCGAGCAGGAAGCCAGAAAAGCCGGAATCAGAGGATTGGTTGCCAAGGCTGATCTGAAAGCTATTTTTGCGGCGGTGGAAGCTCTGTTGAAGGGGAAAACTTATTTTCAGCCCGTGCCCAATGCGGCGTAGCCGGTTTAAGAGGATGTCGACTCTCTCGCTATTTTGACCGGATTATTGGGAAGCAACGCCCGCACCACGGTGCCTTTTTCGTCGGACTCTATTTCCAGCGTCCCACCCAGCTGTCTCAAGCGCTCCCGCATCCCGCCGAAACCTACGCCGATTCTTCCCTCGCGCTCGAAGGTTCTTAACTTTTCCTGCGGTATGCCTTGCCCCCGGTCCTGGACCTCGAGGGTAAGAAGGTTATCTTCCGCGCGAATGCGTATCGTCGCCATTTCACTGCCGGAATGCCGGTGAATGTTCGTTAAACATTCCTGCACCACACGAAACATCGCGATCTCAGTGTCGTTCGGCAGCCTGCCCAGACTGGGCGGGATTTCCAGCTCCACCTGAATGCGGCTGCGTTTCCCGAACTCCTCAATGTACCAGCGTAACGCCGAGGCCAGCCCCGCTTCGTCCAGCAGTGGCGGATGCAGCAAATGCGAAATGGTTCGAATCTCTTTGCTGACTTCGCTAAGCAACTCTCCATTTTCTTTCACACATTTTGCCGCCGCTGGAGACATCTTATGGGCCTCCGCTGACACTACGGCGATATTCATGCTGATCGCAGCCAGCAACTGGCCCACGCTGTCATGTAACTCGCGCGCCAGCCGCCTGCGTTCGTCATCGCGCATACGCAGCAAACGTCCGGATAATTCGCGCAAGCTTTCGGTGGCGATGTGCAATTCGGCGGTTCGTTCAAAAACCCTTTTCTCCAGTTCGTCCCGCGCCTCGCTTAAGGACTTCAACAGACGCCGTTGCTCGTCGATATTGGTGTTGGCTCCATACCAGCGCGTGAGCCGCCCCGCCTGGTCACGCACCGGTCGAATCCGAGTCAGGAACCAGCGATATTCCCCGTCCGCGCCGCGCAAGGGAAACTCCATCTCGAAAGCCGTTCCGTCCCGAATGGATTCCTGCCAGCGCTCTAATACCGAAGGCAGCAGCGTGGGATCGTGCACCGACTGCCAGCCCCAGCCTTCCATCTGCTCTGCAGTGCTGCCCGTATATTCGTACCACCGTTCGTTGTACCAGAAGATGTAACCATCCGCGCGCGCCATCCAACATAATTCCGGCAGCGAATTTGCGAACGCCTTAAATTCCTCTTCGCTCCTGCGGAGCGCTCCTTCCATCTCCTTCAAGCTTCGCAGGTCCTGACTGACGCCAACCAGTCCGACCACGGTGCCGTCTTCGCCGCGTACGGCGGAAAGCGTCACGAAGGCGCTCACAAAACTTCCATCCTTGCGGCGCACCTGAAACTCTCCCGCCCAATCCTTGCCCGCCAACACCGACGCCATGTGCTTGCGCCCTTCCTCTTCAGTCTCCGGGCTGACCGTGATCTCCACAATGTTCCGTCCCATCACCTCTTCCGGTTTCCAGCCATAAAGCTCTTCCGCGAACCGATTCCAGTAGTTCACTACACCGGCCACATCCGTGCCTATGATTGCCGCTTTGATGGCATTGAGAAACGAACTCTGAAATTGGATTTGCCCAGCCGTGGGAAGGCCTTGCGGCGGCTTTTGCACAGGTAATACAGGAGTTGACTCGATCATGGACGACGGAGTTTCCGCGAAACGCCTCTTGAATTGGATCAAGTATGGCACAGCCAGGATTCACCGATCAATCTGCAAATCTTCGGGGTGGTGAAGTTTGAATTTCTTGGCGAACTTTGCGGCTCCGTCTTGGCGGCCTTTGCGGTGAGAGGCTTTTTCTGATCGCCGCAGAGACCAAAGATCTTTACCGCGAAGGATACGAAGCAGTTCAAATGGAGGCACTACAAGTCTCTGCCGTGCCGTAAAACAAATACCCGTTTCCCGACATATTTCCAATTAGAAACCGGAGTCAAACTCCGCATTGACTTGCACTCTTCGTACTCCTATCATTCCCGCCACAGGGCAACTCTTCCAATTCTCTGCCCGGTTTCTCGCAAAAGTTGCTTCAAGATCTTTTCGAGAAATGTTCGGCGAAATTGTCTTCGGCATAAAATTTCCATCGGGATTATTTCGGCAATGATCGGCCAACTCATTTCGCACTATCGCATCGTCGAGAAAATCGGCGGAGGCGGTATGGGCGTTGTCTATAAGGCGGAAGACCTCACGCTGCATCGTTTCGTAGCGATGAAGTTTCTACCCGATGCATTGGCTAGCGATGCGCATGCTCTCGCCCGCTTCCAGCGCGAGGCGCAGGCCGCCTCCGCGTTGAGCCATCCCAATATCTGCGTGATCTATGAAATCGGTCAGGGCTCTGTTGGAGACGATCCTCTTGGCAAGGATCGGGCTGAAGCAGTTCAGAGTGGCGAAAAATCGATTTCCGCAACTAAGGTCGCCGAAAAACCAGCCCTCTCCTTCATGGTGATGGAATATCTCGACGGCCTCACCCTGAAGCATCGCATCGCCGGCCGCCCACTCGACCTTGAGACCGTACTCTCCCTCGGTATCGAGATCACCGACGCGCTCGACGCCGCCCACACCCAGGGCATCATTCACCGCGATATCAAACCCGGCAATATTCTTGTCACCAGGCGCGGTCATGCCAAGATTCTCGACTTCGGATTAGCCAAAGTTGTGCCACTCACCGGCTTTGGCAGCGGCTCCGGATCGGATCACACCAGGACCGCGAGCATGGACGACGATCAGCTCACCACGCCGGGCACTGCTCTCGGCACCATCGCCTACATGTCGCCGGAGCAGGCGCGCGGCAAGGAACTCGACGCCCGCACCGATTTATTTTCCTTCGGCGCGGTGCTTTATGAAATGACGACGGGAGCGCTGCCCTTCCGCGGCGATACCTCCGCGGTGATTTTCAATGCGATTCTCGAACACGATCCCCTGCCCGCCATCCGCCTGAATCCAGATCTTCCCCTCAAGCTCGAAGAGATCATCAACAAAGCGCTGGAAAAAGATCGCGAGCTTCGCTACCAGAGCGCCGCCGAAATTCGCGCCGACCTGAAGCGTCTGAAGCGCGAATCCGAATCGCGTCGCGGCGTGCACAGCGGCTCCGGATCAGCTGTGGCCTCATCGGATTCCGGCTCCGGCAGCGCGGCTGTATCCGCTGGCTTCCGCCCCGCAGCAGGAGAGGTCACCGCATCTGTGGCTCAAGTGCGTCCCTCTGCTAGTTCCGCAAATCCAGTGCCAGCCGCCGCGAAGAGAAAGTATCCCTGGCTGTTTGCATTCGCCGCAGGGTTAGTAATCGCGGTCATCGCAGGATTTTTCTTCGTCCGCTCACGCACGCTGTCGAAGCTCACGGAAAGAGACAGCGTCGTGCTCGCCGAGTTTACCAACACCACCGGCGATCCGGTCTTCGACGGTACCTTGCGCCAGGGATTGTCATCGCAACTAGAACAGTCGCCGTTTCTGAACCTGCTCTCGGACGAGCGCATCGCGCAGACCCTTACGCTGATGTCTCAAGCCAAAGACGCCCGGCTCACCCATGAACTTGCCCGCCAAGTCTGCCAGCGCACCGGCAGCTCCGCTACGATTGAAGGCTCCATCTCGAACCTGGGCAACGCATATGTAGTGGGGTTAAGAGCCCTCAACTGCCATAACGGCGATCTGCTGGCGAACGAACAAGCTACGGCTGGCAGCAAAGAAGAAGTTCTGAAAACCGTCTCCACCGTGGCCGCGGCCCTACGCGGAAAGCTCGGTGAATCGCTGGCCTCGGTGCAAAGATACGACGCGCCCGCGGAGAGCGTGACCACGCCATCGCTCGAAGCGCTGCAAGCCTACAGTCTCGGCCTTCGCGCCCATGTCATGAAAAGCGACTACGCTGCCGCCATTCCGCTGCTGCAACGTGCTATCAGCTTGGATCCTAACTTTGCCATGGCTTACGCCGAGCTGGGCACCAATTACAGCAACGTCGGAGAAACCGCCAGAGCCGCGGAAAACACCCGCAAAGCTTATGAACTTCGCGAGCGTGTCAGCGAACGCGAAAAGTTTTACATCGAATCGCACTACGAATTCTTTGTCACCGGGAACCTCGAGGCGGCCCGAAAGGCCTATGAGCTTTGGGCGCAAACTTACCCGCGCGACCCGACGCCGCCGGGAAATCTGAATAGCATCTACAGCAATCTCGGCGACTACGATAAGGGTCTTGCTGCCGCGCAGCAATCGATGAAGCTGGCGCCCGCCAGCGGCATTTCCTACGCCAATCTGATCATCTCGTATCTGCTGGTCAATCGATTGGACGAAGCCCGCGCCACCGCGGATGAGGCCAAAGCCCGCAACCTGGATAATCCGCTGAACCACATCAATCTCTACAGCATCGATTTCCTGCAACACGACGCTGCGGGAATGGAACGGGAAGTGGCGTCACTCATGGGAAAACCCGGACTCGAGGACGCGATCCTCTATAACGAATCGGACACAGCCTCATGCTCCGGTCAGTTTTCCAAAGCGCGTGAGTTGACCGAACGAGCCGCCGATTCCGCGAAGCGCGCCGACGAAAAAGAAACCGCCGCCGGCTATCACGCCGAAGCTGCGCTTCGCGAAGCCCTGGTCGGAGATGTTACGGGCGCAAAAAACTTTGCCCAACAGCAGGCTCAGGCCGCGCTCGCGCTCTCGAACGGAAAAGACGTTGACGCGGTATCCGCGATCGCGCTGGCTCTTGCCGGAGATTCGTCGCAAGCTACGCGCCTGGCTGCGGATCTCGCGCAGCGATTTCCCGACGATACGATTGTGCAATTCAACTACCTGCCAACCATCCGCGCGGCCGGCGCACTGCAATCCGGCAACCCGGTCCGAGCCATTGAAGCTCTCGCCCCCGCCGCCCCCTATGAACTCGGGGCTCCCGCGCAAAGCTTCACATTTGCCCTCTACCCGGTTTATCTGCGCGGTCTGGCTTATCTGGGAACCCACCAAAGCAGTTCAGCCGCAGGCGAGTTCCAGAAAATTCTGGACCACTACGGCGTCGTGGGAAACGAACCGATCAGTTCATTGGCCCATCTTGGACTGGCTCGCGCCTACGCGCTCTCCGGCGACACCACTAAAGCGAAAATCGCGTATCAGGATTTTCTTGCCCTCTGGAAAGACGCCGATCCCGACCTCCCCATCCTCAAGCAAGCCCAAGCTGAATACGCCAAATTAAAGTAGCTTCGTGTGAGAGTAGGCCCGTGTGGAGCGGACACTCCTGTCCGCTGCCTTTGACCTTGATTTTTGATTTTGACGTTGATTTTGACTCCGCAAGTTGCCAACGCAGAAGTCAGCGTCCCCGTGGAGAGCGGCATTTCAGCGCCGCGTAAGCACAAAAGAGATGCGGACTTCAGCCCCCGAAACCTCACGCCGCTTCTTCCGGAACAATCCTCAAGTCAATCTTCTCCGTATGCCGCAACAACGTCAGCGAACAACTCGCTCCCACTCGCACGTCGGTCAGCACGCGATGCAGATCGTCCACTCCCGCCACCGGATGCCCTTCCAGCGCGACGATCACGTCGCCTTCGCGCACACCGGCGCGCGCTGCCGGACTCTTCTCCTCGACCGACAACACCACCACGCCCATCTCCTTCGGCAAATCGTAAAAGCGCACGACACGCCTGTGCACCGGAACCGTCTGCGCGGAAACCCCAATATAGCTGCGCCGAATGCGGCCATCGCGCAGCAAGCGGCTGGCCACAAACTTTGCCGTGTTAATTCCAATGGCAAAACAAATTCCCTGCGCCGGTAAAATCGTAGCCGTGTTCACTCCTACCACGCGTCCCGCAGAATCCACCAGCGGCCCACCCGAGTTCCCCGGATTCAGCGCGGCGTCAGTCTGAATCACATCATCGATCAGCCGCCCGGAATACGACCGTAGCGAACGTCCCAGCGCGCTGACAACTCCCGCCGTGACGGTCGATTGAAATCCATAGGGCGCACCAATCGCTACCACCAGTTGTCCGACGCGAAGCTGTTGCGAATCACCAAGCGCCGCCGCGGTGAGTCCAGGCTCGTCGACACGTACCACCGCCAGGTCGCTTGCGGGATCATCACCAATCGCAGTCGCGGGCATACGTCGACCGTCGGTTAGGGTCACTTCGATGCGCTTGGCATCATGCACTACGTGGCTGTTGGTAAGAATCAATCCATCCGGAGTAAAAACGAATCCCGATCCTCCGCCTCGCCGTTCGCGAGGTTCGCCAGAGCGCGATCGGCCTGCGGCTGTATGCACTTCGATGTTGACGACGGAAGGACTGATGCGCTCGACCGCGCCAGTCACTGCGCGGGAGTAGGCGTCCAGCAAGGCGTCGTCGTTCGGTACAGAACTCGCCAATGGCGGCTCAACCCGTCCAACTTGACTCGCCCAGCGATTCGTCTCGCCCGGATCAGCAGACGCAGAATAAGAAAACAAATTGCCAGATTCTTGTAGCTGCATGATGGATAGATGACAATCGATCTATGCAGGACTCAACCGCGAGGCATCGCAGGAAGGGATCAAAATAAAGCCGGAACCGATGTTTCGGTCCCGGCCCTGAGTTGGCTGGTTAGCCCGGATAAGCTCATGTAGGGACAGCCGCCCTCGGCTGTCCAGTCGGGCAAAAGCCCGACAAGTCTTGCCACAAAGCGAATAGCGACGGCTACGCGGTTCTTCGCGGCCTGATGGTCAAGTCCCGCACCTGCGTGAGTATGCTCGACATCTGCATCCCGTTAAGCTGCGAAACGAACGGCAGAATTTCCGCAATGAACGGATCTTTCACCAGTTCGCCGATTTCATCCTGACGATTCTTCTCGCCGCCGCTGAGCAGTTCCGGCACGGTCACCTCCAAGGCTCGCGCCAGCCGCTCCAGCGATGACAGCGTCGGCGTCGCTTTCTCGTTCTCGATCTTCGAAACGTAAGTCCGCGGCACGGACATGCGTCCCGCCAGTTGGCGCTGGCTCAATCCACTTCGCAGGCGCAGCGAACGGATCGACGTGGCCAGGTTAAGATGTCCGCGACCCATCCCAGGCATGGGCATCATCACCGGCGGCACCATCACCACCGGCTCGGGCTCGGGTTCCTCGTCCAGGGACGAGTGACAGCGTCGGCAATTGTTATTGACCGTACGGAATTGAACCAGCAAGCAGTGATCGCAACGGACGACTTCCCTAGAGTCTACTGGGGCAAGAGTCGTGGCCATCGGGTTGTGGGAGTGCCAGAGCGGGCTACTCCGAACTGCAGCAACGGGACCTTGCTTCTTTGGGGGAAAGGTTCCGGCTGCATGGACAATGCGGTACCTGGCCTGTGGAAGTCAAGGGTAAAATGCAGATAGCCGCGAATCTGTCCGACGAAAAACGGAAGAGCGCCGCGAAATGCCGCAGAACACAAGGGTGTTGGATGATCGATCGCGAATCCGCGTGGGGTTTACTAACTGAGTTCACTCAATCGGAAAGTTTGCGCAAGCACGCGCTCGCCGTCGAAGCCTGCATGCGCGCCGGCGCGAAAAAATTTGGCGGCAGAGAAAATCGTGTGGGGACAGCCGCCCCTTCGGCAGGCTCAGGGCAGGCTCCCGGCGGTCGAGCGGAGCAAAGCTCCGCAGCGGTTTTGACCCTTGAGGAAATCCGCGAAGAAGACCTCTGGGGCATCGTCGGCCTCATCCACGATTTCGATTACGAAAAATATCCCAGCCTCGACGACCATCCCTACAAAGGCAACGAAATTCTAAAAGAGCGCGGCTGGCCGGAAGTAATCCGTCGCGCGATTATGTCGCACGCGGAATACACCGGCGTGACGCGCGACACTGCGATGGAGAAAGCTCTTTTCGCCTGCGACGAACTCGCCGGATTCATCACCGCCGTCGCCCTGATCAAGCCGGGAAAATCGCTGGCCGAGGTCGACGTGAAATCCGTGCGCAAAAGAATGAAAGACAAAGCCTTCGCCCGTAAAGTGAACCGCGGCGATATCGTTAACGGCGCCGCCGCCCTGGGCGTGGACCTCGATGAACACATCGCCTTCTGCATCGCCGCACTGCAGGGGGTTGCCGGAGAATTGGGACTGGATGGGGCCGCGGCGAAGACTGCCTAACTCATCCGTTGTCGTGCGTACATCAAACATGGTCAGACCGATTTCCGAGCATTGCCTGTTATCGCTTGTCGTGTTCTTTGCGTTTGGAAGCCTCCGGTTGGCGCGGGCGCAAGACAACTATGAAATCCAGGTCTACGGCTCCGACACCGTCGCGCCGAAGACCACGATGCTCGAACTGCACAGCAATTTTACCGCCGAGGGAAGCGAACCGGCGCCCGGCTCGAAGTTCACAGCCGACGGAGTTTATCCGACGAACCATGCCGAGCACGAAACCGTCGAGATCACTCAGGGAGTGAACAGCTGGTCGGAGGTGGGCTTTTATATTTTCACGAGCGCGCGCAGCGGAGACGGCTGGCAATGGGTGGGCGATCATATTCGTCCGCGGGTGAGGGCGCCGGATAGCTGGCATTGGCCGGTGGGTGTGAGCCTCTCCATGGAAGTTGGTTATCAGCGGGCTGCCTTTGACAAGGATACGTGGACGATCGAGCTGCGCCCCATCGTGGATAAGACAATTGGCCGCTGGTATTTCGCCGTGAATCCCGCTCTGGAGCGGTCGTTCCACGGACCCAGTGTGACCGAGGGCGTCGGCTTCTCTCCCAGCGCAAAATTCAGTTACGACTTCAACAAATATATTTCCGGCGGCCTTGAGTATTACGCGTCGGATGGGTCCATCAGCGGATTCCCCCCGCTGCACAATCAGGAGCAGCAGTTTTTTCCGACGATCGATCTGAATGTATCCCCGGAGTGGGAGATTAATTTCGGAGTTGGAATTGGAGCGACCGCCAGCACCGATCATCTGATCGTGAAGGGCATTCTGGGACGGCGCTTCGATTGGACGCACCACCGCGCCGGCAGCTCCCAGAGCACGCAATAGGCATACATGAAGATGGAAATGAAAGTAGACCGCCGCGATTTTCTGCAGCGTGCAAGCCTGGCGCTGCTGGGTGCGGCAACGAAGACAAAGTTGTTGGCCGAAACGCCGGCCGATGTACGGCTTGAAATTGCGCCACTCAAGCTGGATATTGCACCCGGAAAAATAATCCATACCGTGGCATACAACGGCCGCGTTCCCGGCCCGTTGATTCGTTGGCCGGAAGGCAAGCCGATCACGATTGACGTTATCAATCAAGCCGGCCTTCCCGAGATTGTGCACTGGCATGGCTTGTGGATTCCATCGAGTGAAGATGGCGCGGCGGAAGAAGGCTCGCCCATGATTGCCGCAGGCGCACAGCGGCGTTACAGTTTTACGCCGCGGCCCTCGGGCTTCCGCTGGTACCACACCCACACGTTCGCTGGGCACGATTTGAAGCGCGGCACCTATACCGGACAGTTCGGATGCTTCTACATTGAACCGCAACAATCCCCTGGTGCGTACGATCAGGAAATATTCCTCACACTGCATGATTGGAATGCATACATGGGCGGCGGCGGGGATGCGTCCATGGATGCGTTTTATGACTATGCCACCATCAATGACCGCATGCTCGGGCATGGCGACCCGATTCAAGTACGCGAAGGGCAGAAGGTGCTGTTCCGCGTGCTGAATGCAAGCGCGACCGCAACCCACTGGCTTGGCTTTGCCGGACACGAATTCACGGTCATCGATATGGATGGGAATGCGGTGCCGCAACCGGCGAAGGTTTCAGCCGTAAGGCTGGCTCCAGCGGAGCGCATTGAAGTGCTGGTGGAAATGAATCGGCCAGGCGTGTGGGTGCTGGGCGAGACGCGGGAAGAAATTCGGAAAGCAGGAATGGGGATCGTGGTGGAGTATGCCAACCAGCAAGACGAGCCCAAGTGGATCGATCCGCCGGAGATGTTATGGGATTACGCGCAATTCGCCAGGCCGGAAGCGGCCTTGACGAAGCCGGACGAGACGATCCCACTCGTGTTCGAGTCGAAGTTTCGCGGGCATGGCGAGTTTGACTACTGGATGATCAATGGCAAATCGTTTCCGAAGACGGAGACAATTTCGCTGAAAGAAGGCAGGCGTTACCGGCTGGCAATGCAGAATAAAAGCAGCGACGATCATCCGATTCACCTGCATCGCCATACTTTCGAGCTGACCAGCCTCGACGGCAAGCCGCTCGCGGGGTTGCGCAAAGATGTAGTGGTGGTGAAAGCGAAGAGTAATGCGGAGATCGACTTTGTCGCGGCCAACCCAGGCGCTACGCTGTTTCACTGTCACCAGCAGAGTCACATGGATTTCGGCTTCATGATGCTGCTTCGTTATGCCTGAGTGACGAGCCCTCTTGCCTTGAAGAAGCGCGCTCAGCCCAGGACGTCCGCAATTTTACCGCTCGCCATCAACTGCGCAATCCGCGCAAAGTCCTTATACATCACGCGGTCTTTGTCGACCGTCGGACACACCGACCGGACCGCCGCGTGCGCTGCCTGTCCGCGCTTCGAAGTTTTCAGCGGAGCCAGGAAGTCGATGGCTTGCGCCACCGCCATGGCTTCGATGGCCAGCACGTTGCGCGTGTTCTCGACAATGCGTTTTACCTTGTTGGCCGCCGTCATACCCATAGAGACGAAATCTTCTTTGTTGCCCGAAGTCGTAATCGAATCCACCGACGCGGGATGCGCCAGCACTTTGTTCTCGCTAACCAGCGCTGCCGCCGTCACCTGCGCCATCATGAAACCAGAATTTAATCCCGCCCCCTGCGCCAGAAACGGCGGCAAACCCTCGCTGAGCGCTGGATTCACCAGTCTCTCGATCCTGCGCTCGCTGATCCCGGCCAGCGCGCTGAGAGCAATCGCAATAAAATCCAGAGCAAACGCCAGCGGCTCGCCATGAAAATTTCCGCCGGAGATCACATCGCCGCCAGAATTTTCATTGCCCTTCAGAAACACCAGTGGATTATCCACGGCGGAATTCGCTTCGATTTCAAAGATGCCGCGGCAATGCCCCAGCGTATCGCGCACTGCTCCATGCACTTGCGGAATGCAACGCAGCGAATAAGCGTCCTGCACCCGTCCGCAAGCCCGGTGCGATTCGCGAATCTCGCTGCCTTTAAGCATTTTCCGCAAATTCGCCGCTGTCTTTATCTGTCCGTTGTGCGGGCGCGCGTGATGAATGCGTTCGTCGAAAGCGGCGTCGGTGCCCTGCAGCGCGTCGCACGACAACCCGCCAAGAACATCGGCGGAATCAACCAGCGTTTCTGCCGCCAAGAGTGCCAGCGTGCCCACCGCCAGCATGCCCTGCGTCCCATTGATGAGCGAAATCGATTCCTTGGCTTCCAGCGCCAGTGGCTTGATCTGCGCGCTCTGCAAAGCTTCGTTGCTGGGGATGCGCGCGCCCGCTGAGTTCAAACATTCGCCCTCACCGATCAAAGTCAGCGCCAGGTGAGCCAGGGGAGCGAGGTCGCCGCTTGCGCCCACGCTTCCCTGCGACGGCACGAACGGTGTGACCCCGCGGTTAAGCAATTCACACAGCGTGTCGATCACAATCGCGCGCACGCCGGAATAGCCTTTCGCGAGCGAATTCGCGCGGAGCAACATCATGGCCCGGGTCTCTGCCCGCGAGAGCGGTTCGCCCACTCCCACGGCATGGGAACGCACAAGATTGACTTGCAGTTCGCGAATCTGTTCGCCGCCGATGCGCACATCGCTGAGCTTGCCCACACCGGTAGTGATGGCGTATGCGAGAGTATTGCTCGCTACGATCTCGGTCACAACGCCCCTCGACCGGTCCACCATCGCGCGGGCGTCCGCGGATAAAATAACCGGCCGGCCCTGACTTGCGACTTCGCGCACCGCTTCTAGAGTGAGGTCATCCCCGCTGATATGAAGTGCGTTCAAGAAAGCTTTCCGTCCTCTTTTCCCGCCACCGAACGAAATACTTTCAGATATTTCTCCGGTAGCACCGCGATCTTCATCTCGGCATCGGTGACAATGTGTGTGGTCTCGCCTTCCGCCAGCAGCGTGCCGTCATCCGCGCGTTTCAGTTCGTAACCAAAATGAATCACCGAATCGCGGGCATTCAACAACTGTGTGCGCACCAAAACTTCCTCGTCATAACGCACCGGAGCGCGGTAACGGCATTTCGCCTCAACCACCGCAATGAAACGTCCGTCTGTGTTCTCCATGTCGCGGTAGGAAAATCCTAACTGCCGTAGCAACTCGACGCGCCCCACCTCGAACCACACGAAGTGATTGGAATGGTAGACCACGCCCATCTTGTCGGTCTCCGCATACCGCACCCGCAGCCGGGTCTCGTTAATCGCTGAATGCATGATCGTTGGATGCATGATTGTTCGAAGCAGGATCGCTTAACGCACCTTCGCTGAACGCGCCTTCACAACTCACCGACTGCCGCGCTAACGGCTCGCCCCTGACGACGCGTTTACCATCGGCGAAATACTCTACGAACGATGCAGGCAGACCCTCCCCCTGAAAGGGTATCGCAGTGTTCTGCAAATGATAATGAAGATGCGGCTCGGATGAGTTGCCGCTGTTGCCGCAATGCGCCAGGAGTTGTCCGGAACGCACGCGCTCACCGTCGCGCACAGCAACCGTGCCCCGCTTGAAATGCGCGAGGAAGGAAAATTCTCCGCGACCATGATCGAGGATAACGAAATTTCCCAACGGCGCCTTCGCATTCATCTCTCCGGGTGAGTTGTCGGGCAACTCGTTCTCGGTTCGAACCGCGACTCCATCGGCCGGCGCATAGATGGGCAAATCAAAACAAAAATAATCGGCGTTGTTGTCCCCGGTGGCACGAAACGACCGGCCCGAGCGACTCTGATCGAGGATCAGAAAATCGTAAGCGAAGCGCTGATCGTGACTCACGACATGCCTGTTCCATGCCACTGATCGGCCGCCCCAGTACACGTACCACGCCCCAGCAAACGGCAGAAGCAATTGTGTCTGCGTATCGTAATCAAGAAAGTCGCTCTTCGCAGGATGCTGCCCGAGCGCGGCAAGATGTCTTGCGATCAAATTGCGCCAGCCGGTCTTCGGAAAATTACGAATTGTTTCCGCCCGGTTCATTTGGCCGTCCACACCGGTTTGCGCTTTTCCAGAAACGATGACACTCCTTCGCGAAAATCCGCTGTCGTCCGAATGCGCGCATTATCATCGATGGCCGCTGCGATCTGTTCGTCGAGTTGTTTGTCGATAAATCCGTTGATCAATTTTTTCGTCGCCCGTACTGACGATGGGCTGTTCTCCTGAAGTTGAGCGGCCAATTCATTCGCGCGTTCGAGCAGGCGGTCCGCGCTCACAACCTCGTTCACCAGGCCATAACGATGCGCTTCGCTGGCGTCGAACAAGCGCCCGCTCAACAAAAGATCGCGCGCAATCTTGTGCCCCACTTGCCAAACCAGAATCGACGAAACGATCGCCGGCACAAAGCCAATCCGAACCTCGGTATAACCAAACTTCGCTTCCACCACCGCGAGCGTGAAATCGCAGATGGTTGCGAGTCCCGTACCTCCCGCAATAGCAGCGCCATTTACCGCTGCGATGGTGGGCTTCGGAAAATCATACAGCCGGCGGAACATCGCAGCCATGGTCGCCGAGTCTTTCACATTCTCATCGTGGCTCTTGCCCAGCAGCGACTTCAATTCATCCAAGTCCATGCCGGCACAGAAAGCTTTACCTGCGCCCGTCAGGATGACGACACTTGCCGCCGATTCTTCGATCTCGTCCAGCGCCATCATCAATTCGCCGACCAGTTCGAAGCTGACGGCATTGCGCTTCTCCGGACGATTCAATGTAATCGCCGCCACGCCGGATCGATAATCAATCTGAATTGTCTTGTAATCCATGTCCACCAAATCTAAACGTCATCAATCGAATTTGCATAGCGCGCGCCGATCTCGGCCGTGGCTCGCAAGAGCGCGTCCAACGGCTTCAGCGCGGGCAACTCCGCACCTTGCTGTTTCAGCGCGTCAATCACCGTCTCGGTTGAGATGTTCCCAACCAACGCATCCTGAGCAAACGGACATCCACCCAGCCCTCCCAGCGCCGAATCAAAACGACGGCAGCCCGCGTCATATGCGGAAAGAATTTTTTCCGCCGCATGTTCGGGACGGCTGTGCAGGTGTACGCCAATCTCAAGATAATCGTATTTCTCCATCACCGCGGTCACCACTTCGCCCACTTGCTGCGCGCTCGCGGCACCCACCGTATCGGCCAAAGAAATCATGCGCAGGTTATCGACCTCCATCAGGGAAATTGCTTCGATCACCTCGTCCACATTCCAGGCGTCGCCATAAGGATTGCCAAACGCCATCGAGATATAAACCACCACATCGAGCGCAGCGTCATCCGCCGCTTTCTGAATTTTCTCCAGTTCTTCCAGCGCATCTTCCGCCGACTGATTCTGATTCTTCCGCAGAAACGTCTCCGAAATCGAGTATGGAAATCCCAGAGTGCTCACTGCCTTGGTTGCAATCGCTCGCTGCGCGCCTCTTTCATTCACCACAATTCCGATGATCTCCACATCATCGGGCGGATCGAGTTCCTTCAACACCTCTTCCGAATCCGCCATCTGCGGCACTGCCTTCGGCGAGACAAACGACACGGCATCGATATGCTTGAATCCCGCGCTGATCAACGCCTGCAAGTAAGCTCGCTTAATGTCAGGCGCAATTTGCCCCTTGAGCCCTTGCCATGCATCGCGTGGACATTCGATAAGCTTGACCAAGTCGGCCATAAATGTATCTGGTACGGATCGCGCGGACTTTCGCGAATCAAGATTTAAAGAATGAAAACAGAAACGAGCGAAACCAGAGACTCGCGTTTTTTCGCCTGAATCGGTGAACAATCTTACGTCTGAAGCACTCCCACCTTGAACTCCGGCACATCCGGATTCAGCGCCGCCGCCTCCAATGCCTGCGTAATCGCTTCCCGGGTCTCGATGGGATCGATGATCTTGTCGATCCACAACCGCGCCGCCCCGTATCGCGGATCGGTCTGCTCATCGTAAGAGCGCTTCGTCGCCTCGTACAACTCCTTCTTTTCTTCTTCACTCAACTTCTTCCCGCCCCGCTCCAGTTGCTTCACTTTGATCTCCACTAGCGTCCCCGCCGCGGCATCGCCGCCCATCACCGCATAGCGAGCCGTCGGCCATGCGAACACGAACCGCGGATCAAAGGCCTTGCCGCACATGGCATAGTGCCCCGCGCCAAACGATCCCCCCACAATCACGGTAATTTTCGGCACCACGGAGTTCGAGACCGCGTTCACCATCTTCGCTCCCGCCTTGATGATGCCGCTCCACTCCGCATCGCGCCCCACCATGAACCCGTTGACGTCGTGAAAAAAAATCAGCGGAATCAAATTCTGATTGCAGTCCATCACAAAGCGCGCAGCCTTTTCCGCTGACTCGCTGTAAATCACACCGCCAAACTCCACCCGCTTGCGGCCATCATGATCGGTCTGGTGCGCGTGCATCTTCTGGTTGGCGACAATGCCGACCGCAAACCCGCCGACACGCCCGTAGCCGCATAGGATCGTCTTGCCATATTCCGGTTTATATTCGTCGAAGCGGCTGCCATCGAGAATTCGCGCCAGAATCTCTTTCATATCGTAGGGACGCGCGGGAGAGGAATCATAAATCCCGTAAATTTCCTCGGCTGCCAGCGCAGGCTCCACGGGCTTCTTGCGATCCCAGGGCGACTGCCTGCGATATCCCCACTTATCAATAATCGAACGAATTCTCGCCAGGCAGGCTGGATCATTCGGCTCGCGAAAATCCACCGTGCCGCTGATACCCGCGTGCATGGCCGCGCCCCCGAGCTCTTCCGCCGAAACTTTTTGTCCGATCGCCGCCTGTACCAGCGCCGGTCCCGCTAAAAATAATCCGCTGCCATCGGTCATCAGAACGTGATCGCACATCACCGGCAGGTATCCACCGCCCGCCACGCACATCCCCATGATCGCGGCGATCTGCGGGATGCCCATGGCCGACATCACAGCGTTGTTGCGGAACACGCGCCCAAAATCGTCTGTGTCGGGAAAAACATCTTCTTGCAGCGGCAGGAAAACACCCGCCGAATCCACCAGGTAGATGGTCGGGATGCGATTCTCGATCGCAATGTTCTGAGCCCGAATCACCTTCTTCGACGTCATCGGAAAAAACGCGCCGGCTTTCACCGTGGCGTCATTCGCAATAATCATCACCAGCCGGGTTTCCACTCGCGCCATGCCCGTGATCACGCCCGCCGCGGGTGCTCCGCCCCATTCTTCATACATGCCATGTGCCGCGTAGATTCCGAGTTCGAAAAACGTTCCAGGATCAACCAGCAAATCGATGCGCTCCCGCGCCGTGAGCCGCTGCTTGGAATGTTGACTCTCAATCGCCCTGGCGCCGCCTCCTGCGCAAATCTCCTCGCCCTCATTTCTCACTTGCGACGTAAGATCCGCGAGGAAGCGCATGTTGGCCTCAAACCGCGCCGAAGTCGGATCGACTGCCGTGCTGAGGAGGTTAGCCGGTTGCGACTTTGAATCAACGGGAGGTTCGCTGCGATCTGCCATAGCTAAAAAAATAAGACCGGGGAAAAAAAGAAGAAACGGACTGATTACGGTATAACACTCTCACAGACCGCGCAATGCAGCACGTCCGCGCGCAATCGATATGCTCCTCCGCCAATAGGTCTTTGATCCACTCCCGCTCCAAAACTCACTCCGACTCAACTGCAAACTTAAGAGCGCTTCTCCAGCCATTCCGCCAGTCGGCAGCCATCTTCTTCCAGCAAGAACGTTCCTGCGCCAAAACATTCGCCGAAGATGCGATGCGACTCCGGATCGCGGCCAGCACGCGAGATCCATTGCTTCCCCACCTGGTACTGCGCCGCGGTGAACCATTTCTGCGGCAACACTTCCGCCAGGCCGGCTTGCGGGTAAAGCACAAACAAGGCGAATGCCGCGTCGTCTTGGGTCATGGTCTTATAGCTGGTAGGCAGGATCAACTCATCGACCATGGCCAACTCCGCCGGAACATCGATCTTATGCATTCCCGCCGCCAGCGCCGGCGAAACCTCAAATTCCGCGATCGGCGGGCTCTTGGCATAGATGCGATCCGAAGACGGCTTGAACCACCCCGCAATCTCCGCCAGATCAAACTCCTCAAGTTGCTCGGGATCGAAGCAAGTTAAGCGAATACTGCGGCCCTCGGGACACCAAACTCCCAGGCAGTCCGGCGAAACCAGAAATGGCCGGCAATACGTATTCAGCGCCAGTCGCGGCTTTTCCGGTTCGTGCTCCAGCCCCAGTGAAACGACGTATCCAATCGGCCCCTCCTCACCATGATGCGTCCAGACAAAGCGATGACCCGCCGCAGACTCTAACCCTGGAAAGGTTTTCCAGTACCACGGCGCGGGACCAACAGTGCTCTCTAGTTGTTGCCGGACGGAAGTTAGGCTTGGAGTCGGCATCTCGACGGGAGTTTGCCGCGATCGCGCTTTTCCGCGATCGGGCACGGTGAACTTAAAGTGGAACGCCGGCGCCTTTCACATTGGCGCGAATGAATTTCACGATGTCGTCCATCGCCGTACCCGGCTGAAAGATGGCGGCAACTCCCAACTTCTTGAGAGCGGCAATATCCTGGTCGGGAATGATCCCACCCAGCAGTACGAGCACATCATCCATGCGGTTCTGTTGGAGCAGATCCATGACGCGCGGCACGATCGCGTTGTGCGCTCCCGATAATATCGAAAGCCCGATCACTTGTACATCTTCCTGCAGTGCCGCGCTCACAATCATCTCCGGAGTCTGTCGCAGCCCGGTGTAAATCACTTCCATGCCGGCGTCGCGCAGCGCGCGCGCAATCACCTTGGCGCCCCGATCATGCCCGTCCAAGCCCGGCTTCGCCACCAGCACGCGAATCTTAAGTTCAGCCATCGCCATTCATTTAACCACATCGGGCACGACCGGGCACAGGGCCTGAAGTCTGCCGCAGGATGCCGAACCCTCGGCATCACAGGGTCTTTGTATCGATGCTCTGCCACAAATACCAACAAGCCACGCTGCGGTAAGGCTCCCAGCTTTTCGCAATCTTCTCCATCTGCTCGGGAGTCGGCAATTTGATTTTTCGCTTGGCAGCTTTCTTTCCTGCCGCTGATTTTTTGTGCGCAGCAGCTTTCTTAACCAATCTTTCCCGCCTCACATCCAGATAGTGCCGGTACATCGCCATGCGAACGCCGAAATCTCCCGTCGGCAAAACATTCTGACGCTTCAGCGTAAACATCAGAAACATCTGCGCCGTCCACACTCCGATGCCCTTCACTTGCGTCAGATGCTCAATCACTTCAGCATCCGGCAATTCCGGCAGTCGGGAGAAATCCAACACGCCGGCGGCGGTTTTCTCGGCTAAATTCTTCAAGTATGCAGACTTCTGTCGCGACAGCCCCACGCCGCGCATCTGTTCGTCGCTCAGTTTCAAAATGCCTTCGGGCGTGAGCGGTTCGCCAGCCAGCGCCGCAAACCGCTCAAAAATCGTCGCCGCCGCCTTGCCATTCAATTGTTGATAAACAATCGACTCCGCCAGGCTGTGAAACACCGGCGGACTACAGCGCATGCGGCAGGGCCCGATTTTTTCGATAATGGCCCTCATCACGGGATCTGTTCTCTTGAGATGGATGACAGCCTTGCGCATGATTTATCTTTACCACGTTCCGGTCTTAGGAGAACAAAAACCGAACTCTCGGCCCTCGGCGCTAGGGTCGACTACGTTATGCTCACTTCCGTATACGTCCCGTAGACCTCCCGCAGCGCCTCGCAAATTTCTCCCACCGTGGCGTAGGCGCGTACCGCACTTACGATGTAAGGCATCGTATTCGCGGAAGAGATGCTGCCGTTGGCATCCGCCTTAGGTTCTTGCGCCGCAACTTTCTTCAACGTATCAAGACAACGTCGAACCTCTTCCCCCGATCGTCGGGCGCGCAGTGCCTTCAACTTGGCGGACTGTTGCCGCGCCACGCTCTCGTCAATGTAAAGAATGTGCGGCGACTGCTCTTCGATCACAAATTCGTTCACCCCCACAATCACTTTCTCTTTCGCCTCCGCCGCGCGCTGATATACGTAGGATGCCTCGGCAATTTCCTTCTGCGGGTAGCCACGCTCGATCGCCTTCACCATGCCGCCCATCGCGTCCAGTTTCTCAAAGTAGCCGAATGCGCCTTTTTCCATCTCAAGGGTTAATGCTTCTAAGAAATAGGATCCGCCGAGCGGGTCGACCGTTTGGGTCACGCCCGATTCATACGCGATGATCTGCTGCGTGCGCAGCGCAATCCGCGCCGCCTCTTCGGTCGGCAACGCCAGCGCCTCATCGTAAGAGTCACAATGCAGCGACTGCGTTCCGCCCAACACGGCGGCCAGCGCCTGCAAAGCCACGCGGGCAATATTGTTCATCGGTTGTTGCGCCGGCAACGACACGCCTGCAGTTTGCGTATGGAATCGCATCAGCCAGGTCCGCGGATTCTTGGCCCCAAAGCGCTCCTTCATCACCTGCGCCCAAATCTTCCGCGCGGCGCGGTACTTTGCGATCTCCTCAAAAAAATCATTATGCGCGTTGAAGAAAAAACTCAGCCGCGGACCGAACTCATCGACATCCAGTCCGCGCCTCCGGGCCCACTCCACATACTCCACACCGTCATACAACGTGAATGCCAGTTCCTGCAACGCGGTCGAACCCGCCTCGCGAATGTGATATCCGCTGATCGAAATCGTGTTAAAACGCGGCGTGAACTTCGATCCAAATTCAAAAGTGTCGATCACCAGCCGCATTGAGGGCGCGGGTGGATAAATGTATTCCTTCTGCGCGATGTATTCCTTAAGGATGTCGTTCTGAATGGTGCCGGATATTTTCTTCCAGTCCGCGCCCTGCTTTTCGGCAACCACCAGGTACATGGCCCACAGCACCGACGCCGGCGAATTGATGGTCATCGAAACCGTGGTCTTTTCCAAATCGATTCCGCCAAACAAAATCTCCATGTCTTCAAGCGAATCGATGGCCACGCCGCACTTCCCCACCTCGCCCTCGCTCGCCGGATGATCCGAGTCGTAGCCCATAAGCGTAGGCAAATCAAATGCGACAGAAAGTCCGCCGCCGCCATGCTCCAGCAAATATTTGTAGCGCTGATTGGTTTCTTCCGGCGAAGCGAAGCCGGAAAACTGACGCATGGTAAACAGTTTGCCGCGATACCCGGTCGCGTGAATGCCGCGCGTATAGGGCGGTTCGCCGGGATAACCAAGATACTTTTCTTCGCTCCAGTCTTCGGGCAAGTCTGCCGGCGTATAAAGCCGGCGGATCGGCACGCCGGAAATCGTAGTGAAGCGCGCGCGGCCCTGCTCATCGACATTCACTCCAGTGGACGCGCCAATCGGGCGCTCCGGAGATTTTTCTATCGAGGGCGCAAGAGTTTTCTCCGCCCAATTTGTTTCCGCAGCAGAAGGATGGCGGTTTTCGAACACATCTGTAATCGGACTCTCAGCAACCTTCGGCTTGCCTTGCTTCTTTTCCATGCGAACTCCAGTGTTCTGCTTCGATAATAGGGAAGGCCGCGCTACCGGGCAAGGCAGCTATGAGCGCTGGAAACGACCGGTCGGTCAGGGCTGTTTATTGTCATCCTGAGCGTAGCCGAAGGGTCCCTCTTAGACTGCCCTCACGGCGACACTCGTGATCGCTGACGACTCAATTCCCACGCCTTGGCATATTTCCACGAAACATAAACCGCGTGATAGAGGTGCAACAGCAATCCTTCGCGTCCATCCAGAAATCCCATGCGAAAAAAATAGTTGTAGATAAAAGTCATCAGCGGGCGCAGCACGATGTTGACTACGCTGAACCGCACGTCGCCGTCGGCTTTGGCTACCACCATCTCCGCGCCCAGAGACGAGTAGCGGTTCATGTGCTCGATGTAGTCGGAGAGCGTGGGATAAGAATGGTGGAGCAGAGCGCCCTGCCGGAGTTTGCCAACATTGCCACGCAGCCGAAGATCTTCATGGACCGCGCGATCTTCGAACCTGCCGCTTCCCCGACGAAAGAAACGAATTTTCGGATCCGGCCAGAACCCTCCATGTCTCATCCACCGTCCTAGGAATTCATTCTTGCGGTGCACCCAAAGTCCGCTGAACTCCAGATCCAGCTTCGTCCCAATGATCTTCTCTGCCTCCGCGATTGCATCTTCAACCAACTGCGAGTGAGCATTCGTCCGCTTGAAAGCAGCGACCCGCTCCAGCGATTCCATGGTGTCGGCGAGACCTTGCCGCAGATCGCGATCCACCTCTTCATCCGCATCCAAACTCAGAATCCAGTCTCCCGTAGCTTTATCGATCGCCGAATTCTTGTGTCCGGCGAAGCCTTTCCACTTTTCGACGAAAACTTTGGCGCCAAAGGATTTCGCAATCTCAACCGTGCTGTCGGTCGAATCCGAATCTAAGACGATGATTTCACCTTTACCGTCGCTGACGAGCGGCTGGACGCTTTCGAGAGTGCGCGCGAGATTCGCTTCCTCGTTGTAGGTGATGATGACGACAGAGAGACCGACGGTCACGGGAGAAAGCATACAACCTTCGGCCGCAGACAGAAAATTGACCGCAGAAGTCTCAAGCTGGCGCGGAAGCTGCAACCCTACAACGACGGCGAAGATGCAGGCGCAGATTGCGCCGGCTGTGCTCCGGGCTCCGTGTCCTGCCGGGGCGCAACGTAAGGCACCGTGGGTAAATGTGTTACCCGTCCACGAGTCGCCTCGGCCACGTCGATGCCCGAATGATCGAGCAGCAGTCCAGTGGCGCGATCAAGCTCGATGCAGGATTTCTCATACGCTGCCTTTGCCGAAACCAGATTGGATTCCGAGGTGGTCAGCACGGAAGCGTCCTGCAAGATTGCGGTCGTGGTGGTGAGCCCTACTTTCAGCTTCTGTTGATCGGCATCGAGCGTCTGGCGCGCGAAGTCTACGGCGTACTGCGCCGCCTGCACCGAAGCCCGATTTTGTTTGACGTCAAACTGCGCATTGCGGACCTCAATGCGCACCTGATTTTCCAGCTGGTGCAGGCGAACCTCCGCCTGCCGGTATTCCAGTTGCGCGCGCACCTGATTCGCCTGCGCTTCCCGGTTGCGCAGAGGGATGTTCAGCGTAACTCCGACGCCTTTGTCCGGAGCAGTCGAATTGACCAACTGATTCAGAGTCCCCCCATAACCGACGGTGGTTGCGGTTCGAAACGGTGGCGGCGCAGTTGCCGCGTTGAAACAGAAAGTGCTGCTGGTGCCGCTCGCGCAGGAAGGCACGGCCGGGTTCAGATTTCCACCCACGCCGGATCCGCCGTAATAAGCAAACGCATCCAGCGTAGGCAACAACGCGTTGCGAACCGCCTTGCTGCTCAAGTCGCGAGAATTGAGATCGATGCGAGACTCCACCAGCTCGGCGCGGTGTTCGATGGCCTGATTGATCAAATCCTGCGTGGGCGTGACCGGCTCCCGCTCCGGCAATTGCATGGTGGAAACCGGGATCACACTGGCTTCGGCGAGCCCGGGGTCTTCAATGCTGCGGCTCAGCGCATTCTTCATCAGCAGCTCTTGTAGTTCCAGATTGTTTTGCGCCAGGATCAAGTTCTGCTGGTCGGTAGAGAGAGTGCTCTGCGCGCTCACGACTTGTATCGGCGGCACCGTTCCCACTTCGGCCTGGCGTTTGGAATCATCCAGCGCCTTTTGCGCGTAAGCCAGTGCCTCCTGTTGCACACGAACGTTCTCGTAAGCGTAGACCATATCCCAGTACATGTTTTCGATTTGATCGACCGTGGTAATAATCTGTAGGCGGAAGGCCACGTCCGAAATCTCGCGATTGTTCTTGGCGATGCGGATGAATCGCAGGTTGGGCAGCGTGCCGAAGCCCTGCAGCAGATTCTGCGTGATCCGCACCTGAAAATTCGAAGCCAGATCCGGCGTCAGCAGGCTGGTGGGATTGTTCGTCGTGATGTGAGTGTTATTGAAGCCGGCGGTTAAACTTGTTCCCCAGGCGAAACCCTGGGTGTACAAAATATTTCCGGTATAGGTATTCTGCGCCAGCACCGAGACTGGACTGAGAACGCTGGTGGACTCTGCTTCGTCTTTATCGAGTTGCAGCGTGCCTGTGATCAGTGGATCAAAACTGGTGATGGTCGATCCGATTCCAAGCGTCGAACTGACCAGGCCGTTGGTCCCGGTGCCGATGCCGCTGGCTGCTACCGTGGTGCCACCCGTGCCCGAACCCACCGTTCCACCCAGGCCGCCAATGCCTCCGCCCGGCGTGTTCTGCACGATGCCCGCATTCACGCCGAGAACATTGGCGCCCGATTTGGCGCGCAGGTAATCCGTATCGGCGATGTTCAAGTTATAGCGGGCGATATCCAGATCGAGATTGTTCTCCAGAGCGAGCGCAACCGCATCGTCGATGGAAAGATAAATCTTCCCATCGCGCAACAATCCATCGATGCGCGGCGAATTCCCCAGATTCGGCTGCGGCAAATCCTGCGCGCGATAGGGTTGCAGGATGTTTGGAAAAGACGAGCGCGCCTTCGAATAATCCTGCAGATTAATCGACTGGGGCTGAACCGCGGGCTGCGGGGCGGGAGCGGCGGGAACACTCTGTGAATCCAGGTTCTGAGAATAATGGTTCTGTGAATAATGGTTCTGTGAATAAAGGTTCGGCGCAAGTTGCGTGCAGACTAGAACCGCTATGGCCGCAAGGCGCAGAACGAGCCCATTGCAAGCCACGGTCATCCGCGGAAAAAACAAGAACATAATTTTGTCTCCTTGAACAGGAACCATCATGGACTGAACGAGGACAAATGGTTTTCGAAGTTGAAGGCAACGCCGGTCAGACGCACACGGTCGCGACACCAATCTTAGCGGGAGAAACGCCAGAAAATGGGCGCGCGCATTGTAAAGAATTGTGAGGCCAGAAAGTCGAGGGCGCATGCCACACCCCCCGAATTTTTCCCGTTCTCGAATCCTTACTGCTGCGGTTGCGGCGCCTCCGCCTGCGGCAAGGGCTTCGCCACGGAAGGCAATTCCTTGCGCGGAGCGATATAAGGCACGTTCGGCATCCGCGTGACCTGCCCTCGCGCCGCATCGTCAACGCTGATTCCGTTTTGATCGAGCAGCGTCCCGGTGGCGCGGTCCAGTTCGATCCGCGATTTTTCGTAAGCCACCGTCGCATTCACCAGCGTAGACTCCGCCGTCGCCAACTGGCTCTGGTACTGTAGCACCAGCGTCGTGGTGGAAGTGCCGAACTGATATTTTTTCTGCTCGGCATCGAGCGACTGGTGGGCCAAGTCGAGCGCAGCCTTGGCGGAATCCACGCTGGCGCGATTCTGCTGCACCGCGTATTGCGCGTTGCGCACTTCGATTCCCACCTGATTTTCAATCTGCTGCTGCCGCATCTGCGCCTGCCGGTATTCCAACTCCGAACGAATCTGCACCGCCTGCGCCGCCCGGTTACGCAGCGGAATGTTCAACTGCAGGCCGACTCCCTTATCCGGCGAGGTGGAGTTGACAAGTTGATTCAGCGTGCTGCCAAGGCCGGTCGAGGGAGTTATGAAGTCCAGTCCGCTGGAGCCCCCAGTCGGACTAGCGCAACCAAGCGCATCCTGGATCGCCGTCGGCGGGTTAGCGCACAAATTGGCGGGATTCTGCGAGCCACCCAATCCGGCCCCGCCATAGTAGGCGAACGCATTTAGCGTAGGAAGCAACGCACTGCGCACGGCTTTGTTGCTCAAGTCCCGGCTGTTCAAATCAATGCGGGTCTCCACCAGCTCCGCGCGATGGCGAAGCGCCTCGTTGATCAGATCTTCCGTGGGTACCACTTTCTCTTCCCCCGGAATTTCCACCGTGGAGGTTGGGAGCACCTCGGCGTTCGCCAGCATCGGATCCTTCAAGCTCCGCGTAAGCGCGTTTTTCATGAGCAGTTGCTCGAGCTGCAGATTGGTCTGCGCCAGGGTTACGAGTTGCTGATCCTGTGCCACCGTGCTTTGCGCGCGAACATTCTCGATCGGCGCCAGGCTGCCAATCTCAACTTGTTTTTTTGTGTCCGACAAGGTCTTCTGCGCAAATGCGAGCGATTCATTCTGTACCCGCGCGTTCTCGTAGGCATAGACCAGGTCCCAGTAGATGTTCTCAATCTGGTCGACGGTGTCGATGATCTGCAAGCGGAAAGCCACGTCCGACAGCTCGCGATTATTCTTCGCGATATGAATAAAGCGCGTGTTGGGCGCACGCCCGAAGCCCTGCAGTAAGGGCTGCGTGAGTGTCATCCTGAAGTTCGAATTCAGCTGCGGGCTCAGGGAAGAAAAAAAGCTGTTGGTGGTTTGCCGGGTATTGTTGTAACCGACCGAGAGCTGCGTCCCCCATTGGAAAGCCTGGTTATAGGCGAAGTCCACGGTTCCGGTGTTCTGAACCAGGCTGCTGCCGGGGAGCACGCCCTGAAAAATGCTGCTCGCCAGTTGGCTGAAGTGATCTTCCTGCAGCGTACTGGTGATGATCGGATCGAAGCTGTTAATCACCGGCCCCAAACCCAGCGTAGAACTCACCAATCCGTTGGTGCCGGCGCCGATTCCGCCCGCGCCCAAGCTGGTTCCGCCGCTGGACGCTCCCGCATTCGCGCCGATGCCGCCCACGCCGCCGCCCGGCGTGTTCTGCACCACTCCGGCGTTCACCCCGAGAATGGTGGCGCCCGCCTTCGAGCGCAATACATCCGTATCGGCGATGTTGAGGTTGTAGCGCGCAATCGCGACATCAAGGTTATTTTCCAGCGCCAGCGCAATAGCGTCATTCAAGGACAGATAAAGTTTGCCATCGTGCATTAACGAATCGATCCGCGCCGTATTGGAAAGATTAGGAGGCGCAACCTGCCGCGGCTTGTACGGCCCAATCGGGTTGGGAAAGTGCGACACCGGCGCGGAATAATCCAGAACCGGCAAGGGACGCGCCTCCGGAGTATTCTGCGGAGTGGGGGCCGCAGGCGGCTCCTGCGCCCAACAGGCAATGGCCAACATTCCCAACCCAACTGCGGCGGCGATCCGCCGGACGCTTGAGGCTAGCGGTGCAAAAGGCATCTACTCATCTCCGTTCATGCTGCTATCGCAACAAAATCTCACGCCATTGAAAAAGCAGGCGTCCAAAAAACTCGTCCGAACGAAACTCCGTTCAGACGTTAGTACGCATCGGCGGTCGCCGAGGTTCCTGAAAAACGAAATCCGGCAAATTGAAAACTTCGAGGTGGATATCGCCCAAGCCTTCCCGACAAACTCTGTGGCGGCACAAAATTCGCCAGCCGCGAGAAACGCCCCTGCGGTGGGAAGGCAATAAACCACACAGTATAGCGGTGGGAAGGCAATAAACCACACAGTATATCGGATGTATTGCTCTTGAGCGCTTTCCATGCAGCTGAAACTGATACAGTGCTCGCCATGCCAACATCGTCGACAATCTAAAGTGCTCGCTCGTGCGGAAAAATGTTATTCGTGAAAAACATTGGATGAACCTCGACCTCGGCTGGACTCGAAAGATCTGTATTCGAAACATCGCATGCGTAATCTCAAACTGATTCTCTCCTACGATGGAACCGACTTCGCCGGCTGGCAGGTGCAGCCCGAGGCATCAACTGTGCAAGGCGCGCTCGCCTCAGCCATTGGACGACTCACCGGCGAAAAGGTATTGCCCCAAGGCTCGGGACGAACCGATGCCGGCGTGCACGCGCTCGCTCAAGTCGTGACATTTGTCACGGAGTCTTCGGTCCCCACAGCGAACTTTCTCAAGGCGCTCAACGATCTGTTACCGCCATCGATCAGAGTTCTGCAAGTGGAGGACGTTCCCCCAGATTTTCATGCTAGGCACTCGGCGCATGGAAAAACCTATCGCTACCGCATCTATCGAGGTGCGATCTGCCCCCCATTTCTGGCGCGCTATGTCTGGCACTATCCCTTCCCGCTGGATGAAAGTGTGATGGTTCGTGCCGCTGGGCTGCTGGAAGGCGAGCATGATTTCACTTCGTTCGCGGCCGTCGATCCGGAGCGCGGACGCAAAGATAAAGATCAAGATCAAGATGAAGATGCGCGCGCATCCGCGCCCTCGAATGTGCGGATCATTTTTCATTCAGCCTGGGAGCTTCAAGCAGACGAATTGATTTACACCGTGAAGGGCTCTGGATTTCTGCACCACATGGTTCGCAATTTGGTGGGTACGTTTATTCTGTTGGGCAAAGGCACGCTGGGGGCGCATGATCTGCAACGAATTCTGCAAGCTCGTGATCGCTCGGCGGCGGGAGCGACTGCCCCCGCCGGCGGACTCTATCTGGTTGATGTGGAGTACTGAGAACGTTGACCACTGAATTCCAAATCGCAGCGCGCGTAACAAAGATCTCTTCGATCAATCCCGCCACGGGCGAAGTTCTCGCTGAACTCGAATGCTTGAGCGATAGTGACGTTCACGCCGCAGTAACCCGGGCGCGGATTGCGCAACCCGCATGGGCTGAGATCGGGGTTCGAAAGAGAATCGAGATCCTGCGCAACTTCCAGATCCACCTGCACGAAAGAAAATCCGCGATCGCCGAAGCGATCACGCGAGAAGCGGGAAAGCCCTTCGCCGAAGCGATCACTACCGAAGTGCTGGTGGTGCTCGACGCAGCACGATTCTTGATCGATCACGCATTTCGCCTGCTGCGCGACGAGCCGCTGCCTCACGGAAACCTCGCCACGAAGTTAAAACGCGGATGGCTGGTGCGCGAGCCTCACGGCGTCGTCGGCATTATTTCGCCGTGGAATTATCCCTTCTCGATTCCGGCGACGGAAACCCTCGCGGCTCTGGTTGCGGGAAACACGGTAGTGCTGAAGCCCTCCGAGTTCACCACTCTTGTTGCGCTCGAATTAAAGTCGCTGTTGCATACGGCGGGCGTGCCCAAAGATGTCTTTCAAGTTCTGGCGGGTGACGGCGCAACCGGCACGGCGCTCGTCCACGCGCCAATCGACAAACTGGTATTCACCGGCAGCGTGGCCACGGGCAAGCGCATCGCCGAAGCCGCGGCGGCACGATTGCTTCCCGTGGTGCTCGAACTCGGTGGAAAAGATCCCATGCTGGTGCTCGACGACGCGGATGTTGATGTGGCTTCGAGTGCTGCGGTCTGGGGAGCGTTCGTGAATGCCGGCCAGGCCTGTTTATCGGTCGAGCGCTATTACGTCCATCGCAGTCTGTGTGAAACGTTTTTGAAAGCTTGCGGCGAAAAGACAAACAAACTTCGCGTTGGCAATGGAATGGATCGCGCTACTGACGTTGGTCCGATGATCCGGGAGCGGCAATTGCGAGCGGTTGAGGCGCACGTGCAAGATGCCGTCGCGCACGGAGCGCGGGTTCTGGCCGGAGGATCGCGTGCACTCGAACTAGGACCAAATTTTTATCGGCCTACCGTGCTGGCCGATGTCACCCACGCAATGCCGATCATGCGCGAGGAAACTTTCGGACCGGTGTTGCCAGTGATGGCTTTCGATCACGATGATGAAGCAGTGAGTCTGGCGAACGATTCGAATTTCGGCCTGGCGGCGAGCGTGTGGACTCGTGATGCGCAGCGCGGGGAACGACTGGCCCGACGCATTCACGCCGGCACGGTCATGATCAACGATGTGATTTCGTGCTTCGGCATCAGTGAAGCTCCGCACGGCGGGGTGAAGTCCAGCGGCATAGGCCGCACTCATGGCCGCTTTGGACTCGACGAAATGGTGCGTCTGAAATACATCGATTCCGATTTGATCCCGCGGATGAAAAAGGTATGGTGGTATGCATACGGTGCGGATTTCGCTCGGCAGATCGAAGGATTGCTCGATATGCAATTCGGCCGCGGAATCGCGGCGCGTATCAGCGGAGCTCTGCGATCGGCGGGCGTCATCGGTCGAAAACGCTTGTGAAAAGGTAGCGAGGCCATCTTGAAAAAAGGCGCCCTCATCTCCAAGCAGCTGCAAGGACCTCATCCATCACTCCTGAAATCGATCGCCACGACTCGGCGGCTGGGAGATCACCAGAAGTCGAACCGCGGCGGACGACGGATTGCTGATCTGGTGACGCGCCCCGGGCAGCACATGGATCCCGCTACCGGCGCGGATTAAAAACTTTCGCCCCTCGACTTCCATCATCACTTCGCCCGAAAGAATGTAGAAGAATTGCTGGGCTTTGCGATGGAAGTGGCGGATCTCGCACGCTCCCGAAGGCATGAATTCTTCAATGACGCTGAGCTTTTCATCTTTCACCAGGTACCAGGCATCGCAATCATTTCCCCATCGGTAGTGCTCTGCATTCGCGCGACTCACCGCATCTGGCGCAGCGGCATGTTCGGACATCGTTTTCCCGGGCATCCTTTCTTGCGACATGCTTTCGTCGGACATGCTTCATCTCCTCCGCACAAAAGTGTATCTTGTCTGCATGAATTCTCCCTCGAACTCCGACGCCGCTCGCGAACTACTCCGCCACGCCGTCGCCACACTGGCTTATCGCGCAGGAAAAGCGGTGCGCCATGCGCCCGAATCTTTCGGCGATTTTCACGCTGGCGAAGGGATACGCACCCCCGCCGAGATTCTGGCGCACATGGGCGATTTGTTCGATTGGGCGCTCTCCATCGCGAAAGGCAAACAGGCCTGGCATAATTCAAAGCCTCTGCCGTGGACGAAAGAGGTGGACAGATTTTTCGCATCGCTAAGAAGTTTCGACGATTATCTGGCATCTGGAGAGGTCATTCACGATCCGCCGGAAAAACTTATGCAAGGTCCGGTGGCCGATGCCCTGGCGCATGTCGGGCAGATCGCGCTGTTGCGGCGGCTGGCGGGAACTCCGGTGAAAGCTGAGAATTTTCACAAGGCAGAGATTGTTGCCGGGCGCGTGGGCGCGGATCAGGCGCCGCCAAGGTTGGAGTTCTAACTTACTCAGATCCGCTCAGAGCCGATTGCGATAAAGAGTCGCATCCACCTGTTGGGTCATGGCAGCAATATCAAGATCGACGCCCAGGAAGTCTACGATCTTGTGTGCGATTGGTTCTGCGTCGCGCAGCACTTCGTGATACGGAATGCGCAAGGTCTTGACGTAAGCTTTGCTTTCGAGCCAGGCATTGACCTCTCGTAAGTGACTCTCGAATGCCGCGCCGATGGCCGCGTTCCCTGCTGCCGCCTTCGCGGTTCCCCGATTCTTCAGCATCACATCCTGCGAAGCCAACACCTCCGGTAGCGGTCGCTGCATGAAGATCACGCGATAGTCATGCCCTTCGGGAAGCGAGAGCAAAAGCCGCGAGATGACTTTCACCGCTTTGCCTTCCGCCTCCGCGATGCAATCCGGATCCTTGGGCAATTGCTTGATGCGCTCCCATTCGAGATAGCCCCGCGGGTTGTCAGTATCAGCCTGGCGCTCGCCATCGGAGAGGATAGGCATGCCGCCAGCCGCGAGCATTTGCATCATCAATGACGTGCCCGACCGTGGCAGTCCTGAAACAATTGTGATCATCTTTTGATCAACCTCAGTCCTCAACCTCAGTGCTCAACTTCAGTGCTCACTTCAGTGTTGATTCTTGAGCGGAACTTGAGCGCGGTAGATCGCCTGCCAGCGGCCCTCTTTCAAGACATAAATCGAACTGCCGTTCCAATGCACCGGAAGTTTCTCACGCGCGCACGTGGCGTATTCCTCGGCCTTATAAGTGAGCAGATAAGCACCGCCGGTGAGCGGGAGCACTCCGAAGTCGGAGAGTCCATAGCCCTCCACCGTGCAGGCTTTCGCGGCAGTCTGCTGTTGCTGCAATTGCTGGTCGCGCGACAGCGTGCCGGAATCGCTCCAGAAGATTCCGTTCTCCAGCATGTGGGTGCGGAAGTAAGTGTCATCTTTCTTCTTCCAGGCCTCAAAAAAGCCAGTCTCGGTGCGGACCAGTTCCTCAGCGGCATTGCCTGGATTGCCTCTGGCATGCGCCCTCTGAACGCTGGATGGTTGCGATAGAAACATCAGCGCGAAGATTGCCAGCCCAGTAAGTGCAATTCGATTCGCCATTACGGTCTTCCCGGATTCCGGAGTTCTCATAGAAAAGCTCATTCCGGCGTGGTATCGCCAGCCAAAGAATAGGCTTAGCATACGACATCGCGGGCTTGGGTCGCGTTTCGGCTTCAAGTACAATGGCGCTGTTAAGGCCAAGGCGCGCGGCATGAGCACCGCGGCGTACGAGGCTGAATCCTTTGTCGAGTGGCGAAATCATGAGTGAAACTATGGCTGATGAAAGTACGACGAGTGGAAGCGAGGTGGCCGCTGGGAGCTCTCAAACTCCGGCTCAGCTTCCGCATCACAAAGTGAAAGTGAAGAAGGCCGGGCAGCGCGCCTGCAACGAGAAGAACGAGAAAGGCAAGTTCTGCGGCGGCCATTTGAAGCGCTGGTTCTACTCCGAGGACGTCATCGAGCAGGCCTGCGGCGACGCGGAAAAAGCCTGGGGCGCGGACGCCGAAGTCTACCGCTGCGAACATTGCCAGACACTCTATCTGCCGAGTCCGGAGGAAGAGAAAGTGAATGTCGCAGGGCAGGGGATGATTTCCGTGTTCGGGCTGACGCTGCCGCCGAAGAAAAGCTCTTAGCAGTTAGCTGTTAGCCATTAGCCTAAAGCGTGGCTTCGCGAGCGTCGGTGCTAAGACGATGTTTTGAGCTAATGGCTAACGGCTAATAGCTAACGGCTTCTTTCATGAACCCTTCCGACCTCATCTACGACTGGAATCAGAATCATCCGCCGGGGCTGAAACCGCCGGGGCCCGTTCTGCTGAATGACGAGAGCCTGCGCGACGGCTTGCAGTCGCCTTCGGTGCGCGATCCTTCGATTGCGGAGAAAATTGAGATCCTGCACCTGATGGAGGCGCTCGGGATCAACTCTCTCAATCTGGGATTGCCGGGCGCGGGGCCGCGCGCGGTGGAGCATGTGACCGCGCTGGCGCATGAGATCGTCGCGCAGAAAATGAAGATTCGCGCCAACTGCGCGGCGCGCACCCACGAGAACGATATTCGTCCCATCGCTGAGATCGTGCAGAAAACGGGGCTGCCAATTCAGGCGGCGACGTTCATTGGATCGAGTCCGATTCGCCGCTTTACCGAAGGCTGGTCCGACGACTTCCTTTTGCAGACCACCGAGAAGGCGGTGAAGTACACGGTTTCGCTGGGCCTCGAATCCATGTATGTCACCGAAGATACGACGCGCTGCGATCCGGAGACGGTGAAGCGCTTGTACTCCACGGCGATCGATTGCGGCGCGCGAGCCATCGTGATCTGCGACACGGCCGGCCATGCCACACCCATGGGCGCGCTGGCGTTGGTGCGGTTTGTGATTGAAGAGGTGGTGAAGCCGTCCGGTGAAAAGATTCGAGTCGATTGGCATGGGCATAGCGATCGCGGACTGGCCATTGCCAATTCCGTGGCTGCGCTGATCGCGGGCGCGAACTGCGTTCACGGTTGCGCCATCGGCCTGGGCGAGCGCGTGGGCAATACGCAGATGGACCAGATGCTGGTGAATCTGAAGCTGATGGGCATTGCGCCGTGGGAGGATCAGGATCTCACTCAACTGAAGCAGTATTGCCAGGCAGCGTCGCGAGCGACGGGCGTGCCCATTCCGGCCAATTATCCTGTCGTCGGCGAGGACGCTTTTCGCACGGCAACCGGGGTCCATGCTGCAGCCATCATCAAGGCCTATCGCAAGGATGACGTTGTGCTGGCTAATACCGTTTACTCGGGAGTGCCTTCGCATGTGTTTGGGCTGGAGCAAATTATCGATATTGGTCCGATGAGCGGAAAGTCGAATGTGCTGTTCTGGCTGGAGCGGCGCGGGGTGGCGGCCACCGACGAGTTGGTGGAGCGCATCTATCGGCGGGCGAAGGCGAGCGATCATACCTTGAGCGACGCCGAGGTCACCGAGTGTTTGCGAGCAGCCTTGAAGGAGAATTGATGGGCGTAGAAACGGAGAGTCAGGATACTCGCCCGGGCGCCCAGCCGATGCGGCATGCGATTCTCGGAGCTGGTGGCGTGGGTGGGTTGATTGGGGCTTGCCTGGCGCATTCTGGAGACTCCGTCACTCTGGTGGTGCGGGCGGAAACGATTGCGCAGTATCCGAAGCAGATTCAACTGGAAAGTGCGTTCGGCAACTTCACTGTTGAGGTTGCAGTTGCTTCCGAAGTGCCGGCCGTCGATGTGGTCTGGATTACGGTGAAGGCTACGCAGCTTGAGTCGGCGCTGGGCGCGATCAAGAATGCGAATGCGATCAAGGCGATCGTCCCGCTGCTGAATGGCATCGATCATATTCCGCTGCTGCGCGCGAGATACGGCGCGGAGCGGGTGATTCCGGCGACGATTGCGGTGGAGACCGAGCGCGCGAGCCCGGGACACATCATTCATCGGTCACCGTTTGCGCGGCTCTTTGTCTCGTCCTCTGGCAAGAACGTGTTGTCGGGCACGCTCGATCGGTTGCAGCAGATGGGATTTGAATGCCGCTTCGTCGACAACGAGGCGACGCTGATGTGGGGCAAACTGGTGTTCCTGGCTCCATTCGCGCTGGCCACCACGGCTGCGGACAAAACGGTTGGCGAGATTCTTTCCGATCCGCACTGGAGAAGTTTGGGAGAGGCTTGCGTTCGGGAAGCTTGCGCGGTTGCGGTGGCGGAGGGGGCGAGCGTCGATCCTGAAAAGATCATCTCCGGTGTGACTTCGATGCCCGGCAGCATGCGCAGCTCGATGCAGAAAGATGTGGCGCAGCGTAAGACTCCGGAACTGGATGCGATTGCAGGGCCGATCTTGCGGGGAGCGAGGCGGCACGGGATTAAGGTTCCGGCGACGGAAAAGCTGGTGGCCGCTGTGGAACGGAGGCTGGCGTAGAGGGCAAGTTGAGCTGAGACCCAGACTAAAATAAAAACATAGATCGATTCTAGCTAAGATCTCTGGAATCAATGACATACCGAAAATGCATTGCTCTAAAATATAGATTGCAAAGGGCTTAGAGGTAAAATCTCTGCAATCAATCACTTAGGTATGCAGTGGTTTTACTAAGTCGTTTGGAATCAGTCGCTGGTATCGGCAGGCTGTCGGTCGGCCCCTCCTAAATCACTGAAGGCAAATGATGTATCCGTAAAATATTGTGGGATAAGGAGTTAGCCAAGGTGTATTCGGTTGTCAAGGAGCTAAGGATTTGCCGGTAGCACGGGCGGCACTGCGTCCGCCTTGGCTATGATCTCGCGATTGATTGGTGGGGGCAAGGTTGGATGTCACATCGGAGCTGTGGAGAAACTTTCGCCGTCCCTAAGGGAATCGAGCCGTGAAATTCCCGACTCCTCACCGGACTTTCGCCCGGTGAGGAATGGAAACGGTTTTTCTGCGCTACTTTCCGGCTTTGGCGGCGGCTTGCTCGATCAGGCCAGCCACTTCTTTGGGGTGGGTGAGCATGGCCACATGGCTGGAGGAAACGGTGATTGCAGTAGCTTTTATCCTCGCCGCTTCCGCCTTCTCCAGTTCGGGAGGGATGGCGCGGTCGTTGGCGGCGATGACGAACCACGAGGGCTTGGTCTTCCATGCGGCGGTGGTGATGGTCGCTCCAAACACGGAGGCGTTGGTGGGGCCTTGCGTCGCGGTGAGGAGTTGTTTTTCCTGAGCGGAGAGATCCTGAGCGAAATCTTCCGCGACCCCCTTCGGAGTCACCGAGAGAAAACCTTGCGCGTCAGGCCGGAGTTCGCCACCTAGTGGGGCGGGCGGGTAGGGTTTGCTGATTGAGGTAATGGACTCGCCGTCTCCCGGCGCGAAGGCTGCTACATAAACCAACCCGACCACCTTGGGGTCGTTGCCCGCCTCGGTGATCACCACGCCGCCATAGGAATGGCCGACCAAAATTACTGGGCCATCCTGCAACGCGATGGCGCGTTTGGTGGCGGCGACGTCGTCGGCCAGCGAGCTAAGGGGGTTCTGGACGGCAACGACGTGCAAGCCTTTGGCTTGCAGCAGGGGAATTACCTTGGACCAGCTTGATCCGTCGGCAAAGGCGCCATGAACCAGTACGACGTTCTTAACTCCGGCTGACATATTGCTTTGAGCGGCGGCGGCTGTAACGAGGGCGCCGGTCATGCATAGGGCAGCGATTGCGGCACAAGCGGTTCGGTGCATTTTCAGTTTCAGTAGCGGCATTCCTTATTCTCCTCGGTGGAATCGTGAAGTTGGGGTGAGAGTGCCAGCGGGCTAGAGACGCGTGGTCTCGGCTATATCGATTTACAACCAGCGAAGGCTCTTTCACAAGCTGGTAATCACCGTCGTAAGGGTACACGCGACGCTTGGTGGACACAATGATGCGGTCGGGTTCGGGGATCTGTTCGCGGGCGTGGCTCTTTGCGTTGTCCGGGAAGATCACTCCACGCCCACCCTTTCGGATTACGCTGTCAGCCGCGATGGCATCTCTGGAGGCCGAGAGGACTAATCGCGGGGTCGTTCCGGCGGCAGAAGCGAAGATCAGCGGCTGAAGCCACGATTTCTGCTACCTCCTTCCGGCACGACTTGGAACTCGTGCCCTTCTCGTTCGTGTGCCAGCGGGAGGCGGCGGCGCAGGCAAACAGCAGATTCCTCCCTTCGCCGTCGCTGTCGCTCCGGCTTCGGTCGGAATGACAAGGGCTTGCGCTCCGGCTTCGCTTGGTATGGCAAGGTCTTGGGGAAAGGCTGGGCTTTGAGTTGTTCTTCTTCGAGTTGTTCCTCTTCGACAAGCAGTATCCACAAAAGCGGCCTCGACAACAGTCGCGTCGACGAAAACTGGGCTGGCACGAACATGGGGGCCGGTGAGAGCTAATGCACCGGCGAGCTATGGATTTCTGCGATGTATCCTCCGGGGAACTGGACGATGGCGCTGGTGCGATCGTGCGCGTTGTAGGGCGCGAATAAGATTTTCACTCCCGTGGCTTTCGCTTTTTCAAGGGTTGCGGCGAGGTCGCGGACCTGGTATCCCGTGGTTTCAAGGCCGAAGGGATAGGGGAGGTGGCCGTCGGTGACCAGCACGCGCATGTTTCCGAATAGCGACGTGATCTGGATGCGGCGGTAGGTTTCGCCGGGACGGCCGATTTCGGCGGCGTCGGCGTGGGTGTCGTCGGAGAGCACTTTGCCGTCGGAGAAGCGCAGGAAATCGCTGACAAAAATATCGGCGGTATACGGGGAAACATAGACGCGGTTTTCCGGGACGGTTTCGAGCGGCGGGTTGGTGGATGGGGTGAAGTGCCAGTAGAGCTGCATTTTCACACCGCCGGGCCACTGGATGACGGCGTCCATCCCGATTGGGTCTTTGAAGGGCTCGACGATGACATCCGCGCCGGCGGCGTGGGCGGCTTTGATGGCGCGGTCCATGTCGGTGACGAGGTAACCGGTGCGCTCCTGGCCGAAGGGAAACGGCACAGGAGTTTCGTAGGCAAAGACGGAAAATGCGCCGACCGGAGTTAAGATGTATTGGAACTGGGTGCTGCTGGGAACGGGCAGAACGTTGGCCATGGCGCGCTTCGAGGGATTACCGCCGAAAGTGGCGACCACGCTGTTGACGAAGGCGTCGATGTCGGCGGGCGCGACGTAGACGTGGGCGGTGTCGTACTGCGGACCTACGGCTACTCCGGCTTCGGGGGGATTTTTGGCGAGGGCGGCGGAGGCGGGCAAAGCAAGCAGCGCCGCTAAGAGGAAAGTCCGGTGGACGTGCTGGATCGAGCATCTACGTCGAAAATTGTGCATGGCTGAATCCGGTGCAGATAAATAGACAGGATAACAGCGAGGGAGCGAACCGGAGCAATGGCGAACGGGCGAGGCAGCGCCGTGAATGAAGAGGGAGGTCGAGCTGCGCTCGACCCACAGGCAAACAGCAGATTCCTCCCTTCGCCGTCGCTGTCGCTCCGGCTTCGGTCGGAATGACAAGGGCTAGAGTGTGTGCGTGAGAACAGACTTGTTTTTTCGGAAGAAGTAAGGCACAAGGAGGTATGTCACGATTTCTGCCGTACAGTCCCGATCAGGCCTACTTGCTGCCGCCCAGCGTGAAAGACGAGTT
>Ga0302319_10000505_pt1 | contig 87985 bp, 70 predicted proteins | sample Bog_T0_2_FD_203319 | JGI IMG/M metagenome (GOLD analysis project Ga0302319, IMG submission 203319) | Peat permafrost microbial communities from Stordalen Mire near Abisko, Sweden - Bog_T0_2 | ecosystem: Environmental > Terrestrial > Soil > Wetlands > Peat | place: Sweden: Abisko, Stordalen Mire... | reverse complement strand
CATGGCCCCTCTTTTTCCCTTACGAAAGTGAGTCTTGAAACCGAAAAGTTGCCTGTCCCCATTTCCTCACTCCCCCATTTCCTCACTCCCCATTTCCTCACTCCGGCTTCATCACGACAGCCAATTCGTCGGCGAGATAGTTATTCCTGAGAATGCCAATGAGCACACGGGCAATCGCGGTGCCCCTTTTATTGAGAACGCCGCCCTCGGGGGCATCGTACATGAAGCTGGAGACTTCCGTGAGCTCGTACCCGAACCGGTAAGCGACCTGCTGCAGCGTCATTGCGGAGAAAAAATAAAGATGGTCGGGATTATTTCGCTCCTGCCTCAAGAGCACAGCCCCTAGGATTCGCTTGATGGAAAAGGAATTGGGAACGGTGATAATCAGTTCGCCCCCGGGCTTGAGGACTTTTCTGGCAGTGAGAAAAAACAATCCGACGTTGCTCATATGCTCAACCACGTCGCCGGCGATGATGGCATCGAATCGACCCTCAGGAAACAGCTTATCGAGTTCCTCCGCATTGCCGTATTGGGTGTCGGTGATTTGGCACTCCTCGCGCATGATCTCAATGGCCGATTTGTCCAAGTCGAGGCCGATCAATTCCTTGCACTTGCCCTGCAATGCCGCATGGAGCAGCCGCCCTTGCCTGGCGTGCGACCGGGTGCAGGGGGAATCCGTCGGCCCCACATGAAGAACCGATTTGCCGACGACTTTCTTAAAAATCCAATCGCGCTTGTCGATAAGATCAATTTTCCCAAGATGCAAAGGTGTAGTGGGCGCTTCTAATGGCATAGGAGGATGAAAGTTTGACGTTCAATTGCCCGCTAGAACAACCCGGCGGGAGAATCAACTAGTATTAACTATCACAGTCAGTCGAGGTCTTGGAAAGGAATTTATGAGCGAGGGTCACAATTCAGAGGCACCCGAGGCTTGAAGCGACGCCTCTTGTTCATTTACCGGCTGGATTCGGCCAAATCCCCGCTTGCTATTAACAGCTAAAAAACGGATACATATCCATGCTGCGTTTCACCATCCTCGGCAGCGGCAGCAGCGGCAACTGCGCCTACCTCGAGACCGACCAGACCCGCATCCTCGTCGATGCAGGCTTCAGCCTGAAGCAGATCGATCTCCGCCTCGCCTCCATTGGACGCTCCGTCGCTGATGTTCAGGCCATCTTCATCACCCACGAGCACAGCGACCACGTCTGCGGCCTGCCGGTGCTCGTCAAACGCCACGCCATCCCCATTTATTGCAATCGCCTCACCGCCGAATATATCCAGCCCCAAATGCCCGCCTTCACCAACTGGCGGATCTTTGAATCGGGCGCGACCGTCAACGTGGGCGACCTCAAAATCAACAGCTTCTCCGTCCCGCACGACGCCTACGACCCGGTCGGATTCATGTTCTACCACGCCCTCGGCAACATCGGATTTCTGACTGATCTCGGCTACGCCACCAAGCTCGTCATCGAGCGCGTCCGCCAGGCGCGCGCCCTCGTCCTCGAAGCCAACCACGATTTGCGCCTGCTCCAGGAGGACACCAAGCGCCCCTGGTCCGTCAAGCAGCGCATCCTCTCGCGCCACGGCCATCTTTCCAACGACGCCGCGGCGGAGGTCGCCGCCGAAGTCGTCACTGGCGCGATGGAAGACCTCTACCTCGGCCATCTCAGCGCCGATTGCAACAGCCCGCTTCACGCCCGCACCACCGTCGGCCAAAAGCTCGAGTCGGTCGGCCAGCCCCACGTTCGCCTCCACGACACCGCCCCCGACAAACCCTGCGCAACGCTGGTGTGGGAGTAGACATCCACCATGCCCCTCCGCGTCATCTCCGGCACCGCCGGCGGCCTGCACCTCAAATCACCCAAGCGCCACGCCCTGCGCCCCACGCAGGACCGCATCCGGCAGGTCATCTTCTCCAGCCTCGCTGAAGTCGTGCCCGGCGCGCGCGTCCTCGATCTCTACGCCGGCACAGGCTCCTTCGGCATTGAGGCCCTCAGCCGCGGCGCCGCATCCGCAACATTCGTCGAGCAGGACGCCGAAGCCGTGCAGTGTATTCGCGATAATTTAGCCCATTGCCATTTGCAGGGCGACGTCCGCCAGGCCAATGCCCTGACTTTTCTCGAAAAACCACCCGCCGACCGCTTCACTCTTATTTTTGCCGATCCGCCCTACGTCAAGAGCCGTGGTTCTCTCGATGAAGATCCCCTCTTGTCGCTTTTAACGTCCTTTATTTCCCCGGATGGACTATTCATATGGGAACATTATGCCGGGCAGGAGGTGCAGAATTCGTCATTTTGGGAGATTATTCGGCATCGCAACTACGGTGAAACCGGCCTCACGTTTTTAAGATATATACATAAAAACAAGAAAATTACACTCTAGAACAAGTTGTTACGACATCGTTGGTTGCATAATATTTTGAGTGTGGTTCGTTGCTTGGTCGTTTTTTGGTATAACGTTTGCTAATTAGATACGAACATGACACCAAAACCCTATCAACCTAACTCCAAAGCGAGCAGCAGTCAGCGGCCCTTTCGGAAGATGATGAAAGGGGCCACAGAAACAACCAGTCTATTCATTGACGTTAGCGACGCCATTCGTCGTACCCAGACGATGCCGTTAACACGTTACGTCGAATAGACTTCCGTGGCTCTTATGGTTTCCCGGATTTTACCGGGAAACCATAAGAGAGGGCGTCTCTCTCTTTATAACTTTTTCTTCAGGATATTTTGTCCTGAAAAATGAGCCACTACTCGCCTTTGCGCGGGAAAAGTTCGCGGACGAATTTTTGGATCGCCGCCGTTGTCACCTGGCACCGCTCCGCCGCCATCTGAATGCTCTTTGCAAATTTCTTCGGACGCGAATCCTCCGGAAATTCATTCGACAGCAAATACGCATAGCCAAGCAGCGGTGTGAGATGATTGTTCATGTCGTGCAGTTGCTTGCGCAGCAACTGGCCGGGACTTTCCGCGCTGCCGTCGCCGCCCCGCAGGAATGATTCCGCCAGGCTCCAGTCGGCAGGCGTGGTGATCTTGAGATTAACCCCGTGATAAAGAACGATCCGCACGGGATGCCCCATCTGCTCCACCACCGCCGTGTCATCCGTATACGTCGCGCCTGTCTGCAGCGCCACCTGATACGCGTCACGCAGCAGTTGCGTGCGAAAAATCTGCGGCGTCTGCACGCTCCACAGCCCGGAGCGGTCCACCGTCCGCACCACCAGTCCGTCCTCGCCCACTTCCTTCAGCGTGTCGCTGCACGGAGCGCCGCACACCGCCGCATCCGAAAGCTTCGCCGCGGCCAGCACGATATCGATAAGCTCCTTCGTTACAAACGGCCGCGCCGCATCGTGCACCATGACGAACTCCGAAGAATCGGAAACCGCCTTGATCCCCGCCTGCACCGAATCCTGCCTCTGCGCGCCCCCCTCCACGAGCCGGATGTTGCCCCGGTCGCGCAAGGGCGAAATCGTCGCCTCCATTTCCGCCTCGCTGCCAGGCCGGATGACTAAAATAATCTCCTCCGGCTCCCCGGCCGTCAGCAACTGGTCCAGCGTGTGCAACAACAGGGGGCGCCCGCCCAGCGGCGTGAGAAGTTTGTCAAAGCCCATGCGTTGGCTGCGACCGGCGGCCACAACAACCGCGCTCAAGGATTCACTCATTTCCGTATCTTTCTGGAACCGTCATCATCTTGCTCTTTATTCTTATCGGCAGGACTGCCCTTATCCGTAGTATCGTCGTGATAAAAAATAGGCCCGTGCGCCTTCAGATTGCCGATGAACGCCGCCAGGTTGTCGCCGACCTGCCTGTCATAAAGAAGCCGCCCGATTGCGCCATTGCCCGTCTTGGCCTGCGAGAGCAAATCATTCACATTGCCAATCATGGCGTCGCCGTTGTCGACCATCTTCCGAAGCTTGGCGATGGTTTCCTTCAGATCGTCGGTGCTCGTCCCGGAAAACACATCCGTGTTGAGTTTCCGGATCATTTCGTCGAGCTGATCGGCAATATCGTTGGCCTTGTCGATCAGCGGCTTGGAAGATTTCATAATGTCGTTGATTCCTGTTTCCGACGTGCCATCGATATCAGCGCCATCTTGCACAAACGGCTTCCTCTCGCTATCCGGAGTTCCCTTCGGGTAAGCCACCGGCCTCACCACAACGAACCTGTCGCCCAGCAATCCCGAACTTCCAATCTCATAGCTGGAGCCTTCCCGGATGCCCACGTTCTTGTCGATCTTCAGGTGCACCTCCACCGACTGGGAGTCGGGAATGTAGAGGGGATCTGTAGTCACCTTGCCAATCACCGCACCCGCAAGGTACACATCTGAGCCCTTGAGCAGGCCGCTCGCGTCGGAAAATCTCACCGTCAAGGAGTAGGTCGGTTTAAAAAGATCAGGCACTTCACCAAAAATAATGATGAGCGTGCAAATCAGCGCGATTCCCAGCATCAGAAAGATGCCGACTTTCGTTTCGAGATTGGTTTGCTGTTTCATGGCTTTTTAGAATATAGCATCGCTTGCGTCGGAAATGCCGTTTACAAAGCGTTTCACAATCGGGTCCTCCGATTCAAGCACAGCCGCCGGCTGATCCACGCAATAAATCCGACCCTCGTGAAGCATGGCGATACGGTCGCCCACTTCACGTGCGCTCACCATGTCATGTGTCACAATTACGGAGGTCATGTTCAGTTCGTGCCCGAGGCGTATCATGAGTTTGTTGATGCTGTCCGCCACAATCGGGTCCAGCCCCGACGTCGGCTCATCATAAAGCATCAGCGCCGGTTTGGCGATAGCGGCCCGCGCGAGGGCCACCCGCTTGCGCATCCCGCCGCTCAACTCCGACGGCCATTTCTGCTCCTGCCGGGGCAAATCGACAATCTTCAGCGCCCGCTCCACCTCGGCCTGAATTTCATCCTCGCTGATCCCGCCCTTCTCCCGCAGCGGAAACGCCACATTCTCCCCAACCGTCAGCGAATCAAACAGCGCGCCATTTTGAAACAGCATCCCCGTCTCCTTGCGCAGCGGAACCAGTTGCTCCTCGGTCATCTGCGCCAGGTCCTTGTCGCGAAACCAGACCTGCCCCGCATCCGGCTGCATCAGGCCGATGATATGTTTCAGCAGCACGCTCTTGCCGCCGCCGCTGCGTCCGATAATCACCATCTTCTCGCCCTGCCGGATTTCCAAATCCACCCCGCGCAGCACCTTTTGACGACCCAGCTTCTTTTCCACCCCAACAAGGCGGACCAGCGGCTCGGCATGAGTTTCGGGAGATGAATTAGACACGACAGGCTTTAGAGAATGGCGTTAAGCAGGAAGGTGAAAAAGAAATTCGCGATCAGCACAATGATAAAGGCGTCCACCACCGCTTCCGTCGTGGCCAGGCCCACGCCCTCCGCGCCCTGCGACGATTGCAGACCCTTGTTGCAGCCCACCAGCAGGATGATCAGCCCGAAAAAGAACCCTTTGACCACGCCAATCCAGATGTCCTTGTCGTGCGTGTACTTGATCATGTTGTTCCAATAATAGACACCCGGCACGCCCAGAACATGCACAGCCACGTAAAATCCCGCCCCGATGCCGCAGATGATCGCCAGCCCGACCAGGATCGGCAGCGAAATCAGCATCGCGAGAAATCGCGGCACAATCAGGTATTCCGTCGGATAGACCGCCAGCGCCCGCAAAGCGTCGATCTGCTCGGTGATCTTCATCGTCGCCAACTCCGCCGCCATCGCCGAACCGACCCGGCCCGCGATCATCAGCGCGCACAGCACCGGCCCCAGCTCGCGGCACATCGCAATCGCCACCACAGGCCCCACGGCGGAACTCATCCCCAGGGCCCGGAATTGAAACTCGCACTGCGCGGCAAACACCGCGCCGATGAAACCGCCCGTGATAATCACCACCGGCACCGACTTCGCGCCGATGAAATCAAGCTGCCTCACCAATAGCCCGAACCGGATCCGATACACGAACAGGCAGCGAATGATATCCTGAAACAGGAAGACAAGCTGCCCTCCCATCTTCAGCATCCCCATGAAACGGGCACCTATGCGTTGCGCATACCTGAGCATGTTTCAACCGTAGCGCGAGGCAACGCGGAGACAAGGAGTTAGAACGTAGAGGTAAGAACTTAGAGCTTGGAAGTGAAAACAAGCCCCCCCTCATTCCCCGTTCCCCGTTCTTCGTTCTTCGTTCTTCGTTCTTACCTCTTCCTTACAACCGCACCGGCACGTTGTGCGCGGCCATGTAGGCCTTCACTTCCGCGATGCTGAATTTGCCGTAGTGGAAGACACTGGCGGCGAGAACGGCGTCGGCTTTCCCCTGGTCGAGGACGGCGGTGAAGTGGCTCAGTTCCCACGCCCCGCCGCTGGCCACCACCGGCACCGGCACCAGCTCGCTGATGAGCCGCGTGATTTCGAGATCGTAGCCGGTCTGCATCCCGTCGGAGTCGATGCTGTTGAGAACAATCTCCCCCGCCCCGAGCGCCACGGCTTTTTGCGCCCATGCGCGCGCCTCCCACGTCGTTCGGTCGCGGCCGCCCCGCGAGAAAACCGACCACTCGCCGGGGGCCGTTTTCTTGGCGTCGATGGAAACGACCATGCATTGATTGCCAAAGGCAGCGGCGCCCTCGGCGATGATTTCCGGGCGGGCAAGCGCGGCGGAATTGAGGCTGATTTTATCCGCGCCGGCGCGCATGAGCGTCCGCATGTCCTCCACCGACCGGACGCCGCCGCCAACGGTCAGCGGCATGAAGCAGCGGTCCGCCGTGCGCTCGATGACGTCGATGATCGACTTGCGCCCTTCCGACGAAGCGGTGATGTCGAAGAAGACAAGCTCATCCGCGCCCTGGTCGTTGTAGCGAATGGCCAGCTCGACCGGATCGCCCACATCGCGCAGGCCGTTCTCCTCAGCCCGGCCAAATTGCTGGCCGCGCGTGACGCTCCCGTTATGGACGTCAAGGCAGGGGATGACGCGTTTGGCGAGCATGGGCCTCAGCGGACGACGCCTTAAAACATCGTGCGGGGCACGTAAATCTGATCGCCCGGATAGACAGCCGGATCGGCACCTGGACTCTGGGCCGCCTTCACGCAATCGACTTCGATGACCTGCTTGCCGCGCAGAATGCGCACGGCGCGGCGATTGGCATATTCCGTGAACCCGCCCGACGCGTTGATCGTGCTCATGACCGTCGAATCAGGCCGCCAGATGACATTTGAAGGGCCGCGCACATCACCGCCGACGTTGATGTATCGTTCCTCGGCAATGACGGTGACAACAGGGTTCGTGTAGATTTTCTGGTTCTTGTAGGCATCGGCGATCTGGGTGCCCAGCTCCGATGCGTTAAGCCCGGCGGCATGAAAGGCCTGGGTGAGAAGCGGCACGGTGATGTCTCCCGATGCAGGAACCTCGATTTCGTTGAAGTACCCTTCATCCGGAACACCGCTCAAACGAATCGTGATTTTGTCCCCCGCGCGGATCACGGCGTTCGTGGGCTGCCCACTGGACACCGCACCAGTGGAAGGAGAGGATGAACCTGTCAGGCCGCATCCGGTCAGGAGGGCGCAGGCCAAAAAGGCGCTAAAACAAGCAAGTGTCTTCATGGGTTTAGAATTCGTCGCTTTCCAAATCTGGCTTTCGGGTTGATGCGGCTGGAACGGGTTTGCCGTTGGCCTTGGCGAGGTCCTTGCGCTTCTTTTTCCGGTCGGTCTTCTTATAGTAATCTCTGTAGCTGCTATAGTAGTAGTAGGAATCGTCGCTCTTGACCTCGACGCAGTTAAGCACCATGCCGACGCAATTACCATGAACTTCCTCAATCGCGCGTTTTGCGCGGAGGGAAATCTCGCGCGGATAGCGCCGATGCTGAATCACCAGGATGACGTAATCGACTTCGCGCGCGATAATCGAGCCGTCGCTGATGCCAAGCACGGGCGGCGCGTCGATCAATACCAGATCGTAGCGCTGCTTTAAGTCGTCGAGCATGTTCCGGATTTTGTCGCCCGCAAGCACCCCGATTTCCGACATTGGCATGTTTCCGGCGGTCAGGACCTGCAGTTTCGGAATCGCCGTCTGTTGGATGAAATTGACAACTTCGCCCTCGCTGCGGAGATAATTGCTCAACCCGCGCTCGTTCGATACGCCGAGCAATTCATGAAGCGTGGGACGGCGCAAATCGCAATCGATCAGGATCACGGATTGCCCCGCTTGGGCGCAGATGATGGCCAGGTTATAAATGGTGGTCGATTTCCCCTCGCCGGGTCCGCCGCTCAACATGGTGAGAGACGGCCCGATGCCGTTCTGCACCTTCAGGTCAAGTTTAGCCCGAAGAATGCGGTAGCCTTCCGCATGCGGCAGACGGCCGGTATCCTGAATCAGCGGCATGGGACCGCCTTTGTTCGGGATGACGGTCAACACCGGCAGGCCGAGGAGCGTTTCGGCGTCGGCCATGGTTTTGACACTGGTATCGAGATATTCGATGAGGAAGGCGACGCCCAAGCCCACAAAAAGCCCGGCGATTGCGCTGATGCCATAAAATTGAGGCTTGTTGGGCGAGGAGGGGCTTTCAGGCGGCTCGGCGCGGGAAATAATCCGCACCGGGCTTTCCTGGAGGTCGCGGTCGGCAATGATCTGCTTCAAGCGCACGTTCTGGGCGTCGAGGATGCTTTGTTGCTCTTCAAGCTGGCGCTGCGCCTCACGAAAGGGAACGAGACCGCTCGTGGTGTCCTTGCCAACCTTTGCCGTCAGTTCATCCACTTGTTTTTGGAGGAGATCGACCCGGGACTTGGCCATCTCGGTATCGACGGTCATGGCGCGACGCAAACCGGCAATGAGTTCCGTCACCTGCTGCTGCTTGGCCGCGCGTTCCGCCCGCAGGGAGAGAATACGGGGATGATTTTCCGAGAAGCCGTCGTTAAGCAGATTGGTCGTGTCGGTGTCCAGCTTCATGATATCCGCGCGCAAGAGGCCGATATCGCCTTCCTGGCGCTGCAGGCCGTCGAGCGTGCTGATGAATTGGTCGTCCGGCAGGTTGATGACCTTGTCGAGCAAGACCCGGCGGGCGTCGTAATCTTCCTGGGAGGCCAGCAGATCCTTCTTGCGCGAATCGAGATCCCCTTCAGTCCGTTCGGTATAGCTGGTGTTGGCGCCGCCGGTGACGTCGACCCCTTTCGCCAGGAGATCCTGACGCATTTTTTCAACCGCGTTCCTCGCGTCATCAACCACCTTCTGTTGCTGCGTGATTTGTTCGCGCATCGAGTCCATGCCTCGATTCATTCGCTGATCTTCTCCAACATCGCGCATGGTCTTGTAGCGGTCCGCCACCGCATTGGCCACGTCCGCGCATTCCTTGGGCACCTCGCTCGTCACCGTGATGTCCACAATATTTGTTCCGCGCTGAAAATCGAGTTTCAGGATTTTGTTCATCTGGTACAAGGCATCCTGGGGAGGCAGGGCATCCAAATTCGACTTATAAATGCGTTTGGCCCAAATTTTATCGAGCTGCAAATCAGTGATGATGGGCATCAACACATCCGAAGACTGCATGATTTGAAACTCAGCCTGAAAGTTGATCGAATCGAAGCCCTTTTCCGTGGTGGCGCCCGGAGTCAGGCCTATGACGTCTTCCTGCCCGCGCGGAAGAATCTGGATTTGCGAGGTCGCCGTGTATTTTTTGGGAAGGACCTCGTTTGTGACGTAGTATCCGCTGATCACCGTCAAAATAAAGATCGTGAAGATAACCCACAAGCGATTGCGGATGATCTTAAAGTATTCGTGAAAATGAAGTATCTGATCGCTATTTTCGGCCATAATTTATTTGTCGTCAGCTTAGCCCAAAATCATACCATTTCCTAATTACAACTTCAATATGTTCCGCGAATTCCTAAATAGGCTTGATCGCGTGTGTAATCGGCGGAAGCATCCTGACTCGAGCTGACACCTGACAGAGTAATGCCGCAATCGAAGTCGAGATAATTGTTGTAGTGGTAGGTCAGCCCGGTATCCAGAGCGTAGCTGTTTTGGGTATAACTAGCAGAGTTGCCCGTTGTGCTCAATGATGATGAAATATCAGCGCTAGTGAATATTCCCTGCAAATGCGACGACAAGTTCGCCGTAATGTCGTACCTGAAGCCAGCGTCCATGCGATCCGAGGTTTGTCCATTAGCTCCAACCTGGTCCGTCGGAGTAATCTCGTGAGCATAGTCGAATGACAACTCGCTCCGCTCGCCGAGCGTCCAATTAACGGTCAAAGCCGCATATGGCGCAAAACTGGCTATGCCTTGCTGAGGTTCGATGTAGGTGCCGCCTCCACGGCCAGTGAAGCTCAGGGAAGGGAGGGCCTGCCATTGGCCCCCGAGAAAAGCCGTGTAAGACGTATAGCCTCGGTCGGCGGTATCGTAAGTAATGTTGTCGCCAATGCCGCCCACACTGACACTAATCTTGGGAAGTATGGCGAAACTGAAGGTTTGAGAGCCGGTATTCTCAAGGCTGTCCTGCTGGGCGGCAACGTTGGCATCATCGTACCTCACAAGCGTGTTCGCGTAAGTGGTCGTGGTTCCAAAAAGGGGCGTCCATTGCGCGGTAGCCGTCCCGTTCAGCGTATTCGCGACATAGGGCCCATTTTGATAATTAGTGCCGGTGCTTTGCAATATGCTCGGCTGGATAAAATAGCGAAAATCTTCGGCCACATTGAGGTTGAAGCGATCCGAAAAGGCATGAATATATTGCGCGGTAAACTCGTGGGTATACTGGACCGCACTTCCGTTGCTGGAGCCGCCGCCGTTGCTGACGCTACTGGGAGCGTGGCTATAAGCGGTTAGATCAAAAGTATAGCGTCCGGTAAACTCACTATCCGACATGGGGAAATCGACCAGCACACTGGGCGATATGTCCGTCTCGAGACTCGACTGCGGATTGGTATTCGTCGTGTTGATGTTATCGTCGTAGATTTCCCGCAACGAGGCGGAGAGCGTGTAAAATTTCCGCGTTGTGCTGCCATCAGGGGTGGTGCTCGATGTAGTGCCGGTATCAGCAGGCAATGCCATCGCGGCGGGCGGCGCGGGAGCGCTCAGATCCGTCGCTGTCGCGGCAGACGGATTTGTAGAGCCCGAAGGGTCAATCGCCATACCTAAGCGGCAACTCAATAAAAGGCAGAGAGTTATTAGGCCGCCTGGTAGCCGTTGGCTTGACATGATTGGCGCAATCCAAGCAATTTTCGCCAGCCCTTGCAAGTTTGTTTATTAACGTCTATTACTAATGAGCAATCTGGATGCTCTTGGTTTTAATGCGCTTACTCGCTTTTTTCCATAAGCACTGACGGATTCTGCAAAAATCAGAACTATTCCCCGGAAATCACCGAAAGCAGCCCGGCGGAGAAAATTCCTTTCGGCGTGACCCGCGCGGACTTTTCGGACAGCCTCTTGTCCAGCGCATCCTCTTCGCCTGTAGTGATGAAAAACACCTTTCTGGACAAGCTCATCAACCGGATCGACCGCGTCGGTCAGGGTGACCTGCAGGCTTATCTCCAACGCTTGAACAATGAGAAAGGCTTTTTTGAAACCATCTTCAACACGCTGCAAGAAGGCATCGTGGTGGTCGATTCCCAAGGCCGGATTCTCTACCTCAATCACGCCGTCACGGCGCTGCTTGGGATCGATCCGGCCCGCGCCATGGGCACGCCGATCTCGCAATATCTCAAGGAGCTCGACTGGCCCACGATTCTGTCCGAGGGCCGCGTCGTCAGCCGCGATCTCGAAGTTTTTTATCCCCAGCAGCGGTACCTCAATTTTTATCTCGTCCCCCTCGAAGACAAGGAAACCTCCCCCATGGGCTTTGCCCTTATTTTCCACGACCTGACCGCCCGCCGCGCGCAGGCCCAGGAAGCCATTGAATCGGAAAAACTCAACGCCGTGACCCTCCTCGCCGCCGGCGTCGCCCACGAACTCGGCAATCCGCTCAACTCCCTCAACATCCATCTCCAGCTCCTCGAACGCGATCTCCGCCAGCGCAACCGCAGCGGCGCGGACAACGCGGCGCCCGACGAAGACCTGCTCGAATCCGTGCGCGTCGCCCGCAGCGAAGTCGACCGGCTCGACACGATCATCAACCAATTCCTCGGTGCCGTCCGCCCGGCCCATGCCGTCCGCACAATGGTCAGCATCAACGCGGTCGTCCACGAATCGCTCGCGTTTCTTCAGCACGAAATCAGGGATCGCGATGTGATTGTGCAGGAGGAACTCGGCGACGCACTGCCCCTCATCCCCGCCAACGTCGACCAGCTCAAGCAGGCCTTTTACAATTTGATCAAAAATGCCGTGCAAGCCCTCACGCACGGAGGCATCCTGCGGGTGACAACATCGCGTTCCGACACCCATTTGCAGATCTCCTTCGAAGACAATGGCACCGGAATTTCGGTCGAGGACATGGCCCATATCACCGAACCTTATTTCACGCGCAAAAAAAACGGAACCGGCCTCGGGCTTTTCATCGTGCACCGAATTTTGCACGACCACGGCGGCCATCTCGAACTCCTCAGCGAACCGGGCCGCGGCACCACCGCGCGCATTCTCCTGCCGCTGGCCGAACGGCGCGTCCGGCTGCTCGGCGCGGGAGACGAAACCTCGGCCGGCCCCGCGCCCGACAACAAGGCGAACCCGGCATGAGCACCATATCCGACAATTTGCCGATCCTTCTCGTCGTTGAAGACGAAAAAAACACGCGCGAAGGCCTGCGCCGTTACTTCGACGGCAAATTCGACATCTACCTCGCCCCCGACGTGCCGGCGGCGATGAACGTCCTGGAAACCCAGCCCGTCGACGTCCTCCTCACCGACCTGCGGCTCATGGGCGGCACCGAAGGCCTCGACCTCCTCACTCGCGCGCAATCGATCCCCCATCCGCCCGTCACCATTCTAATGACCGCCTACGGTTCCGAAAAAGTCGCCGTTCAGGCCATGAAGCGCGGCGCTTACGATTACATCACCAAGCCGCTCGACCTCGAAAAACTCGACGCCGTCCTCACCCGCGCGCTTCACTCGCGGAGTGTCGAGGCGGAAAACCGGCAGTTGCGCGAGGAACTCGACAAGAAATTCGGCCTCGAAAAACTCATCGGCAATTCGCCCGCGATGGTCGAAATCTACGAGCGCATCCGGCAGGTCGCCCCGACCCGCGCCACCATTTTGATCGAGGGCGAAAGCGGCACCGGCAAGGAACTCGTCGCCCAGTCGCTCCACATGCTCAGCCCGCGCAAAGGCGCGCGGTTTGTCGCCGTCCACTGCGCGGCGCTCTCTCCGCAACTCCTGGAAAGCGAACTCTTCGGCCATGAAAAAGGCGCTTTCACCGGCGCGGCGGAACGCCGCATGGGACGCTTCGAGGAAGCCAATCACGGCACGATTTTTCTCGATGAAATCGGCGAGATCGACGCGGCGACGCAGGTGAAGCTATTGCGCGCCCTCGGCGAACAAACCATCCAGCGTGTCGGCAGCAATCAGAGCATCAAGGTCGACGTGCGCGTGGTGGCGGCGACAAATAAAAATCTCGAGGCGATGGTCCGCGAAGGCAAATTCCGCGACGATCTTTTCTATCGTCTCGACGTCGTCCCCATTCACCTTCCGCCCTTGCGCGAACGACGCGAAGACATTCCGCTCCTCATCACCACATTCATCCAGGAATTCTCCCGGCAAAACAACAAACGCATCACCGGCCTTTCCGCCGAGGCCCAGGAAGCCCTCCAGCGTTACGACTGGCCCGGCAACATCCGCGAATTGCGCGCCGCCATCGAACACGCCGTCGCGCTGTGCCGCGGCGAACGCCTCGGCGCGCGCGATTTGCCCGCGCGGATCATGGGACAATCGCACCCCGCTTCCGGGCGCGGCGACTCCCCGGCATCCGATGCGCCGCCCAATCTAAACTTGGAAACGATGGAAAAACATTTTATTCATCAGGCGCTCCGTTTGACGGATAGAAACGTGACAGAGGCGGCAAAGCTGCTAGGCATAAGTCGCCGGACTCTTCATCGTAAAATCAAAACCTACAAAATGGATCAGCCGACATGAATTTCATTCAAACGACATTACAGGTGGTGGAAGTGGGCAAGGGGCAGATCCTCGTCCGCCTCATTCCCCTCCTGGCCGCGCTTCTCGTCATCGCCGGCGCATACGACAAGCTTATCTATCATGGATTGAATGATGCCCAGTCCATGGACAATGCCCAGCTCGCCCGCCAGATCCTCAGACACCAGGGATTCACCACGGAATTCCTGCGCCCCTACGCCGTGGCGCAGCTTCGTGACTACGCGATTGCCGAGAACCTGCAGACGGGAAGATCGCGGGATCTTTTCCCGCCAGACCAATTCCCCGCCGGTGCGCTGCGAATCCTGCCCGACACCTACAACCCGCCGGGCTACCCATTCCTCCTGGCGGTATGGTTCCACTTTACCCATCCTGAATTCGATGAGACCCCGGCGGCAATAAGCGCGAGCCATATCTACTCGCCGGATCGATGGATTCCGCTGCTCAATCAATTTTTCCTCCTGCTCACCGCCGTCCTCGTCTTTGCGATGGGCCACCGTCTTTTTGACGACCGGGTCGCCTGGCTCTCATTGGTCGCCTTCCTCGGCACGGACATGATCTGGCATTATTCCCTCACCGCGCTTTCAACCAGCTTCCTGATGTTTCTCGTCACCGCGACACTGATTTGCGCCCTCGAAATCTTTTGCGTCGGAGAGGCCTGTTTTGAAGATGAGGCCCGTTCCTTCATGCCGGCCTGGATTTGGTCCCTCGTCGTGGCGCTGCTCCTGGCCGCGGCTTGCCTGACACGTTTGCATCTCCTGGTCCTGCTCGTGCCGCTCTTCGTTTTATTGCTCATGATGCCACGGGCCAGCTTCTTGCTCCTCGCGTTCATCGCCATTGTGGTTCTCGGCTTGGTCACGCCTTGGTTCTGGCACCTCTATTCCGTCTGCGGCAATCCCCTCGGCTCCGATCTCACGCTCGTGCTCTCCGGCCAGCCCGGCTATACCGGCAACCAGATTTATTGCGCGGGATCCATCCCCAGCTATGAGCAGTTGTTCACCGGCGCGAGCTCAAAGGAAATCTCCGGCTTTCGCTGGCACCTCGAGCACGGGTGGAGCTTGCTGGGATCCAATCCGATAATCCTTCTCTTTGTCGCCTCCATCCTGCATCAGTTCAAACGCCGCCGCACCCGCGCGTTTCAGTGGCTCTTGTTTGGGTCCGCCCTCGTCCTCATCGCCGCCAACAATCTTGGCTCCGCCAGCCCGGAAACCGTCGGCCCCTGGAACATCGTGGCCCTGCTTTTCCCCTGCATGCTCGTGATCGGAAGCGCCTTCTTTTTTATTCTCCTCGATCGCCTCAACCTTGTCATCCGCCTCTTGAACAGCCTCATCGTCATCACCATCCTGGCGCTTGCCTTGACGCCGCTGGTCGTGAGCCTGATTACTCCCAGCAATATCTTTTACTGCTTCCCGCCCTACATACCGCCTTCCATCAAAAGCTACGGGCAGTTCGCCGCCCCCGACGAATGGGTCACCACCGACATGCCCTGGGCCACGGCTTGGTACGCCGATCGCGCCTCCCTGTGGCTCCCCGATTCCATCGCTGATTTTCAGGATTTCCACGATAATCTCTGCCGCACCGGCGTCCTCTTTTTAACTCCCGTGAGCTGGTCCATGCCCTACTCCGAACTCAAGACCGGCGAATACAAGGACTGGTTCGCCTTCACCGTGGGACTTACCCCGCCCCCCAACTTCCCTCTCTCCGTGCATACCATGACCGGCCCCGGCGGCCCCGAGTACTATCTCTGGAGCGATCAGCCCCGGTGGCAGTTAAAATAGGCACCTCCGTTCCAAGCTTCTATCCAGAGGAGACCTCTGCAAAAGTCACTCTTTTAGCATTCCGTCATCCTTGTGGCCGGTGAAGCCCGGGGCATCAGGGCTGTAGCGTGGGAGTGGGGGTTGGTGGCTTCGGCGCGGTTGGTTGTTTTTCTAAATCAAGCGGTGCCTGCCACGAAAACGTATCCGGTTTGCCTCGCACTTGGGCGAAGAGCCAAGGCACCAATTCACGTTCATTGAAGGCAGGGCCCCAGGAAGCGTGATTGTATCCGTGATACTCGGTGTAATGGGGATTGCCACCCATCGCTTTCATCGCAGCGATCATTCCGCGGGATCGATTGACGGGAACGATCGGATCGTCAGAAGAGGCGAAGGCCCAGACCGGAACCTTGGCCACTTCTGCCGTAACCGTATGCTCGTCGCCGCCGCCACAAACCGCCACGGCAGCCGCAAATTTTTCCGGAAAACGGGTGACGCAATCCCACACCGCATAGCCACCCATGGAAAGGCCCGCGACGTAAATCAGATCGGCATCGATGGGTTGCTCGGCGCAGACTTTGTCGAGGAGGGCAAGAGCCAGTGTCATGTTGGCACTGGGCTTGGGCGGACGAAGGCCGGACGGAGCGCCCCACGGCATGTCAACCCACTGCTTCCCCTTCGGGCACTGTGGCGCAAGGACAAACGCAGGATAGGTCGTCAGATTCGATTTCTTCGTGAAGACCCAGATGCCGTTTCTAAGTTGGGCCACGTCGTCGTCGCCTCGTTCGCCTGAGCCGTGGAAGAAGAGAACGATTGGATATTTTTGCCCAGGTTCAAGATGATCCGGGACGTAGAGCAGGTAGGGAAGTTTGGCGCCATCGGTGTCCGTGTAAACGAAGCTCTGGTAGGGCTCCTTCGGCATGGAGGCTTCGCGCGGAAACAATGGCGTGAATGGTGAGGAAGATGCGGTTGCCTGTGCCGTTGGAGGAATGTTGTCCTCTGCTTTCGCTGGACTGGCCAACCCAATGGTCACCACCATGAGAACGCCAACTCGGAAGATGAGAAGAAAAGGAGAAAAACACTTCCGAAATGTCATGTTCATTAATAAGGAGACGAGTGAATCCAACCTCTGAAGCTTGGTAAAGCGTCGCTGATTTACCTCTGAAATCCAAGAAAATTCAATCTAACTGAAGGGAATCCCGCTCGCCTTCGTTCTATACGTCCTATCCCGCCACTGCCTTCCTCAGGATCGTTCCCCGCAAAACTCCATTTTGCGCCATGAAGCCGCCACCTTTTCCTTGTCCCGCACGCATCGACTGCGCATAATGCCCCTCACCCGCCGGTGTGGCGAAATGGCAGACGCGACAGACTCAAAATCTGTTATACGCAAGTATGTGGGGGTTCAAGTCCCTCCACCGGCACTTACCTCGGAAACGAGGGAAAACTTTAGAGCGACCGTCCTTCACACTGCCCGGCCTCGGCAAATAAAATATGGGATATCAGGCATGAATGTCGGCATCATGATTTCAGGCCAGACGGCCCAGGCAGGCGGCGGCTTTACTTTTGAAGACGACATTCTCGATGCGTTTTATCGGCTCCGCTCGGAATCGTCTCATCAATTTTTTCTGGTCGGTTATCCGCCCGAAAGACCGGCGCATCTCGATCACACCGGCCTGACATGGCTGACCCTGCATCGGTCCCGGTCGGTGCGTCGCAAGCAAAAGTTGTCGCGCCTATGGCGAGACGTGGGCCGCAAGTTGAAGCTTTTTAAAAAAGTCGCGCCCCTCGATTTCGAAATGTATCCCAGTTTGCAACAGCAGCCTCTCGACCTGATTTGCTACCTCACCGCCTTGTCCCGCCCGGTCGCCGATATTCCCTACATCACCACCGTTTGGGATTTGGAGCACCGATTCCAGCCCTACTTTCCCGAAGTGAGCCTGCGCGGCGAATGGGAATCCCGCGAACGCCGCTGCCGCGAAGTCTTCTCCCGGGCCGCTTATATTCTCACGCCCAATAATCGCGGAAAAAAAGAAATCATGTCCTACTACGGCATCGACGAGAAACGCATCCGGACATTGGCCCATCCCACGCCGGGATTTGCCCTGCGCGAGGGCGCGCGCGCTCCCGAAAAGCAATCGCTGGCGCATCTCGGCATCAAGAGTGACTACTTCTTTTATCCAGGCCAGTTTTGGCCCCACAAGAATCATACCTGCCTGCTCCGCGCTCTCAAAATTTTAAAGGAAAAACACGCTTACGAGCCGCAACTGGTCCTCACAGGATCGGACAAGGGCAACAGGGGTTACGTCGAGCAGTTGATTCGAGATTACTCGCTGCAGAACCAGGTTCTCTTCACCGGCTTCATCTCGCGCGAAGACCTCACCGCGCTCTATCGTCAGGCCCTCGCCCTCGTCTATTCCAGTTTTGGCGGCCCCGAAAATCTCCCTCCCTTGGAGGCATTCGCCATGGGATGTCCCGTCATCGCATCGTCCATCCCCGGCGCTTTGGAGCAACTGGCCAAAGCCGCAATCCTGGTCGACCCCACAAAACCGGACCTCTGGGCCAACGCCATGCTGCAACTGCACCAGGACGATGCCGTGAAAACGGATTTGATCACCCGCGGAAAAAAGCGGGCTGCGCTCTATACCTCCGATCATTTCATCCGCGACCTTTTCGCCATCTTCGACGAATTCGCTCCCATTCGCAGCTGCTGGCCGCAAGCCTCATAACTTTTATGTCGACGTTTCTGGGCTAGCATAACCCTTGCCGAACTGTCCGCTTCACAACATGAAACTCTCCAATCTCTGGCGGAAGAAAAAAGTCTCACCGTACGGTTTCTTCTCCGGCTATTCGACATGGGACGAAGCCCTGAAAGACTCGACTAGCTATACAGCCGACTCGGTGCTCCAGGGAACGCTTTCCCGCCGCGAGTTGTTTCTGGCCGAGTTCGATCCCAAAGACCACGTCGTCGATGCGCGGACCCAACAGCTTCTTTCCGCCCTGGCGTTTATTTTTACTAAAAAATCGGCGAACACGCTGAAGGTGCTCGATTTCGGAGGAGGGTCCGCGCTCTACTTTTATCTTTTGCGCCGCGCCTTGCCTCATGTGGAAATTGATTGGACCGTGATTGAGACCGAGGAAATGGCCCAGGCCCATCAACCTTTTGAAGAGTCCCATATTCGTTGGCAGACCTCTCTGCCCGTTGGCTCCGCCTCGGGAAACAAACCCTTCGACCTCTGTCTGGCCAGCAGCTCCATTCTTTATATTCCCCAGCCTTACGATATCCTGAAAAAATTGCTGAACCTCGGCCGCTTCGTGATCGTCACGCGCACAGGCTTCATCGATGAAGCCGAGGACAAAATCGCCGTCCAACGCGTCCCGCCGGAAATCTTCACCGGCTCATATCCGGCATGGTTTTTTTCCCGGGAAAAATTTTTGGCCTTCGCGCAAAAATCGGGGCAATTGCAAATGGGTTGGACCGTGCCCCAGGATGTCTTTGACTTTGAAGGCAAGAAAATCATCTTTCAGGGCTATCTTTTCGAAAGCTTCTAAACCCGTGTCTTCGCCCCTTCCCATCATCCCAGTGAAAGAACGCCCTTCCGGCTTGATTCCCGGCCTCGAACTCATTCGCGGCATGGCCAGCCTCCAGGTTTTCTTCAGCCATCTCTTCCTGATGTTTGTCTTTAACAACGTGCCTCCAACGGGAAGGCCCTTCTGGATGGAAGCGTTCCTGACCTGGAGCAGCGAAGCCGTTCTGGTCTTTTTCGTTTTGTCCGGACTGGTCATCGCCATTTCGCAAAGGAACCAGTCGCGCGACAGGATTCATTTTTTTCGGGCGCGCCTTCGGCGATTGTCCCCGCTCTACCTCGCCGCGATTCTACTCGGCTTCGTCGTCGACCGCATTCTCAGCCATCACTTCACATTTACGCCGTTGTGGGGGCACCTGCTCTTTCTCCAAGCTTACAACGTCCCCGCCACGCCCCTCTTTCATAGCAATCTCCCACTCTGGTCTCTCAGTTTTGAATTTTATTTCTACATGCTTTTTTCCCTTACCATCGGAACGCGATTCGCCGGGATGAGGTCGGCCTTATGGACCGCCGGTTTCCTGTCGATGACCTTGTTTTATTTTGGCTGGCAGGCCCATGGAATCGCAGGCCATCTCGAAGAAATCGTCGCCTACATGCCCGTTTGGCTGCTGGGGGTCACCTTGATCGAAAAGCCGATCTATTTTCGGCCTTCCCTTGGCCAAAACTTCGTCCTTTTCAGCATCATGTTTTTGGTAGCGCGCAGCTTTTACAGCGCAACGTTCTATCCTCCAGGCCAATGCCTGTTGCTGGCCCTTTTGATCGCGCCGCTCCTCTATTCCCTGACAAATCCCGAGAGGAAAGCCGATCCCAAATCGGCGGTGAGTTCCTGGCTTATAGTCGGCCTCATTTACCTGCTTGCGGCAGCCATGATGATGTTGCTTGTGCCCAACCGCGCTTCGTATCCTTATTGGTCGATCAATCTCTTTTGGTTATTTATTCCGCCGATTACCGCGCTCTTGGTTTGGATATCCCCTCTCTTGGGCGCGATGAGGGTGGTCGCATCACCAGCATGGCATCCTGCAGCGCTATTTTTAGGACGAATCTCCTATGCGCTGTACGTGGTTCACATGCCGATCTGCTCCCTGGTCCACTACAAGACATATAGCGTCCCCTTGCGAATTTCTTTGGACATCGGCTTGGTCTTCGTACTGGCCTGGTTCTTGGAATACAGGGTCCATCCCTATCTTTGCCGCAAATTCGACCGGGTTTGGCCCAATAGGATTTACAAATCAGACGCTTCTTTAAGCCGGTCGCAGACCTGCTCGATCTGAGCATCCTCAAGCGTCGGCCCGGAAGGAAGATAAAGGCCGCTCGCGCCGATCATCTCTGCAACAGGACAGGGCCGGGATCGAAAACCGGGCGTTTTTTCGAGGCACGGCTGCAAATTCATGGGATGAAAAAAGGCGCGTGTATCCACACCGCGATTTTTCAGCCAGGGCATCAGGTCGTTACGATTCAACGGAAATTCCGGTTTGATCACGATGCCATAGACCCAGTAGACATGGCGGCCCTCGGCGCAATCCGAAGGCAGGCCAAGGCCGGGAACATCTTTTAGCGCGTCGTGATAAAGTTGCGCGATCCGGCGTTTGCGTTTCAGTATCTCTTCAAACCGCGTCGACTGAACCAGCCCCATCGCCGCCTGATAACCGGTCATGCGAAAATTAAACCCGGCCTTCTCATGACGAAACCGCGGCACCGTAAACGCAAGATTTCTCAAGAGCCTCAATTCTTCCGCCAAGGCATCGTCATTGGTCAGAACCATGCCGCCCTCGCCAGTCGTGAGAATCTTATTCGCGTAAAAACTGAAACAGCCCATGTCGCCAAAGGCGCCCGTCATCGTTCCACGCCAGGTGGCGCCATGCGACTCGGCGCAATCCTCGATCACCTTCAATCCATGCTTTTTCGCGATCACATTGACGCGGTCCATTTCCACCGGATGACCAAAAAGGTGAACGGGCATGATGGCCCGCGTCCGTGGAGTAATCAGCCCTTCGATCAAATCGGGATCGAGGTTCCACGAAACAGCTTCCGAATCGACAGGCACCGGAATGAGGCCGTTATGAACAATCGCAAGCGCCGTCGCGATATTCGTCGACGCGCTCAGCAAAATTTCATCCCCCGGAGAAAAGTGACAAGCCGCCACGGCCAGATGCAGAGCCGTTGTGCCGCTCGTAACAGCCACACCGTGACGGCAGCCGATTAGGCCCGCAAAAGTTTCCTCAAAACGCGGAATCGATTTTCCAAACGAGCCCGAGATTTCCCCGTCCAGCACGGCCTGCTTGACGGCCTGCGCTTCCTCCTCGCCGATCCATGGGTCGTAAACAGGAATCATGACCGGGATCAAACAAAAATCTTATCCTTTTCCGTGCCAAGAAAAGGCCCCTGCTTCACGCTGATGCACTGCATGTCTTCAAGCACCCGAATCGCATGCACCCCGTGTATCAACACAATCGCGTCCCCCGCTTTCAGGGTCACTTCCCGCAATAACTTTTTGTCGTCCGAATAAAGCTCCACGACGACAACGCCCCGCTGCACGACAAACATCTGCTGCAGATCCGTTATCTCCCGGGTAATGGGCTTGTGATAATGCGGCGGTTCCGTAAATCCCGCGGTGTGCGCCAGCAACCCGAATTGAAACGACGATTCCTCCGGCGAAAAAAATGTCGTCTTGTCGACTTTCGTCGTGGCCCAGATTATTTCGGCGAATTTGATCCCGCCGTGCTCAATTGTTTCTACGCTCATAGGAGATGCCCTGGTTATCCTTAAAGGGGAAGCTAGGTGCGGAGCCGGCGTTTATCGAACAATTTCTTCGAGTCGGCGCATCTGGTTTTTGGCCACATCCCACACAGGAAGATGCTTCACCAGCGGAAAGCCCGCCCGCTGGCCTGTATGGGTAATCCGTCCCTCCCGATTGCGCCCCTCCCGAAACTTGGCCTCCACAAAACCCTCCGGCAGTTGAGGGCAAATAAATCGATCTGCTTCCGTCTTCCGCACAAAATAAGCGTTGTTGCCGGCGGAATTACAGCCGATCCAAACATAGTTTTTCCGCGCCGCCAAAAGACACAGGGCCGGTAGCGACGTCCCCCAATAGAGATTCGAATAATGCGCCTGAGTCCGCGTAAAATCGGCCTGATAGGGAATGGTCACAGGGTCGTGCGCGCCGAATAGACTATTATACTCCACAATGACAACCGCAGGATCGGCAACGGTAATGGCCTCCCACACCCAGTAATCGTTGCCGTCGATATCGATGCTCAGCAACCCGATGCGCCCGCTGAATCCGGCTTCCTCCAGCAGCGCGTTGATATTCTCGCGCGTAATAAACCGGGCCAGCACAGTCAATTCGTGCCGCCAGTAAATATCATCCTTGCGCACCGAGGCCATGTATTCCTCGCTTCCATCCATAATGAGGCCGCTCCAGTTATTATTAACCAAAAGAAACCTCGTATTCGCTTCCATATAACTCTCAACGCCAAACTCAACAAACCGCTGTTCGGACACAGGAAGATTGAGCCTCTGGAGAATATATTGAATAATGCCATCGTCCCCAAATTGCGAAAAAACCTTGAACTCGCTTCTGGCCAGCGCTGCCGGTTCCGATTGCCGGTTCATTTCGCGGATCAAACCCTGCGCCGCCAGAATTTTCGCCTGTTCAACCTGCCGCGAAAGCTCCGTCATCTGCTGCCGGAGAGCATTGAGCCTGGCTCGCGCGCCTGATTTCTTATTGAACAGTTTGGCCTTGATTGATTTCAGCCAATTGTGAGATTCGTTCGACATAGAAATAAAGCGTGAATGCTTCTGGAAACAAACCTAGCAATAGCCGTGCTTTTTCAACGTTTCCCCGGCTTCCGCCAGAAACGCATTCAACACCTCTTCCGGCATTTCATCCTTATGACTGCCCGCGACCCCGCGCCTGAAAAACGCCTTGTCCTTCGGCCAGACATCCGTCGCGTCCCCGAGACGTTCTTCCCTTTTTTGCAGCTTCTTGAAAGAGGCCCTTTCAACAATCATTTCAATATAAGGACGGTCGATCTCAATTCCGGAAAACTCGCAAAAGCGCTCAAGTTCACGAACCGGCTGCGCAAGCAAATCTTCATATTTAATCGTGATCATCCGCGCCTTATAGGGATTGGCCGTCCATTCCGTCACATGCTCATGCCATTTGCATGGGAAAAGCCCCTTCCCGCTTTGCACCATCTCGAGAAAATCAACTTCCTTCCGCTCCATCGCGCATTGATGATGCCAATAGGAAACCATTGCATCTCTACCATCCCGCAACAGGTAAACGACGTTCTTATATTCAGGACGCGGCTTGTGATGTGTCTTGAAAAAACTGGGCGTTTGATATCGCTTGTACACGGGATCGCAATGGACGTCCGGCACCAAATCATTCACCAATTTCGGATGCGTTTTATCGGAGATAAGCCCAAACACAAGACCCGCCACCAAATCCTGAAACCAGGTGTTTCCCGACTTGGGATACCCGGCGATGAAAATATCCTCGGGCACAACTTCCGACATCGGAGTGAAATTTTTCTGAAAAAAAGCCAGCATCCTCCTCTCTTCTTTGCCCTGGAACAGATTGCCTAAAGATATTTTCATCCGAACGCTCACTGCATACCACGAAGGCGTCGATGTTTCCAAACTATAAAATCCAACGCCCGCCTGAAGAACCACAAACCCGGCCCGCCGTCGGGTGTCCTTGCTTTATCTAAAGGGCCGGTTAACATTCGGCTCTGAATTTTCGCAACATCGTCGCTCGTGAACAGGATCACTCAAAAAATACTCCGGAAGCTGCGAAAAATTCATAGCAAAAGGCATCCCGAAAGCCACGCGATTCCCCTCCCCGAAGTCGATTTCAAAAGGGAGGAAGCCCATGAGCAGATTCGGAAATTGCTGCTTCAAAATCAGCCCTGCATGGTCAGCCGCCTGGGCGGCACCGAAATCCCCGTTTTGGTTTCCTATATCGACATCACGGACCAGCAGCCGTTCCTGAAAAAATCCATCGAATATATTCAGGGAAAACGCAATCGCTTTTGGTGGGATCCTAAAGTCAAATCCGACATTTATCATTTCTCCGGTTTTTTTCCGCCCACGGAGGAATTGCTGGTCAAATATAGCATCTCCATATTGGACAAGCTCAAACAAATCGACATTCTCTGCTCCTGGCTCAAGGATGAGCATCGCCTCACGGAATATTTCTCACCCTCGGTCATCCGCATACCCCAGCAGGATTTGGCCCCTTTCTTTTTCGAGCATCCGTGGTCCGAACTTTTGGCCGGGAAGAAAGTGCTCGTCGTCCATCCCTTCGAGGAATCCATCCAAAAGCAATACGCCAAACGCGAACTGCTCTTCAAGAACCCGCGGATGCTTCCCGCGTTTGAATTGAAAACCCTCAAAGCGGTCCAATCCCTCGTCGGCAACCAAGTCGAGTTTAGCGACTGGTTTTCCGCCCTCGACTCGATGTGCCACAAAATCGACGCGATTGATTTTGACATCGCGATCATCGGCGCGGGCGCTTACGGAATACCGCTGGCCGCCCACGTCAAGCAACTTGGAAAACAGGCCATCCATCTCGGTGCCCTCACCCAGGTATTGTTTGGTATTCGCGGCAAAAGATGGGACGACTTCCCCGAATGGGCCCAACTCTCCAACGAGCACTGGACCCGGGCGCTCCCGCACGAAACTCCCGCCAATTTCACGATGCTTGAACGCGGCGCTTATTGGTAATCGCGCTACGAAAAAGCGGTCCGCTTTTACCCCTCCAACTTCCCCAAGCTTTCCCGAAGCGACTTCTCCTTTGCAGCCAGCGAAATTTCCAGCGCGCGCCATTGCTCGATCTTCGCGGGCGGCGCCTTCGCGAGCATGTTCGCATCGCCGAGCTTGCGCCGCGTTTGTTCCAGGTCCTTCTCGACCTTCGCCAGTTCCTTCGTGAGCCGCTCCTTTTCGAGAGCAGGATCAACGAGACCCGTGGCGGGAAGATAGAGATCGCCCAGTGGCGTGAACGTCTTCGGCCCCGGATTCGCGGGCGGCTCGGCAAGCACCTGAATGTCGGAAGCGTTGAGCAACGCAACCAACACCGCGATTTGATCTCCTGTAAGATTCCCGTCCTTCGCCACGAGGAAAAAAGGAATCTTCTGGTTCGAAGGCAGCTTCACCTCGCCCCGAAGCTGGCGACCCGCATCGGCAGTCGCATAAATCTCCTGGGCGCGCGGCGACCAGGTCTTCGGTCGCGGCGATTGCGTCGGCCATAGCGTCGTCTGGATCGTCTCCGTCCCAAAACCGAGATCGCACCAAAGCTCCTCCGTCACAAACGGCGCGAATGGATGGAGCAAACGCAGCACATGGCTCATCACGTAGTCGAACGTCGCAAGCGTGCCGGCACGCGTCGGCGAATCGGCCTGGTTGAAATCGCTCTTCGAGGCCTCGACAAACCGCGCGGCAAAATCGTTCCAGACAAAATCGTAGAGCTGGCTGGCGGCCTCACTGAAATTGAATTCGTTCAGCGCGCCGAGAGCGTTCCGCTCGCCTTCGAGCAAAATGTGAAGCCGGTTCAACAGCTCATCGGCAAAGATCGAGCGGCTGTGCTTCCATGGCTCGGCGTTGGAATCGACCGGCCCCTGCATCGTGCGAAACCGGCAAATATTCCAGAGCTTGTTACAGAAATTGCGCCCCTCCTCGATCTGCTTTTCGTCGAAGCGAATGTCAGCGCCCTGCGGCGCGATGCGAACGAGGCCGAAACGCAATCCGTCCGCGCCATATTTGGCGATAAGCTCAAGCGGATCGGGCGAATTGCCGAGCGATTTCGAGAGTTTCCTGCCCTGTTTGTCACGGATCAGCCCCGTGAAATAAACATCCTTAAACGCAAGATTCGCCTTCAGCGTCTCCGCTTCGGTTTGCTGTTCGCCATTCGGCTTGAAATGCAATCCCGCGATGAGCATCCGCGCGACCCAGAGAAAAATAATGTCAGGCCCCGTGACAAGCGCGCTCGTCGGATAGAATTTCTGGCGCGTCCCATCCTCGGTGCGCATCGTTTCGTAGGCCCAAAGCCACGACGAGAACCATGTGTCGAGCGAGTCAGGGTCTTGTGTCCAGCCTTCGCCGGGGGATTCGATTTGGCACCTCATAGCATCGCTTTCAGGTGTTTTCGGAAATTCGGCAGGCACAAAATCTGGGGTCTGAAATTTCTTATGCCAGACGGGTATCCGATGCCCCCACCAGACCTGCCGCGAGATGCACCAATCCTGGATATTCTCGAGCCAATGCTCATAAACCTTCGTCCAATGCTCGGGATGAAAATGGACATAACCGTTGCGCAACAAAGCAAGCGCCTCCGGAATATTCGGATACTTCATGAACCACTGTTCGCTCAACCGCGGCTCGATGGCCTCGTTGGCGCGTTCGCTGAAACCAACGGTGTTTTCGTAAGGCTCTTCCTTGAGAAGCAACCCGCGCTCCTTCAAAATTTCAGCAGAACGTTTGCGCGCCTCGAAGCGATCCAGCCCATGAAGCTCGGCGGCATCATGCTCGCCCGGATCGTTGATCTTCGCGTTCGGCGTAAGAATATCGATCACAGGCAAGTTGTGCCGCTTGCCGATTTCGTAGTCGGCTTTGTCGTGAGCAGGCGTGACCTTGAGGACACCGGTGCCGAATCCTTCCTCAACCGCGTCATCGGCAATGATCGGAATTTCAGCGTGGTGCAGCGGGCGAATCACTTTGCGCCCGACAAGATGCGCCCATTTGCCGCCCGGTTTCACCGCGAGCGCCACGTCGGCCATGATGGTTTCAGGCCGCGTTGTCGCGACATCGAGATATTTGCCGCGTTCATCCGCCAATTCATAGCGGACGTGGTAGAGAAATCCCTTTTGCTTGGTCGGAATCACTTCCTCATCGGAAATCGCCGTGCGCGAACCGGGACACCAATTCACCATCCGGGTACCGCGATAAATAAGGCCCTCCTGATAGAGCTGCACAAAAACTTCCTGCACGGCGCGTTCGTAATCCTTGTCGAGCGTAAACCGTTCGCGCGACCAGTCGCACGAGCAGCCGATCTTGCGAAGCTGCTGCGTGATGATGCCGCCAAATTCCTCTTTCCATTTCCAAATGCGCGCGACGAATTCGTCGCGCGTGAAATCATGCCGCGTCCGTTTCTCCGTGTTGCGGATATGCTTCTCAACGGCGGTCTGCGTCGCCAGCCCGGCGTGATCCGTACCCGGCAGCCAGAGCACTTCCTTGCCTTCCATCCGCGCCTTGCGGCAGAGAATGTCCTGAATCGTGTTATTGAGGACGTGGCCCAGCGTCAGCTTGCCCGTGATGTTGGGCGGCGGCATAACGATCGAGTAGGGCGGCTTCGATGACTTCGGATTGGCGCGATAATAGCCGCCGTCCTGCCACTTGGCGTAGAGGCGGTCTTCGACTTGCTGCGGTTCGTAAGCTTTGGCGAGTTCAGGCATGGGTGGAAAGGAATTTACGACGGAATTGTGAAATAAAAAATAAGCGAATCAGGCGAATGGGATACGGTTTGCGACTTGCTGCGGTTCGTAGGGTTTGGGGGGTTGGGGCATGGAGAAGCTAAGAGGTTTGAGCGAAGAGCGCAGAAGTAAAGGCAGGGGAAGCATGACGGAATGATGGAATTACGGAATTTACCAAATTAACGGAATTTTTGAGTGAAGAGAAGCTGAGTTCATTTGCTCGCAGGGGTCATATGTGCCGACGGACTGAGATGTCTTGTGTGCCAGAGGCCGTCCAAATATAGCGTAGCCAGCAGAAGAATCGGTGCGATATAGACGATAAAACAAAAGATCGCGATCCCGCGAAATTGCTCCTTGCGGAGTAGTGAAAGAGAAGCAAAGACCAAACCGGAAAGTATTATGCCGGTCAACGCGTAGAATGGGACGGCCATCCCTGCAGCAAGATTGTAATCACCTATGTGCCCTGCTTCTGGCATTCGAGACTTCTCTCGAATGATCTCCACGATTAGGGCGAACACGCCCACAATCGAAGGGACTAATGCAGTAATTAAACAAATCGGTTTACGTTCATTCATGGAGTTAAAGGCAAATAGTTAGAGGTCCTTCGACTGCGCCGAGGCAAGCTCGGTTTGCTCAGGATGACGGAATTTTTAATGAGTCGCTGACGCGACCCGTCGCACGGAGTGCGACGGCTACCATTGAACGGCTCATAACAGCTTGGTGCTTTCGCCGACGATCTCGGCGATGTCGATATGAACTTTGTCCTCGCGAGCGAGCAGGTAATCGACGCTATCCCGCAGCGCGCGCCACGATGCCTCGATGATATCGTTGGAGACGCCGACAGTCGCCCAAGTAGCGTCGCCGTCGCTCGATTCGATGAACACGCGCGTCTTGGCCGCAGTGCCGCTTTTCGAGTCGATGATGCGCACCTTGTAGTCGACGAGCTTCATCTGTTCGAGCCGCGGATAAAAGCGGATCAGTGCGGCACGCAGCGCGGCGTCGAGCGCGTTCACGGGACCATCGCCTTCGGCCACGGTGTAGACCTTCTCGCCGTCCACCGAGAGCTTGATCGTCGCCTCGCACGCATCGAAATTATGCGTGCTGTTTTTGCGGATCGAAACGTGATATTCGAGCAGGTCGAAATTGGGCCGGTATTGGCCGAGCGCCTTGCGCACAAGCAGTTCAAACGACGCGTCGGCCGCCTCGAACTCGTAGCCCTCATTTTCGAGATGCTTGATCTTTTCGAGCACCGCCAGCGCCTCGGGACTTTTCTCCTCAAGCTTCAGGCCTAGCGTGCGCGCCTTGAGCATGATGTTGGCGCGCCCGGCCAGCTCACCGACGAGCACGCGCTGGTGATTCCCGACGAGCGCGGGATCGATGTGCTCGTAGCTGCGCGCGAGCTTGTTCACGGCGTTGACGTGGATGCCTCCCTTGTGCGCGAAAGCCGCGCTGCCGACAAACGGCGCGCGTCCGCTCGGGCGCTGGTTGGCGACTTCGTCGACGAAAAGCGAGAGATCGCGCAATTGCGCAAGGCCCTCGTCGCTGAGAACTCGCAGCCCCATCTTGAGCTGGAGATTGGCGATGGCTGTGACGAGATTGCAGTTGCCGGTCCGTTCGCCGTAGCCGTTGACGGTGCCCTGGATTTGCAGCGCGCCCGCCTCGATACCCGCAAGCGCGTTGGCGACGCCGAGGCCGCAATCGTCATGGGTGTGGATACCGAGTTTGGCCTTCTTTACCTTGGAAAGAATCTCGCCGGTGATCTTCGCTATTTCAGATGGAAGCGAGCCGCCATTTGTATCGCAAAGGACAAGATAAGACGCGCCCGCTTCGTCGGCGGCTTCGTAGCATTCGACCGTGTAGGCGGGATCTTCCTTGTAACCGTCAAAAGTATGCTCGCCGTCGAAGATGACTTCGCGTCCGTTGGCGACGAGATAGCGGACCGTGTCGCGGATCATCGCGATGTTTTCATCAAGCGTCGTGCGCAGAATTTCCTTCACGTGGAGTTGGGATGTCTTGCAAACGAGCGTCACGACGGGCGTACCGGCTTCGAGCAGAAGCGCGACCTGCGGATCCTGCTCCACCGGCGTGTTCGCGCGCCGCGTACTGCCAAATGCGGCAAGCCTGGCGTTCTTGAATTTGAGCTTTTTGGCTTCGCGGAAGAAGTCGATGTCCTTTTCGTTGGAGCCGGGCCAGCCGCCCTCGATGTAGTGCATGCCGAAGGCGTCGAGGTGCTGCGCGATGCGCAGCTTGTCGGCGAGCGAAAAGTGGATGCCTTCGCCCTGCGCGCCATCACGGAGCGTGGTGTCGTAGAGAGTGATGTTGGAATTGGACTGGGACATGAAGAGAAATGGGTGAACTGACGTGAAAATGATGTTCGGCTGACGGAATGATTTCGGCTCGGGCGCCCAATGCGTTTTCCTTAACGCAAAAGGATGCCAAAGACGGCGCAGCAGAGCAATGCCGCGCGTCAGCTAATTCGGACGGCGACATGCGGCAGCCCATTCCACGACCGGATGGCCAAGGAAAGTAACGGGGAAGCATTCATGCGCACATTACAATTAAGCAGGATCACTTGCGGATTGTCAAGGGGCCGTGGAAGTTACGGGAATAATGGACGGCCTCCATCCACCCAACCCACACTAACCTATGCATAAAGTTTTCTTTGCCACTCTTCTCCTTTGTTTCACGCCAATTCTGTTCGCAAGGGCCGACGTGGATTTAAGCAAGCCGCTCGATTTGAAATATACCTCAGTTGATGGCACAAAGGTCGATCTCGCCAATCTTCGCGGAAAGGTGGTGCTCGTCGACTTCTGGGCGACGTGGTGTCCGCCATGCCGGGGAGAGGTTCCAAATGTGGTTGCCGCTTACAATAAGTTTCACGACAAGGGTTTTGAAATCGTTGGCGTGTCGCTCGATCAGGACAAGCAAGCCCTGCTTTCCTTTACAAAAGAACATGGCATGGTCTGGCCGCAATATTTCGACGGCAGCGGCTTTGATAACAAAATTGCCAGCCAATTTGCTATCGAGGAGATCCCGACGATGTGGCTGGTCGGTAAAGACGGCAAGTTAATCACGAAGAACGCGCGCGAAGACCTCGCCGGGCAGGTGGAAAAAGCATTGCAGGCGCCGTAGCCTATTCACTTGCGCTTTGCAGCGAATCGAACTCCGGGCAGGCCCTTAAAGTGCTCATCCTGGGTCCAGATTGTCGCTTCGTATTTCTGAGCCGTGGCATAGATAATACCGTCGGCGAGCGGCAATTGATAAGTTGAGGCCAGCAGAGCCAATTCTTCCGTAAGTACAACCAGCTTCCCCATCGCCATCAGGGTGGCTGCTTCGTCCGCGAAACGCGCGCCTTTACGACGGCGAACGATTTTGGCGACTTCATAAAGGCAGATGGTGGGCACGATCAAAGATGCGGTATCTTCGATCGCCTGCGCAAAAAAAACGGCCTGAGGAGTGTCGGTGAAGTATTCGATCCAGCCGGAGGAATCGACGACATTCACAACCGGTCACTCTCCCGTTCAAAGGCGGCGTCCATTCCTTTGAGAAATCCCCTCATCGACTTGATGGGGCGCTCCGGCACAAACGAAAGATGATCGCCATAGGCCAGCACCCGGACTTTCTGTCCGGGTTGGAGATTCATCTGTTCGCGAACGGCCTTGGGAATAACCACTTGGTATTTAGGCGAGATCGTTACCGTATTTGTATGATTTTTTCCCATTTCGTCATACCATATCATGATCGATACGCCGCGCGCAAGGTTTTTGGCTATTTTCTTTCCGCCATCGACATCCTTTTCAGGTGCGGCTAACTTACTTGTATGCAAATTCATATCAGCCCCCGTGATGTCAAGCTGACATCGGCCATCCATGGGTACGTGGCCCAGAAAATCGAAAGTCTGGAGCATTTTGGATTGAACTTGATCGGCGCGCATGTGGCGCTGTGGCATGACGACAAGCGAGCGTTCAAGCACGCTTTTGTAGTCAAGGTTCATCTGGCCTTGCCGGGACCTGATATCCATGCGGAAGATCACGGGCACGATCTTTACCAAGCCATCGACGTGGTCACCGACCGCCTCGCGGAGCAACTGCGCCATCGCAAAAGCCGGCTGGTAAAAGGCACGCGTACCAAGAGCCGGAAGGCGAAGCTTCGCGGGCAAGCAGCCGTGATCTAGTCCAACTGGAGACAGAGAGAGAGAGAGAGGCGCACCTGCCCGGTCGCCCGCAGACGCGGGCAAAAGTGCGTCTTTTCCAGCCTTCCGCGCCCCGAAAACTGTCTCTCGACAAAAAATAAAGGTGCGGCTAAATATGTCGGGTTTAATTTCCACTTTTCATTAGTTGTGAACATATCCACCCCTCCCTCCGCTTATAACCGAGCCAATCCGTTCAAAGCACGCCTCACTGCCAATTATGCGCTCTCAGGCGAAGGTTCCAACAAGGATACCCGGCACATGGTACTCAATCTCGGGGCGAGTGGCTTGAGCTACGCTCCGGGTGATTCACTCGGAGTGATGCCGCATAATTTTCCGAATATAGTCGACGAGCTTCTGCCCCGCCTTGGTCTCGACCCGGAAACGCCGGTCGAGCAGCCGGGCGGACCCGTGCCGTTGCGCACCGCGATGATCTACCAGTACACGCTTAACCGCGTCAGCAAGAGATTCGTCAAGGCCGTCCTTGAAAAACTGCCCGAGGGGAGCAAAAAGCAGGCTCTTGCGGGAATCATTGGCAATGAGCAGGCATTCGAGGATTATGTCTTCACGCGGGATTACACCGACGTGTTGATCGAGTACCCTGCGCAGTTCACAGCGACTGAATTCCTCCCGCTCACCAACAAAATCGCGCCCCGGCTTTATTCCATTGCTTCCTCCCTGAAGGCGCATCCCGGCGAGGTGCACCTGACCGTGGCCGTGGTGAGCTATTGCACCCATGGCCGCGAAAAATATGGCATTGCTTCCGGTTACCTCGGGTATGGCCAGGAGTTAAACAAAGACGAAATTCCGATCTACGTCCAGCCGACCAAGCATTTCCACATGCCGCCTCCCGACGCGCCGATGATTATGGTCGGCCCCGGCACGGGCATCGCGCCGTTCCGCGCTTTTCTCGAAGAGCGCGAAATCGATGGGGCCAAGGGCAAAAACTGGCTCTTTTTTGGGGATCGCAGGCGCGAGACCGATTTTCTCTACGAAGCGGAATTTCTCGATCTCCAGCGCAAGGGCATCCTGACGAAGCTCGACACGGCTTTCTCGCGCGACCAAGCCGAAAAAATTTACGTGCAGAACCGGATGCAGGAAAGCGGCGCGGAATTATGGAAATGGCTGCAAGAGGGCGCCTATTTTTACGTTTGCGGCGACGCCAAGCGTATGGCCAAGGATGTCCACCAGATGCTCATCACCGTCGCGCAGGAACGGGGCGGTCTCTCGCCCGAAGCGGCGATGAACTACGTCGAGGTGACGCTGGGCAAGACGGAAAAGCGCTATCTCAAAGACGTGTATTAAGAGCAGCCCGCAAAGGTAGCCCGCGATCTCCGAGCGCGGGTTCTGCCCGTAGTCGACGGCTACCGAGCCATTTTTACGGCGTGGTGACGCTCAGCCGGATAAACTGCTTGGCCCCAGTCAACGACACTACCACCTGAAAAATGGGGTCGTTATTAGCTGTCGTTGTATCATTGCCCAATGCCATAATCGTGGGATTAATCAGAGGCGTCCAGGTCTTCAAATCGGAAGACGTTTGCACGACAGCAGTAACTCCAGTCTTCAATGCGTATTGGCGATAGGTTATCGTGAGGTACTGCGTTCCTGAGATTGTGGTCGTGCCGGAGACAGGCAGCGCGGCATGATCGCTCGGGCTCATCGGTCTGGTTGGATCGATGTCGCAGAAGTATTTCAGCAAATTGGGCACTCCATCGTTCTGAGGCGTCGCAGTCGGACCACCCGTCGATTTAGCGGTTTGCCAAGTGGGAAAGTCTTGAAGCACCGCCCGGGTGATTGAATTCACAAAGACGAAATTTGACACCGCCGGCAGCCCCTGCCCCCCGTTGAAATCGGCACTCGTGAAGTTGAGAAGCGGAAGATTATCGAACGGCGAGTTGTATGCGAATACTGGAACGGCAGCGATCTGATTCATGACCGACAGACTGGCCGAGTCCGTTGGCACTATCGTACCGAACACGGTGAAGGGGCCCTGAGTCTGACTACTATCGTAACTATCCAAGGCGCTATTAGTGCCCAAATTAAAGAACCACGAGGTGGAAGCCGTATTGCCGCTATCACCCGAAAGGGGGCTGGTACCCAGGGCGGTACCCGTACTTAGCGCCATGGCAAGAGTACCTGTCGTGTTGAAATTCCCCGCCGCCTGACTCGCCGCCGCTTCGCTCATTAACGGGTTGGTAGTGTAGTTTGTATTTTCCGGGATTGAGTAGAGGTTGCTTAACGACGTGCCCGTAAAGTAATAGCCACCGCCTTGGATAATAAAGTTGGAGATGGACCGGTGGATAATCGAATTGTTGTAGGCCCCGGAATCGACGTAGTTTAGGAAATTAGCGGTCGTATAGGGCGTGCTCGTGAATAGCTCAACGCTGATATTGCCGACGCTGGTATTGAAGGTCACATAGACTGGATTGGCATAAGTAAGACCACTGGCTCCAAGTCGCAGCGCAGCCAGCAGAAAAAGCCCCACGCAGAGGGCGAAAAGACGGGCTTTCATAAAGATAGTTGCAATGTTCTAGCGCAAATAAAGGTAACATCCAATATCCAAATCACGATGATTGCCGGATCGCACCGCCCACCTCGCGAATCCAGTCGTCCGCCGCCCGGGATGCAGTCAGCTCAGAAGTAACCAGCACCGAAGGGTCGGGAATGTTTTCCTCGATGGTCCAGTTGCGAATGGCGCGCGCCAGCGCCTCGGGATCATTCGCCGGAACGACGGAGCCAGCGCCAGTCGAGCGCACCAGGTCAGCGGCCCCGGTGGTTTCGGTAACGACGACGGGGCGTCCCAGGGCCAGCGTCTCGATGGTGGTGCGTGAAAACGTCTCGATCCACGAGGGACAGACCACCACGCGAGAGCGGCTAATCTGCTCGATGACGGCGGCGGGCTCAAGACGGCCCAACGATTCGAGACGATTGGCCAGGAGGGGATTGGATGCAAGTTCCCGCACCGTCGCGCGAAACGCGGCGTCTTCCGAGGTCTCGGGCCCGACAAGCACAAAGGTCCAGCCGGGCAGATCGGGCGAGAGAAGAATTGCCGCGCGCAAAAAAACATCCGGGCCCTTGTTGCGATTGAGCGCGCCCAAAAATAAAATTCGCGGCTCGGCCGCTTTCAACTTGGCGGATAATTCTGCGGCGATATTCAAAAAAGGAGCGGTGAGATGAATGCGGCACTGGCCGATTTTGTTTTCCGGCACGCCGTACTCGCGCTGCAGCCACGTTGCGGTCTGGGCCGAATTTGCGACGACGCGGGCCGACTTGCGAAAGACAAATCCGAGGCTCGATTTCCGGATGAAGCGGACGCCTTCGCCTCGAACCTCATGCCGCAAGCCGTGAATCTGCGTCACCAGCGGAGGAAATCCGCCCGCGAGCGAAGCCAGCGCGCAGGCTAGGCCGTCGGGTTCCTCGCATTGGGCGACGACCGCGTCAAAGGGGCCGTGCTCTTTTGCGAAACGCCGGATGACGGCGGCGTCTGTCGCGCCTTTCCGGTATCCGGCCCATGGCTTGATGATTTTATCCAACGGCGAAAGCCAGAGGCTGCGGCCTTCGCGGGAAAAGACGTGGACGTTCAGGCCGTCGATGGGCCGCGGCTCGGGCCTCGGCCCGGCATCCGCGGCCTGGGAGATGATGGTGAGATCGATTCCTTTCGCAACGATGGCCAGCGCGAGTTCGCCGAAGAAACCGGGCGTTGCTCCGCTGCGCCGGTGCTCTTCCCAAAGCCAGCGTGAAACCATCAATACTTTCATGATCGCGTGTTCACTTGATCAGCACCTCGATGCGAGTGCAGATTCCGGCCCAGGAAAACGACTTGATCACAGCCTCGCGCGCCGCTGAGCCAAAAGCGCGGCGCTTTTCCGGTTCGAGACGCTTGAGCCATTCGAGGCAGGCGATCCACGCGTCCTTCCCGCCGGAAACGAGCACGAAATCGCGGTCCAGTGTGAAGCTCTCGCGCAACCCCACCTTGTCCGACATCGCGACGACCAGTCCCGCCGCCATAGCCTGAAGGACGGCGGTCGGGCAGGCGTCGAAATCGATGCTCGGCTGTGCGAAAAAGTGGCACGACTGCATCAGCCGCGCCAGCTCCGCCGCTTCTAGCACGCCATGCCACGTCACGCGCGATTCATATTTTTTCTCCGACGCGTGCCCCTTGAGCCACGCAAGCTCCGGCCCGTCGCCCGCCACATGCCAGTGGATATCGGGCACCTCGGCGACCGCATCGGCCAGTACGCGAAGCCCCTTCCAGCCGACGAGTCTCCCGGCGGTCAGCAGATGCAGCCCTACTGCTGCCTGATTATCAGCGGATTGAAAAAGAGCCGTGTCGACGCCATTGGGAATCACGGAAATCTTCCCGCCGTAACGCGATTCCGCGAGGCGCGCGTTTTCGGGACTCACCGCGTATTCGCGGTCGATCCAGCGATGCCAAAAGCGGTCCGTGGGGAAAAAGTCGGTGCCCTGGTAGTTCATCACCACCTTCAATTCCCTGCGGCTCGATTTCCAGCGCCAGGCATTGATGAAGTCGTAGGGCTTGAACACAAAAACGGCGTCAAACCGCGCGGCACTCATCGCCTTCATGGACGCCGAACCAAAATGAAGCCGCTGGACCAATTTACGAAAACGGGTGCCGAGTTTCGGAATGTCCTTGGTTTCGATGTAATCAAACAGCTGGTACGGGATCGTCAGGGGACGATGCTTGCGCCCGGCTTTGGGCTTGCCGCCGAACAGCATGATTTCGTGCCCCCGCTGTTGCAATTGCTCGCCAAGCTCCAGCGCGTAAACCTCAATTCCGCCGACCTCGCTCGTGCCCGGCAGATCGAATGTGGCATTGGGGAGAAACAGGCCGATCTTCATGAGGCACGCTCTTAGATGAACAGCAGGAAGTCAATCTCGGAAATGGTCATGCGGAAGTCGAAGCAGTCGCGTAAGCGACCTATTAAAAAGATTGTCATCCCGAGCTTGTCGAGGGACCTCTAACTATTTTGCTCAGAAAAGCGAGTCATGGACGAATAGTGAGAGATCCTTCGGCAAGCTCAGGATGACAGCGGATTCTTGAGGATTTGGGCGAGCTTCTCCAGGACGCTTTCAGCCGAGATATCGGCCATGCATTGGCTTGTCACGCCGGAAGGACAACTGCGTTTTTTCTCGCGCAGACAACGGCAATCGTTGCGCAGAACGGTCAGGCGCGAATGCCACGGGCCCCAGACCTTCTCATCGGTGGGGCCAAACAGCGCGACGCCCGGTTTTCCCAGCGCGGCGGCAACATGCATCGGCATGGAATCGACGCCGACAAATCCGGCGGCATTCTGCATCAGGGCGCCGAATTGGTTGACGCTCAGCGTGCCCAGTTCGTTGTAATCACAGGGTGCCTGCGCGATGAGTTCGCGCGTAAAGCCGACCTCAAACGCATCGCGCGCCGACGTGATGAGCAGAGGCAGATTCAGGCTCTTTCGCGCTCCCCGGATAAATTGCGCCAGGTTCGCCATGGGCCAGTATTTCGACGGCCAGCGCGCCGCGGCGTGGAGGAGCAGGTACCCTCCTTCGGCGAGCCCGCGCTGGCGCATCCACTCGCCGGCCCACGCCTTTTCCGCTTCGGGCGGATGATATTCGAGCTTGAGCTGATCACCATCGTTCTCGCGAGCGCCCGCGAGGTGAAGATGGTTTTCGGACGTATGCGGGAATCGGTTTGCATCCCATTCCCAATCGTTGATGAAACCTATGCGCCCGAGATGCCCGTTATGAACCGACCGGATGCCGGTCCGCCTTCTTGCACCCGAAAGCGCGGCCCAAAGCGCAGGCCGGTCGGAGCATTGGGAGAAGATGATGGCCCAGTCAAAACCGGCGCGGCGATAACGGATGGCCCGGCGAATGTCGCGCACAATTTGGATGGAACCCCGCGGCAGCGCCTCAACAGACGCCAGCCCCGGCATCGCCTGAAACAATTCCGCGCCAAGGGGCTGGAGCAGCGCATGCACTTCGTGGCCGTTGCTCATCAACCAGCGCAAAGCCGGCGTGGTGAGAATGGCATCTCCGGGCTGGTTTAATTGGATCGCCAATATGCGCATGAGGTTCGATGGACCGCCTCATGCAGCTTATGTCGTCAGTCTCTTCAGCGCGTCGAGATATTTCGCGCGCGTATTTTCCACCACCTCCGGCGGCAATTCCGGCCCCGGCGCGGTTTTGTTCCAGGTGGTCAGTGTCTTCAAATAATCGCGCAGGTATTGCTTGTCAAAGCTCGGCTGGGATTTGCCCGGTTCGTAGATATCGGCGGGCCAGAAGCGGGAGCTGTCGGGCGTCAGGATTTCATCCGCGAGCAGGAGACGGCCCGTCCCGACTTCGCTGCCAAATTCAAATTTGGTGTCCGCGATAAGAATCCCGCGCTGGGCTGCGTAAGCGGCCGCCCAAGCGTAGAGATCGAGGGTCAGGTCGCGAAGCTCCTCGTAACGGGCATCGCCAAGCGCAGCACGGGCTTCGTCTGGCGTAAGGTTTTCGTCGTGGCCGTGTTCATTCTTGCGAGCCGGAGTGAAAAGCGGCTGCGGCAGCCGGTCCGACTCGCGCAGGCCCTTGGGCGCGGCGTGTCCACCGATGGTTCCATGCGCGCGATATTCCTCCCAGCCGGAACCGGCGAGATAACCCCGCGCGACGCATTCGACCTGAAAAATTTCGCAAGGGCGCGCGCGCGTCAGCCTGCCCTCGAACTCGGGCAGGTCCGCATCGGCGGGCAGATCGTAACCGAGGACATGGTTAGGACAGAGATTTGCAGTGAGGTCAAACCAGTGGCGCGAAACAGCGGTGAGGACTTTGCCTTTGTCCGGAATCGGCGTGGGCATGATCACGTCGTACGCCGAGATGCGATCCGAGGCGACCAGCCAGATTTCTCCGCGCCGGGTATAAATATCGCGCACCTTGCCGCTGCGCAAAAGTTTCACGTCTGCTTGTGCCAATCGATTAGTCTGGGAGGTCATGCGGAGATATTTTAGAGCCAATCTTTCATTCTGAAAGTCTTAATTGAGCCATTTTCAAAACGCCGGATGCCCCTATTTCGGCGCCTCTTTGTCGAGAACGGCGCGGATGGTCTGCAGCAGCGCGTTGTTTGCCGGACGCGCCGGTTGAGTTCTACGCCGTCAACGCGCCAATCCTAAACGGCTTGCTTGATTGGAGGAGGTTCGTTCACAATCGCCCAAAACACTCCCAATGTCTTGAGCGCCTGGATAAACTGGCCGAAATCAACCGGCTTCACAACGAAGGCATTCACCCCCAGGTCATAGCTGAGAACGACATCCTTTTCCTCCCGGGACGACGTGAGCATGACCACCGGCAAGTGCTTGAGAGCCGGGTCGGATTTGATCTGGCGCAACACCTCGAGCCCGTCCACCTTGGGCATTTTGATATCGAGCAAAACGACGCATGGCAAACAATCCTTCCGCGCGGCATAGGCCCCCCGCCGGTAAATATAATCGAGTGCCTCCGCGCCGTCGCGGGCGACTTCCACGTCATTGCTTAAATGGCATTCCTTCAATGCGTTGAGAGTTAACTCGACATCGTTCTCGTTATCTTCCACCAACAGGATTCGTTTTATTTGGGCGAGAGCCATGGGTTTTAGATGGTTTAAGTTGCGATTGCTGGCAATGAAAAATAGAACGTGGCGCCGGAATCGATTTCGCCTTCCGCCCACACATGCCCCCCATGACGGTGGATGATCCTTTGCACGTTTGCAAGTCCGATGCCGGTTCCCTCGAAATCCTCCGCGCGATGAAGACGCTGGAAAACCCCGAATAATTTCGACGAATATTGCATGTCGAAACCAACCCCGTTGTCGCGCACATAAAAAACCACTTCGCCTTTGCGGGAGCCGGGGGCATCCCCGGCGACCTGGCCGACTTCGATCTTCGCCTCGTCGCGCGGCCGCGTGTACTTGAGGGCATTGTCCAAAAGATTCATCCACACCAGCCGCAGAAGGTCGGGGTCTCCCGTGACCTCGGACAAAGGCTTGATCTCCCACGTCACCTTGCGTTCGCCGCAATCGATTTCGAGGTCCCGGATGATCGGATCGATTATCTCCCGCATATTGACAAGCGTGGGATGCATCTCCGCCCGTCCGGTTCGGGAGAAATCCAGGAGATCATCGATCAGCAGGCCCATTTGTTTCGCCGCCTTGGCAATGACGCCCATGTGCCGCCGGCTCGATTCCTCCTTCTGAAGCACAGGCGATTGTTGGAGCAGCTCGACGAACCCATGGATATGACGAAGCGGCGCGCGCAAATCGTGTGAAACGGAATAGGAAAAGGCTTCAAGCTCCTTGTTGGCGACTTCGAGCATGTCGGCGCGCTCCTTCAGTTCCACATTCATTTTTTTGATCCGCTCCTCCGCCCCTTTCCGGAGGGTGATATCGCGAATGACGGCCAGGGCGTGAGTGCCCTCTGCGGTTTCCAGCGGACTGAGCATGATATCCGCCGGAAACTCGCTTCCATCCTTGCGTTTGGCGAAGAGTTCCAGACCCGCGCTCGTCGCGCGGACACGCGGAGCCGTAAAATAACCGGCAAGATGCCCACCATGATTGTTGCGAAAACGATCCGGTATGAGCGTCTCGACGCTCTGGCCTTCAAGTTGAGCGCGAGTATAACCAAACAGGGTTCCGATTTGGGCATTCATGCGGACGACACATCCCGTTTTATCGACGAGAATGATTGCGTCCGGCGAGTTTTCAAACAGTCCCTCGAACATCTGCTGGCGTTCGAGCAGCGCCTGCTCGGCCTGTCTGCGTTCCGTCAGGTCGCGCACGATCTTGACGAAACCGAGCAGTTGGCCCTGCGCATCGCGGACGGCGCTGATGACCACATCGGCCCAGAATTGCGAGTCGTCCTTGCGCACACGCCAGCCCTCGTCTTCATAACGCCCTTTGTCCGTTGCAATCTTCAGTTCCTCTTCAGGAAAACCCTCGCGAATTTTTTCCTGCGGATAAAAATGGGAGAAATGCCGGCCGATGATTTCCTCCTCGCGATAGCCCTTCAGTCGTTCGGCCCCGGAGTTCCAAGTCATCACCCTCCCCTCGGGATCCAGCATGAAAATGGCATAATCCTTGATACTCTGGACCATGAGCCGCGCCCGCTCCTCGGTTTGCCTCAGGTTCTCCTCGATCTGCTTGCGCTCGGTCACATCCCGCGCCGAGGCAAAAACCACTTCTTCTTCAACTAGCGGCTGGGCATTCCATAAAAGCCATCGATACGAACCGTCCTTGCAGCGGTAGCGATTTTCAAAGCTAACGGCCTCATGGCCGTGGTGCTGGCGGCCGAATTGCTCCCGCGTCTTTTTGAGATCATCGGGATGAAGAAAATGCTCAAAGGGCTTGGCCAGCAATTCCTCCATCGTATAACCGAACGTTTTCTCCCAGGCTGGATTGATCCTCCTGAAATAGCCGTCGAACCCCGCGATGCAATACAGGTCGTTCGTCAGGGTGAAAAACCGGTCCAGCTCACGTTGCGTGCGAATGCGGGCCATCGTCTGATGATTGATGTAAAGCGTGCTGACGAGGATGACCAGGATGCCAAAAACCGATCCCAGCAGAATGATCGATTTGACCTTCATGGAACTTCGCTGCGTGTTCGCCGTGCGCTGTTGAAGAAGGACGCGCTCGTCGGCCTGCATCGCGGTGATTTGTGCCTTGATTTGGTCGATGATTTTATTATTTTCCACGATTTGCTGGGCAAGGGCCGGCGATTGGATTCGGACGCCGAGGGGTTGGCCGAAACGATCCAAGGCGGTCGAATCTTGATCCAAAAGCTGCTCCAGATTCAAAAGTTCGCTTTGACGAGCCGGATTGTCCGACGTCAGTATTTTCAACGCCTGAATTTGCGCAGGCGCATCCTGGCGGATCTTCTGGAACGATTGCATGTAGGCGGCATCGCCGGTGAGAATAAAACTGCGCTTCGCTATGGATTCCTCCTCAATATCCGTCAGGAGAATCTGCAGGCGATCGATGACAACCTGCGTATGCTCCACCCAATGGGCGGTCTTGACCAGGTCGCTAATGCCTATCAGCGACAAACAGGCCAGGCTCATCAGCAGCAATGCCATGAGCACGGCCACGATCACCGATTGGTCGAATGAATACTTCATGCGCAATCCGTTTATGGCCGCTTAAACAACCACCGAAGACCTTAACATATCGTAACTTAACCCGATCTGAGCCTAAGCAAGACTAAAAAAATCGCCTTACTGCATGGGCATCAATCTCAGCACGACAATCGTGCTGGATGGACGCGATGTTGTCTTCTACCGTAGCCCCTGCCGTTCTATGTCTAGATTCCACGTAAGGGATACTTTCGCGATCCATGACAAAAGCGTTTTTGTCCTGGCCGGCTTCGTCATCGAAGGCGAGATTGCCGCAGGGATGTCGGTCCAAACGCCATTCAACCCTACCGTGATGGTGACGGCGAAAATCGACCAGGTCCAGCATCTCCACCAGCCGGATGGCGACATCGTCTGCCTATGCATCCGGTGCGCCAACCCGCAGGAAACGGCCCTCTGGGAAGCGCTCAAGATCAAAGACCGGACGATTGACTTAATCCAAGCGCCCTGATGACGACCTATCTCCTTCGCCGCATCCTGCTGATGGTTCCGACCCTTTTCGGCATCACGCTTCTGACTTTCCTCCTGCTCCGCATTTCCCCGATCAATCCCGCGCTCATCAAAGGCGCCGGCGGCGCTGAGAACGGGCGTGCCATGACCGCCGAGCAGCGCGAACAGATGATCAAATTCTACGACTTGGATAAACCGGCGCCGGTCGCCTACTGCAAATGGCTTTGGAAGGTCTTGCACGGTAATTTGAGCGACTCCTTTGTCGACAACCGCCCCGTCGCCAAAAAAATCGCCGAGCGCATGGGGCTGACCATCAGCATCACCGGCACGGCCCTCATCATTTCCTACCTTGTCGCCATTCCCCTCGGCGTCCTGGCCGCCATCAAGCGCGGGCAGGCTGTCGACCGCTCCATCAGCTTCGTCGTCTTCCTTCTTTATTCCATCCCCAGCTTCGTCGCCGCACTGCTCCTGATTCTTCTAGTGGCTGGCGGCGATTACCTCGACCTCCTTCCCATGTACGGCATCAACTCGATCAACGCCTCTGCCATGGGATACTTCCCGTGGCTGTGGGACCGCATCCTGCACATGATCCTGCCGGTGATCTGCCTCACCTACGCCAGCCTCGCTTCCATCTCACGCTACGCCCGCGTCTCGATGCTCGATGCGCTTAGCCAGGATTTCGTCCGCACCGCCCGCGCCAAGGGCCTGAGCGAGCGACTCGTCATCATGCGCCACGCCCTGCGCAACGCGCTCATCCCCATCATCACCATTTTCACGCTCGAAATCCCCGTGCTTGTCAGCGGCGCGATCATCATCGAATCCATCTTCACCCTCCCCGGCATGGGCCAGCTCATGTTCCAGTCCCTCGATTCCGGCGATTATCCGGTCATCATGGGCCTCACTCTGCTCATCGCAATCGTCACGCTCGTCAGCTACCTCCTCGCCGACATCCTCTACGCCGTGGTCGACCCGCGCATCACCTACGAATGAACGACGCCGCTCACGAAACTTACCACGAGACTTACGCCCAGCGCATCGCACGGCATTTCATGGCCGACAGCTTTGCCCGCAACGGCCTGCGTGTTGTCATCGCGCTCTTCATCATCGCGGCGCTCGCTCCGTTTCTCGCCAACAGCCACGCCATCATCCGCGTCGCTGATGGACATATCTCCTTTCCGATTTTTCCCAGCCTGGAGCCAATCGAATGGCGGTTCCTGGTTTATGTTCCGCTGGCCGCATTCGTTTATTTTTTGCGCGCGCGATTTTCCCATCGGCCCGGCATTGGCCTGCTTTTCATCATCGGAATCGTCGCCTTGGTCGAACTCACTCTGGCCGCCACCCATCCCATCAACGACCCCACCAACGACCGCGACCGCCCCGCCTCGTTCAAACTCATGCCGCCGATTCCCTACTCGCCCATCGAGAGCACGCCCGACCAATTTTCCCCTCCCTCGTGGAAGCACCTCTGCGGCACCGACTCAACCGGGCGCGACATCGCGGCGCGAATGCTCCACGGCGCGCGCACCTCGCTCTCGATTGGCTTCGTCGCGCAGAGCATCGCCCTGCTGGTGGGCGTCACACTCGGCGGACTCGCCGGCTTTTACCGCGGCTGGATCGACATCGGCGTCTGCCGGTTCATCGAGATCATGGACTGCTTTCCGCCGCTGCTCCTCATCCTCGTCGCGATCAGCCTCTTCGCATCGCAAAACAACATGTTCTACATCATGGCCGTCATCGGCCTGACGAGCTGGACCGGCCTCGCGCGTCTCGTGCGCGGCGAATTCCTGCGCCTCGGCTCCCAGCCGTTTCCGCAAGCAGCCCAGGCGCTCGGCGCGAGCGATTTCCGCGTCATCGTCCGGCATCTTCTCCCCAACGCGCTCGGGCCAATCCTCGTCTCGGCGACCTTCGGCGTCGCCTCGGCCATTCTCATCGAATCGAGCCTCAGCTTCCTCGGCTTCGGGATGCAGGCCCCGACGCCATCGTGGGGCGATATTCTTTCCGACGCGCGCCGCTACATCGACTTCGCCTGGTGGCTCGCCTTTTTCCCCGGTCTCGCCATTCTTGTCACCATCATGTCCTACAACTTTGTCGGTGAAGGCCTGCGCGACGCGGTCGATCCGCGCCTGAAAGTGAAGTAGGGAACCAGGACCAAATTACCAAATGAAATCATGGGAATTGAAAGACAGTTCAATCTCCTATGAACAAAAACCACAATCCATTCAACCATTTCCAAAAAATTTAGAAATTTGGCAAATTTGGTCATGCCTTCCATCCGTTGAAATTTCCACATGAGCGCTCCCCTCCTTCGCGTTGAAAACCTGGCCATCCAGTTCGGGCCGCCGGACGATCCGGTCAAGGCCGTCGACGGCGTTTCCTTTGCGATGAACGCCGGCGAAACGCTCGCCGTCGTCGGGGAAAGCGGCAGCGGCAAAAGCGTCACCGCACTGGCCCTGACGCGGCTACTCGCCTCGCCTCCCGCGCGCTATGTTTCGGGCAAAATCGAATTCGAGGGGCGCGATGTGCTGCAACTGCCCGCAAGCGAGCTGAGAAAATTGCGCGGGAAACAGATCGCCTACATTTTCCAGGAACCGGGCTCGTCGCTCAATCCGGTCTTCACCATCGGCTACCAGATTCGCGAGGCTATCGAGCTGCACCGGCCCGAAGTGCGCGACGTCACCGCGGAAATCGTCTCCGCGCTCGACCGCGTCGGCATCCGCGAACCGGCCAAGCGCCTCAACGATTACCCGCACCAGCTCAGCGGCGGAATGCAGCAGCGCGTGATGATCGCCATGGCGCTGGCCTGCCAGCCTCAGCTCCTCGTCGCCGATGAGCCGACCACCGCGCTCGATGTCACGATCCAAAAACAGATCATGGATTTGCTCAAGGAACTGAAAGGGACGAGCAACATGGCCATCATGCTCATCACCCACAACTTCGGCCTCGTCGCCGATTTTGCCGACCGCGTCGCCGTGATGTTCCGGGGAAAAATCGTCGAGGCCGGCGCGACAACGGAGGTTTTACGAAATCCCCAGCACGCCTACACGCGCGCGCTGATCGAGTGCGTGCCGAAGCTCGGCCAGAAACAGCATCGTCTCAAGGTCATCGATTATGCAGGAATTGAGTAATCCACCCGTCCGCAACACGCGCCACTCGATCGAGTTTCTCATCGGGCAGCACAGCCTGTTTCTCGCAGGTCTTGGACAATCCTTTTTCTATCTGCACCAATTCAAGCCGTATCTTCCGGTCTGGATCGCCGGACCTTTCTTGCAAATTCCATGGGCCGTCGTCTTCGTCCTGTTCTTCCATGACCGACCGCTTTTTTCGACGAAATCGATCCGCTGGTGCTGGCTCTACGCGGCCTATTGGTGCGCGCTGCTCACCCTCATGGCGGAAGTGGTGTGGATTCTTGGTTACATGCCACCCCCGACGACAGATCATCGCCTTGCAGCCGACGTTTTCGTCCAGGTCCTCATGAACCTCTGCTGGCTCAGCTTCATCCCGATGATCCGCGACTACAAAAGCAACTCCCAACTCTGGAAATGACCGACTCTTCATCCAATCCTCTGCTACGCGTCGAGAATCTGAAGGTCTACTTCCCGATTCTCGGCGGAATTTTTCGTCATAAAATCGGCGAAGTGAAGGCCGTGGACGACGTCTCTTTCACGGTCGAACGCGGCCAGACCGTCGGGCTGGTCGGCGAAAGTGGCAGCGGCAAAACCACCGTGGGTCGCGCAATCATTCGGCTGGTCCATCTGACTGCGGGGACGATTTATTACGGCGATACGGCAATATCGAAATTGCCCGCGGCGGCTTTTCGTCCCTACCGAAAAAAAATCCAGATCATCTTTCAGGATCCCTACAACTCGCTCAACCCGCGCCTCTCGATTTTCGAGATCATCGGCGAGGCGCTGGAAATTCACTTCCCGCAAATGACCCGCGCCGACCGCCGTGAGCGGGTCGCGGGCCTGCTCGACAAAGTGGGCCTCAAGAGCGCGCATCTCGACCGCTATCCGCATGAATTCAGCGGCGGGCAGCGCCAGCGCGTGGGCATCGCGCGCGCGCTCGCGGTGAATCCCGAATTCATCGTCTGCGACGAGCCGGTCAGCGCCCTCGACGTCTCCGTCCAGGCGCAGATCGTGAATCTGCTCCAGGATTTGCAGGAGGAACTCGGCCTCACCTATCTCTTCATCGCCCACGACCTCGCAGTAGTCGAGCACATCAGCGATTTCGTCCTCGTGATGAATCAGGGAAAGATCGTCGAGGCGGCATCGGCCGAGGCGATTTACGAAAATCCGCAGCACGAATACACCCGCAAGCTGCTCAGCGCGGTGCCCAAGCTGTAACGCTTCGTCACGGCCCCGCCACCGTGAACGTAAAGTCGCCGCGGGTCGTATCGCCACAACAATGGCATACCGCCGTCCAGACCACCCGATAGCTTCCAGCGCCCAGCTTGGGGACGGAGACGGTCATTAACTTTCCATCGATCGGATCGATTTTGACCTGACTGCGGGACACTTTCACTCCTTTTGAATCCAAAACCTGAATCATGCTGCCATCTGGATTTAGTTGCATGGTGAACCAGATTTTTATGACGGCTGGAGAAACCTGTACGGTGCTGCCGACCTTCGGCTCGGCGTGATCCAGAAAGGCGTGGGCCTGGGCCAGCGAAAGGCTGGCGAGCGTGAATAGAATGGTGAGAAATGTGCGCATGATATTTATTTTCCAGAGGTTGTTTCGTTGTTGTCGTCGCTGCCGAAGATGGGATGACCGAAAATCTTCGGAAAAAGATCGTCGATGAAGAGCTGGACTTGGATGAGACCTCCCACGGCAGGCCCGGATCGATTGTTGATCGGGATAGATACCTCTCCACTGATCTGGCAGTATTTGCCTTCCCAGAGAATTCCCGGATCGATGCTCCCCGTCGTCGGAACGGCATTTTTGTTGGTCGGCGTCGTCATTTGGAATTCGACCAGGGGAATTATGTCGCGGAAGGGCCGGGGTATGCCCACGTCCTCCACATGCTCCTGCAAATAGGGAATGCTGTACTGCAAGGAGCCGCTCCACTCCAAGGCATTGGAAGATGCCGCATTAGCGTACAGATCATATCCCGTTACCGTCGTAATCGCCAAAGGCCGAAAGAATTTCAAGCTGTCTGGCAATTCGTTAAACCCTTTTCCAAGATAAAGGTTGGGGGTGTAGGTGGTGTAATATTGGTAGCTTGGAAGAGCCTTGCTTCCCGTCCCACCCAGTGTGAAATCCGAACCAATAGAGAGGATGAATTCATGCTCGGGGATTTCCCAAAGCTGATATTTGGCATTGAAGGAGAGCGGACTCCATCCATCCTGCGCCGGGCCTCCTTTCGGATTCAGGTTGACATAGGTGTCCGAAATGCTCAGCGCAAATTTCGGGAATATCTCCTTGCTGAGACTTCCGCTGATATCGGTTTCACGGCTGGCACTGGCCGGATTGTACTGAATCTCGGGCAGCGATAATTCATCGACGGCAAACGGATCGTCGGTGAGCGGTGTGGGCGGAAAGAAACGGTCTCCCTCCAGCCCGTGTGCCTGAAGTTTTGTCGTCAGGCTGTTGAGAGCGAGGGCAGCAAGTAACGCCGCCATCGCTATTTTGCGAAACTGAAAATAGTTCATATGTAATCCTCGTAATTGTCACGTGCGCAAAGACAGGTCGATTATTTCGGCATGTCTCCGCAATGGATAAAGTCCGCCGTGGGCGGACACGCCAAAGCAAACCGGCTTAAGCGAAACGAGGAGGAGGAGTCGGCGGAGCTTCAGACCAAGTCTCGAAAAACAGCTCCCTTGCCGCAAACGTCTGCGGAGATGGGGGCGTTGATCGAGGCGCCACCGATAAACTGGGAGGTACAAGCTTCTTTTCGTACTTGGAGATGGTTGCAACTTTGGTGTTCTCGGATTGCTTTCTCTCGGCGATTGCCTTGCAAATCGCGCAGGGATATTTGCCGCTGAAGGTCATCTCGACCGCTTCCGCAAGAGGAACCATCCGGGAATAATCGTGGATCATATTGATCCATGCCACGCATTGCAGGACGTACCACTGGCCGCCGCAGGAAAAAATAAAGGCGATCAGGACAAATAAATGGGTCAGCCGCCGCATGAGATGGAAGGTACCGCGAGCCTCTCCCATGTCAAACGAGCCAGGCCCTATTGCGTCTCGATCACCAGTTCGCCGTCCTTGATCTCGATCGATTTGGCCTGGTTGAGAAGGGCCGCGCCGTCGGGATTATTTCGGATGCCATTATTCAACGATTGGTTGAAAGCCGGAGTGAGCGATTGCATGGCCGCTGCGTTTTCGGAATTCGGCCCCATGAATTCTTTGCTTCCAAACTGGAGCGTGTGGAAAGTCAGGAGAATGCTCTTGGTTGACGGATCAAAATTGATCTCGAAGGAGGTGTCCAAATTAAAATACCGGTCCTTGATGATGCCCTGGCTCAGCCCATTGGTGGGCACGTTCGCCTGCACCCGACCCTCGTTTTTTGTGAGGCTCACCAGCGCATGAATGTTGTTTTTCGCAATTTCCGGGCTGCGCGCGATCAGGGCGTTGATCTCATCCGCGCTTAGCTGGATCGTCGCAGCCTGGTGATTCTTCACATCGTGATCGAAGTCGGCGAGTTTTTGACGGGCCGAATTATAAACATCGTCGGTCGCCTGGAAGGAGGGAACGGCGGCGGGCGTCGGCGACGTGATGCCGACGACACCGGTGTAACCCATGTAGCCGATTCCCGCGATCACTCCTACTGCGATGATCACAAGAAGGACAAGTATCAGGCAGCCGCAGCCGAAACAGCCCATGCCGCGTTTTTTGGGGGGAACGTAAGTGGGAGTAGTGGAGATGGCCATGGTCATTTTGGTTTAACCCAGGGAATCTATTCCGGCAAGCCTGATGGTAGCCCGCGATCTCCGAGCGCGGGCCTTGGCACACCGTCGTCTGGAAATCGACGACTACCATCGGAGGGTGCCAACTAGGGTCTGTTAACACTAATATAAATCGTTGGCAGCGATTTCAAGTCCCGTTGGGACGCTTGAGAGTAGCCCGGCGATACATCGCCTGCCTACTTTCGGTTGTCCCTCTGGGGCAGACTCTCATTAGTGTTAACAGGCCCTAAAGCAAATCAAAATATCCCGCACAGAGACTATCTCTGTCTCCAGTCGCCTTCCCTCTTCAGCCTCTCTGCAGCCCTCCGCGCGAAACCTGCCTTCCAAAATTTGAGAACGAGGGTGCCGTGCGCACGATAAGTTAAAACGCCCTACCCAACACTCGCCTTCCACGCCGGATGGGCGGCAATGAGCGCCATGGCGCGGGGCAGTAACACGCGACCCGGCTCCTGGTGAGGCCACGGAGAAGCACCCGAGGGATGCGGCAGCGGAACGAGATCAAAGCGATGCCCGGCGTATTCCGTGGGGAAAGCCGATCCGATCACCTCGTCGAGTTTTCCGCACGGCATGAACTGGAGGATCGCGAGCTTGCCGACCGCGATGACAAGGCCGGGACGCAGGAGATTCATTTCCGCCTCCAGCCAGCCGGAGCAGTTCGCGATTTCATCGGGACTGGGAACGCGGTCGCCACCGCTCGCTTTTTTCCCCGGAAAACAACGGCAGACCGCCGCCATGTAGATCCGCGAACGAAAAGTCTTTTCGTCGACGCCGGTGTGATCCTGAAACCAGCGGAAAAGTTTCCTGCCCGCCGTCCAGGCGAACGGACGACCCATCACCGGTTCCTTGTCGCCAGGAGCCTGCCCAACGAGAATGACGCGGCTCCGCACCGCGCCACCGCTAACGACCGGCTTTTGCATTTGCGGGCAGCGGCGGCAACGAAGCAGCGCCGACACATGGCGTTCGAGTTGGGTTTGGGGATTCTTCATTGGCAAAATTGGTAGTCGTCGCACTCCGTGCGACGAATTGGGCTGATCGCTTTCTGTCGCCTTCGGCGACCCGGACAACAAGTAGTCCGGGCCACCCAGCATGTCTAGCGGCGTTCACGGGAATTTGCCGCCGCCTGCGACGCGCTAATAAGAGTCAAAAGCGATTTCAAATTGTGCGGCGTGGCGGGATCAGCCGGGGCAGGGCCGTAACGCGCACGGGCCACCAAGGTACCAACACGCTGGATCGCCAGCTTGTCGTCCGGAAAAGCGCCAGCCACCCGCTCCGTATAAGCGAGCGGGCCCTCCCACACCGCGCGGGGAATTCCACGCTGCGCCATGTTCCGGCAAAAGGCGGCGTAGAGATTCTCAACCGGGGAAATCGAAGGCTTCCGCGCAATCCATTTTTGGAAGGCGATCGGGCAGATTCCAGCCGCGACCAGGCAAACCAGCAGCAGCTCGAAACGGGATCTCTCGCCAAAGCCCAAGGCCTGAGCCAGCCGGTTTTGGGTCTCGGAATCATAAGAGAAGAGAAGGTTGTCCCAGTTCGTTTCGACCTGCTCGCGGCGAAGCTGCATTTCCTTCAGGCTGTCCCTCAGCCACGACGGCAGATAAGCCTCGGAAAACGTCAGCTTGCGTTGAGCCACCTGGATCGACAGCGTGTCCCCGGTGTCGCTCGCGCGACTCGTTTGCTGCCCCTCTTCCGCCATGGCAAGAAGGGCTGTGGGATCGACGCGCATCCAGCGGCCTATCTCCCTTTTGCCTGTCGTGTCGGGTTGATTCTTCGCCCTGATCCAGACTTCATCCCAGGCATGGGCATTCGATTGGCTGACAATGTAGTGGTCCGAATAGGGATTGTATTCGGCTCCCTGGTAACCGACGACGAGCCGCGCGGGAACTTGCTCCAACCGCATGAGGACGGCGAAAGCCGAGGCGAAGTGTTCGCAAAAACCAGTCTTCGTATTGAAGAGAAAGTTGGGCAGCCAGTCGGCGCCTTGGATGCCCGGATTTGTGCTGTAAACGAATCCTCCATGCCGAAAATAATGGAGGACTTTGTAAATGTAATCCTGCGCCTGCGCATCGGTGAGGCCCTGATGCAGTTGATCCGCCAGATCCTTCACCCGAGGATCGATTTGGTCGTTGGAAAATCGGGGGAGCTGCGTGCCCATATTCCTTTCCGTCTCGCTTAATTCTTCTTCGCCCGGAGCGGCGCAGGATGAGACATCGTATCGCACGGTGTGGTCGAGCTTCCCGTGCGACAACTGCACAATCCCGCCGTTGAGGAGCGTCGCCCACGAGAACGACTCGGCTTTATTGATCGGCACAGAGATTGGAACGTCGAGTGCGAAAAGCCATTTTTGGTTATCGCGGTAGACGGTGATTTCCTGGTTGATCCGGTTGGCGGGATCGACGGAGGCGGTTTTTGTGGAAGCCGCCAAAGCGGCGTGAGGCCCGGGCGTCCACACGCCGTTCCTGTAATCCCATAGCACCAGCGCGCGCCAGTACATCGTGTCGGGAGTGGGGATGTTCGATGAAGTAAACTGGACATACATCGCTTCGGAATCGTCTTGCGACAGTTGCGCGATGGAACCCGGCGCAACCCTGTCGCTCAGGCCGATCGATGGCCCCTCCATGATGATGCTCAGCGTCCCGGTATAACGCGGGAAGAAAAAGAAGAGGAAGAGCGCCAGCGGAATTGCCTGCAAAAAAATCGCGGACGATTTGCCCAGCATGCGCAGCAGCCGGTCCTCGGCCAAATCCCCCGTTTGCACCCGCACAAGCAACGCGGTGAGCACCCACATCATGATCAGGCAATAGATGAAAAGTTCCAGCACCTGCGAGTAGAGCAGGGCGCTCATCACCACGAAAAAACACGAAAAGATAATCAGGGAAACGTCACGCGGGCTGCGCAATTCGTAGAATTTGATCGCGAGCAGTCCCGCCGTGAAAGCCGTGCCCGGATCGCGCCCCACGACATTGCCCCCATATTGCACAAAGATCAGGCCGAGAAGCAGGATAGCCATGAACCCGCAAAAGGTAGTGCTGGGCAGAGGCAGGCGATAAACCTCGATGATCGAGCGTAGGACCATCGCAGCGACAATCGTGATGCTCAGCCAGAGCGGAAAATTGACAACATGAGGAACCAGCGTGAGAAGAAACGCGCCCGCCACCAAAAAGAAAAGGGTCGGCGAAGGACGCGCGACTGGCGGCGGCGTCCGGGCTGGCCGTGAGAGCAGGGCGGACCAGAGGGCCATGACCGCTAATTTAGTGCAGCCAGGGCCGAAAGTCGATGGCTGGACAAGCGAATAGAACCTATGCGCGTCTTATTTGTTCTATTTGTTCTATTTTATCTTGGGGGTCTCATGCATCCTGCCGCCGTCCGCCGGACAAAACTTTCGCCAGCGCCTCGGGATAAAGCTCGTGCTCGGCCACCTGAATCCGCGCATGGAGCGTCTCCGGCGTGTCGCCCGCCAAAACCGGGACGCGCTGCTGCGCGATGATCTCCCCGGCATCGACGTCGCGATTGACAAAATGGACGCTGCATCCCGTTTCCGGCACCCCCGCGACCAGCGCCTGCTCCCATGCGCGGAGTCCCTTGAATGCCGGCAAAAGCGACGGATGAATATTGATGATCCGGCCCGGAAACGCGCCCAAGAGCGGCTCCTTCACCACGCGCATATAGCCGGCGAGAATCACCCACTCGACCGCGTGCTTCTGGAGGAGTTCCACCAGCGCAATTTCCCCTTCGGGGCCGAGCTTGGTGCGGAAAGGCGAGGGCGGCAGCGTGGCAGTGGGAAGTCCGAAAGCAGCGGCGCGGGTGAGGATGGTCGCATCCGGCATGTCACTGACAACGATCACGATTTGGGCGTCGAGTTTTCCGGCAAGGATGGCTTCCTGGAGCGCGACGAAATTGCTGCCTTTGCCGGAACCGAGGACTGCCAAACGGGGAGAAGCGCTCATCAATCGAGATTGGCATTTTGCGCTGCCCAACGCAACTGGTAGCCGTCTCTCTTTACCGACCCGCGCTCGGAGATCGCGGGCTACCCTTTCCGTTCTTTCCGGAAATCTCCGCTCATCAAATTGAACACCAGCCGCAAGATCCATCGCGGCGTGCTCTCGGCCAGCAGCATCGGAAACCGCACCATCAGGCCGGGAATGATCCGGCCATGACCGCGCGCCATGGCGCTCAGCGTCTGGCGCACGACATCCTCCTTGCTCACGCAGAGAAACGAAGGCGGCGCGAATTTCCGCTTGCTGTTTTCGCGCGACGCAACCTGCCCAAATTCCGTTTCGACCGGGCCGGGGCAAAGCGCGATCACACGAACGCCGGAGCCGTACAACTCAATGCGCAGCGCCTCGGAGAAGCTGTTGACGTAGGCCTTGGTGGCGGCGTAAACGGCGAAGGTCGGCAGCGGAATCAGGCCCGCCGTGGATCCGACGTTGCAAATCCAGCCCGCTTCCTTCGCCAGCATCCCCGGCAGCGCCCAGCGCGTCAGCCGCGTGAGCGCAACGATGTTGACCGCGAGCATCGACTCAATCCGGGCGGGATCGCTCGTCTCGAACGTGCCCAAGTCGCCGAGGCCGGCATTGTTGATAAGGATGTCGGGCGCGAAGCCGTCGAGACGGCCCGTTCCGAGATCGGCGATTAATTTTGTGACCTGCGCCGCGTCAGCCAGGTCGGCGGGAATCGTGTCGACGCGCAGGCCGGCTCGGTCCTTGAGCAACTTCCACATCAATTCATCAAGGCGATCCGCTCGCCGTGCGGTCAGCACCAGATGCGATACGCCAAGCCCGGCCAGTTGAATGGCAAATTTTTCGCCCAGCCCGGCGGACGCGCCGGTGACGAGGGCTGATTTTCCAGCGAATGCGCTCATGTGCCTACGTTATCGTATGAACGTGGATCGCATGCAATGTTTCTTGACCCACGGCCAAGTCCGACACCACGACGAGGGAATCGCCGGAACCGACATAACCGCGCTCTTTCAGGTTCTCGACCATCATCAGGAGGACGGCATTGGGATCGGGATTCGGCGGGATCACATGGGCCTTCACTCCGAAATGGAGGCAAAGGCTGCGAGCCACATGCGCGTCGTGAGTGAAGACAAATATCGGCGCGCTCTGAGGCCGCAATCCCGCAATGAATCGCGCCTTGGTGCCCGTGTGGGACAGGACGCAGATGCCCACAGCCTTGCTTTCATTCGCGAGGTAAACGGTAGCGGCGTTGATTCGCTCCCGGGGGGTTTTGGGCTGAAGGGGATTGACGTAAGACTCCACTGTCTTACTCCGGTCGATGCGCTCGGCGATGCGGTCCATGATTTCCACGCATTCCATCGGATACTTGCCGGTGGTCGTCTCGCCCGAGAGCATGATGGCGTCGGTGTGCTCGAACACCGCGTTGGCGATGTCGGTGATTTCGGCGCGGGTCGGCGCGGGATTGGTGATCATGCTTTCGAGCAAATGCGTCGCAACGATCACCGGCTTGACTGCGGCCAGGCAGAGGTTGACGGCGCGGCGCTGGATGATCGGCAATTCCTCGTAGGGCACCTCGATGCCCAGGTCGCCGCGCGCGATCATCAGCCCGTCGCAGGCGGCGATGATTTCCTCCAGATTTTGCACCGCCATCTGGTCCTCGATCTTGGCGACGATCCGGATGTGGCTGTTGTTTTCGCGGATCGTTTCGCGCAGAAGCTCGATATCCGCCGCGCGGCGCACGAATGACATGGCGATGAAGTCCATGTCGCATTCAAAGGCGAGTTTAATGTCGGCGTAGTCCTTTGTCGTCAGGGCCGGGAGCCGCACATCGACGCCGGGCAGGTTGATATGGCGATGGCTGCCCAGGGGCCCGGGCGTGAGCACTTCGCAGACAAGCTCGTTGGGGCGTTTCTCGATGGCCTTCATGCGGAGCAGGCCGTTGTCGACGATGACGGTCCGGCCCAGGTCGATGTCTTCGAGGAGATAGGAATAATTCACGCCGACGCTGATCTGGACGGTGCCCTTCTGGCCGTTGACGGTGAAGCTCACCCAGTCGCCGATCTGGAGATTGTAGGTTTTTTCGACCGCGCCGGTGCGGATGGCCGGGCCTTGCGTATCGAGGAGTAGCGCCACTTCGTGGCCGAGTTCCGCGGATATTTCACGGATCGATTTGGCCACGGCGCGCACCCAATCGTGTGGCGCGTGCGACATGTTGAACCGAAAGATATTCACGCCGAGCTTCATGAGCTGCTCCAGCGCGGGCGGCGTACATGTGGCCGGACCGACTGTGGCGATGATTTTTGTGCGGCGCATGAGAATGTCGGAGTTAGTAAAAAGGACTTTCCCAACAAAGCAAGGCTTGTGCCTGACTTAAATCGGAAGGTAGCCGCCGCACGCCGGGCGGCGGATGCCTTCTGGGTAGCCGTCGCACTCCGTGCGACGGAGCCAACACCTAAAATGGTTCATTATGCTTCCGTCCCCCGGAGGTTGACAGCTACCGTGGCCCATGCCCAAGAGAAAACACTTGGATCACGAAACGCCGTTCTGGATCAACAGTGATCCTGACTATTTTATCACGATCTGCACAACGCCGAGAGGCCTCAATCAGCTTTGTGTTCCTTCCGTTGGCCCACAAGTTCTTCAGGCGATTGCGGATTACCACGAAAGAGGAAGATGGTTTTGTCATTTGGCTATATTGATGCCGGATCACGTCCATTTCTTACTAAGTTTTTCACCCGAAATTCCGTCTTATGCCCGAGTTGTTGGAGAATGGAAAAAATGGACGGTGAAGACTTGCAAAATTTCATGGCAGGAGAATTTCTTTGATCACCGAATACGCAACGAGGACAATGATAAGTGGAAATCCGACTACATCTGGCAAAATCCTATTCGCGCAGGCCTCGTTAAAGGCACTGAGGATTGGCCTTATAAGTGGTTGCCGAGAAGTCAATAATCGGCGGCCATCTGATTGGTAGCCGTCGCACTCCGTGCGACAGTTCGGGGTGTAAATGGTGTAGGGAAACACCGTCGCACGGAGTGCGACGGCTACCAAGGCCTGCGGCGGATGCCTTCTTACACCTTCGGGACCGGCTTCCGAATCGAAAGATGCACCTCGCGCAATTGTTTCTCGGAGACGGGCGAGGGCGCGTTCATGAGGAGGTCGCGGCCATTCTGCGCCATGGGGAAGGCGATGACTTCGCGGATGCTCGATTCGTCGGCCAGGAGCATGACAATGCGGTCGATGCCGGGGGCGATTCCCCCGTGGGGGGGCGCGCCATACTTGAAGGCGTTGATCATCCCGGCAAATTCGGTGTCGACGACTTCCTTGCCGTGCCCGGCGAGGGCAAACGCCTTGTACATGGTTTCCGCGCTGTGGTTGCGGATCGCGCCGGACGCGATTTCGTAGCCGTTGCAGACGAGGTCGTACTGGTAGGCGAAGATCGTGAGCGGGTCCTGCTTTTCGAGCGCTTCCAGCCCGCCTTGCGGCATGGAAAACGGATTATGCGAAAACTCGATGTCCTTGGTCTCCTCGTTCATCTCGTACATCGGATAATCGACGATCCAGGCGAACTTAAAGACGTGCGGCTCGATGAGGTTGAGTTGCTCGGCGATCTTGTTCCGCATCGCGCCAAGGACTTTCGCGGCCTTGGTTTCGTTGAGGTCGGCGGAGAAGAAGATGACGGATGCTTCGTCTCCTGCGAGCTTGTCTAGGGCAGTGAGGATCGGAATTTGGCCTAGAAACTTAGCGATGGGTCCAGATATCGCACGTTCAGAAACAGGCGCGCCTTGTGGGGCGTTGTCAAAGTTCGTTTTCTTTTCGATCTTCAAATACGCCAATCCCGGAGCGCCAAGCTTCTTCGCTTCTTCCTGCAAATTATCGAACCACGAGCGCGGCTGATCGAACGCCTGCGGCACGGCAAACGCGCGGACGGTCTTGCCCGCAAACGCCTTGAATTCGCTCTTGGCGAAAAGCGGCGTCAAATCCTTGATCTCAAACGGAATCCGCAAATCAGGCTTGTCCGTGCCGAAGCGAAGCATCGATTCCTTATACGCAAGACGCTGAAACGTGCCGTCTGGCTTCGCATTGGTCGGCCACTCGGATTTGAATTCCACAAAAAGCGGCACCATGAGTTTTTCGATGGCCTCGAAGACATCGTCCTGCGTAACAAAACTCATTTCGACGTCGAGCTGGTAGAACTCGCCGGGGGTGCGGTCGGCGCGGCCATCCTCGTCGCGGAAGCAGGGCGCGATCTGGAAATAGCGGTCGAAGCCGCTGACCATGAGGAGCTGCTTGAACTGTTGCGGCGCCTGCGGCAGGGCGTAGAATTCGCCGGGGTAGAGGCGCGAGGGGACGAGGAAGTCGCGAGCGCCTTCGGGCGACGACGAAGTGAGGATCGGCGTCTGGAATTCCTGGAAGCCGAGCTCGATCATCCGGCGGCGGATGCTGGAGATGACCTTCGCGCGGAGCATGACGGTCTTGTGCAGCTTCGAGCGGCGCAGATCGAGGAAGCGGTACTTGAGCCGCGTCTCCTCGGGCGTGTGGTCCTCGGGAAAGATGTTCATCGGGAGCGGCTCGCACGAACCAAGCCGGTCGTAGCCCGCGACATCGAGTTCAATTTTTCCCGTGTCGAGGTTGTCGTTGATCGTGCCTTCGGGCCGCGGGCGGACGTTACCGTGGACGCTAATGACGGTTTCCTTGGGAAGATGCGAAAGCGCGTCCTGGAAATCGGCGGTGGGCGGAATGACGATTTGCGTGATGCCGTAATGGTCGCGCAAGTCGATGAAAAGGACGCCGCCGAGATCGCGCTTGTTGTGGATCCAGCCCGCGAGGCGGACGGTCTGGCCCGCGTGCGAGGCGCGCAGGTCGTTGCAGGTGTGGGTGCGGTAGGGATTGGGCATGGGACAGGAAGTTTAGAAGTGAGAAGGTAGAAGGTAGAAGTAAAGGCACAAGATTAACAGGATTTTTGCGCAGAAGAAGGCATGACCAAATTTTTGGAGGCTGGTTTTCGTGAAGGAAGCTATAGGACAGATGGGGCCTATAGGACCGCTTTGGAATGTAATTTAGTAAAAACAATTCTGTCATCCCGAGCTTGTCGAGGGATCAGCCTCTGGTGGGTTATGCTACATCTTCTGGTAGCTGATCCCTCGACAAGCTCGGGATGACAGAGCTTTTTTACCAAGTAATGGCTACCGGTGATATTATGGGGCCTACAGGACATATATGTCGCATGAGTCCCATACGTCCCATTTTTGGGCCTCGTAAAGAGAAGCAAAGGAGCTACCTTACAGGACTTCCTATGGCCCGCGCACGACTTACCATTCTGCTGGCCGTGTTTTTTCTGCTCACCGGCATTTTGGGCTGGGAAACCGTGCGTTCTGCGGCGGTGGCCGACAAATCGGACGAGAGTTACCAGTACACGCTGCTCTTCGCGCGCGTGCTACAGCTTATCCGGCAGGATTACGTCGACCCCGCCAAGGTCGGCTACAAGGACCTGACCTACGCTGCGCTGCGCGGCATGCTGTCGTCGCTCGACCCCCACAGCCAGTTCCTCGATGAGGAGAGTTACCAGGACATCCAGCGCGAGACGAAAGGCGAATTCAGCGGGCTGGGCATTGTTGTTGGCATTAAAAACGGCCGCCTTATCATCCTCTCGCCCATGGAGGATTCCCCCGGCGGCCGCGCCGGATTGATGCCCGGCGACCGGATTCTGAAAATCGACGGCAAGAATACGGAAAAATTGACCCTCGCAGCGGCGGAAAAGGCGCTCAAAGGCCCGTCAGGGGAAAAAGTGCGCCTGACACTGCAGCGTCCCGTGGCAAACGCGGTGGGCGGTGGGACGGTTTTCGAGGTGACGCTTACGCGCGAGACGATCCGGGTGGCGTCGGTGAAGGACGCGCGCCTGCTCCCGGCATCAATGGCAGGAACGACCAAGATCGGCTACGTGCGGATCGAGGAATTTGGCGAAAACACTTCCGATGAGATGGACCGTGCGCTCGAAGACCTGGAGCGGCAGGGAATCGAGGGCCTGGTAATCGATCTACGGAACAATCCCGGCGGGCTGCTCGACTCGGCGGTCGATGTCGCGGGGAAATTCGTGCCGCCGGACACCGTGATCGTCTCGACCAAGGGCCGCACGCCGGACCAATCACAGGATTTTCGCGCGCGGGTACAGCGCCAGCATCCCAGTTACCCGATTTCGGTCTTGATTAACGGCTACAGCGCGAGCGGGGCCGAAATTGTCGCGGGCGCGCTGAAGGATTTGCATCGGGCCATCCTCGTGGGCGAGACGACGTTCGGAAAGGGCTCGGTGCAAACCGTGCAACCGCTCGGCAACGGAGTCGGCTTGCGCCTGACCATGGCGAAGTATTACACGCCCAGCAAAAAGACGATCCACGAAGTTGGCGTTTCACCCGACATCGAAGTGCCGATCAGCGATGCGGAAGAACGCCGGATCGTGCTGGCCCAAGCGAAGCGTTCCCTCACCCCCGAGGAACAAACCGAGGCCGCGAAGATGGAAGACCGGCAGCTGGAACGGGCTGTGAGTTCGCTGCGGAGCATCCTCATCTTCCAAGAGCGACAGGCGTCGCTGAGCGCTTCGCCCAAAACGAACGACGAGGCCACTCCACCCGCGCCAAAACCGGCGGAGAGCCAGGCGAAGTAAATGCAGTGGTAGCCCGCCGCTGGCTCAGCGGCGGGTGTCGCGCAAGCGACTCATAAAAGCCACTTTTTACGTAAATTCGCCAAAAAGCCGCCGAATTGTTTCCGAAGTCGCAAGACCTTAACTTGAGAGGATTCGGCCAGGTGAGAGATAGTTGGCGTCATGAAATGCGCTCGTATACTATTTCAGACAGCTCTCCTCTTCGTTGTTCTCGCGGCTTTTTCGCAGTCCTTGCTGGCGAACAGCATCACAACCCTCCCCGCAGCGCCGATTGCACCGGCCACCCTGGCGGTCAACGGCCACCTGCCCCATCGCTCGGCGGCGGCGATCATCGCCGGGTTTGAAACGGGGTTCATGGGCGACATTGTTCCCCTGGTTGCGCTTTTCCTTCTTGGACGCGGCATCTGGATGCTGATTCCGTCGCGGCATCGCGCAGAGTGGAGCCGGCAACCCGCAATCCAATCGAGCATCATGGGCGTCAAGTCTTCCCTCGCGACGGCTCGCGCCATTCGGCGGACTGCCTGGCAGTGGATCATCACACCGCAGGCCGAACGGGAATCCGACGATAACGACCCTCGCGTCGAGATACCGCCGTTGCGCCCTACTCCCGAGCGGATCACGATTTTTTGATTCGGCAATCCGGCTTGCGCAAACTGTAGCGACGGGTAAAGCCCCTCCTTTACAGTAGCCGAGGCAACAAGCTGCGAGGCCTTTGGTGGCCGGGATAGGGGCAAGTCAAAGCAAGCTTCCAGGAATTCAACTCATCAGATTAATGCTCATAATAACTTGCGATACAATAAGTAACGATGTTTTAATGTTTAAGTTCTATCAAAATCAGCGCAAATATCCTGTATGTCCATAGACTTAATATTGATTAAGGCCGGCAGCGTGCTACGGTTGGTCCATGAAATTAATTCGCATCCTATTTCAGGCGGCCGTTTTTCTCGTGGTATCCATGATTTTTTCGCAATTATTGTTGGCAAATACCAGCAACACCCTCGCTGCGGCGCCAATCTCGCCGGCTGCTTCCGCAGTCAAGAGTCACCTGACCCACCTCGTGGCCTCGGCGATTATCTCCAAGCTTGAAACGGGATTCATGGGCAACGTTGTTCCCCTCGTTGCGCTTTTCCTTCTTGGACGCGGCATCTGGATGCTGATTCCGTCGCGGCATCGCGCAGAGTGGAGCAGGCAACCCGCAATCCAATCGGGAATCATGAGCGCCAAGTCTTTCCTCGCAACGGCTCGCGCCTTTCGCCGGACCGTCTGGCTCTGGATAATAACGCCGCGGGCCGAGAGTGAAGTCGACGATAACGGCCCTCGCGTCGAGATACCGCCGTTGCGCCGCATTCCCGAGCGAATCACGATTTTTTGATTCGGGCGACTCGTAATTTTCTTTCACACGCTTTTCATCTCCGCAAAGTCGGCTTAGCATGGTCTTATGCGTGTTTTGGGTATTGAGACTTCATGCGACGAGACGGCCGTGGCGCTGGTGGAGACCAATCCCTGGTCGACCGATATTCTCGCGCAGATCGTCAGTTCCCAGATCGAGCTGCACCGACCTTACGGCGGCGTCGTGCCCGAGATGGCGACGCGTGAGCACTTGCGCAACCTGCCCCTGCTGGTGCCACAGGTGCTCAAGGACATCAACCTGGGCCTCGACGCCATCGACGCCATTGCCGCGACGGAAGGGCCCGGCCTGGCCTCGTCGCTGCTGATCGGCCATTCGTACGCGCGGGCGCTGGCCGTGGCGCTGTCGAAGCCGATGGTCGGAGTCAATCACCTCGAGGGCCATCTCTATTCGCCCTTCTTCGCGAGCCGCCGCGCGGTCGAGTTTCCCTTCGTCGGGCTGATCGCCAGCGGCGGGCACACGCTGCTGGTCCATGCTCTCGGCTGGGACCGCTATATCAAGCTGGGATCAACCGTGGACGACGCGGCGGGCGAGGCGTTCGACAAGGTGGCCAAGCTGCTCGGCCTGCCTTATCCGGGCGGCCCGGAAATCGAGCGCGTCGCGGTGAAGGGCAACCCGGAGGCGTTTGGCCTGCCGCGAAGTTTTCCCGAGCGCGACAACCTGAATTTCAGCTTCAGCGGATTGAAAACCGCAGTCCGCTTTTTCTACGAGAAAAGCGCGCGGATGCAGCCCGATCCCGTCTGGTCCTACGATCTCTGCGCGTCGTTCCAAAAAGCGGTGGTCGATGTGCTGGTGCGAAAATCGATCCAGGCCGTGGCCCAGGCGCGCGTGGAACGGATGGCCGTTTCGGGCGGCGTGCTCTGCAACAAGATGCTGCGGGATGATTTGGAGTTTGCCTGTTACGAGGCGGGAATCGACCTGATCGTAGCCGAGCCGGCGTTCTGCACCGATAACGCCGGGATGATCGCCGGGACGGCGGCGGAAAAGCTCGCGGCGGGCATCGAGCCGCACTGCGGCGACGACATCAATCCCAATCTAGACCTCTTCGCCCCCGAGCCACATGGGGACATGGCCCGAGGCTTGAGCGCGGCTATCAAACTCAAGAAGCGGCAGACCGGTCAGGTCGCGGAGAAGAGCGACGTTCTGGCGCCGGGCCAGATCGAGATCTGGTGACAAATCCTTTTCCGGACCGGCATTGACGACGACGCCCGCGCAGGTGAGTCCCGCCGCGCGGATGCCATCCACCGTGAGCAGCGTGTGGTTCAGCGTGCCGAGAGTTCCCCGCGCGACAACGACGACGGGAAAGCCAAGATCGCGGGCCCAGTCACGCACATCGTAGCCGGGCGCGAGAGGAACGCGCCAGCCGCCGACGCCTTCGACGGCAAGGTGGGAGAAGCGGGCGCTCGCGGCTTTTATTTCAGGATTTAACGCGGCGAAATCGATGGAGCGATTTTCGGCGCGGGCGGCGAGCAGGGGCACAACGGGTTCTCGGAAATGGATGGGATTGATTTCATCGAGAGTGAGCCGGGCGCCGATGGCATCCCGCAGACGCATGGCGTCTTCGCGGTCGCCGGAGGAAATCGGCTTGAGAGCAGCGGCGGCATGACCCCAGGCCTGCCATGCGCGAACGAGCCAGCAGGTGAAGTATGTCTTGCCAACGCCGGTGTCGGTGCCGGTGATAAAGAAGCTGGGCATAGTGGAAACGAAGAACTAAGAACGTAGAACGTAGAGCCGTCGGAATCTATATCTTTTCAATTTTTCCGTTCTAAGTTCTGCGTTCTTCGCTCTAAGTTCTTCCCATGTTCAAGTGGCTATACGGGTCAGTTCTTTTCTCGAAGGCAGACCGCCTGGGCACCTACGCGGCGGCGCTCGCCTATTGCTTTGTGCTGTCGCTTGTCCCCTTCCTGGCGGTGACCTTCGCCGTGGGAATGGAAATCTTGACGCAACTGGCCATGAACAAGGATTACGCCAGGCATTATGCGGAGGTGCTCGGCGACATTATCCCGATGGAGAACCCGCAAGACACGGCGCGGATTTTTACGGCGGTGGAGCATTCCACCCAGGGCGGGCTGGTGACGATCGGTTTTATCCTGGCCGTTTACACTTCGTTCAACCTGATGACCCAGATCATCCGCACACTCCATTTTATTTTCGATGATGAGCGCCTGTCGCAGCAATGGAGCTGGACGGTGGTGATGAAAACTTTCACCCTGTTCCTGATCTGGATGTGTCTGCTGCTGCTGATTTCAATTTCCGCCATGGAAATGGGCGTGTTGCGGCATCTTTTGGATCAATTTGTCTTGTCGAGTCTGAGCAGGCAGCTGGTGAGGGCCACGCAGGTGCTGTTCGTGATCGCCGCGCTTTTCGGGACATTCTATCTGACCTACGCCCTGGTTCCGACCAAGCGTCACAAAACGAATGTGGTGGTGGAGGGAAGCCTGCTGGCGTCGAGCGGATGGATCCTCTCCAGTTTGATTTTTGCGTATGTGATGCCCCAAATCCTCAAGGCAAGCGCGGCCTATATCGCCCTCGGATCGGTCGTGGCAACCCTGCTCTGGGCGCAGGCGTGCGCATGGTCGATCATCCTCGGGGCCTGCTGGATCGTTCGCTTTTCGTCGCGAAAATAGGATGGTCGGGCCCCCTACAAGCTCTGCAGATACTTCAACACTTCCCGGGCTGCCTTGTGGCCGTCGAGCCAGACGCTTTCGACGCTCGACTCCGCGCGAGAGTCGCCGCAGATAAAGCCGCCGAGAGGAGGATCGACATGGCGCCGCCGCCCTTTAAGCGGATGGGCATAATTCCAGCAATGGCCGAACGCGGCGGTGTTTTGGCCCGCGGGGATTCCCCAAATTTCCTCATGCTTGCGGATCAGGGCGGGAAGGTAAGCATCGGGAGGCGCATCGGCATGCTCGCGGCTGTATTGCGGCGCGGCCTGAACAACGAAAACGGTTTTGTTTCCGACCGTGCGGCCGACCTTGTTGTTTTCGCAAAAACTGGCCTCGATCGGTTCGTTATGATCCAGCGTGCGCCCGTAGCATTCGCGGGACTTGCCCAAGTCGGTTCCGGCATATTCCAGCAGGGCGACCAGGCACGGTTCATAGTCGACGGCCTGGGGCAGGCCAAAGAGCTGGGCCGTCAGCGGGCTCGGCATGGAACTGACCACCGCCCGGAAGCTCTCGCCGTTGCACTGAACGCCGGAGGGCCTGAAGGCGACGGTTTTGACTTCGGTATTCAGGCGGATGTCGAGTCCGTGGGAAAGAATGTGAGCGAAGTAGTTGTTTCCCTGCAGGACGTAAAAGCGCGGGCCGTGGAGGTTGGGGACGACTTGATTCTCCTTGTCGAGGATGGGCGAGATGATGGGGCGAAATTGGCGCAGGCGGGTGAGGAGTTCCTTTTTGAAATCCTCCGATTGGGCGGTGAAATATTGGACGCCGGTATCGACGAGGTGCCCCTGCCAGAGCTGGGTCGCGCACCTTCCTCCAACAACGGAAGACCGCTCAAAAACATGAACTCCGACGCCCGCAGCCTGCAAGGCTTGGGCACAACTGAGCCCGGAGAGTCCGGCTCCGATAATCGCGACAGGTCCAAGTTGTTTCACAAAGGCAATCTAGGGGGTGATCTCAAATGAGAGCAAGGCTGCGTTGCAGATTTAAACGCAGCAGGTACTTCGGACAAGCTTCATTCGGGGAAGACCATCCCGCAGGAGACCTCTGCGAAAGTCGATCAATATGGTTTTTCGGCGATCCCGAAGGGATTGCACAATCCTAGCCGGTGGTTGAGCGCACACATGTGTGGGCGCGACACCACCGGTACTCGATTTCCTTTGCAGCCGACCCCGGAGGAGGTCGCACAAAGGTGGCACGCCCTGCCGGGGTGCTATTCTTTAACGTGCGTTTCCGGTGGTGTCGCCCGCTGCGGGCTCAACCACCGGCTAGGATTGTCGCAAGCCTACGGCTTGCTTTTGCGGCCAGAAACGCCAGAGGAGATAAATGACGACGAAGGGCACGGCAAAAACAAGTGCGCCACTGAGGAAATACAAAGGGTGTAGATTAATATCGAATCGGGAGTCAAAGCCGAAGATAATGTAAAACCACAACGTGGTCCCGATAGGCCATAGAGCCGCCAGAATCATAACCACCGCGAAAACGGGCATTCTTCTAAAATACCAGATCGCCGAGATGATCACCCCAAAAAGAGGGATGCAAAGAACAAGACACCAGCCCAAAATCCCATTCCACACATCCACCCACCTTCCGATGTAGTCAGGATCCGAAATCTGGATGGCAAAAATCAGATGTTCCAAGCTGACGGCAACAACGTAAGCCATCAACAGTTTCAATGGAAAAATCGAACTATGAATATTTCCCTTCAAGTCCTTCATGTTCCTCCTGTCAAAATTCCGTTTATTCCGTTATTCCGTCAAAATTCAGCGACGGTCATAGACCGCTACAACTGCATCAACTCAACTCCTCATCCGTCAGCGCATTGACGAGCTTAAATTCCTCGAAGTGGAACTTCGCGTTCACGCGGAAGCTGAGCCGGCCCTGGAACTTGCGTTCGAGATCGACCAGGATTTCCTCGTCCTCCTTCTTGAGCCGGTCGAGCACATCGGCGTTGAGCACCACGCGCACTTCGCGTACACCGGGGTGGAGCTTCATCACGCGGGTCAGCGCGCGCTGGATTTCCACGCTCATGGTTTCGGGGCTCTTGATGATCCCCTTCCCTTTGCACGACGGACACTCCATGTAAACCGCGCGGCTGATGCTTTCCTGCACGCGCTGGCGCGTCATTTCCATCAGGCCGAGCTGCGAGATGGGCAGGATGTGCGTCCGCGCCTTGTCGCGCCGGACATGGTCCTTGAAGACATTGAAAACCTGCTTCTGGTCGCGCGGGTTGCGCATGTCGATCAAGTCGAGGACGATCAGCCCGCCGATGTTGCGCAGCCGGAGCTGGCGCGCGATTTCCTCCGCCGCTTCGAGATTGGTCTGGAGAATTGTTTTGTCCTGGTCCTTGCCGCCCTTGTTGCGGCCCGTGTTCACGTCGATCGCGACGAGCGCCTCGGTCTCGTCGATCACGAGATAACCTCCGCACGGCAGCCAAACCTGGCGGCGCAACGCGGCGTCGATCTGTTTGTCGACGTTGAACCGCTCGAAGATCGGCACAGCTTCGGTATAGTGCTTGATCTTGCGCTGGGACCGCTTCGAGATGACGCCGACGAGTTCCTTCATCCGGTTGGCTGCGTCGAGGTCGTCGACCACGATGCGGTCGACTTCGTCGGTGAGAAAGTCGCGGACGGTGCGCTCGATCAGGTCCGGCTCGGCCAGCAGCAACTTGGGCGCGCGGGCCGTGTCGAGGTCGCCGGAAATACTGCGCCATTGTTCGAGCAGCACATGGAGATCGCGCACGAAGAAGCGCGCCTTTTGGCCTTCGCCCACCGTTCGGATGATCACCGCCATACCGTCGGGGAGCTCAAGTTCCGTGAGGATGCGACGCAGGCGCTGGCGCTCCTTGGGATCTTCAATCTTTCGCGAAATACCGCATTGGTCGGAGAAGGGCATCAGGACGAGATAGCGGCCCGCGAGGCTGATGTTGGTCGTGATGCGCGGGCCCTTGGTGCCGATCGGCCCCTTGGTCACCTGCACGATGATTTCGGAGCCGGGCGGATAAATCCTCGGGATATCGTTGGCCGTGATCCGCTTTTGGTTCCTGCGTTTGCCGCCCTGCCGTTCGATCACTTCCACGCCCGGATCGAGCGCGGCGGGGATCGCGTCCCAATAGTGGAGAAAGGCGTTTTTATCGAGCCCGATGTCGACGAACATGGCTTTGAGGCCCGGTTCGAGGTTCTTCACCTTGCCCTTGTAAATGCTGCCGGAAATCTGCCGGTCGCTTTCCCGCTCGATGGAGAATTCCTCGAGCCGGCCGCCCTCCAGCACAGCGACGCGCCGTTCAAGGCGCTCGCACGAGATGACGATTTCTTTTTCCTCGCCCTTTTTCTTAAGACCGAGAAACCCGCGTATTGTGTCTAAAATCATATGTCTTTCGTTCCCGCGCTTGGGGGCGGGAATTGAAGTGAGAGGAATGGAAGAGGAACGTCTTCATATCCGCTCGAAGTTTATGCGGTGCACCCAAACACTCTGCACCAGGCCCATGGCAGCCAGGCACGCGACCAGGAATGTGCCGCCGTAACTGACGAACGGCAGCGGAATTCCAGTGATCGGCACCAATTGGATGGTCATGCCGATGTTCACAAAAATATGTGTGAACAGCATTGTCATGATCCCCACGGCCAACAGAGCCCCAATTTTGTCTCGCGCGCGCGCCGCCACCCATAAACACCACAGCAATACGGTTCCTTCGAATATGATGAGGAGAGCGCCGCCGCGAAACCCGAAATCTTCCCCGACCACGGGGAAAATCAAATCGTTATAACTTGTATTCTTTGGCAGGTAACCGAGCACCGTTTCGGTGCCCTGCCGCCATCCCTTGCCATCCATGCCGCCCGATCCAATGGCGATCATCGACTGATCGGCCTGCCAGCTCTTGTTCTTGGGATCGAGGCTGGGGTCAAAAAAGCTTTTGATGCGATCCACTTGAAAGGATTTCATGAAAGGAACCGGCTTGTCCCAGACATGAACCCAGTAGTAGGTCAACACCGTGAAACTGCCGACCAGGACGAGCGGAAGCACAATGTAATGCACGCGAGTGCCGGCAACAAAAAGCATCGCAAAGCAGACCGGGAAAAACACGGAAGCCGTGCCGAATGCCGGCTGCTCTTTGATGAGAATGAATGGAATCGCCGTGATGACCAGCGCCATAAGGACGGTGGAGAGCTTTTGAATGTGGTTCTCCCGGACGCGAAGGAACCAAGCCATGGCCAGAATATAGGCGAGCTTGGCGAACTCCGCCGGCTCGAAACCGATCCTGCCAATTTTGATCCAGCTGTTGGCACCGTGGCCGCTCCTCCCGATATGAGGAATAAAGCAGGCAATGAGCAGGCAAATGCCAACGGCATATAGAATCGGGGATGCCCTGACGAACACCTGGTACGGGGTGAGCGCCACGACCAGATAAACGACAAATCCAGCCAGAATATACCAAACCTGGATGTGGGGCGAATCCTGCAGCGCCGGATTGCTGTAGGTGGCGCTGGCGATCGCGAAAATGCTGGCGATGCACAGGGCAAGCAGAGCCAGGATGATCGGGAAAGACCAGCCAATCTGACCCAGTTTACGAAACAGCGTGCGCATGATTACTTCGGGAGACGAAAATGGAACCTACTCTGTTCCGGGGAATCCTTCAACTTAACTTACCGAATGATTCTGACATGGAGAGTCGGCGTGACTGACTGGTGAGCAAGAGTCAGGCCAGCGGATATGTTGGGCGGGGGTTGGAGAATAGAACAAATAGAACATATAAGGTATATAGGCTAATTAGAAAGCTGGCCGCCAAGACCGCTGGACGGGCGGGCGGCCGATGCGGCGGCTACCGGATATAAAAGGTCTCGGAAACCCAGCGCTTGTTCTTGAGAGTGACGCGCTGCCAGCCCGATTTGTCGTTGGTGGCGATCCAGCGCCGTTCTTCCTTGCGGTAGTGCCAGTCCTTGTCGACCTGATAGTAGATTTGGTGGTCGCGAATTTCGAGGATGTTGCAGATTTCGTGGTTGTGATGATTTTCCTGGTCGTAATCGGTGAGGATCGGGTTCGCCATGTGCGAGTAAAGCGAGTTGAGTTCGCGCAGGAGCGAGGCCTCGCGCGCGCCCAGGTCGCGCACGGTGAGGCCGAGTTTGCGAGCTTCCCGCGCTGTGATCGGGTAGGAATGGGAGGGATAAGTCGAGTTGAGTTGGCGGCTGATCTGCGCCGCCCGTTTTCCGGTGGGCATGTGGTAGCTGAGGAGTTCCTGGCAGATGCGGATGGAAAGCGAACTCGACCGGTCGAGCGCGCCGATGACGAGCGGATGGAGGTAGCGGTAGACCTCGGGATAGGGGTTGCCTTTGACGCGCTGCTCTTTCCAGAGGCGCAGGATGCGGGAGACTTCGTCCTGGCTGACGGAGACGATTTCGTTGCGGCTATCGACCGGGGAAAGCTGGTGCTTGAGGCTGGTGTCAACGGCGGTCAGGTAGGACGTCGGGCCCATGTGGATTTCGTTCGCGCCGAGGGCGACCATGGTCGCGGCGGAGGCGCATTCAAACGGCGCATAGAGAATGACGCGCTTGTATTTGCTGCGCAAAAGATGGACGAGGCGCAACGCGGCCTCGGGGTTGCCGCCGTCTGACTTGAGGAAAAGCCCGACCGCCGTGCCGTGCTTGCGCGTGTCGAGCAGTTGGGACATGGCCATGACGTCGTTCTGGCAGATGGAACCGCCGGAGGAGGTCCAGTAGGCGAGCAGCGGCAGGCCCATTTCCTTTTCAAACCGGGTGAAGATGGCCTGCGTTTCTTTGGTCAGCACGGGCGCGCGTTTGGCGGGCGACGGGTGCACGGTGGCGCCGTTTTTGGGTGATTGCTTGGCGCTAAGTCGAGGCATAAGGGCCATGATGATGGCATGGCCCTATTGCTGAAGCAAGGATGGCGAGGAAAAGGTAGTGGTATAGTTTGAAATTATTTTGCCTGCGGAGAGTGAGACATCCTATTTTCTTCGGAAAGGTCTGACAGGTGGTAAAAATACCACGTAACCGCACAGAAGGTTAGAGCTGATGCTCCAATTATCCAGAGCATGCGAATAATCCACTTATGCACTACCCGATTAATCTAACAGGGCAATTACCTCTTCCAAGCTCCAAACGTGATCTGGTGGCCCGGACAACTCGTTGTCCGGGTTCGCGCCAGTCGGCTCTGGCGCGAACAGGAGGTAGCCGGAGAATGTACGCATCTACAGTGACCTCCTGTGCGCTCGTCCCGCCACGGCGGGATCGCGCTCGCGCACCCGGGCAACACACGCTCGCGTGACGTACCCAGCCACCCCGAAAAGCCAAAGCAAGCTTCGGAGAATTAGACCCAAGAGATCAAATTAGGACACCGCCCCGGCATCATGCGGCAGGACTCTCGATAGTCCTCCTATGGCCAACTTTACGCTAAAATGGGCGTGGGCAGGGCCTGTCCATCACATGACAAATTAGTTACCGGGACAAAATCGGTTTGCATGTCTCGGCACAGTCGCTACACACATAAATGGCCTTTTTCCCATTCAGCCGTTCCATTTCCCACTCACCGAACCATTTTCTCGCATTACCCGCCCTTCTTTTGGCCGGCGTTGCGGTGCTTGCCGGCTGCCATCCCGCCGTGACCGATCCGAATGATCCGAAGTTTATCGTGGCGGAAAAAACGGGCAGCTGGCAGATCACTCGCGCGGATCTCAACACCGAAGTCGCAACCATTCTGAAGCAGTACCAGGCGACTCCCCAACAGATCGGGCCGGCGAAGATGCCGGTCGTCGAAACAAAGTCGCTTAAAAACATGGTCTTGAAGAAGCTGCTTTTGGACAAGGCGGCCACGCTGCAATTGAAGGATGTGGACAAGGACGAGGCCGCGCAGTTCGATGCGATGAAGCAAAGCGTTCCCCCGGGCCAGAATTTCGATGACGAACTCAAAAAGGCCGGGATAACCCTTGATGAGTTGAAGAAGGTCATTCATGAGCGGGTTCTCGTCCGCAAAGTGCTTGATTCGGAAGCCTTCAAGAACGCTGATCCGAGCGAGCAGGAAATCAGCGATTTCTACCTTAAGAACAAGGCCAGCATTCCGCCGGCACCTCCCCAGGTTCGCGCCAGCCGCATCCTGATTTTGCTCAACGACAAGACATCCCCCGCGGACAAGGCGACGAAGAAAAAGGCCATCGACAAGGCCCACGACCGGGTCGCTCATGGCGAGGATTTTGCCAAGGTGGCCGCCGAGGTTTCAGAGGACCAGTACTCCAAGAACAATGGCGGAGACGTCGGGCTCTTCAAGCAGGGCGACAACGCCGATGCCGGATTCGATGACATTGCCTTCAAAACCAAGCTCGGCACAGTAAGCCCCGTGTTCGAGACTCCCCTCGGTTGGCAATTCTTGAAGATAACCGATATCAAACCGGGCGGCGAAGTGCAGCTTGCCGATGTCCGTCCCAAAATCGCGGCCTTTTTGCGCGACGAGAAGATGAAAGAGCAGTCGCAGTCCTACCTTGAGAAGCTTCTCGCCGATTCAGGGGTGGTCTATCATATCAATCTGGTTGAGCCACCCGCGCCGACTGCCGGCCCGGGAGCGCCCGGCGGCGCGCCGTCTGCAGCCGAGCCGAATTCCGCTCCGCAGCCTCCGCGCTCGGAAGCCGCCCCGGCCCCGGCGGAACAGACGCCTGCGGCTACGAATGCCGCGCCGGCGAAGTAGTGCAGCGGCGGTCGCTGGAAATAAAGAACCCCGCCGCATGCAGCGGGGTATTGAAGGCAGCTTCCTGTGACCTCGCTTGCGCGAGGTCACCCGGGCAACAAGTAGCCCGGGCCACCCAAGACGTAGCCCGCCGCAAGCGGCGGGTTACCGCTGAGGAAGGCAATGAATGGGTCAGGACGGCAGACATGACCCTCCAGGAAATGGCGAAGGTCATAGACCGCCGCTACAAAAAAACTCAATGCGCGGGCGCGGGGGTGTAGTACATCGCCACGCCTTTATCGAAGTCGAACGTGACGGAACGGTTTCCTTCAAATTTTTCGAGCAGGAATCGCGGATCGATGTCCTTGAGCGGCTTCTCAATCTGCGCCACGAGAGCGTCCGCGAAGGCCTTGTCCGCCCCCTCAAACATCGCCGCGATGGGGAACACGAGGTTCTCCCGTTCGATTTCGGTCCAGACCGCATCGCCTTGCTGCGAGCCATCGAGCGCGTAGTCGCGGATCGATGAAAGGAGTTGGACACGCGGCTGCTGGTAGAACCATTGGGGCGCTTCGATCAGAGACCCGAACTTTTCGCGTTCGCCCTCGAGCTTGGCGATTTGCCTTTCCTTGAAGCTGGTGCCGAGCAGTCGCAGCGGCGATCTGTCGGCCTTGATGTCCGCGATCTGCTTGTTGATCTTGACGTAGTTTTTGAGGCGCTTGATATCGTCGAGCAGCCGCTTGAACGAGACATTCATCACGCCTTGCTTGACCATTTCGATGTCGCGGGTGATGCCCAGCCGCTCCGCCAGCCGCTCCGGTGAATCGCCCAGCGCCAGCAGCTCGCTGGTCCGGGCGAAGGCCGCATCCGCATCAAAGGTGGCCGTGATGATGTACATGCCGATTCAGAAACTAAGGGGAACCTCTCCTTTTTACCACTGGAATGTGTAGCGGCTCAAGCGCCGGCCGATTTCGGCCACGACCCGGCTTTCGTCGGCGGCGTCCTTGGCGGCGAAGGTGACGCTGAAGCGGACGTAGGCGCCCGCGTCGTCCCAGGGCACCGTGGAGATGAGATTTTCGGTAATCATCCACTGGCTGAAGGCTTCCGCCGTGGGGAAAGAGATTGTCGAGCCGTCTGTCCCGCGGGCGCTTTTCGGCGCGGCGACGTAGAGGAAGAACGAGCCCCTCGGCTTGCGCGCGTTGAATCCCACGGCGCGCAGCATGGCGACGAGCAAATCCATCCGGCGCGAATACTTGACGGCGATGCCGGCGGTGATCTCGGGATGATCGAACGCATAGGCGCTCGCGTGCTGGATCGCGAGGAATTGCCCCGAATCGGTGTTGTCCTTCACGTCGCCGTAGGCCTTCACGAGCAGTTCGTTCCCGGCGACAAAGCCGCAACGCCAGCCGGTCATGTTGAAATTCTTGCTCGTGGAGTGAAGCTCGATTCCGACATCCAACGCGCCGGGCGTGGCGAGAAAACTGAGCGGCTTGCCCTCGAAAACCAGCGCGGCGTAAGCGAAATCGTGGATGACGACGATGTGGTTCTTCTTCGCGAACGCGACCACCTCGGCGAAAAACTCGGGCGTGGCGCTCGCGCCTGTCGGGTTGTTCGGGTAGTTGAGCACCATCACCTTCGCCTTGGCCAGCACATCGGCGGGGATGTTCTTCAGATCGGGCAGGAAATTATTTTCCTCACGCAATGGCAGGTTGTACACCGCGCCGCCGTAGTATTTTGCGTGAGTGCCAAAAATCGGATAGCCGGGGACGGTCATGAGGACGACATCGCCGGGATTGATCAGCGCCGTCGGGAGAATCGAAAGCGCGGCCTTGCTGCCGATGGAGTGAACCACCTGCGTCTCCGGGTCAACCGTCACGCCGCAGACCTGGCGCAGATAGCGCGCGGCGGCCTGCTTGAGCACAGTGTCGCCATTGTCGGCGTAGCCGCGGTTCTCGGGCTTGCGGGCCTCCGCGTAAAGCGTGTCGATGATGCCCGCGTCGGCCATCGCGTCGGGCTCGCCCACGCCGAGATCGAAAAGTTCCGTGTCGGGATTTGCCTCCTTCGCGGCGCGCTTGGCCCTCTTGATCTTCTCAAACTTGTAAATGGCCGTGTCCTTGCCATAACGCTTTCCGCCAATCCGCTCGGCGAACAAATCCTGAATATAGCTTTCCTGCATATGCGTCCAATTTAGCGGCAATAGGCGGAGCCGCAATGCCTGAAATGTAGAGGCACTCGCTGAAATTTTGACGGAATTAACGAAATTTTCCAAATTAACGGAATGGGCAGAACAGAAGCAAAAACCTCGGTCATGATGACTGATGGTTTAGCTCAAAATCAATTTGGAATTGGCGCAAATCCATGCTCTCGGATTTCTCGGTCTCGTCGGTGAAACGAACCCCGGAACCAAGCAGCCGAACAGGCTGGGCGCTTCGTTTGTAAGCCTCGGCCAGCAGCGCGTGATAGGTCTCGCGGGTCGGATTCTCGCTGACGCATTCGCGGGTTGTGCGGCTGAAATCGGCAAATTTCACTTTGACGAAAGCCTTGTGTATCAGCCGCTCCGACGCCTTGGCGCGCAGCTCCTCTTCCAGCTCTGCGACAAGCTTGTCCAATTCGCGCAGGCATTCGTCCAGCGTCCGCAAATTATCGAGGAAGGTGCATTCGTTGCTCAGGCTCTTGCGGACCCGGTTCGGCTCGACGGGCCGGTCATCCTGGCCGCGACAAAGCTGATAGAGTTCGCTGCCCCACTTGCCGTGGCGCTTCACCAATTCCGGCAGGGTGAACTTCTGCAAATCGCCGCAGGTGCGAATGCCCGCGCGCTCGAATTTCTCCGCGCTCTTCGGGCCGACGCCCCAGATTTTGCGCACCGGCAAATCGCGAATGAAGGCGTCAATCTGCTCAGGCGTGATCGCGAACTGGCCGTTGGGCTTGCGCCAATCGCTGGCAATTTTCGCCAGCATTTTGTTGGACGCGATTCCGGCAGAGGCGGTCAGCTGCGTTTCGTCGAAGATGCGCTTGCGGATTTCCTTGGCGATGTCCCACGCATAACGGCCCAGACCGGTGACATCGAGATAGGCTTCGTCGAGCGAGAGGGGCTCAACGAGCGGCGTGTAGTCATGCATGATGCGCCGGATTTTGGCCGACTCCGCGCGGTAAAGATCGAATCGTACGGGAAGAAAAACGAGGCGCGGACAGCGCTCGCGGGCCTGGAAACCGGGCATGGCGGAGTGGACGCCAAATTTGCGCGCTTCGTAGTTGCAGGTAGTCACCACGCCCCGGCGGCTGCCTCCCCCGACGGCAATCGGCTGACCGGCCAGCTCGGGGCGTTCGCGCATTTCGACCGCCGCGTAGAAGCAATCCATGTCGAGGTGGATGATCTTGCGCATGCCGGGTAAGCCTATCCCAGACGGCACTCGGAAGCGAGGCCGGGAAGGTTCGGTCGGCGCTCGTTGCCAGCCGCAGGCTCACAATTAACTTGCGATTAGTCCTGTTTTAGGGAGTTAATTCGCATGCTCAAAAGCATGCCAGCATGGTGCCGTTGGATGGCGAAGCATGCCTATCAGCTTTTTGCGCCACTGGCCGCGCTTTTGTTTGTTGCCGCGCTCGCACAAATCAAGATGGCGGAGATTCTGGAGGACCAGACCGTTAATGCGCGCTATCGCCTCCGCGCGCCATGGGACCCGCCGCCCGATCCGCGACTGGTCTTTGTCGGGATTGATCAACAGTCTTTGGATTATCTCGGCGCGTGGCCCTGGCCGCGAAGCGTCCACGCTGGTTTTCTCGACGAGATTGCCGATTCGGACGCAAACCCCCGGGTCGTCGCTTTCGACGTCCTCTTTTCCGATGATTATGACAAGGTTCATGACCTGAAACCGGCTAATGGCGGGACTGATTACGATGACACGCTGGCGCAGGCCGCATCCATGCTTCCCTGCGTGATTACCGGCTCGATGAGCCTGGCTCCTCAAAAGCTTGGCGCAGATGAGGCTGATGCCAAACGCACAAAATTTGAGCTTGCCCAAAAAAGTCTCACTTCGCCCCTGACGCACATTGAAGGTGATCTCAACAAAATACGCGGTTCCGATATTGCCTCATTTCCCGTCCATCCGCTTCGGGCGGTCAGTCTCTTTGGGTTTGCCAATGATGAGAGCACTTCGCTTGATGGCATTCGCCGCACCATTCCCATCATCGTTCGCGTGCAGGACAAGGTCTTTCCGTCGCTCGCTCTTCAAGTCCTCTGCCAGATGTTGAGCGTCGACCCCGACATGGTCGAGATTCACCTCGGAGAGTACGTCAAATTGAGGGATATTTCCGGAAAATCGTGGACGATTCCCATCGATGCATCCGGGCTCTATACAATCAATTACCGTAAAAGCATCGATTTGCATAATGTGTCCTTCTTCCGCCTCTTCCAGAATCTCCAGAAGGCAGTTGCGGGCACCCCTCTTCCCGCAGAATGTAATGTTGAAAGAAAGGTGGTGCTGATCGGCCAGGCCGCCGTTGGACTCAGCGATCTTGGGCCGACTCCCTACACGGGAAGAAGCCCCCTGAGTTATGTTCATCTCGATGTCATCAACAACGTCCTGCAACGCGATTACCTCACCTTTATTCCCCTGCCCTGGGTGATTGTCGGGTGGCTCATCGTGACATGGGCCACTCTGTTTCGCCTGAGCCACGCGCCTCTGATCGAATCGGTCCTGCTGCCCCTGAATATCGCTCTTTACTATGGCGCATTTGCGGTGGTGATTTTCGGGTTCTGGAGCATTCAGATCGTTTTGGTGTGGCCTGCGCTCTCTTACCTCGCCGTCAATGCCGGTGCGCTTGTCCTGCGCTGGTATGACGAGGCCCAATCACGGCATCAGCTTCGTCAGATGTTTTCGCAGATGACTTCGCCTGATGTGCTTGAGCATCTTTTGGCGAATCCGAACAATTTGAACTTGGGCGGCTCGAAACGGGCCGTGACGATCATGTTCCTCGATATTCGCGATTACACCACATTTAGCGAAGGCATGGATGAAGTGGAGTTGATCCGGCAATTGAACGAGTTTTTCGAGCGCATGGTCAACTGCATCACCGAGTATCGCGGCACGGTGCACAAATTCATGGGCGACGCCGTCATGGCCGTGTGGGGCGACATCGCCGCGGCGAGTGGCGGCATTGAAAATGACGCGAGAAATGCGATCCGGGCCGCGCTTCTGATGCGCCAGGAATTGCGCAAGCTCAACGAGGAACGCCAGGCGGCGGGCCTGATGCCCCTGCGAATCGGCATCGGCTTGAATCACGGCACGGTGGTGGTGGGGCAGATCGGGGCGACGATTCGCTCCGATTTCGCGTGCATCGGTGACGCGGTGAACGTCGCGTCCCGGCTTGAGGGCATCACGAAGATATTCCGCACCGACATCGCCATTGGGGAATCGGCGCAGGCGCTGCTCGGCGACGGCTTTCTGACGCGCCGCCTTGGCCTCGTCCAGTTAAAGGGCAAAAAGAAACCGACCGTTGTCTACGAAGTGCTGGCCGAAAAAACGGATGTGTCGGCTTCCGCCCTGAAAGAAAAAACCGTCGTTGCTTATGAGCAGGCTTTCGACGATTACCTGGCGCGCCGGTTCAAGGAGGCCGAGGCGGGCTTCCTTAGCTGCGAAACAATCGAGCCCGGCGATTATTGCGTGAAGAAGTATCTGCAACTCTGCCGCGAATTTTTAGCGAGTCCTCCCGATGCGGATTGGGACGGGCGAACGGTGATGGAGAGCAAGTAGCTGCAGCGGAAGCTCAGCGCTGGCTCAGCGCGGGAGTCTTCTCAAAGGAACATCTCCGTCGATAAAATTTTCTATGCAGCCACGTTTCTGCCTTTTGGCCCGGAGGGCCATGAGGATATTAGACCGCTTTGGAATGTAATTTAGTAAAAACAATTCTGTCATCCCGAGCTTGTCGAGGGATCAGCCTCCGGTGGGTTATGCTACATCTTCTGGTAGCTGATCCCTCGACAAGCTCGGGATGACAGAGCTTTTTTACCAAGTAATGGCTACAGGCGGTATTAGAAATAGTAAGTCAGGCCGCCGGTGAAAAGATTGTTGCCGAGGCCGTTGAGATTATACCGGAGGTGCACCTGCGAGCCGGCGGCGGGAAAGGAGGAACGGACCGTGCCTTGCGCATCCATATAGAGATATTTGTATTCCCCGGTCAGCGCCCAATGAGGATCGAAGAAGTATTCCAATCCGGCCAGACCCTCGACGGAAAACGCGCCAGCGTCGAGCGACTTGGCGAACTTCTCGTTATAATTACCCACAGAGGACATCAGGCTCGCATTATTGTCACTGGCGTGAATATAGGTTCCACCGGCTCCGAACCCGATGTAGGGACGAAAATCTCCGAGGTTGAATTTCAGCTTCGGCTCGAGCATCAAGGAGTACGTATTGGCATCCGAGGAGAGATAGCTGCCGGAAAAAGCCTGGGTCGTTGATTCAGTCTTGTATTTGAAGCCGACCCAGAACAAGTCGAGATCAACCGCAGGCATCAGCAACGGGCAGGAATCTGTAAAATCGGTCCATGTGTAGCCGGTCCGGAACCCGCCAACTCCGCCGACCTCGCTTTTTTGGTCCGCAGTCAGGCTGTTCGGCGAAATCGGCGCATTCGACTCGAGCGTGGCCGAGCTGTTTTGGAACGCCGTGACTCCGCCGTAAGCATTGATGTTGAATCCCGTGGCGTTATGGGCGAGTTCCATTCGCTCGATGAAACCGGGAATCGCCTGCATGTCCTTGGCATCCTTGCCAGTCGACCCAAGCGTCGGCGCGGGGCTTGGCGAGCGTTCATCAGGCCCGCCGGGCAGGCTCATGACCAACCCGATGTGGCCCCGGGAATCATAACGCGAATCAAAACCGGTCTTGATCAACTGAAAGCCGTAGTCGAAACGAAAAGACATGTAGGGGGAGATTTCGTAGCGAACGCCCGGCCCGATACCGAGCAGATTCGCGTTCGGATTCGTATCGTTCGGACCCGGGCTGTGCAGGCTCGTGCCGCCATAATCGACGAACCCGAGCAGTTGAAATTTGTCCTCCGCCTGAGCGATGCCCACCAGATTGCCGAGGCTGAACGCGGGCGCGGCCAGCTCGCTCGAAACGAAAAAGCCCGAATCGCCGTCGGCTTCGCGCTCGTCGTAGCCGCGAACGGTGTCGTATCCGCCCAGGCCGATTTGCTCGCTCGGCATCAGATTTTGATCGGCGAGCTGGAGTTCCCCACGTTCGGTCAACGTGAAATTCCACGGCAATTTCGTAATCCGCTGCAGGTTGAGCTGGCCGTATTCGTAATAGGGTTTTGCCCCATAGCGCTGCATCTGGTAGGCGTCCGACGTGTCGGCTGAAGTCAGGCCGCCGGGACTCAGGTAGCCCATGATGCTGCCCGAGGTCGAGCCGTAGGGATCGTTATAGGCGGCCTGATAACCGAGGACAAACTGGGCCACATCCGCAGGGGTGTTGCTCTCGATGGGAACTCCTCCAAAAGCCAGATTGTTGTTGCTCTCCTTGAAGTCGACGCCGGCGACGAGCGAGTGGGTCAGATTAGCCGGGGCGCGCAAGGGCACTTCATAACGGAGGCTCGCCTGCCATGACGTTCCGCTGGTGTGGAAAATGCCGCCCGTCCCCGGCACGTTGGCGCTCGATTCGCCGTAGCTGCCGTAAATGGTCAGGAGATTCCGCCATGGCAGCGGGATCACCCACGAGCCGGAATGCGCTGTGAAGAGATTCGAGTCCTCCGCCGTGGAGTACTGATAGGAAATCTGCTGGCCGAGGCCGAAGAGGTCGCCGTAATTGAAGCCTGTGAAATAGCGATAGTCGCCGGTGTATTCGTTCCCCGCGTCATCATAACCGGCAAAGAACCGAACGGGAAAACGATCCGCTGTTTTGAGGGTGATGTCGGTCAGGCCGGGGCCATCTCCGGGGGCAAAAACGAGGTCTGATTGACGAAAGGGATTCCGATTGGCCCAGTCGAGGTCCTCCCGCAAGACCTGTCCGCTGATCGGATCGCCTGCATGCAATCGCAAATCCTGGCGCAAGTCATCATTCGAGAACCAGTGGGCGCCTGACGCCTGGACTTCCCCGACGCGCCCTTCGACCACGACAACCTGCACATAGCCGTTGGTGATGTTTTGCTGCGGCGTAAAAACATTCACGATGGGGCGGTCGTGTTCCCGGTAATACTTCACCACGGCGCTCGTGAGTTGGTCGAGCGATGACATGGTAACGGGCTGGCCGATGAACGGCTGCACCACAGCGAAAAAATCACTTTGTGCCGCGAGTGGGACATCGCCCGGATCCAGCGCGCGCGCGCCGCTGACGCCGCCGGAACGGACCTCGCTCGCCTTGCTCACAAAATAGACGCCCTTGAGCTTGTCCACCCACACGGCCTCCGGTTTCGCGGCGCGCCGGGCTTTTTCAGCTGCGGGAAGCTGGTTGACGATCTGGCCGTTGGCGTTGGCGGGAGGCTGGTTGGGTGCGACCTGCTGATAAGTCTGCGCCTGCGCCAGCAGCGCGAAGCTCCACAGCAAAAATCCGAGGCCGCGAACCCGTTTGTCTTGATGGAGGGAGAATAGATTTCGTCTCATTTTCAACATCTGGTTAATGAGACTGTGGCGCTCCATGGCCAAAGGCCGCCTCGCTCAGGTCGTTAAGCGTTTGCGGCGAGGTTCCCGGCACTTGGTAATAATTCAAGGGGCCGTTGCCCACGGGGAATGCCAAACCCTCGAACAGCTCGGCATTTCCGTTGACCGTCACGAGTTTCGACATGCCGGTATTGGCCACCCACTTTTCAGTCAGGGTGCCGGTATTGACGGTTGAGCCGTCCTTGAGGTCCTGCTTGATGATTTCAAGCATCCTGAGGGCTCCGGCCGCTCCAAACTTCTGCCGCAATTTGAGCGCAAGCGGCTCGCCGGTACCATGATCCTGAGTGGTTGCCACTCCGCTTGCACCACCGACGACCTTGTCGCCCCCGCTGACGGTCGGCGTCGTGTCATTGGTCGGCTGGGGAATCGGCGGGTTATTATTAAGCGCGTCGGTGACCGGCTTCAGGATAATGGGCGGATAGATGATGATGGGAACGGAGAGCACCACTTCGGGCAAGCCGATCAACTGCGGTGTATTGGTGCCATCGTAGGTCGTCCATGTGCTGGTGAAATCCCACACCGGCGAGGTCGTCGCGTTCGCCGTGATGTAAGTTTCCGACTCCAATTGAGCCCCCGTGGCGCCCATCACGCCGGTAGGGTCGCCGCTACCGACGCCGGGGATTAAAAGGCCGGTTCCGGAGACGTCGGTGTCCCAAAAGCTATTGTTGATCGTAGCGGTATTATTGCCCGCGAAAGTACCCACGTTCGTGCTGCCAGTCGCGTTGATCGCGCCGAGGGTATAGGCGTTGCTGATCGCGTTGCCGGGATCATTATTGCCCACGAATCCCCCGACATTCGTACTTCCTGCGCCAGCAGTAACCGATCCCGTGCTGAAAGCGTCATTGATCGAGCTGGCGCTATTCAACCCCACGAAGCCACCTATATCTAAACTTCCCGTGCCAGTCGTAACCGCACCCGTGCTGTAGGCGTTGCTGATTGAGGCGCCATTACCCCCCACCAGTCCGCCCACATCCGAACTTCCAGTGCCAGTCGTAACCTGCCCTGTGCTGTAAGCGTAGCTGATTGTACCGGAGGGAGTGCCTCCCACCAGCCCGCCCACATCGTTACTCCCGCTACCGGCGATAACTGCCCCGGTGCTGGAGGAGTTGCTGATCGTACCGATGCTTCCCCCCACCAGTCCCCCAATATTATTGGAAGAGCTGCCCACTCCCGTCACCGTCCCAGTGGCGTAGCTCGTTTCCACCGTGCCGGAATTCGCCCCTATCAGACCGCCCGCAAAAGAGTTGGCGCTGACCGCCCCGGTGGCGTGGCTCGTTTCCACTGTGCCCCCCATATTATTCCCCAGCAGCCCGCCGCAATTAGTGGCAGAACTGTCACTCCCCGTCACAACTACGGCGGCATAGCTCGTTTCCACCGTGCCGGTGTTCGCATTCATCCCCACCAGCCCGCCGACGTAACCGGAGCCGCTGACCGTCCCAGTGGCGTAGCTCGCTTCCACCGTGCCGGCATTATACCCCACCAGACCGCCGACCCATGAAGAGCCGGTGATCTGAACATTGGTCAGGCCCACATTCTCAATGGTTTCTCCTGTAGTGATTTGGTTAAAAAGGCCGACATACGAGACGGTGGGCGTATTGATATAGAGACCGTTGATCGTATATCCCTGGCCATTGAACACGCCGGTTCCAGTCAGAGGGTTCTCAATCGTCATAAAGCCCAAGCCGCTATTCCAGGTTCTCGTGCCAGTAGCGTCGATATTGTTGACCAAATTGGCGTTGATCAGGCTTTGGTTCATTTCCAGTCCCTGCAAGCCGTAGATATCAGCGATCTGATAAGGCGAACCGGTGGTGCCGCTGCCGCCGGCGAACCGCTCGAAGGTGGTTGTACCTTGCAACTCGAAATCGCTCGTGGCGCTGAACGCGGGCAGCGCGGCCAGCCCGTTCTGTCCGACGATCTGGCTCCAGGTTCCATCCTGCAAAATGAAGCTGCCGACCTGGACCGAGCCGCTGTCGGTGATCGTGCCCGTCGATTGAAAATTCACCGTCCCCGGCGATGAAATCGAACCGCCCAGCGCCATGCTGTTGGCGGTGATGGTGACGCTCCCCAGGCTCGTGCTGAGCGTCGATCCCGCGCTCGTGCTCAGCGCGCCGGTGGTGGTGATATTGCCATCGAGCGTGTAGGCGGTATTGGAGAGAACGGACATGCTGACGCCGGGATTCGTCGTCAGGTTCGCGCCGCTGACGGCGTAGTTGATCCCGACGCCTGTCAGGCTGCCCGCCACCTGGGCGAGCGCCGTGTTGCTGACCGTATTGGCCAGAATGCGCAGCGTGTTGCCCCACAGATCGATCCCGCTGATCGAGGTCGGGCTGCTGGTCTTGTAGAATGTGTTGCCGTTGTCGTTGAGATCGGTCAGCAGAATGCCGCCGGTCAAATCGGTCGCGGGGACGGTGAAGCTAAACGCGCCCAAGCCGCTGCTGGTCGTCGTGAGAGCCACAGTGCCGTCGTAGAGGAGGTCGATAGTGACGCCAGAAGCAGGAGACGAGCCGCTGTCGGTAAAGGCGGTGCCGCTGAGAAGCAACGGGCCGGTTCCGCTGGCGTAGGCAATCGTGTTGAGCGTTGAGCTCGCGTTCGGGTAGGTCGTGTCATTAAGGGTTTGGGTCGGGCTGATTCCATCGAGCACCACCTGCGAGGCCTGGGTGGCGTAGATGACATAGGTGGCCCCGCCCGTTGCCGAAAGCGCCGACGCGCCTCCCTCATTGATCAGCTCGCCGGTGCCGGAGGTGACGAGGGTAATCGTATTGCCGGAGCCGCTGGTTGCGATGACGGAACCGATGACCGGCGCCGAACTGGCGGTTCCGGTGATCGGCGAAATGTCGGTCAGGGTCAGGTTCTGGTTCGGGGCCATGGTGATGGTGACGGGGCCGATGCCCGGTTCGTCGATCTCGCCATAATTCAGGTTGTCGTTGCCGCCGATCGGATCGACCGTGAGGCTTACGCTGTCGTAAAGATTGAATCCGCCGCTGCCCACCAGCGCGGAATCGAGATTGGTGATTTGGTTCAAGGGCGATGTGAGGGAGATGATCCCCGCCGGGTTGAACGTGATGCCCTGGGCGCTGATTGTCGCCGCCGCCCCGCCCGTGATCCAATTGTTGAAGGAGGCAAAGGTTACTGAGTTGGCCGGCGCGTAGGCCTTGAAGAGATCGTAATAATTCCCCATCACCAGGTTGCCCGTGACAATTTTGGAAGTAGCATCCTCATTGAGGGCGTAGCCGGTCGCGCTGCCGGGCTGGAAGGTGAGGCTGCTCTTTGAGCCGCTGTCGACCGCCGAACTGTCGGTCGCATAAATCATGATCAGGGGCGGGACCACGCCGCCGCCGCCTGGAATTTGGGTTCCTCCCGAAGTGCCCGTTGCGAGGGTGGAGGAGCCGAGATTCAGACCGGTCAGCGTGGCCGTCGTTCCTCCCGACTGCGATCCGGCCGCGGCAATCACAACGATGAGGCCGCTGTTGGTTGTAACATTCGCATATTGAAGATTGACGCCCATGGCCGAGCCGTTTGAAGTCGATCCCACCGAGCCGCCCAAGCCGGCTATCGCAATGCTTCCGCCGCCGCTTGCCGTGATGGCTTCGGGCGAACCCGATGTGCCCAGAATCTGCACGCCATCTGCAACGACGTTCTGCCCGGTCGCGGAGCCTCCTGGGTCAAGGCCACTGAGGCCGCCGAGCAGGATTGCACCCGCGCCGCTATTGGTGATGTTCGAGCCTTGCAAAATAGAAATGCCGACAGACTTGGCAACTTGTGACGAACTGCTTGTCGCTTTCCCTGATTCACCCGTGATGTTAATCGGAAGAGAGAAAGGCGTGGTATCGCCTGAGGCCGATATTTGGGTGCCGAGAAGGTTGACGCCGTAATCAACGAGCGGACCGCTGTAGGAAGAATTCCCGTTGTCGGTCGCCGTGACCTGGCCCGCAGTTATATCGCCGGAAATCTGAATAGCCCTGCCTTTCTTGGCATTTATCCCTGACGCCGTAATGGTTGCATTGGCCAGATCGACCCCTTCAACCATGTAGGCCGCCCCAATTGTGCCGCCGCCTGAAAGCCCTTCGGTCCGAACGCTGCCATCGATCTTTACAAAGGCATTGAAGGTTTGCACCGTCACGCCGCCATTAACCCCGGAGCTCATCAAAAGGCCGATGGCTTGGTTGTCATTGTCGGCATACGCACGGCCACGTATCCCAAAACTATTGATGGAATAATTGGTGAGGGTTGAGCCATCGGTAATCTCGATTCCATAGGCTGAGGCCGCTCCGAAGACGAGCGGCGCGGCAGCGACAGTCCCCGAATCCGAGTCGCCCTGGATCTGGAACTCGACGTCGCCCGGCGTGCCCGAGGAGCCGTTTGTCAGCGTCGAATGGTCGATGAGCACGCCAATCGCGTTGCTGCCCGCCGATACCACTCCCGTCCCATTGATGCTGACCTGGTCGTCACCGCTGCCGATGGCGCCGCCACTCGTTGTGATCGACGATCCGTTGGTAATGCTCACCCCCGGCGCACCGGCCGTCACCGCCGTGCCGTCGATATAAAGAGTAAGGTTGGTTGTGGACGCGTTATTCGTACCCAGGGTCAATTGGATGCTCGAGTTATTGATGCTCACCTGGCTGGTCGGATTGTTCGAGATATTGTCAAAACCAATCAGCATGCTCGAACCGGTGATCGTCGAGTTCGTGATATTGATCTGGCCCACGCTGCCGCTAAAACTATCGCCGAGTTCCAAGCCTTGGCTAAAGTCGTGGATTCCCGGATCGGTCGTCGTCACCGTCGCGCCGGACAAGATGATATCGCTTGAATTCATGGACACATCATAGGCGGAGACAAGGCCGTCGACGTAGACGGCATCCGCCGCCGTTGCTCCGTTCAGAGAGATGCTTCCGGACGTGGCCCCGGTGGCTTTGATTGTCGGAAGCACCGGAGACGAATCAAAACTCGAATCACTTAAGGCTCCCGTGAGTTCAACTATAAATATGCCGCCGGAATTGCTGCTTAAGCTGTGTCCTGTAAGCGCGATAGCGCCTGCACCGCCCGTCTGGATGGTGGCGGCGTCCACCACCACCAGACCGAAATTCGGACTCGTGCCGATGCCAAAGGTAAAGTCGCTGCCAGTATAGCCACTGCCGCCGATGCCGTGGATGGTGATGTTGCCGGAAGTCGACTCGACTGCGCCCGTCCCTCCATTGCTTCCCCCGATCACGCAGCCAAACCCATCGCTGGCCGTCGCACCTCCGACGCCGGTGATTTGAATCAGACCCGAACCTGAAGAAACATTAGTGATTTCACCGCTCTCTATGCTGTAGATGGTCACACCCAAAGAGCCTGCTGTGGCATTGGCGTTGCTGCCAGTCGTCACCGTCCCGCCGTTTCCATGGATGGTGATCGTCGATGTGCCATTGGCGGTGATCAGGCCGCTAATCTCGACACCCGAGCAGCCCGCATAACTGCCGGTATCAGCAGTGTAGTCATTGCTGACGTTCACGCTGCCAGCCGTACCGGTGATGCTGATACCGCCCCCGGTGCCGACCGTAACGTTCCCGCCGACCGCCGGGCTGTCCGAGCCGATCTGGACGCCTGCGGAGTAGCCGGTGAAGCTCGCGCCGAGCGCCGCGGAATTGCCGTCGTTGGTGATCGCCGAACCGCCGGTGCCTGTGATCGAAATCGTTGTTCCACTCCCGCCCGTGATCTGTGAGCCGCCCCCAGCGTAAATCCCCTCGGTCTCGCCGTCATTGGTAAAGCTGGTGAGATGGGTGCTGTCGATGGTGCCGCTGGTGCCATGCAGTGTCAGGCTACCATTTGCGCCAACGGAAATCGTCCCACTGAAGCCGCTGGTCTTGGAGATGTCGATGCCTTCGCTCGAGCCGCCGCCGTAGGTGGGATTATCGTAGATTGTCGTGCCCGAAGTGTTGCCGGTGATGGAAACGCCGCCGCCGCTGCCCGTCGCCTCTATCAACGTTCCGCCGGTAATTGAAACACCTGTCAATTGGCCGTCCAATTGCGCGGAGGTTCCGTCGCCGAGAGTGCCTTGGCTGATGATCCCGGTGATGCTCAAAGTTCCCTGAGCCACACTGAGCGTGCTCGTGGTCGTGAACCCTCCCTGATCGCTGCTAACGCCAACGCCCATGGTGCCACGCTGGAAGGTTGAGTAGCTGCCGTAGATGGTGTTGTTAAAGTTGTATTCGCCTTGGATGGTGATATTGCCGGTGCCGCTCGTCTCGACGAGGGTATTATTGGCATTATTTTGAATGAGGACGCCGTTGCCGACTTCGAGTCCACCTGCCCCGCCGGGCCCGACTCCGCCAGCAAAGACATAGCCCGCCGTGCCGGTGAGGCTGATGCTGCCGCCCTGCGCGTTGATCGTGCTGCCGAAAATGTCGATTCCGTCCGGATTGCCGCTCGCGTTAACCGAGCTTACGTAGCCGGTGCCGTAGGCGGTCAGGCTTCCGCCATTGAGATTGATATTAGAATTCTGGATGGTGACGTTGCCTGAGGAACCGGAGTTGTTAAGCACCAAATTGAGCGCCCCGCTGCTGGTATTGATGGTCACATTATTGAATGTGATTCCACCCACGGCATTCAGCGTCAAAGTCGCTCCCGATGGGAGACTCGGCGCGAAGGCGGTGCTCGTCTGCGTCCAAGTGATCGTTCCGGTGCCGCCCGATCCGGAGCCGGTGCCTGTGCCTGTGTTGGCGTCGAGAGTGACGCTGGTGCCGCCGCCGCTTTCGAGGGCCGTGAGCAGATCGTTTTGGTTCAAATCGTAGGTGTTGCCGCTGGTAATGGTGAACGGCGCGGAAAAACCGCCCGTGGTCGTCACTGTATCACTGATGGTGATATTCGACGGATCGAGCAGCCACGATCCGCCCTTGCCGTTAGGGGCCGAAATATCGGGAGACGTCTGCACGTCGAGCGTGGGCGCGCTCGTTTCGACCGAGCCGCCGTTGCCGCTGAGCGCGCCGCCGCAGGCGCTGAGCCGGCCATACGCCTGCGTCGTCTCGTTGCCCCAGAGAACAATCTTCCCGCCGTTGCCGGTAAGAAGCGCATCGGCGATAATCTGCGCGTCGGGGCCGACATAAGTCTGGTCCGCATCTGGAACCGCGAGATTGGCCCCCCGCGAGTCGCCTCCGACCAACGCCGTGCCGCCTCCCGCCTGGCCCGAGACGTTCACCGAACCGTTGCCGGTCACGCCGACGCGGTCGCCGAGCAATTCGACCGTGCCGCCCGTCGCGCCTGCGGCCGTTCCGGTTGCCGCAATAGTCCCGGAATTCAGCGTGGTCCCTTTTGTCACAGCCTTCACGCTATGCGAATTGAGCACAACCGTGCCGCCGTTGCCGTTGGCGTTTTTCGCCGAAATTTTTCCGCTGTTGGTGATGTCGCCGCCGTCCGCCGTGAGGTAAACCTGCCCATTGATGGTGTTGATTCCCGTCGCGGC